>Ga0207041_1074_pt4 | contig 13020 bp, 11 predicted proteins | sample Alteio_BWMinCont_73_FD_153311 | JGI IMG/M metagenome (GOLD analysis project Ga0207041, IMG submission 153311) | Enriched cells from forest soil in Barre Woods Harvard Forest LTER site, Petersham, Massachusetts, United States -... | ecosystem: Environmental > Terrestrial > Soil > Temperate forest >... | reverse complement strand
GACCAGGCCGTCGTCATCTGCCACGCGGACGATGCCGACGTGAGAGAGGCGGCCTTCGGGGTTTCGGTAAACGGCCAGGATAAATCGTTGGAAGTACTCTGCCAGCAAGGCAACGGCGTCGATGCGGCAACGCTGGCAGGCATCCAGGATCTTGCGCCGGTCCGTCTCGGGGACGCCGGCGGCCTTCTCAAAATGCTCGCGGAGAAGACTCCAGTCGGCGATAAGGCCGGCGGCCGCGCGCGGCACCGGGCCCCCTGGCTGATCTTTCGCCGCCACCAGCTCCAGGAGCAGCGTTTTTTGAAAGGCGTCTCCCGGCACAAGCACGTTCTCATTGATCTGACTGGACAGGCGCTGCCAAAGCAGCGCCGCATGATCGCCCGCGCCTTTCAGCAAATTGAGGAAGCGGCCCAGATGATTGTTTGTCATCCAGAAGCCACGCCACTCGGCCTGCCAGGCGCCGAGCTTATCTAGCAGCCAGTCCCAGGTGTCGGCCGGCAAGGAACAGCCGGCTTTCAGGGAACGGCTGAGAAATTGACGGCCTGCTTCCGAGGCAGGAAAAAGGGGAGCCAGGATTTGCCGTCGCAGCGCTTCCTTGGCGATCAGCCGAAGCTGCTCCCAGAAAATTCGCACCAGCTCATCGTCGCCGCCATGCAGTTGCCGTACCGCCTCCTGCATGGTCTCCGCTTCCAGAAGGGCGTAGCACAGCGCCCGGATGAGCCATCTGCGGTCCAGAGAGGACTCGGCCAGTCGCACCAGGTCTGCATTGTCGCAATGCTTCAGCAACCTGTGAAAATGAAGCTTGCGCGGGTGCCGGGTCAACTGCAGGCGGTGCAATTCTTGCAAAAGCGCCACGCGCAAGTCGGGCGCATAGGGTGGCTCGGGTAAGACGCGATGAAAAGCCTCCCACAACCTTGTGGCATCCTCATGCACGGCAAATTGGAGTAGCCGCCAGTGCGGCTGCCAGTCCGTCGGCGACTGCGTCTGCAGGGCGTTGGCCAGGCGTTGCTCGAGTTCAGGAACATGCAGTTCGAGCAGGTCGGCGAATTCCTCGCGCAGGCGGTCATCCGTCAGGCTGCCGTCGCGCACGATCGGCCAGACCTTGTCACGCAGCCTGTCGAGAATGGCCGGCCCCCAAGAGGAACGCCGTGCCGCGAGCAGGTCGTCCGTCCCGGCCTGGCCCGCGGCCAGCAGCTGGGAAAGCTTGAACGCTTGCCTGGCCTCCGCCAGCGAGACCAGCACGGAGCTCTTCGTCCCCAGCAAGCCGTGGATCTGGTCGATGGTGTCCCAATCACCTTGTGCCGCCAGGTCGATCCACTCCTCGATCTCTTTCTCTGCCGGCGGCGTCAGCTCGTTCGAGAACTCATGACGGAAGGTGTCCAGGGCATAGCCGCGCGTCGTGTAGAACTCTTTCGGGAGCCCTTCGGCTTGGTCTGTCGCTTGCGGCTGGTGATGTGCCGCTTGCGGCTTAGCGGCGAGACAGGTGCCGATCACGCGGGCGTGCTTGTACAGCCGCAGGTCGCGGCGCGCATGCTCGTAGGTGGAAAAGGTCAACGTTGCCGCCAGCGCCTGGGGCAAGAGCCGGGCCGCGGCGTACAGCAGGAGCGCCGTCAGTTCCGGCTCCGCCAGGATATAGAACCGGCATCGCGCTGCGGTCGGCGGCTGCTGCAAGGCGAGTTGACAGCCACGTAGCACGAGGCGCAGCAGCCCACGCCGCTGTCCGCCCGCGCCGGACAAGCGCTCCGGCCACCCGGACAGGCCGAGTTTGCCGTCCATAAGGGGCGAGGATTTCTGAAGGAACGCCGTGACGGCTGCATCATTCACCGGGCCCGCCGTGGGCAAGTCTTCGAGCGGCAGCAGCTCGGGACTGTCCTGCCGATTGCTGGAAGTGACCCATTCCGGCGACCCCCAGGCGGCGAGAGCCTTGTGCGGCGGAATGGCCGGCAGGATAAGGATGTGCGAGAAGAAATTATTGGCCCGTCCGCGGCCGGCATCCGGCAAGAAGACCGAATGAATCAGGGCACTCTGGCCGCCGGGAATGCGCACCAGCGCCAGGCGCCGCGGGAGCGCGGACACATCGTCGGCCATCGTGCCGGCCGGCAGCACATAATGCGGATATTCCAGGGCAAAGCGGTGTAGCAGCGCGTCCTGCGTGGAACAGGCCCGAATATTGAAGCCCGCCTGCCGATGCGCCCCCTCGCCGTGCAGGCAGTGGGTGACGTAGATCTGCTCAATGGCGGCAGTGCCTGCCTTGAAGTCCGGCCGCGTTAACAGCGCAGTCATGGGAGCGTTAGGATAGGAACTGATTTTGAAGTGCGTGTGAAGAAGGGATGTAGAACCGGAAACAAGTGCCCCAACCAACATGGCTATCTGCCAAAAGGTCTTGAGTTTCCTCGCGGCGGACAGTTTTGATTGCGCCCTTTCGGGACGCGCAATCAAAGATATTCCATAACCCCATTGGAGCGAACGACTTAATAGATTGCACTGCGCTGGCACACCCAGAATGGACTGGAGACTGTCCACCGTTTTTCTGTTTAGCCAATGCCGAGTTTGCCAGGTTTCTTTGAGCCGGGGGTGGGTCGGACAGTCGGACCGGATCTATTCCTTCGAGGCGTGCCGACTATTCATGCTTGGCTTTACGATGATTTGGTGGAGCCGTTGGCCAGCTGCTGGCGTACAAACTCTTCGTCCAGTCCAACAATATCGGCGATCTCGGCAGCGGACATGTTCCTGGCAGCCATCTTGGAGACGAGGCGAAGCCGCTCTTTTTCCATCCCTTTCTCCATCCCTTTCTCCATTCCTTTTTCCATTCCTTTTTCCATTCCTTTCTCCATTCCTTTCTCCATGCCTTCCTTCAGGCCCTCTTCCTTGGCTTCTTGGTAGACGCGCGTCTCGCGAATATCGTGCACTTGCAACATGGCCTGGATCTCCTCCCGGCTCAGCCGGGGCAACTTGTAGAGCACCACGGTTTCAATTAATTCTACCAAATTGTGCTGCAGCACTGCATCCTGGATTTCTTGCTTGGTACGCAGGATCAGCGTGCGTGCCATGGCCGGAGCCTGGCCTTCTGCTTGCCGAAGCAAGTAGAGAATGGACAAGCCCAACGGTGCATTGGCCAGTTCCGGCATCTCGTCCAGGTAAAAGCGCCGGATTAATCCAGCGTCCAGCAACGGCTGGTAAGGGGCCAGCTCCGCGGGCTCCAGCGCCCGGCTGCCGAACAGGACCACGCCACAATAGGCTTGACCCGGGTTATGTTGTTTCAGATAGGTATAGGCTTTCACGAGCAGATCCGCGAACACGCTGGGCAAATGGTAAAACTGCACTTCCAGGAAATAGAGCGGCAACCCCGGCTCCTTGGGCCGGAACACGCCGTCGCTGCGGTGCGCCGTTTCCTTGAATTCAATAGCCTCGTACTCGTAACGCCCTGCCATCTCCTTCGCCATGTCATCCGGCATGCCCAGTACCAGGAAGAACGTCTCTGGACTGGTGGCAAACAGCCGATAGAAAATCGGATCCGTGATCATTCGGTCCCCGCCTCCTTGCTGTCCGCGGCAGTCTCTCGTTTTGCCCGGACAGTCAAGAGTTGTGGTTAGCCGGCCGTTTCTGTCCCTTTGGCGTTCTCTTCCCCTTCAGCGTTCTCGTGAGCACCATTACTGTCACCGGATCGCCGGCTTCTACGCAATCGCCTCGGAAGGAAAATCATAGTCAGGGAAACAGCCAACCCCTCGATGACGAACAGCGGCTGCTGGCCCGCCACTGCTGTGAAAACGATCCCCGCACCGAACAATATTCCGAACATCTGAATGAACCAGACCGGCATCATCGTCGTCTGGTTGCGGGACCGCGACCCCTGTAGCAACTGCAGCAACATCCACGTGGAGGCAAAGATCAAAAAGCCGAACAATAGCGCGGAACCCACCAGCGGCCCCAGCATCCTGGCCGGCACTCCCCCGCCCATCACCGCCACGACCAGGAGAAGGTTCAGAACCGCCAGCACAGCGATCGCGAGGCTCAGCCCAACAATTGCCAGGATTCGGGCGGTTCGGCCGACCTCGCGCAAGTAATCACTCATCGACTTACTCTTGTTCAAGCGTTCATGTTTGCGGCTCCGTCGAGAGACCGAATGGCGCCACTAGGCACATAATGCCGATTGTCCTTCCTGGATTCAATCACGAAAGACCCGCGCCCGGCTTATGACGGTGGAGGACAAGTCGCGGCTACCGGTCGGGCTGCTTGCGTTCGGGGGGGTAAAGAGCGGACAATCAGGCCATGTCCTGGAAAGCATGGCTGATTCTTGGCGTAATGACTGCGGGCCTCCTCTTCCTTCTTTCCCCAATGATAATCAAGGCCATGGACGGCGAAGGCTATGTCCGGTCACAAAACAGCCTTCAGCATATCGGTCTTGCCCTGCTTAACTACCATGACGTGTTCGGCAAATTTCCACCGGCCGTGGTACGTGACCAGGGAGGCAAACCACTCTACAGTTGGCGCGCGCCGATTTTGCAATTTCTGGACACAGAGCCTGCATATGAGACCTTTAGGCTGAACGAGGCATGGGACAGTCCGCACAACCGACCCCTGTCTGAAAAGACCCCGCCTTGCTTCCAGCCTGCCCTGGGCGGACCTGATGGGGCGGGACTCACACGCTACCAGGTCCTCATCGGTCCCGGCACTGCATTCGAGCGCGATGGGTTAACTCTTGAGGACTTTCCAGATGGTCGCGCCAACACCATTCTCGTGGGCGAAGGCGCCGAGCCGGTTCCCTGGTCTAAGCCCGCTGAACTGCTCTACGACCCCGCCAGGCCGTTGCCGGCATTTGGTGGACCCTTTCGTAAGGCTGTGCATTTCTTGGGCTACGAAGTCCGGCGAAAACCGGATTCAATGCCCTCTTCGCGGACGGCTCCGTGCGCTTCATTCCAAGCGACACTGACGAGAGAATTATCCGTGCCCTGATCACGAGAAACGGCGGTGAGCCGGTCGATTTGTCGAAGCTGGAGTAGCCAGTCGTTCGCGTCAGCTAAACTGCCGGAAGGATTGGGGCCAAGGAGCCAGGCGGCAACCTATGAGACGGCGCACGGTCATGATTCTGGTTGGCGTTCTGGCGCTCGGCGGGCTGGGGGCCTCCCTGGTTGCGGTTTTCAAGCCGTTTGAACCGGGAGCGCGTTACAAAGGTTTGCCAGTTAGCTATTGGAAAAGAGCGGTCAAGGAGTATCTGCCCGTCAATCCTCAGAGCTTGACGAGTCGGTTAGAGAGGTTCCTCGGCCTTCGAGGCAAGTCAGGCGCGTCTGTTATCTTTAGATTCGACGCCGCGGCAATTCCCGTACTTCTCGACCTACGAACTTGCGGCGACCGCCACGTCGAACTTGTGATTTCCGAGCAAGTCATGCTCGCCTCTGTCTCTCCACCGGGTAAGGAGATTACAGCCGATTTTGTAAATGCCATCGTTGACCAACTCCAGAACGAGAATCGTGAGATTCGCAGAGCGGCTGCAGAATTGTTGAATTTGTGCACGAAGAACGCCACGACTGAAGCGATTGGTGGACTGACCAGCAGCCTGGAGGATGAAGACGAAGGCGTGCGTGGCTGGGCGGCCAGAACTCTTGGCGAAATCGGCTCTCAAGCAGCGCCCGCTATTCCTTCACTCATAAGACTCCTGAAGGACAAAGCCCTCGCGGAGGAAGCAGCCGAAGCCCTGCGTCAAATCGACCCTGAGGCGGCAGAGAGGGCGGGGGTTAAGTAGGCATGGCGACAAAGTGCCCCAGTTGCGGTCTCATCAATCCACCCGACGCCGAACGCTGTGACTGCGGATACGACTTCGTCAGTCAGGCGCAACAACACAGCTATTTGGGAGAAGGCGGACAGCGGGCCCAGGCCGCAGGGGCGCACAGCGCGCAGAAGCGGAGGTTTGTGAGCCGCGGAATCCGCCTGGTGGCGGGCGGACTTGGCGCTGCCGCCCTCGGGATTGTGCTGTGTGTCGAGGCGAAGGAGTTTGGCCTGGCCTGGTATCATCCAATTCCGGCTTTCCTCCTGGCCCTATTCCTGTTCGGCTGGGGGCTGAGAGACCTGCTGCAAGCGGGCCAGTAGCAAGGCAGAATTATCGCGGCACATCCTGGAATGTTGAATGACAGCACGTCGCCTGTTAGCATTCACCTCAGGCTCTACCGCCTCCTTTGCAAAGCGATTGAAACCGACATGTCCTGGCAGATTGAAGCGCTAGGCGGTCCTGTCCTGGCGTGGGAAATGAAGCGGGCGACTCGGCGAAAGCTGTGGCGGGGCCTCCAGATCGGTTATTGCGCCTGGCTGGCGCTTCAGGCGGCGGCACTGTTCGCCATATTTTCCACCTCCTGGGTCCTGCCGGACGAGCCGCTCTCGCGCCTGGAACTTCACCGCACGATACACCTCCAGCAACTCGAGTTTCTCGACTACTACTTCGCACTGTTACTGCAATTCCAGCTCGTGCTGATCATCACGATCATCCCCGCGATTACCGCGAGTTCCCTTGGGCAGGAGAAGGAGCGCGGCACCCTGTTCGCCTTGTTTGGGACCGCGTTGACTTCCCGACAGATCCTCCTGGGGAAGTTGCTCGGCCGGCTGATCCTGGTCGTGCCGGTCGTTCTCACCACGCTGCCGGCGTTGGTGTTCATAGCAACGCTAACTGGCCGAGGACTGACACCACTCATTCTGGCGCTGGCCCAGGAAGCGGTTATTGCCCTCGCGCTGGGCGCTGCCTGCCTGCTTTTCGGGATTTGGATTCGGAGAGGGACCGACGCCATGGTTGCTGCGTACCTTTTCCTGGGCCTGGCCTACTTAATCATCCGTGGGCTCACCGCCTCACTGCCGCAAGCCTCCTGGTTTGACCCCGGCGACAATCTGCGCGAACTCCTCAACGAGGGATCACGATTGGCGCTGGTGGCGCACCTGGCCGTTTGGGCTTTCCTGGGGGCCGTCTGCCTGCGCCTGGGTTGGGGGCGTCTGCGGAAGGTCTGCGTGGAACAGCGCGACAAGAGGCCGTCGCGCCGACTCTGGGCATTCCGCCCTGCCGTGGGGAACAATCCCATTCGCTGGCGCGAGTGTTACGTCATCGGTCTGGCGCCGATGCCTATCCTGCGCATTGTGCCGAGGTGGGCCGCCTTGCTCGCGGTTGCCACGTTTTCGGCCGCGGTCGTCGGCATGCTGGCCAATAGCTTCGCCCCTGGGTTTATTCCGGCGCTTTTGAGGATCGACCTCGTCCAGGCGTTTGAGGAGCTGAGATGGAGAGGGAATAAGATCGACGAATGCGTGCCTCTCATGGGTCTGGTTTTCATCTTGTTAGCGAATCTATTGGTTGGCGTGCGCTGTGGAACCAGCGTGGCGGAGGAAAAACGCCGCAACACCTGGGATGATTTGCTGTTGACAGCTCAATCGTTCCGGGAAATCACGTCAGGCAAAATGTGGGGCGTTTTGCAGGCCACCGTTCCCTACATAATCGCCTACGCCTTACCGGTGTTCTTCCTGGCGTCGGCGGGAGGGCCAAACGCGCTGCTAACCGCGGGGATGTGGATAATCCTTCCCTGCGCCATTGTGTTCGTCGCCGCGCTTATGGGCATCGATATGCTGCGGGTGCCGCCGCATATGGACGAGACCCGACAGGAGGGAGCATTTTGGTTTGAAAATGAACGAGCCCGACGCCAGCGGCATTTGGCCAGGCGTCGCACGGCTACTGACTACTGACTACTGGCCAGTAAACTGGCAGTATGGCTCCTCCCGCAATACACAAAGGCATGACGTCCGCCCCGCGGCCATACGCGGCGGGGGAGCTTGCCGAGACGCGGTTGGGGGGTGTGCTGCATGTCTTTGTGGCGTTCGATTGGGGAGAGGAGATCAATCTCGAGCAGGCGCGCCGCCTGGCGCCGGCGGAAATCCGCGAGTTGCCGCGCCGCCGCCGCACGCCGGCATCGATTACCTACCGGCCGAGCCCCCTGCGCTATTTGCTGACGGCGCCCACGGTCGAGCTGCCCGAGGTCGGTGCGGTACAGCCCACGGCGGAGGCCACGCTTTTCGACTTCGCCGCCGTCAGCGTGGCGCTGCATGTTCCTTTCGAGCTCTCCGGAACAGCGTTAATCGAGCTGGCCGGCTGGTTGGCAGAGCCGGCGCCGCTCATAAAAGCGGGCCGGGCGATCGTCGAATCCTTGTATCGCACGTTGCTGCCCGCCATTCAGAATCCCCTCTGGCAGGACGATCTCAGTGAGGAATATTTTGTTTTTCAGCTGACACCCTCGGAGTCGCTGCCGAAGCCGGCGCATCTGCTCGAGGCGCACGCCGGCTGGTTGGCCGGGCTGGTCCGCCTGGAACCGGAAGCGCTGTCGCGCGAGGAAATCGGCGAGGCGCTGCGTGTCTCCATTCGCTACAGCCCCAGCGATTTGCTGGTCCTGGACTGGGCGGCGGCGCTGCTGCTGGATGCGGATTGCGACGAGACGCTTCAGACCATCGAGTTTGCCAACCTGCAACTGCTGGAATTCCGCCATATCGACAATCGTCTCGACGGCAGCCTGGCGACCACGTATGGTATGATTCATGAGCTGGCCAATTCCCGGCTGCCGTTCTGGCACAGCCAGGCGCGCTCGCTGCGCGCCCTCGGCGAATTGCGCGTCGAGGCCAACGGCCTGTTCGAGCGCACCGGCAACGTGCTCAAGCTGGTCGGCGACCAGTACCTGGCCCGCGTCTATCGACTGCTGGCGGGCCGCTTTCACCTGGAAGAATGGGAACGGAGCATCTTGCGGAAGCTTGACGTTGCCGAGGGCGTGTACCGGGTCGTCTCCGATCAGACCGATACCTATCGCGCGGAGTTTCTGGAGATCGTCGTGGTGCTGCTGATCTTGCTGGAGATCATCGTCGCGATTTTCCGGCACTGAGGCTAGTGCATCTGGCAATCGTTGCCAGATGCACCCGTGTGCCTCTCTCTACTTTGCGGCAGAATATTTCCCCGGGCTTTTGTTCACTTCTTCGGCACATTGATCGCAGCATACGACCACGCTCTTGCGGCCGATTTTGACTTCCTTGCCCTTGTCCTTGATCTCCCAGTCGCACACCGGACACTTCTTGGCTGGCATCGTTTCTTCTCCTAAGCTAGGGCGAGAAACCACATTCTCCGAGACAGCACGACCGTCGCGCGGGCCGGAGCATGGCCAAATCCTAGCGTCGGGGAGGTTTCTAGACTTTCAGATTCTTGCTCAGTTCGCGCAAACGTTCGCTGGTGAGGCGGTGGCGGAAATCGGAAGGGGCGCAACCGAAGACTCGGCGAAACGCTTCGCTGAAATGGCTGTGGCTGGAGTAACCCAGGTTGAGCGCCAGCTCGGTCAGATCGGCGGCGCCGTCGGCCAGGCGCTCCAGGGCTGCGCCGAGGCGCAAGCGGATCAGATATTGATGAATCGGGATGCCGACCAGCTGGCGGAAAAAGCGGGCCAGGTGATACGGCGAATAATGAACGGCGCGGCCGACGTCGGCCAGGCCCAGAGGCGTTTCAAATCGGCTGGCAAGAAATTGTTTGGCAGCCTCGGCGCGCTCGCGCTGGACTTGCCGCGCGCGCGTCGGGGTTGGCAGCGGCCGGCGGCCCCTGCTGCGGTAGGTCGCGTCGATTACAGAGGCGAGTAAATCAAGGGACATTTCGTCCACAGCGAGGCCGCCGGCGCCGCCGTTGCGGAGGCTTTGCCGAAGTCTTTGCAAGAAGAAAATCGTCATTGATTCATTGGGCGCGTGCGTAAACGCGAAGAGCGAATCAGGCCGATCGCGCATCCCAGGCTCAAAGCTGCTCATAGCGTCCCGAAGGATGTCGTCCGGAAATGCAAAGCTCGTGCAGTCATCGCCGCCCGCAACGGGATGGCTGACCTGATAGGTCTCGCCGCCGTTAAAAAACATCACCTGGGTGCAGTCGGCAACGACCTGTTGCCGGCCCACGTGTTTGACAAAGACGCCCGCGCGCGGAAAGGCGATGCTGTGACTCGTTGATTCTTCCTCTGCGCCACAGGCGCAGCTCGTCGGACGGCAGCGCACATCCGTGATGCGTACCGTGTCGCTGCGATGGAGCGGAGTATAGCGAAGATGCTCGGCCATGTTGCGATGCTAAGCCTCTGTTGTTCCAGGACTGAGAAAAAACCGTAGAATAGACGCCCGGCGTTTACTTTTGTTCGCGCCCTAACAAACTCACTCCCATGACACGACTCGCGCCGAAACTGCAGCCAGATGCCGATCAAGCGCCGTCAGTTGTCAACGTGAAGCCGGCGCGGCAGCGTCTGGATTCCATTGACCTGCTGCGCGGGCTGGTCATGGTCATCATGGCGCTTGACCACGTCAAAAGCTTTTTACCCGGCACGCCAATCGATGCGACCGATTTGACAAAAACAACCGCTCCCTATTTCCTGACGCGCTGGATCTCCCATTTCTGCGCGCCCACGTTCGTTTTCCTGGCCGGCGCTGGCGCCTTTTTGTATGGCGCACGCGGCAAGAGCAAGAGGCAGCTTGCGTGGTTCCTTCTGAGCCGCGGCCTGTGGCTTATCTTGCTGGAGGTCACGGTCATTCGTTTCAGCTGGTTCTTGAATGTTGATTACAACGTCACTGTGGGCCAGGTCATCTGGGCCATCGGCTGCTCGATGATCGTTCTGGCCGCGTTGGTTTTTCTGCCAACCTCGTTTGTCACCGTGTTCGGCGTCTCGATGATTTTTTTCCACAACTTGTTCGATCCTGTGAAGGCTGCGGACTGGGGCAAATTCGCTTGGCTCTGGCAAATCTTGCATACCGGCGAGCCGTTGCCGCTGTCCCCCGGGAAAGTTTTTGCCCCCGCATATCCTCTGGTGCCGTGGATCGGCGTGCTGGCTGCCGGCTATGGCTTCGGCGCCCTAATGCTCCTGGAGCCGCGCCGGCGCCGCAAGGAAGTGCTCGGGCTCGGCCTCGCGCTCATTCTCGTGTTCATCGCCCTACGTTACAGCAACCTCTACGGCGATCGAATCGCGCAGCAACCGGGACAGCCAGGACCCTGGTCGAAGCAAAAAGATTGGCTCATGACCATCTTCTCCTTTGTCAACTGTCAGAAGTACCCACCCTCGCTTTGCTATTTGCTGATGACACTGGGGCCGGCGATTACTGCTGTCGCGCTATTCGACCGACCTGCGGGCACGCTGGGCAGATTCTTGATCACGTTCGGCCGCGTGCCGTTATTCTTTTACATTCTGCACTTTTACCTGATCAAGGGCGTGGGGATTCTCCTTGCCTATCTGCGTTTCGGCCGCGCGGACTGGTTGTACGGCACTCCTGCACCCCCGGATTTTGGCCATAGCCTTTGGGTGGTCTATCTTATCTGGGTCGGCGTTATTGCAATCCTGTATCCGCTTTGCTACTGGTTCGCCGGAGTCAAACAGCGCTCGGGGGCCGCCTGGCTTAGCTATTTCTAAAAGAGAACCGGCGTCGGGACTGGGCGAACCCCGACGCGGTTGATTGCGCGCTACTTCTTGCGCGTGTAGGTAATCCGGAACATTTCCTGATCCTTGCCTTCCGTCACGTTAGACATAATGAAGAGGATCGTATCGTTGTCCTTGAACTCGTAAGTTGACTTCATCTTTTGAGGCTTACCGTCCATACCGGGGCCTTCTCCGGTCTCTGTGTACGTCTTGCCCTCCTTATCGAAGGCGCCTTCCATGATCATGTGCGTGGGGCTCATGGAGTCGACCCAGGACGTAACGTACTTCTTCTTCATCGGATCGTAGCCGACGGTCCCCTTGCCTTCAAATTTCATCCCGGCGAATTCGCCCTTGTAATCGACCAGGAGCCACAAGCCGCCGAGGCCCATTTTGTACGTGGCCGTGCCCTTGGATTCCTGGTCGCCGAACTTGGCGGCGGCATCCCAGTCGCCTTCGAATTTCTTGAGCATGTCATGCTCGGGTCCCGGCTTGGGCGGTTGCTGGGCCACGAGCGCCGATGTGAACGCGGCGAGCGCGAAAGCACAGCAGATAAGCCGCAATACTCTCGTCTTCATAGGAAGCGTCTCCTGGGTGGTAGCCGTAGCCCATGCTCGGTTCCGCCTGGATACCGTACTCGCGCATAGGCCTTCAGCTGTAACCCTGCGTTAAGTGAACATCTGTATAACACGGTAGCATATACGCTGTCAAGCATTCTCCCGAAAACTTCTGCAAAAGCGAATGAAGAATGGAAGAAGCCGGGTTCCGTTCAGGGCGCGAGTGACGGGAGCTTGGCTTCTTGTAGCCGCTCGTTCAGGGCCTTGACATCCTTGGTTCGCAGTGTGTCCCAACGCTCCAACAGGGTGCTAAGCGTCTGCGTGGCCGCTGCAGAAGCAGTCACCGCCTGCGCAGTCGGTGGTGCATCGGCGCTCTGAAGAAGTTCAAGGATGCTGCCGAGCTCGGCCTGCACGCGCGACAAGGTTGGTTCCGGCGTCGCTGCCGGTCGTTCCCTCATGCCGCGCCGCCCAAACGCGGTCCCCTCCAGCGCCGCGCTCTTTTTGGCGAGTGCCTCGATGGCATTTCCCAGGTCGCCATCTCCCGCCTGCTCGGCGACTTTCCGTAGCTGCGCGCCCAGCTTTCTAACTTGCTCGATAGCATCGTGTGCCTGGCGCATGCCATCGTAGCATTGCATGGAGAGGGTGAATTGTTGGGCCAGTTCTTCCAGTGGCGTCTTCACGCGCGGGTCCATCCGGACGGTCAAGGGCTGTGTATAGTCGTGCCCGTTTACCGTTAGCTTCACCAGGTATTTGCCGGGCATTACCCACGGTCCGTGCGGTTCGCTCGGCGTGTCCCGGAAAATGGCAGTCATCGGATAAGAGCGTCGCCCACCTGCGGGCGGCGGATAGTGCAGGTCCCACACAAAACGGTGGGCGCCGGCCTCGGCAGAGAGAAGCCGCGGCGGCCGAATCCAGTAAGTCGGGATGTCCAGGGTTTTTTCGGCCACGGGTTCCGGTTTATCCGTGCTGGCGTAACGCCGAACCAGCTTGTTTTGGCTGTCGAGGATTTCCAGCGTCACGGGCCCGGTGGGCGCGGCTTT
>Ga0207041_1034_pt1 | contig 13083 bp, 4 predicted proteins | sample Alteio_BWMinCont_73_FD_153311 | JGI IMG/M metagenome (GOLD analysis project Ga0207041, IMG submission 153311) | Enriched cells from forest soil in Barre Woods Harvard Forest LTER site, Petersham, Massachusetts, United States -... | ecosystem: Environmental > Terrestrial > Soil > Temperate forest >... | reverse complement strand
ACGCCGCCGGTGTGGTGGCTGCGCGCGGCGGCTTTCTCATGCCACCAGGCATCTGGGCCATTCTGGTCGCCGAACCCCGAACCATCGGCCGTAGAATAAAGGCAATAGTCGTGCGTTGTTACTGTTCCCTGCCCTGCAAGGTTTTGCGGGGCCGGGATAACAATGTCCGGGCCAGCCCTATAAAGGTTGTCGGCGATATTGCCCGAGTGGGGGCAAGGACGCATCTCCAAATCGAAGTTTAAGGAATTCGGAGGATCATAAGTCATAAACAAGGAACTGCCGACATCGCCGTGCGTGATCTCGCCCATGGTCGAGCCCCAGTCGGTCTTCGATGTCCCGTTGAGCCCTTCCGAGTAAAAGACCGTGTTCGAGGCGCCATCGAGAGCGTCCTGAACACGGGACTGGAATGTCTTCCTGCCCCAATAGCCGGGTGCTTCCCCGTGTGGGCCGAACGAGCCAGCTGGCCCGGCGCCCTGAATGACCTGGTACATGCCCGGCGCGGGTCCGACAGGGAGCCTCGGCGTAGTGCCAAAGCCCTGATCATCGCCTGGGTTTAAACGCCAATCACTCATGTTGCGGGGGTAGCCGCCCGTGCCCATGGGATACACCCAGGAGGCGAACTCGTCGCCAAAATAGTTGCCGGCCCCCAGGCAGCCGCGGTAGTTGCCGCGTGACCGCGCCCATTCACGGTTCCCTGCTTCATTGACGATCGGACCCGTGTCGCTGGGGCAGAAGAAGGACTTGATCGCGGTTGACCGCGACACGTAGTCCTGAGTCACAGGCGTGTTGAGCTGACCAGGGCCTGTACCGTGATTAGTATCGGCACCGTGATCTATATCTACCCCGAAGGGGTCGGTCTGGTTAAGCAAAAAGAAGCCGTCGTAAACGTTGCGGGCTTCCATGTACGGCAGGAGCAGGTGGTACCAGCCGAAGCTTTGATCCTGGTCCACCTTCCGGGCATAGGGGAAGTAGTTGAAGTTGTCGTGGTAGTTGTGCGAGGCGATGGCGATCTGATGCAGGTTGTTCTGACAGCTCATGCGGTTGGCGGCCTCGCGCACTTTCTGGATCGCCGGCAAGAGGAGGCCAACCAGGATGGCAATGATGGCAATTACCACCAGCAGCTCGATGAGCGTGAAAGCCTGCGCCAAACGGCGCACGGCATTCCTGAGGAGAGGTGTCCTTGGCATAAGTCTAGCCCCACAAAAAGTGATGAGAAAATGGGCTCAAGACATCCAATCGAGAATAGTAACCGGCACAGAGCGGAATGCAACAAAAAAAATGAAATTTTGGCAAATTTTTTTTGCTGGCCCGGAAATTGACCTTGACCTATTTACAGGACGCGCCAGTTTTGAAGTTGCGCTTTTACGAAAGCTAGTGCTCCGTCAAGGCTGGATTGATGGATCGAGCGATGAGTTCTGCGAATCAAGTAACCTAGTGAAGTTGCCCATCGACCCACCTGAGCACCGAAGATGCCCATTTGAAAAAGCTCGGAATGGGCATCTTCGGCCAGCGATGCATGTCCTTGGCTGATAACGACTAACAACGCGAAAACAGTGTTTCTTTCTTCGAAGGTGCCCATTTGGAATCTACTGGGGGGAGCCTCCGGATAAGGGGGATAGGACGGTGGGACCCAGAGGGGTAGAGAAGGCCACGACCCGGGTGGAGAAGGCCACGACCCCTGCCGGCTCGTCCGGCAGGTGAAACAGTTCGGCAGCTAGGAAAAGCTGGCCCAAGCTCGCCCCGACCCCTGCCGGCTCGTCCGGCAGGTGAAGCAGTTCAAGCAGCAAGCTACAAGCCAGCCGAGGAACTCCTTCACCTGCCGGACAAGCCGGCAGGGGTCGACGATGAAGAACAGCGCCTCTTAGCCCCCGAACGGGTTCACCTGCCGGACGAGCCGGCAGGGGTCTGCCGAGACCAAGGGCATGAAGAAAGCACTTCAAACGCGCCAGCGAGGAGCCTCGCTGGCGCGTTTTTGAAGGTTGGGTTGATCCCGGCGACCTTGGGCGCCTAACGCACCGGGCGACCTGCAGCGTCGGGCACTCAGGTTGAGGTTGCGTCGCAAGGGAATGCAGTCGGCTCGCCCTGGCCTTGGGCCTAGAAGTCCGTGTTCACGATCGCTTCGTTGCCGGCGCGCGTGCCCAGTTGCCGCCAGGTCACGAAGTTGATGTTTTGTGAAATGAATTTCACCGAGCCGTCCGCCATGGCTGCGTTCACGCCGCCGGTGTGGTGGCTGCGCGCGGCGGCTTTCTCATGCCACCAGGCATCTGGGCCATTCTGGTCGCCGAACCCCGAACCATCGGCCGTAGAATAAAGGCAATAGTCGTGCGTTGTTACTGTTCCCTGCCCTGCAAGGTTTTGCGGGGCCGGGATGACAATGTCCGGGCCAGCCCGGTAAAGACTGTCGGCGATATTGCCCGAGTGCGGGCAAGGACGCATCACCATATCGAAGTTCAAAGAATTCGGGGGATCGAAGGTCATGAACAGGGAGCTGCCGACGTCCCCGTGGGTTATCTCGCCCATGGTCGAGCCCCAGTCGTTTTTGGATGTCCCGTTGAGCCCTTCCGAGTAAAAGACCGTGTTCGAGGCGCCGTCGAGAATGTCCGAAATCCGGGACTGGTACGTTTTCCTGCCCCAATAGCCGGGTGCTTCCCCGTGTGGGCCAAACGAACCACTTAGTCCACCGCCCTGAATAACCTGGTACATGCCCGGCGCGGCTCCAACTGGGAGCCTCGGCGTAGTGCCAAAGCCCTGATCATCGCCTGGGTTCAAACGCCAATCACTATTGTTGCGTGGGTAGCCTCCCTGACCCATGGGATACACCCAGGAGGCGAACTCATCGCCATATTGATTGCCGGCGCCGAGGCAGCCGCGGTAGTTGCCGCGTGACCGCGCCCATTCACGGTTCCCTGCTTCATTGACGATCGGACCGGTGTCGCTGGGGCAGAAGAAGGATTTGACAGCGGTTGAGCGCGACACGTAGTCCTGCGTCGCAGGCAAGGCGAGCTGGCCAGCGCCTGTCCCGTGAGCGGTATCGTTGCCGTGATCAATATCCACGCCGTAAGGGTCGGTCTGGTTGAGCAAAAAGAAGCCGTCGTAAATGTTGCGGGCTTCCATGTACGGCAGGAGCAGGTGGTACCAGCCGAAACTCTGGTCGCCGTCGTACTTCCGGGCGTAGGGGAAGGAGCTGAAGTTGTCGTGGTAGTTGTGCGAGGCGATGGCGATCTGGTGCAGGTTGTTCTGACAGCTCATGCGGTTGGCGGCTTCGCGCACTTTCTGGATGGCCGGCAGCAGCAGGCCAACCAGGATGGCAATGATGGCGATCACCACCAGCAGTTCGATGAGCGTGAAAGCCTGCCCCAAACGGCGCACGGCGACCCTCAGCAGCATTGTCCTTGGCATTAGTCTAGCTCCCACTAAAAGTTCCGAGGAATGGGATTAAGACATCCAATAATGATAGTACCAGCACCGCGGCTAAACGCAAAATGTTTTTCTGGCAGATTTCCTTGTCGGCCCCCGGAAATTGACCTTGACCCATCCGCAGCAGGGTATCCGACGCGCCAGCGAGGAGCGGCCGGCTGGCACGTTGGAACTATCCGCGGCATTGTAACCGCACGCGCCAGCGAGGGGTCTGCCCGTCCACCGCCCTCGCTCGCGCTTCGGGTTACAATGCTGCAACTCCTATTCTGTTTCGGTGGGACAGCGCAGCAAAAATTGCGATTCCGCCGGCTACTTGCTTGACATTCCGCCCTTCGCCAGAAATACTTAATCCCCATGGATGTCGAAGGGCTCTTTTCGTTCCTATTGAGTGGGGGTCATCATGAACTTTCGCATGCTGCGGTCCGCGGGTCGGACTGCCATCGCCTTGACGTTGCTATGCGCGCTGGGTTGCGGCGGAGGCACCCGGCCCAACAAGATTACCGTCACAGGCAACGTCACTTACGACGGCAAACCGGTGGAAGTCGGCCAGATTCAATTCGTTTTGAACGAAGCCGGTCTCAAGGGAGGCGACAACGCCACGGCGACAATCGTCAATGGCAAATTCTCGTGTTCTTCGGTAACGCCCGGCAAGAACAGCGTGGTCATCACCGGCGGCGGTGTAAAGCCAGCGGCTACCACAGTCAAGGGCTATGAAGGCAGGAAGAAAATGCCCGACATGCGAAACCCGAAGGGGTCCATGGACATGATGAAAAAGGACAAGGAAGGCGATGACGCTATTCCCAATAACGCTCCCGGTAACGGCCAGGAGTTCGACATCGGCGGCAAAGACGGCACCAACCTCGACATCAAGATCCTCAAGAAGTAATGCAAACTTGACTCCGCCCCCACCGCGCCAGGTGCAGGTTGATCGCTCATCGGTCATTCGTCATTGGTCATTCGCCAATGACGAATGACTGACATCCGCCCTCATCCTGGACTGGCGAGAAGCTTCTTCAAAAATGCTTCGAGCTCCTCCGCGTTGGTCCATTCCATGGCCAGGACAATCCGGCCGTCGCGACCGATTACGAAAAGCGGATTGCCGAGACCCTGTACGTACGCGTGATAAGCGCTTTTCTCCGCCACCTCATCAACCAGGACTAGCCAATCTCTGCTGGCAGCGTTACAGAAGGCTTGGGCCGCTTCTTGCCGGTGCCGCATTCTGGCCGCGCGTGCGGGCTCGTCCGGGAAATGCTCGTCATCTTCGGATTGGCTTACACGAGCCGGGTCTGGATGCGCTTCGCGTGAGTAAATAAAGACGAACCTGGCCTTGCCTTGAAAGCGGCGCGCCACCTCATTCATCGGTTCCACCTGGCCCATGCACGGATCGCAGCTCCTGCTGCCGAACTCGATGACGATGGGCATGTCGTGCATCAGGTTCTCCAGACGAACCGTCTTGCCATAGGTGTCCTTGAGAGAGAAAGGCGGCGCCTTGTCTCCTTCCTTTAAGCGCAGGGCAAAAACAAGCGGCGTCACTCCAGGCGTACGCGGCGTGGTTGCCGGCGTCTGCGCGTCTAGCCCGGAGACGGCTTGCTGCGCCGAAGAACCGCTCAAACGGGCCATAAGAGCCTGCCACACTCCCATCGGCACCAGCAACAGCCCGAGCGCAATGGTCGCCAACAACCCAAAAAACACAGCCAGGCGCAAACGATTCTGCAGCATGCGCTCCGCCACGTCGAAAGAGCAAACGCTCTAAGCATAGCGGAGCCGCGCTTCAAAGAAAATATTTGCTCTGCAGCAGCCCTGGAAGGGCGGCAGAAGATAGCCAGGCGGCGCGAGCCCCTGGAGGGGATGAGCCGTCCATGATTAGAAGCCCCGGCAGGGGCGACAGAATAGGCGACGGATCAGGCACTGCCGCCCCTAACGGGGCTCCGCTGGCGCGCTGGTGGCTTCTCCAGGGGCTTACGCCGCCTGGCTATCAACTGCCGCGGCACCGCGGCTATGGCAGGTGTCTACACCATGCGAATTTTTTTCCAAAAATTCATTTGACAATCGTTGCCTGTCGGATTAATCTCTACCGCTGAGTTCTCACGTCTGGAACTCTGGTAACGCCTGCCGCGACGCAGGGCAAGTCCTCCCCAAACTTAGCGAGGTGTGCCATGCGAGATTCTTCTCTCAAAAATGTCTAAGCAAGCTGACTGAAAGGCCCGCAGGGCTTGCGGTGCACCCAAGCGGATCGCTGCTTGCCTTCAGAAGCCTTCTCCCTTGGCGTACGCGCGGCCGGTTCACCTTCCGCTGCGTGCCAAGCAACATTTCCCGGATGGAATTCCGGGAAGCCTCTCCGCCTACCCGGCGGTTCCAGCCACTGGAAATGATCGTGGTGCCCAAAGCGGCCGGCCGCCCCCGGTGCGCTTGGTCCTTGTGCCGGGAGAATCAACAACTATGTGGAACCTCTTCTCTTTTCGCCGCCGCAATCAGTCTGCGCACAGAAAATCGGGATATCGCAAACCAAGGCCGCGCGTTCCTGCCTTCGAGCAGCTGGAGAAGCGCTGGCTGATGACCGTCAACCTGCAGATGTTCAATCTGCCCATGGCCAGCGAGGCGGCCTCGACCGGAACCATGCTGCTGGCGTCGTTCAGCTATGATTCGGGGACATTCAGCCAGTACTCAGTCAGCGTCAACTTTAACGACAACGGCGCGGGCGGCTATTTCGCCCAAGCCGGATCCGTATGCGGGACCGGGCAAATTTTCGGCTACCACACGTATCCGGAGTTCGGCAACTACCCCGTCCAGGTTTCCGTCTCCGGCCCGGGCGGCTCGGCAAGCGGCCAGGTCGGCATCATGGTGCTCGACGTGCCGATCAGCGGCACCGGCCTCACGTTTCCAGGGAATAGCGGCAGTTATGTGCCCATTGCTACCTACGCCGATGCCGGTCCCAACACGGTTTCTGCCAATGCGATGTTCCAACAATCTACGGTTGACTATGGGGACGGTACCCTTACTGCACCGATAGGCACTGCCACGACAAATGGCACGCTGTACGGCCAGCATACTTACATTGCCAATGGGACATATCCTGTCGCCATTCGGCAAGTTGATGAAGGCGGAGCTTCCGCCTACGCAAACGCCTCGGCAGTCGTCACCACCGCAGGCGGGGGCGGGCACAGCAATGGCGATAATCCGCCCAGCGACCCGGAGGTCGATCCGAATCTGCTGGACCGCAGCGTGCGCGGCCAGGGAAACCAGTTCACCCTCCAGGAAGATACCGCTCTCAACAACGTTGTGCTGACGACCTTCACGGTCGGCGGTCAAGCTCCCAATCCCGGGGACTACAACATTCAGATCAATTGGGGAGACAGCAGTCCGACAAGCAATGGTCAGGTCAACGCGCAGGGGCAAGTCACCGGCAGCCACACGTACACGGAATCGGGCACGTATGATATCGCCGTTAGGTTTAATGATAATCTTCTTCCGTCACAGCAAAATCCGATCAAGACAATCAACGCCTGGGCTGTCGTCACGGAAGCACCCATCGTCATCACGCCCCAGACTATCAACGCCAGCTCGGGCCAGCAGCTCAACAACGTCCTGCTGGCAACGTTTACCGATGCGGATCCTACCGACACCACCAGCGACTTTGGCGGCGGCTCGGTCTGGATCAACTGGGGCGACACCATGGCCGGCGGATCGTTTGTCCCCGCCGGCAACGTCACCGGCGGCAACGGGACCTTCCAAGTTTATGGCACTCACAGGTACACGTCCGGCGGCGTTTACAAGCCGGTGGTGACGGTCTTCGACGGCGCCGGCGCCAGCGCCACCCAGGCCGCCGGCACCGCCAACATCAGCCCGACCTCACCCACGAGCGGCTCGCTTACCGGGACTTCGGTGCCGATTGCCACTACCGAGGGCACCTTCACCGGCGACATCGTTGTCGCCAGCTTCACCGATTCCAATTCCAACGACAGCGGCTTGACGGCCACGATCAACTGGGGAGATGGCACGACGACGGCAGGCACCATTCAGTCCGCGGGCGGGAATAACTATAATGTGCTCGGCTGTCACACCTATAGCGAGGCCTCCTACAACCACAATTATTCGTCGGCGCTTTACGGCGGTCTGGAAACCGCCGTGACCGTGTCCAACGCCAGCTATAACTCCATCACGATTTACAGCACGGCCACCATCACGGATCCGCCGCTTACTGGACATTCAGTGCCGCTAACCATTGGAGGGGTGACTCCCCTCGTAAACGTCGTCCTGGGGACATTCACGGACCCCAACCTGTCTGCCACGGACGGGAGCTTCAGTGCGATAATTTACTGGAACGGCACAACTTACAGCAGCCAGACTGCTGGGACGATAATCGGTAGCAATGGGTCATTCACAATAGTCGGCGCCAGCGACGTCTATGGGGAGGCGGTCGGAACGGCGATGCTTACCATCGTCATCACGGATGATGACACCAGCCGGACCGTGATCAACGACTTCACGCAGGTCGCGGACGGCAGCGCGTACCAAGCTGTGCCCTACGTCGGCGGTTACTGGCACGATGCCGCCAATACAGGCGAAGCTGTTGGCCCAATAGTCGCCAGTTATGGCGATGGGACTCCCGCTGGCGTCGGGGGCGGGGCGGGCATTGATGCCTGGGGAGGCGTGCGTCACATCTACGCCGCGGCCGGCAATTACACCCTCGTGTCCCAGGCTATCGACGACGAGGGCGCCGTCGTCGCCACCATGAACATTCCCCTGACCGTCAGCCGCGCGATTCCCGGCATCATCACTACGCCCACCGGCACCATGTCCGGCTACCCCGCCGGCCCGTACATCCACCCCGACGGGCCCGGCCTGGTCGGCCTGGTCGGCCAACCGCTGTGCCTCTCCGGCAGCGACAACAAGGAGGACAACGCCGTCCCCCTGGCCGTCTTCACCGACTGGGACCCCACCGCCACGGTTGGGCTGTTCAACGCCACGATCACCTGGGGCGACGGCACCAGCTCCCCCGGCGCCATCAAGCAAGCCTTCGCCGCCGGTCCGTTCAGCGTCTGGGGCGAGCACACCTACGACGCGCCCGGCTATTTCCGCATCGTCATCACGGTCAGCGACGCCAAGTCCGGCCAGGCGTTCACCGCCGCCGGGACGAACGCCTTCATTCAAGAGTTCACTGTTTTTCCGCTGTACCAGCGCATGCCCGGTACGCGCCTGGAGATCGGCACCGATGCCGCGGCCGACGGCGGCCAGGTCACCATGGCCCCCAACACCGGCGCGCTCCAGGTTTACCAGCCGCTCGACTTCCGCCTGAGCCACGATGCCTCGCACGACGCCTTCATCGACGTTAACGGCAACCCGCTCCAGGGCAACATCTCCGGCGACGACCGTCTCCTCAACCAGCCCGCCGGCGCCAGCCCCGGCATCAATGGCTTTTCGGCGCTCGTCTATTCCTCCGACACCGTCGCCGTGCAGCCCATCGCCGAGGCCTGGGTCTCCTTCCCCGCCTCCATGGGCGTGCCCTGCGACATTCAGGTTCAGCTCACCTTCAGCACCCGCAGTCCCCAGGCGTGGCGAACTTTCATCGTTCCCACCGGCGCTTATCCGGGCGAAGCGTTCGCCGTCGGCGACCAGGTGGCCTTGCCGGTCTTTATCAGCGGCGCCTATCCCTGGACCATGACGGTCATCGGCGATTTTGACGGCACCACCGTCACGCAAACCTATTCCGGCACCTGCCTGGTGGTGGCCAACGACGGCAGCCCCTTCGGCGCCGGCTGGACCCTGGACGGCCTGAACCAGCTCTTCCCCGCCGCCAACGGCGTCATGATCGAATACGGCTCCGGCGCTGCGCCGCGTTTCTTCTCGCTCAACGCCTGCACCGGCACCTACAACAGCCCGCCCGACGACTTCGGCACCCTGATAAAACACGGCGACGGCACCTTCACCTACACCTCGAAATACGGCGTCCAGTGGAACTACGGCAGCGGCGGCCTGATGAACTCCATCGTCGATACCCACAACCTGACCGCCACGGTGCTCTGGAACGGCGGCGCCCTCCAAGGTATCGACTGGCCCGACGGCAGCGTCACTACCTTCACCGGCGGCAGCGGCTCCTTGACCATTACCGAAAGTGGCCAGCGCGCGCTGACTCTCACCATGAATGGCAGCAATCAACTCACAAACATCGTCGACGTGGACGGCACCTCGCGCCAGTTCACCTACGATTCCGCCGGTCACATGGCCACCTTGCAGTGGGGCGCCTTCAGCGAGGCGTTCCAATTTAACAGCAACGGCGTGCTGACCACCCCCGCCATGGTGTCGGGCACCGGCTGGGTCTTGAACCCCGAGAACCTCCAGGCGTTGCAGCCGCTGGCCACACCCGTAACCAGTCTGCACGCCACGGTCACCGACCCGCGTAGCCTGGTCAGCACCTACATGCTCGATATCCTCGGCTGGGTCAATCAGCTCACGACCCCGGACAGCGCTGTCCAGAACTGGGAGCGCGACACCAGCGAGCAGGTCGACATCTACACCGACCAGGACAGGAACAGCACCTTCTACCAGTACGGCAACGGCGCCGGCGATCTGCTGCAGATCAATTACGCAGAACCATTTCAAGAGAGCTTCCAGTACGGCGCTTTCCATCGCCGCAGCCAGTACGTGGACCGGGACGGCCACACCACCACGTATGCGCTCAACTCCGGCACCGGCGACATCACCAGCATTACCGACGCGGCCTTCGAGGTGACCACCCAGCTCTGGAGTTCAATCGGCCTCTTGACCAACGTCATCGACGCGCGTGGCAGCACCTGCACCTTCCTGTTTGACGGCATGCGGCACATGACCAACACGATTGATCCTCTCATGAACCGCACGACTTTTAGCTTCGATAGCAACGGCTACCCCGCGACGACCACTGACCCGCGCGGCTTCACCACCACGACCTTGAACGACGCGCGCGGCCGCGTCGCTGTGCAACAGGATCCCGACGGCGGCGTCATGACCATGACTTACGATTTCGTCGGCCACGTCCTGACGCAAAGAGATGCGAACGGCAATCCGCCGACGGTTTATGCGTATGACGGCCGGGAGTGGCTTACTACCGTTACTGACCCGGCCGGGGACGTAACGACGACCCAGTATGACCTCGCCGGCAACGTCACGGCCGTCACCGACCCGAATGGCTTCACGACCAGTTACGGCATTGACCTCGTCAACCGCACCACCACGGCCACCGACCCGTACACGAATGTCAGCACGACCGCTTATGACCCCGTTGGCAATGTTACGGCGGAGATCAACCCGGACCACTTTACGACCAGCTACTCCTACGACCGCATGTATCGCCGCACCCAGACCATCGACGGCGCCAACATCACCACGCAGACCCGCTACGACGGCGTCGGCAACGTGACCGCCGCCATCGACGGCCGCGGCAAGGAAACCGATTATTTCTTTGACCCCGTCAATCGCCAGACGGCCGTGATCGACGGCGATCATTACCCCGCCACGACCGCCTACGACCCGGACGGTAATGTCACGCTCGAGATCGACGCCCGCGGTCATTCGACCCACAGCTATTACGATCTGGACAATCGCCAGACCATGGTCCAGGACGACGACAATTTCCCGTCGGAGACCGCATACGACGCCAACGGCAACGCGGTCCAAACAACCGACAACGACGGCTTTGTCACGACCTACCTTTTCGATTCCATGAACCGCAGCACGGAAACTATCGACAGCAACACCTACATCAGCTCCACCGTTTACGACAAGGACGGCAACGTCGTCGCGGAGTTCGACAACCTCACGAAATCGACCGTGTTCGCCTACGATGCGGACGGCCGTAAGATTTCGGAAACCGATCGGGACGGCAACGTCACCACGACGGTTTACGACCGCGACGGCAACGTCACCGCAACCATTGACCCTCTCGGCAAAACGACGCAGCACCTTTTCGATAAGGATGATCGTGAGACGGCCATGATCGACCCGCTCCACATCACCACGCAAACCCAGTACGATCCAGCGAGCAATGCCACCGCCACGCTCGACGGCATGCCGGTGCCGCAGACCACGCGCTTCTACTACGACGGCGACGGCCGCCGCATCGAGGAAATCGATCCGGCCAACATCTCCACCTTCACTTCCTACGACGGCGACAGCAACGTCATCGCCGAGGTGGACGGTCGCGGCAACACGATGACCTACGCCTTCGACGCCGACAACCGCATGACCGCCCAGGCCGACGACGACCACATCGTCACCTCCAGCCAGTTCGATCCGGACGGCAACGTGACCGCCCAGGTGGATGGCAAGGGCAAGACCACCTTCTATTCGTTTGACGCCGATAATCGCCAGACATCGATGACCGATCGTGACACCATTCTCACGACCACGCTCTATGACAAGGACGGCAACGTTACCTATCAGACGGACGGTCTGGGAAAATCTACGCTTTCTGCCTTCGACCCGGACGGCCGGCAGACGCAGCAGATCGACCGCGACGGCATCACGACTTACACCTACTACGACAAGGACGGCCGCGTCACCGAAACCATTAACGGCGACACCAAGTCCACCTTCTACGCCTATGATCCAGATGGGCAGCAAACGCTCGTGACCCAGCCCGACACCATCCTCACTACCACGCAGTACGACAAGGACGGCCGCGTCACGCTCACCCTCGACGGTCGCGGCCTGCCCACGGCTTACGGCTTCGACGATGACGGGCGGCAAACATCCGTCACTGATTCGGCCGGCAATGTCACCACGACGCAGTACGACGCGGACGGCAACGCCATCCTGGTGATCGACCCGCGCACGGAGCACACGACCTACGTGTATGACGCCGACTCGAGGCAGACCATGATGATCGATGCCGCCGGCATCACGACCTACACCCGCTACGACAACGACGGCAACGTCATCGCCGCCATCGACGGCCGCGGCCACACCACCTCTTACGGCTTTGATGCGAACGGCTGGCAGATTTCCGTCACCGATCGCGATGGCCATGTCACGACGAGCGTCTATGACCTGGACGGCAACGTCACGGCCACCGTCAGCGGCCGGGGCTTCACCACGCTCTACAGCTATGACCCCGACGGCAACCAGACCAGCCAGATTGACCCGAACACGATCACCACCACCACCCAGTACGACCTGGATGGCCGCGTCACCGCTGCCTTTGACGGCCGCGGCAAGTCGACCCGCTCCGCGTATGATCCAGACGGCCGGCAAACCAGCGTTTCGGACCAGGATGGCCACACCACCACCATGCTCTTCGACTCGGCCGGCCAGCAGACGGCGGAGATCGATCCCGACGGCAACACTACGGTTTTCTCTTACGACGATGCCGGCCGCAAGACCATGAGCGTCGACTTGCAGCAAAATCCTCAGACGACCGCGATCTGGTCTTACGACAAGGACAGCAACGTCACCGTGGCGACAGACCGCAACGGCGGCTCGCGCACCATGAGCTACGATCTCGACAACCGCCTCACGCAGGAGATATGGTCCGATTCCCACGGCACGGCCAACACCCTCATGTACTCGTATGACCCGGTCGGCAATCAGCTCATGGCCGGCGACAGCCACGCTGCTTACTACTTCCAGTACGATCCCGATAATCGCGTCGCCGTCGAGCAGGTCTCCACGTTCGGTGCCCTGTTCACCTTC
>Ga0207041_1134_pt1 | contig 13120 bp, 17 predicted proteins | sample Alteio_BWMinCont_73_FD_153311 | JGI IMG/M metagenome (GOLD analysis project Ga0207041, IMG submission 153311) | Enriched cells from forest soil in Barre Woods Harvard Forest LTER site, Petersham, Massachusetts, United States -... | ecosystem: Environmental > Terrestrial > Soil > Temperate forest >... | reverse complement strand
CGTTTGACATTGTGCAACGCATGGCTGCGAGGTGCCCCCATGGCAAATCCTCGGACGGTGCTGGTTGTCGAAGACAATCCCCTTGAGCGCAAAGGAGTTGCCGCCGTACTCAGCCAGGAAGGCTACGATGCCGTGGTTGCCGCCAATGGCAAAGAAGCCCTCGAATGCTTGAGCAGTAAGCCAACTCCAGACGTAATGCTCCTGGACATGATGATGTCGGAAGTGGACGGCTGGCAGCTTCTTAAACTTCTTCGCCGGTACCCCGCCCTGTTAGCCATGCCGGTCATCATCGTGACTGGGCTCGGCATCGCCAGTCTCGAATGGGCGCATTCGCTTGGCGCGGCCGGGTTGGTTCGCAAGCCAGTCGAGGTGGAGCATCTCAAAGGCGAACTAATCCGCGTGCCCCGCATTCAAAGCGCCGACGTGGTCGCTCCCACGACGGACGGGCGGACCATTCGTTTGCGCTGTGTGGTCCATCCAGATAAGGCGCAGTCAATCTTGTTGAGCCATTTAGGATTGAAGCTGCCGCAGCGTCTACGACTGCCGCCGGGAATGCGTCAAATGTAGAAAATGACAATGTGAAAATGTAGTGCCAACTTTTCAGCCCCACATGCAGAAAACACGGGGATTTCTTGCACATCGACCTGATAACTGCGGAAGTTGGGCTAACCATGATGGTATCGCCCGTTTCATCACTCCAAAACGCCTTTGCCCCCTGCCAACCCGGCTTACTTTTGGACAGCCTCTCTTCACTCAAAAGTTCCTCTACCTGCTTCGGCGTCCATCCGATTTGAATCTTGTCGCAATTTTCCTGGCTGATTCGCGGCGCGCCAAATGGAATGAACAGCCAGCCAGCCACGAGCACGGCCACTACGAACATGGCGAACAGCAACATCCATCTCGCTTCAAAGCATGACTCCCCTATGGCCACATTGCTTGTATGCGCGGTTGAATTCTGCGCTTCAGGCGCTCGAAAAGTGAAAGCTTGCTCGGGATAAAGAGCTTCTCACTCACTACCTGCCCCCGGTCAAACTTGACATAGATTGCGTTCAGATCATCATCAATCCAAAAATGTCCAAAGTCGGTCCACTTTGGCATCTCGGATAAGCCGTGCTCGCCCAACAGCTCTTCCGCTTGTTGGACGGTCCATCCGAGTTGAATCTTGTCAAAGCTTTTCCGTCCAATACGAGGCTCGGCGAAGGGCACAAATAGCCATCCCGTCGCGAGCACCGCGAGCACGAACAACGCGAAGAGCAAGAGCCATTTCCGCTTCAACGCATGACTCCCCGCAGGCGCCGTTCGATTCGGCGTTTTATTCGCTCAAGAAAGGAGAGCTGAGAAGGGATAAAAAGCTTCCCGCTCACGCGACTATTGTGGAAGTCTATCGCTATCTCGTTGAGGTCTTCATCAGCCCAGCTTGTCTGTCAATATGCGTCAATCTTCCCGTCTGCGTCACGCACGTCTAGGACAAAACCCGATCCGCGTATATCGCAGTCCCCAAGCAATTGGCCAAGCTGTTCTGCGCTAGTCCCGACTGGAATCTTGTCACAATTCGCCTGGCTGATTCTGGATTCGCTCACGGGAACGAGAACGTACCCTGCGCCGATGATGACAGGGATAGCCAGCGCCAGCAACCAGAGCCATTTCCCGCTTCATGCCCGGCATTGTACGCCTGGCTGCCGAGGCTGAGCAAGCCCGCGCCGGCACCCCTGGCCTTTTGGCCAGACCACGGCGGCGCCCACTCGCACGGCCGAATTATCGACAGTATGATGGGGGCATGACAGAATCCGAGTGGCAAAGCTGCATCGACCCGACCCCCATGCTGGAGTTCCTGCGCCACAAGGCGAGCAAGAGGAAGTGCCGTCTCTTCACATGTGCATGCTGCCAACGATGGGTATGGAAAAGACGCTTGAACCAGTTCACGGTAGTTTCACCCAACGAGACCCTGGAAACCAGCGCCCAGGCGCCGACCCCGCGCGGCGATGGCCTGCGTGCGGCCGCGCAGATCTGTCATGAGCTGCTGCGACCCTCGACTGACTACGAGCATGACTGGAACGCGGCCCTTGAGGCCGCCATTCGCAGCGACCGGCATGGCGGTAACGAAGAACGCGGCGCGAGCGGTGGCCTGAGCGGCAACGAAATGGCAAGCGTGAGCGATTCCATGAGCGGCAACGATTGATCCTGCGTGAGCGATCACGACGGCGGCAACGACAAAAGGGGCGCGAGCGATGAAGGCCCGCTGTGTTCAGGATTGCTTCGCTCGAAATCAAGCCGTGCGTCGTCAGCCGCTCCACCAGCACGTTGCCACCCATGGTCATCCTCTGGACAATCGACGCATCTCTCTAAGACCTCTACTGCCTTTCGGCTGCGTTCATCCTTCATCAAATGCCAGATGCCGGTGAGGTCCTGTGCGGCAACGATGACATGTGCGCGAGCAATGAGGCGAAGGAACTTCTTGGTGACACGCTTCGTGGTCACGGTGAACCCGAGCAGGTAGTCTGCGGTAACGAAGACTGAAGCGCGAGCAAGACGCACCGCGGCAACGAAGCAAGATGCGCAGAGTCGATGTCCCTGCCAAACGGCGCGACTCCTTATTACACATGTGGGCTGGCTTTGTCGTTGGTGTGGCAGCGATTTTGTCGCTGGCCATGGTGGTCGCTGGTCTCTCACATCTGAGGTGAAGCTGCCATGATGGAGGCCGATCAATGATGATTCTTTGGGCGATCGCCTATTTAGCGTGCGGATGCTTGACCCTGTTTTTGGCCGCGCTTGTGGACAGGATTCTCTCTGGGCACTGGCCCGATCCAAGCGAAGGGGTGGTGGCCATCTTCGCTTGCTGGCCAATCTGCCTTCCCGTGACGCTGCTTGTGCTCGGCTTCATGGGATTCACGGAATTGACGGCGTATATGTGGAGAAGCAGGAACGAGTTTTAACCGGATAGGGCGGTGAAGATACCATGATCGAACCCTGGACGGCTTTTTTCTGCGTGATTGTGGCCGTGGCTATCATAGCCATCTGGAGCGTCTGGGTGGCCTGGATGGAAGGCTTGCTATGGTCGGTGGACTACTCGCTGCGCGAGATCTACATCCCAGCAATCTGGCGATCTTTGTACTACTGGCACATCGGAGACTGGCATGAGCGTGGTCATGAAGGATACCGAATGGATCAAGGATAAAGAATGGAAGGGCAATCCCGCGCTGGGGTGGGAAAGCTGGCACAAGGTGTTCCGGAACCCGCTCAAGAATAACAAGAAGACCAAGGTATACGTCTTTGGCTCGGGAACCAAATGGAGTTTTTGTGTCGACGACGGGCCTAATGGCGACTTCTCCTACTCTGGCTGCCGCCCAGGATGCAAGACTGCCAAGAGCCTGATGGAGCGGCTGGACAACCCACAGCCGGGCGATCGTCCATTGTTCTGGTGAGCTAGGAGATTGGCATGAGCGTGGTCACTAACGTAATCCTGCACATGGGCTGTCTGGACGATGAACAGGGCGAGAAGCTGCTTGCCCAGGTCAATGAGTTCTTCGACAATGAAGACCGTGACTGCATGGGCTTTGTGCTTGTGGACGACCCGTCGCTGCCAGAGGGCTGGTATGGCGGCACCAAGATGCTGGAATGCACCCTGGCCATCGGCGCCTTCAACTACCTCGATCTGGGCGACCTGGTCGAGCATCTGCGGCAAATCAAGTGGCCGCGGTACATACAGGGAAATGTGCAGCTCATGGTCAAGGAGCAAGATCACGGCAGATTCAGGATCATTGATGTAGCCTAGCATGAGCGATTGGTCCGGCGGCAACGATACGGTGGGCGCGAGCAATAAGTTCTGCGGCAACGATCCAGACAGCGCGAGCGACGGCATTCGCGGTAACGATAAGGATGGCGCGAGTGATGGCAACGGTGGCAAATCTTAAAAAGGAGAAGACCATGGGAGAAGCATTCGACCAGAGCGGCAGGAAGATCGGGGAAGCCTTTGGGAGCACCAAGAAAGAAGTGTTTGACAAGCTTGCGGCGGAGCATCCCAATGCTGCCGAGATCCGCATCAAGACAATAGCCGAGCAAATGCAGAAGGATCACGAGGAATTCCAGCGGGAAGCGCTCGGCGCTGCCGACCCTACGGGCCCGCGTCCCACTACTGACGAGATTGATAAAATCATCCAGGCATCGGCAGACTTTCCTGATCCTCTGGGTCAGCAGGACGGACGACCATACGAACCGTCTGGCCGGCAAACGGCGCAGGTGCGTATTGCAATTGCCATCCAGAAGGCAGAGCGGCGGCTTGCTCGGTTGAGGTCGCTGCTCAAAGTCGCCGAGCATGCCGAGCCCGGCACCACACTGGAAGTGACCTTATGGTGTCTTACCAGCGGCCGTAACTTAGACAACTTGTAAAGCTGACCGTGAAGAAGGCCAGAAGCGACGGAGACAGCGGCAACGACATGTCTGGCGCGAGCGAACGGCCCTGCGGCAACGAGGATGAAAGTGCGAGCGAACGTTCCTGCGGCAACGATAAGACGATCGCGAGCGATGGGAATCGCGGCAACGACAATGGCCACGCGAGCAATTACATGCATGGGGCTCGGTTGTGCCTAGGAGTAAGTCCGGACACGCGACCGGCACGCCCGGACGAACAATGGGAACGACACAACCGATACAACACCCGAAAGGGGAAGCGGGCCTAAAGCCTCAGCCCCGTACCTTTACAGAAAGCTCGCCTAGCCTTCTTCAAGCATGCGGAGAACACTGAGATGAGAATCTTTCTTACCGAGCTGATTGTGACTGTGCTATTCTTTTCGCTGTTCATACCGCACAAAGGAGAATTCGTGGCCATGTGCGGTCGGCCTGTGGATGTCCACACCGGAGTCTATTCGATGGCTGGCGGTGCCTACCGTTTCTGTCTGTGGGTGGGCAGGACTGCCATATTCTTTGGTCGGCAAGAACACGGGCACGGCCAGCGGTTACGCATCTTGGCGCCGGGCTGCCGGTTCCTTTTTGAGCAGGATCCGATTTGAAAGAAGAGCTGGCCATGCTCGCCTAGCCCTTTTGCGGTTATCATGTAAAGAGGCCGCGGCTTGCGAAGTCCGAATCAAGTTCCAGGGAAGGAAGCATTATCATGGGCAAGGGAAGCCTGCTAGACAGGGTGGTGAAGCTGGCCGTGCTGCAGGCCAGAAGCGATGAGATCGGCGGCAACGATATCGCTTGCGCGAGCGATTTGGGCTGCGGCAACGAAAAGAAGATCGCGAGCGCTATCAAGTGCGGCAACGATCGGAAGAGCGCGAGCGTGAGCGTGAGCACCCGCGGCAACGACCAGAAAAGCGCGAGCGCTGGCAGAAGCGGCAACGAAGCCGGAAGCGCGAGCGACTTGCCAGGCGGCAACGATATGACGAGCGCGAGCGAGATGGCAAGCGGCAACGATGAGATCGGCGTGTCCTTCCTCGACCGGGTGATCAAGCGGGCTGCGCAAAGCGGTGTAGAACGCGGCAACGATTCGGTGAGCGTGAGCGACGTGCTGCGCGGCAACGATATGACAAGCGCGAGCGATGGGATATGCGGCAACGAACTCGATCGCGCGTCCCTGCTCAAGCTAGCCCAGCCCCCTGGCTACCCCATGGGCGTGCAAGGCATGGGCCGAGGCATGCCTGGAATGTATCCGATGTACATGCCGCCCAGCATGTACAACCCCTACAACCCGTACGCGCAGAATCCGCAACAGCGGCTTGACCAGCACTTCGGCATGCAGAACAGTCAGCAGCCGCAGCAACAGACTGCAGAGTCCGTCTACGACCGTCAGCACGGCGACCTGGCCCGGCAGTTCATGGAGTCCGGCGACCCGGCCATCCAGGCCAAGATGAAGGAGCTGGACAAGCGCCGCAGCATGCTCTCCGGCGGCTCGGCCGAGGGCGCGCAGTTCGGCGGTTCCCAAGATCCCAGCGAGATGATAAACCAGGTGAAGGCCAAGGCTTACCAGGCCATTGCCGCCGGCGACATTAACACCGCCCGGCAGCACTGGCAGCGCTATCAACAGCTCCAGAAACTGCAGCAGAATGAGGCTGGCGGCGGTGGACTTGGCGGACTTGGCGGTGCTCCAAGCGGCAACGAACCAGGCAGCGCGCCCGCAGCCGCGTCCATTCAACAAAGATTAGAAGCGGCCAAGGCCAAGCGCGAGCAGTTCCAGAACCAGCACGCCTCGGGTGAAAGCCCGTACGCCAAGCAGCTTGAAGAGGAGTATGACAAGCTGCAGAGCATGGCCGGCGCCACCAGTTTGCAAGGCGGCCGCAACGACAATGTGGGCGGCCGTGAGATCCAGATGGGCAACCGCGGCTTCTTCGGCTCGGGCGAGAGCAGTCTGTTTGGCAACAACACCGAGGCCTACCGCAACTACGCGGCCCAGAAGCAGAAGGTCATGGCTTTGAAGTCCAAGCACGACACCTACCTGGGCAACCTGCAGCGCCAACAAGAACAGGCAGGCCAGGAGTACGAGGGCCTGAACAAGACCCTGACCACGGAGCAGGCGGAGCAAAAGAAACAGCAGCAGCTTGCTGCTGACCCGTTTGCCAACGTGAAAGAGCCTTTGCAAGAAGGCGAGGTCCGCGGGCCGCTGGGCATTCGTGCGAACCTAAAGGGCGTCTTTGGCGGTGGCGAGCAGCAGACCGCAAAAACCCCAGGGCCCGGGGCGACGGTACCGGCTGCTGCGCCTGCCGCCGCCAATCCTGCTGCCAAGCCATCTGACTTCGCAGTCGATCGACAGGCGCCGCCGGCTCCCGCTCCTGCTGCGCCCGCTGCACCGAAGCCTGCTGCTCCTGCGGCAGCCGTTCCCGCTGCGCCCGCAGCCAAGCCAACAGGTGGCCCCGTTCCTGCGGTTGCCAGCAAGCCGTCAGGCCCTTCCTGGCAGATCTTCCCCAAGCGTTTGAATCCCGAGCCGGGCTTCCCGAAGGTGAGCTGCGTGCCCCTGGACGAGGTCATCGAGAAGGCTGCCATCACCATGTCGGGCATGGGCGGCGGCATGGGTCACGCTGATCCGTTCGGGGCTCAGCTTGCGTCTGGGCCGGGTGGACCGAAGCCGTTGGCAGGTCCTGCGAAGCCGGCAGCCAAGCCGCTTATGGCACCGGCGGCAAAGCCTGCTACTCCTGGGATGCAGCCGGGCCAGCCGATGCCGCCCTCAAGAATGTCGCCGGATAACTTCATAAACCCGAACGACAGCAACGTCAACAAGATCACCCAGGCCCCTGCTGCAGGTGGCATGCCCGGCCAGCCCAACCTGAGACAGCTAGACCAGTCCGTGCAGATGGACTACCGGCCCAACGACCCCAAGTACCAGGGGTTCGAGGCGGCCAAGCAGCGTTACCAGCAGACTGGCGTGCCGCTGGGCATGGGCGACCTGGCCAAGGGCGCTAGTCTCGATCAGGTCATCAAGGCGGCCGCCTTCAGCGCCGCCATGAACGTGCCGTCCAGGCCGCCCAAGACCAGCAAAAAGCCGATGGCGCCGGCCGCCGGCGACACCGCCACGACTGCGGGCATGGGCCACAAGCTGGCGGCAGGACCGATTCCCGAGTCTTATTACCAGAACCTGTCGAACTCCGCTGGTGCGGACATGAATGCACGGCGGTTCATACAGCAGTATCCCAACCGACTGCCTGGGCATGACCCTGACCATGTGGTGAACTACATGCGACGGGAAGATCCCGCTTATATGAGTCATTACCAGCCGCAGCAGCCTGCGGCTCCGGCGGCCAAGCCCATGGCAGCGCCTGCAGCAGCCCCGAAGCCGATGGGCGGGCCGATGGGAGCGCCGGCGCCTGCACCCAAGCCGATGGGGGCACCGGCAGCTGCGCCCAAGCCCATGGGTGGGCCCATGAAGATGGGCAGTTTCCTTGACCGTGTAATCAGCAACGCAGTTAAGCTTAACTCGAAGCAGGCTGCCCGCGCCTATGCATTGGCCGGCTCGAAGAGCCTGACGCGCAAGCCCAGGGACATGCCGAAGACGCCGATCGGCGATGCCGAGGGCATGGACATGGACTCCATTGACACGGTCATGGGCGACCTGCAGCTTGTGAAGAAAAGCCGGGGGCTTGGACGTTGTCCAGCGCCCCGGCCTCGAGCGCTTTGACGCTCGGTTCGTCGGTGGCCGGCGGAGCCGCCACCTGACCCGTCTACTGGGATGTCAGCTCGCCCTTCCGGCGCCGGATTCCCTTACGGTACATCCGCCACCGTTCGAGCGCTCTATTGCAGCGTTTCTGGATTCCTGTGTATGTATCCACTTCCCGGAATCCGAGATTCGACGCCACCCCCCGTATCTGGGCAGGCAACTCTTCCGCTCGGTTCTCGAAGGCCGGCCCCAAGTATTCGATCCACCCGGTAACGACCTGTTCAGCCCTTGCCGGTGGATCTTCTACTTCGTGAGCCTCGATCAGGTCTTGTCTCAGTCCCTGCCACGCGCCAGGTCCGCATTCGTAGCGTACCAGGCCGTTCCTCGCGTGCAGCTTGAAGCCGAGAAATTCGACTTTTCGCTTGCGAAGATCCTTGGGGGCGCCGTCTTTACCTTTTAGGTGAAGCCCAGCCTCCTCAAGCAGGTCTTTGACATAGCTTAGGACCCGATCGCCTTCGGACATGTCCTGGCATAGATAGACGATGTTGTCGGCGTATCTGTACCAGGGCAGATGATGGCCTTGACTCAGGCCAAGGTCATGAGCGTGGTGCAGTCTGACGTTCAGGGCGGTAGGAGAATAGGCGCTGCCCTGATCGATCCCGATCCTCTTGCCCTCACTGCCACGTAGCACCACTTCGATAAGGGATAGCAGTGAGGCTTCGGCGATGTACTTGCGGTGGTCGTTTAGGACGTCATCGATGTTGACGTTGTCGAAGGCGTTCTTGACATCATCCACGGCAAGAACCCAGCGCTCTTCTTCTGCGGCCTCGATTTCGAGGTCTACTAGCAACTTCCAAACGCTCTTCAAGGGTTGGAATCCCATGGATCGAGGGTGAAAAACTCCTTTCCAAAGCGGACACAGCGCCTCGTTGATGGCTGAAGAAAGAACGCGATCCGAAATGTTCCGCAGCGCGAGCACTCGATAGCCGCCGCTCGTTTTTGGAATCGGAACACGCCTTGCCGGAGACGGTCGATAAAGGCCTTCCTTGACCGCTTCTGCTAGTGCTCTAATGTTGTGACCGACTTCCCGGCAACCAAGCGAATCGTAAGTAATGCAGTCCAGTCCTGGTGCCTGTCCCGCCCGGCGTTTGAGGTCATAAAACACGCGAATTAAGTTTTCTGAGTCGACGATTTCAGCGACTGTCGGCACAAGGGTTGAATCCTGAGTGTGACCAGCCGAGCGTGCTCGTTGTTGCCGTCGTCGCTGCCGGTAGAAATAGGCCGGCAAATGACGTGCAGGATCACCCGGCAGTTTGTTTTTGCATCTGAAATATGCGCTCATAAGTGGCTCCTTGCGATCACCCCGACCGGCGTCATCGAGTTAAGCCTAACTGAAACTGAATGTCAAACTGGTCGCCAGGCTTCTCGTCGCGCCCCGGCTTGGCCATCGGAACTGTGTGGCGGAAGACGATCTTTTTGGCTGCGTGTCCTCAAGAACCTGGAGACGCGCTCTTCTACCGGGTCGATTCCGGCTGGGTACCAGCCATTTCCTGCGTACGCCCCACATCGTTCCCTGCCCCATTGCCGCAGCCTCGGGTGATGGCGATCATCAAAATCCACGAGAAGAAGCTTCCGCTGCGGTACACAAGCTGGCTGGACGAGTCCGCCCGGATCAAGCGGTTGCAGTCCCAGGCCACCGTCCGCACGGATAAGAACTTTCACGTCCGACAAGTCTACGGAGAGGAATGTCGAAAACGTATAGATGGCATTGCGTGGCTTAGCATACCTCATTTCTTGTCCACGCAGCAAAATGTCCTGATGCTCGCGGTTTAAGTCAGCAGACGAGCAGAAAGGGGCGGCGATGACATGCCAACCGGCGAGGTGGCGGCTCAAGGCGAGGCCATGCTCCACATTCTCGACGAGCACAATCGTACGCCACGCCGGCTCGCCCCAGCAGTTAAACGAGAGACCGGCGGGCGGAGTATCCGGACCATCCTCATCGAGCTTGCGAGCAATTCGCGCGATCCGTCGATTTCGAACGTCGTCATGCCAGATACCCCGTCGTTTTAACGCGACATTATCCAGATTCTCGCCAAGCCGCATGCCGCCTTGAATCCTTTCGCGCGCAACTTCGACCTGGACCGGCATAAAACCATGCCTTGGAACTGAGATTTGTTTAAACCCGTAAAATCCAGCCAGCAGGTCACGCTCGAACGGCGCTGGGCGCGTGTTATTTGCAAGGAAGCCATAAACGCGAGCTTTGAGTGCCCGAGGGAGAGTTTCGTACGCGAACTTGCTCGTCATCTCGATCGCGTCAATCGCAATCACGATATCGGCGGATTCGATATCAATCGCTCGGCACCCCATGTGGTCGACAGTGGACACGACGACCCTGTAAAGCTGGCTGGGATGGTCTCGACCCGATACCACTTGCACGAGCGAGATGTACCGCAGCAATTGCTTGCGCAACGAGCGAGCATCCTGAATTCGCGCTGTCACAATGAGAACTTTCAAAGACGGCCAGGCGAGCGCGATCTGCGCGGCCAGGCGATCCGGACCGACTTGTCGGCGATCGAAGACGACCAGCCCTCGGTCGTGCTCGCGAACAAACCTTATTAGTTCTTCATCGAGAGGATTGAACCTTTGCAGGAGTTCGCGGTCAGGCTCAGGAAGGCAACGATAGAATTCATTGGGCACTTCCACCGAGTAGCCAGCGTTAAGAAGAGCCCGTCGTACGACCGGCTCAAAGCTGGCGTATGTGACCAAAGGGTCATTCCTACGTTTGTTCACCCTGTGCAGCTCGAATGGAACACGCACCGATCTAAAGCCGTTTGGAGCGCTGGCAGTCCCAACGTGGACAAAGGTCCTGAGCAACGGTTCGAGTACATGCGCACAGGGCGGTTCAACAGAAAGGAGTTGGCCCAGACGACGCAGCTTGACGACGCTTGACGCAACCGGCTGTACCAGTCTCCGGGGCGCTTTATCATCCATTTTTGCCTCTTGCAAGCGGCGCCGCCATTGAGTTAGGTCTCCGAGGCAGGCCCAATACGTGAGCCGCTGCCGGGCTTCCCCCTGCATCGTGGGCTGCTTGCTTGCTTGGCCGCATAGCCGCGCACCGAAGCGCGCTTGGAGTTAAGCTTAATTGGCAGTTGGACCAGCCTGGTCCGGGGCTAGCCTATGCCGGATGCCCGCGGTCGTGGCGGTGTAGCCCGCGGCCCGCGCCATGGCCTTCTTGCTGACCTTCGGCGGGGCTGCGACGTTCACGGCGGCGCTGCAGACGGCCGCTTTCAGGATGTCACGGCTCAGCAACAAGTGCGTGCGGTACTGGCTGCCAATCCTGGCATCAATGAGCCGCATCACCATACAGTCGAACCCGGCGATCGTCTTGCCATTCGGGCTGATCTGAGCGCCGGTGCTGAACAAAGCTCCTGTCGGCGGAGACACCTTTTTTTTCGTTCCCGTGTCCGCGTCGAACTGGTTGACCGAACCGGCCCATGTATAGATGTCCTTGCCGATGAAGCGAGCGCCCCGTCCGCGGACAACGAAGCGCCTGGTTCCGATCGAGACATTGAAAACAGCAGTGTTTATCCCGTTACTAACGTCCACGGCAAACTTCTTGCCGTCCGGCGAAATGGCCAAGGAGCGAATGTCGAACTCCGGGTCGGTGATCGGCTTCTCCGCCGTCCACTTGAGGTTGGCGACCGGCGTCGGTTCCGGCGGTTTCTCCTCTGGTTTCGGATTCACCGTAACAGAGAGGAGTTGGCCCAGACGACGCAGCTTGACGACGCTTGTCGCAACCGACCGTACCAGTTTCCGGGGTGCCTCATCATTCATTTTCTGGCTTATGCGAGCCGCGATAGCCTTTGAATTAGATCTAACTCCATCTCTTCGCAAACCCCGCTTAATCGTTACCAGTCATCTAAGGCCGAGTTGGGGAGGGCTGTTGCTCCACCGCCATCCGAAAAGGCGATTCGGCCATTGAGAACTCGGATTTGCATCTGACCGCTTTAGCCAGGAATGCGCCGTTTTCGGTTCTTAAGCCTGTTGACGCGGCCTGCCATTAAGTATACTATTTAGTTACTGCAGTGGCCACCAATGGCAACAAGACGAAGGAGTCCACGTGGCTCGCACAGAAAGAAGATCTGACCAGAAGCAAGGCCCACCTGTGCAGTTCCGGCCGGGCGCGGGGTTGGAAGAACAAATTAAGACCTTTGCGGCCAAGCATGATCTGCAAGTAAATGAAGCATGCAAGGTTCTCGTGGCGTTGGCTGTCTCGTCGATGGATGTTCGCTATTACGACCTGATAAACCAGATGGCCGAGGTCATGGGCGGTGTAAATCCGTTTGTGCGTGCCTGCGTCCGCGTGCAGGCTGCGCTAGAAGGAGCTGCCCTAGCCACCGGCAAGCCGCTTCAGCTTGAGCCGGAACGGTCCGAATTCATTTTTCAAGTTGCCAAGGACTTTCTCAGCGCAAAGGGTATTCAAGTCCGCACGGAGGACCCTTGGTTCTCTGTGCCGGAACAGAGCAAGCTCCAAGAGGAGAGAACACCAGGGTCAACGAACGCTGGGCGCTATGGGAGAGCGCTGCGGAGCATCGTTACAGATACAGCGGACCAATAACCTGAGCCCTAAGCTCGCAGGCGAGATCAGGAGATGCCTATTGGAGTTGACAACGTGAAAGACCAATCGATCGTTTTACTCCTGACAGTCTCCGAGGCCGCCAAGGCTCTGGCAATCAGTCAACGCACGCTCTGGGGGCTCACGAAATCCGGCGAGATTCCGTGCGTGCGGATTAATGGTTGGACAGTCCGGTACGACCCCACCGACCTGAAAGCCTGGATGGAGAGACAGAAGAACCAGCCAACGCCTGCGTCCCGGATCAAGAAAATCACGGGCGGGGGCCAGGCCAGCACTTGAAGCATCTGCAGCCGCCTGCTTGGGAAGTGACAAACCGTGGAGAAACCCCCCATGTTCGAATTGGACGCCCGGTACGATATGATCCGAAGGATCTTCGGGCGTGGATAGAGCAGAAAATAAGAAAG
>Ga0207041_1128_pt2 | contig 13121 bp, 12 predicted proteins | sample Alteio_BWMinCont_73_FD_153311 | JGI IMG/M metagenome (GOLD analysis project Ga0207041, IMG submission 153311) | Enriched cells from forest soil in Barre Woods Harvard Forest LTER site, Petersham, Massachusetts, United States -... | ecosystem: Environmental > Terrestrial > Soil > Temperate forest >... | reverse complement strand
TTATGCAACAAATTGAAGAGGCTAAAAAAAAGGGAACAGCACCCGATGCATTTATACTTAAACGATTACGTGATGCTGCAAAGCCCGGAAGATTACCTGAAGCTTTTGGAGGGTTGGATAAGAATAAAGTTTTTTCGGATGATGATATAAAGAACATTTGCATACAATACCGCCTCAGGTTTTTAGATGGACAGCAGTTTAAAATGAAAGTACTGCCCGAAAATTCATCAATTGTTATTAAGGATATTGAAAAGAAATTAGGCAGAGAAACTGGCAAAATTAAGGTAGTGGCACCCGTGAGTTTCTTTAAAGCACCCAAGCTTAATAATGAGCCTATAATATTTGTCCAATTAGATGAACATAATTATTACCTGGTGCATACATGGAATAAAGGGCTAAGTTGGACTAAAAAGATTTTGGCATTCCCAATGCGCAGTATCTGGTCATTACTTATTTGTCTGGCAATCATAGGATTGCCTATTGTTTTTATAGTGCCATCCGTTTTGTTTAGCAAACCAGAAGAAGTTCAATATTACCAATCGTTTTATATGGCTGCCTTTTTTATAACAGCTGTTTTTGTTACTGTATTCGGAGGCTTTTCTTTCTATAAAAGCTTTAGCAGGGCCTGTTGGAACAGATATTATTTTAACTGATTTAGGTAGCTGTTTAACACTTTTTAACGGGATAGAAAGCCGGATACCCCTTGTGTACTATATCTTTGCATAGGAGATTATTTAAAAGATGAGAGTTAAGACACACATACTGGCGTTTTTTGTACTTGTTTTTGCAAATTTCTCATGTACTGTTTTTGCGCAGGAACAAAATCAGCAATCAGCAGGTACTGACCCTAATTTGCATATAAGTGTGCATAAGCAGACCGATGCTAACGGTAACGTTATTAGCTACGATTCAACCTACACCTATATTTATTCGGGCAAGTGCTGCCATAAAAGCGCTTATGTTGATTCCATAATGCGCAAGTATGGAATGGATATGAATTCGATGTTCTTTTCTATGCCTTTAAATACCCCGGATAATTCGAATTACCCCTTTGTTCAGCAATACAGTGTTATGGACTTCAATAAAATGCAACAAATGTTGCAGAACCAGGTGAACGAAATGATGCAGATGTATGGAATGCCACCTTGCAATGGCTTTTTTTGCCAACCTGCCCCTTCACCTCATTGCTGTCCCAGCGATTCTGTAAAGTATCACCATCAGGGCTATGAGAAAAAATGCGACCCAAAGCAGAATAAAGTTAAAGGCGGCGTGCAGATTTAAAGAATTTTTGTTTTCTTTGTTGTAGCAATTTGCTTTTAACTAATTATTTAGGAGGTAGCTATGAAATATTTGCATCGTGTTTTTAAAGCCAAGAAGGGTACTCATGTAGTTGTACATATTAGTGAGCCTACACGTGTATTGCTTATTGGCGATTACCAGTATAAGCAGTATAAGGAGCATAAAACATTCAGTTACCGTGGTGGCCAGGTTGATGGCAAATCGCAAGAGTTTGATATCCCTAACGACGGACTTTGGCACGTAGTAATAGAAAAAGGAAGCTATTATAACCCAATGCCGGTTACTGCTTCAGTTGAAATACACCCTAAGCACTAGTTAACCGATCTGTCCACTCACCCTATTGTAAATATTTTCGGGCTGCCATTGCCTTTCGGCGCCCAACCTCATTCTTTTAGCAATTCTAAAGAGGTTGTAATTATTCTTTATAAGGCAATCTACCGCTGCTTTATTAGTATTAGGCAAAATAAAGGTGTCCGATTTTTTACTCCGTAATTTCATCATTTCAATACCGGCAACAGGGTTGGTAGCTACTATTAACCCATTACCAAATGCAGGTAGGTAATACCCTTCTACTTTATTGTTTGCCATGTAAACAAAAGAGTCCTCAAGGTGGCCTGAAAAGTGCATTCCTCTGTTCTCCCCCGAAGCGACCTTATCTATGGCAAGTATTTCGGTTTCGTGTTTTTCTTCAAAAGGTTTTACATTTTCAGATGTGGTAATTGTTCCAAAGCTTCCTTTATTCAGGAAAGCGTAATCGGCTTCAGCAATAAATCCAAGTTTTTTGTAAACGGGTTCGCCCATATCAGTTGCAATTAGGTATATAGTTTTGCAATAAGTGGGAATATTGTCAATTAAATACTGAGTAACCTGCTTGCCTATTCCTTTGTTTCGGTGGTCCTTGTGCACAATTATGTGTGCTAACCAGGCCACATCATCGTGCATAATAGAAACACCCGTGCCAACTATCTTATTGTCGATTATAATTTTAAGCGGATAGCAGAAATCGGAGTGCAAATAATAATTAAAGATAGGGTTAAGGTTATCCCAGCCTTCCGGTTGCAATTCCAACAATACAGGAATGTCCTTGGTAGTAAAGGGTAAAAAATCCATAAAGAAATTAGCCTAGGTGGTGCTCTTTAAAAAGTATTGAGAGAATTCTTTCTTTACTTGTTCAAGTGCAACCTGGGTTGGGAATTTACTTACTTGCGCAGTGATATGAAGTATTTGTTCTGCCAGGTCAGATGCTGTGGCCGATGGAGGCATTTTAGAGCCGGTGATATTTACTAACCTGATGGTTTCTTCAGTGGCGGTTTTTACCATGCTCCAGGCATTGGCCGACACATATACTTGTTGCGATATGTTGTGCTCATATTCACTACGGATAATGGCAATAAGATCGCTTTGGAAAAGACGTGCACTGGTATTTGTTTTAAGCACACGGCGTATAAGGCTTTCAGGGGTAACACGCTCCAGAAAAAGAGTAATCCTTTCGTAAGCTTGCATGCGAACCGGGAAAATAATATCCTGTTTCGATTTTTCAATTTCCAGAGCCTGGCGCCCTTCTTCATAGTTAAGGTAACTACGTATAATTAGGTATGCAATAGCGCCTACTACAATAGCCGGTAATAGTATTTCGAGTAAGAGTACAAAACTTTCCATATAAAGCGTTTTAGACGATAAAGATAGCAATTTAAGAAATGTTGAAAAGGCTAGGCAAAACAAGCTTACTTTTGCAGCTCTTTAGTTTATGATAAGGAATTCGGGTAAAATATTCGGAACCATATTCGGTTACTTAATTGGCCATTTCGATGGGGCAATAGCTGGCTTTCTTTTGGGCTCGTTAATTGACGGATATATTTCTTCGGCAAACGCTGATAAAACTCAAACAGGTAGTGCCGGTAACAGGTGGCATAACCCAACCGGCGATTTTCATATGAGCCTGCTTGCACTTTCGGCTGCAGTAATGCAAAGTGATGGAGTTACTACAAGGCCTGAGTTAGATTATGTTAAAGCATTTTTTGTACGCCAGTTTGGGGTTGATAAAACAAAGGAATATCTGCTTGTATTACGCGATATGCTTAAGCGTAGGGTTCCGCTCGAAACTATTTGTATTCCGCTTGGCCACCAAATGGCATATGAGGGTAGGTTGCAACTATTGCACTATTTGTTTGGTGTAGCTATGGCCGATGGCAGTTTGTCGAACAGCGAGGGACAGGTTTTAACTCGGATTGCCATGTTACTGGGAATCTCTCAGGTCGATATGAGGTCTATAGGCGCAATGTTTGCAGGTCGTGGTGCCAAGGCGGTCAACAGCAATGTACCATACGAAATATTGGGCGTTAGCCCTGATGCTACCGATGAGGAAATAAAGAAGGCATACAGGCGCATGGCGCTAGAGAACCACCCTGACCGTGTGACCCATTTGGGAGAAGATATACGGAAAGCTTCGGAAGAAAAATTCAAACAGATACAGGAAGCTTACGAAGAAGTCAAGAGTAGGCGCGGTTTTTCGTGAAAACGAGGCGGCTAAACAAATTTAGCCTTGGTATACAATCTGTTTTTATATTTGCACCCTTGTTTTATTAAGCATGTTCTTTTAAATGCCCGGATGGCGAAATTGGTAGACGCATCACTTTGAGGGGGTGACGCCAGTAATGGTGTGCGAGTTCGAGTCTCGCTTCGGGCACAGAATAAGTTAATAGTTTAAAGTGAAAAGTAGAAAATAAAGTACTTTTAACTTTACACTTTTACCTTTTCACTTTAGTAAGCCCGGATGGCGAAATTGGTAAACGTTGCGGTCTCAGAAGCCGTTGGAGTTACATCCTTGAGAGTTCGAGTCTCTCTTCGGGCACATTCACTACCTAATCAAAAAGACTAAAATAACCTAGTCGGCAAATATCATTTGTTTGCTTTCAACGGCCTGGCCATCTATAACCAAAGTATAAACATAAGTTCCTGTAGGATGGTAACTGTGGTCAAAAAGTACTTCGTCTATTCCGATAGTTAGTTTAATAGGTAGCTTTTGTATTTCCTCACCTTTCATATTTTTTACTGAAATGTATGCATTATGATACGCTATGCTATTATTGACCTTTACCGATATATAAGTAGACAGATCAAAAGGATTTGGTTTGTTTTGCAATAGTTCCACAGTTTTAGTGGGTGCAGCAATTTCTCCTATACCGGTAATCTTGGCAGTATATTCAGTAGAAGGTAGACTTTCTATATTATTAGTATCATCTGACATTACGCTTACATAATACGTTGTCCCGGGAAGATTTTTTATAGTGTCGATAAGGGTGCCAGTCATAGTATATACCGAATCCCAATCATTAGTGGTTGATCGTACCCCTATGCGATATTGGTGATACTGTGTTTGTTTAGTTATTTGTATTCTTAATGAGCCAGGCGCGGGGGATGTGAGGTTTATATCCGGTTGTTTAGGGCCAATACCAAGCATACCCGCTGCGTTTCCATTAATAATAGCATTACGTGAAAGATAAGGGAAGTTTACAAATAAGCTGTCTGGTGTTAGGCTTGTGCTGTTTCTTTTAAATGTGCCTAAGGAATCGTTACTCGTGTGTTGCCTGTCCTTATATGCAGTATCAGTCACATTAGCATCGCCATCCTCATTAGCGGCAGTAAAACGTATGGCAGTATATCCATCTGAATTAAAAGGCTCATGATCGCCTCCTCTGCCTGTCCGGTCTTGAGGTGCCATAACACTAATCAGCATTGGAACGTTGGCAGTTGGTAATAAATTTTCTTTATACTCTAGCTTTATAAAACGTGCAAGGCCTTTATGAGGAGAGTTAAAAGCACCAAGCGAAAAGATGCGTACCTGCGTACTGTCTAAATTGCCAAACCCGGGGCAACTGGGAGCTGAAGAAGTATAGCCGCAAATTATGCCGCCGATTACGTCATTATTAAGCACAGCTTTTATTTTAATACCATTTGCTTTTATATAACTGGCGAATGCACTGGCGCCATATAATCCTTGTTCTTCGCCTGTGGTAACAGTAAATACTATTGTATTGTTATAGCTGTATTTGCTCATTACCCTTGCCAATTCAAGAACCAAAGCCACCCCGGTACTATTATCCTCCACACCTTCGGCCTTAGATATTGTGTCGCAAACATTAGCACAACGACTATCTATATGCCCTTCAATAATGATAATAGATTTATCAGTAGTATCGATGCCAGGTAATACAGCAATAACGTTTCTATGCTGCATAACTGAACATATATTAAGGGTAAATTGTATATATGCCGGCAGTAAGCGGTTCTGGCATCCAGCGCTATATTGTTGAAACTTGGAATATACCCATCTTCTTGCTGCACCAATTCCCTGTGTTTGAGAAATAGTATCAGAAGCAGTGTTACGGTTATAAAATGTAGCCAGTTTAAAAATGTAGCTTTGCAATGAATCCGGACTTACTCTTGCGTTAATGCCTTTAAAAATGGTATCAGGGCGATTAAGAATTGTACTTGCAGTATAAGTAAGTGGATTGTATTTGCCCTGTAATACCTGACCAGTAATAGAGTCAGTGCATATAATATTAGTTTGGGAAAAGAGATTGGAAGATATTATAACGAATAGAAGAAGTAAATTTTTTTTCATGACGATATAATTGTTAAAGTAAAGGTAATTTAATTTCATTGCTTTCCCAAGGGTACAACCCTATCTGCCATGTATAAGCGTGGCGAGTGTATTAATGCAAGGTATGGCATATAATTACTGAAAAACAGTCAGTAATTCTGATATTTTGCGGGTTTTCTTGATAAAAATCAACTTTATTAGCCTGAAAGTTCGTATCTTTGCTCTGATGAGGAAAAGCTATTTTTATAAAGCGATTATTATAGCTGTAATATCGATGTCTTTCTCTGCAAAGGCTCAATATTTCTACAAGCGTAACGGAGCTCACAATGAGTGGGTTTTTGGTGCGGGTCCTTCTCAGTTTTTAGGTGATGTTGGCGGTTCTCCTAAAATTGGTACCCACTTTCTGGAAGATTTTAATCCACAGGCTATTCGTTATGGAGGCATGATAGGATATAGATATTTTATTAATTCAGATTTTTCCATAAAGGCTACATTTACCGGTGCTATGGTTTCCGGTAACGATGCATATAGCAGCGAGGAATACAGGCATAACCGGAATATCAATTTCAGGTCGCCAATAATGGAATTATCGGCTCAGGGCGAGTATTTCTTTTATAAAAGCAGCCACATCGGACACCGTTACCATATACAGCATGCTAAAGGGTTTAAGCGTTTTAATATTGATGGTTATGTGTTTTTAGGTATTGGCGGGTTTTATTTTAATCCACAAGGTCAGTATCAAAATAATGGTGCATGGTACAATTTAAGGCCACTGCATACTGAAGGTGAAGGGATGACTGGTGGCCCGGCTGAGTATAACCAGGTGGCACTTTGTGTTCCTGCCGGTTTAGGGTTTAAGTATAACATAACTCCAAATTTCTCGGTGGGGTTAGAGATTTCGGATAGGCTATGGACCGGTAGCGATTATATAGATGATACTCATAATAAATATTACAGTAATAGCGCAATATTGACGCAGTATGGCCCTATAGCGGCGTATTTTGCTGATCCTTCTTTACATGCTATTAATCAGCCCGATATTCAGCCTGATAATACTGGGCAGGAGCGTGGAGATTATAAGCATAATGATACCTATATGTTTACCTTTTTAACGGTAACATATTCGCCTTCTTCATTCCACAGGCGTACACGTTCTAAGTTCTAATTAGTTAAGCTGTATATTAATAAGCCACTTTCAAACTTGGGTTCTATCCAGGTTGATTTTGGTGGCATCTCTTTACCAATATCGGCAACAGCTTTCAGTTCGCTAAACGATATAGGGTAAAGGCAAAAAGCCGCTTTCATTTTACCGCTATCCACATTTTTTTGTATTTCTTCAATGTCCTTTACGCCCGGTATAAATGTTATTCGCTTATCATTACGCAGATCTGTAATATTCAATATTGGGCCTAAAATGAAATTTGATAATACACTTACATCAAGACTATTAACCGGATCGGCACCTTTATTTACGCCATCCCTGGTTTTTAAAAGGAACCACTGGCCTTCGGTGTAGAGACTTATTTCTTTTGCTGAAGAAGGTTTACACACTCGCTTTCCGAACGCTTTTATTTCAAAATTGTTTTCCAGCTCTTTAAAAAAAGATTCGTGGGTATGGTTATTCAAGGTGCTAACCATCCTGTCGAAATTGAAAATGGTTAGTTCGGTATCGGCAAAAAAAGCTGCCATAAAAAAATTGTAGGCTTCATTACCCGTATGCGATTTGTTGTTTTCTTTTGCAGCTTTAGCAAGCAAAGCAGAGGATGCAGCTCTATGGTGCCCATCGGCAATGTACAGATCGGGAATGGTTTTAAATATGGCCGATATCTTATTGAGGCCTTCGTTGTCTGATACCTTCCAAACAGCGTGTTGAATATTATCCGCTTCGAAATTATATAACGGAGCATCTAATGATCTTTGTGCTAAAAACAAGTGAAGATCATTATGGTAAGGGTGAGTAAGGCAAACCGGCTCGGCATTAAAATCGCAAACGGTTAAATATTCTTTTAATTTCTTTTCGCGTTCGGCAAGTGTTTGCTCGTGTATTTTTATTGTGCCCTTTTCATATTCTTCAACTGATGCCAGGGCAATTATACCTGTATGCGATCTGCCATCTTTTATTTGCCTGTAGATATAAAAACAAGGTTCATCATCTTGCTCGAAAATGTGTGTGCTTTTAAATTCTTCGAATTTGTTTTTTATAGCATGTAACTGCTCTGTGTAGTTATCCTTATGTGCGCGGCCAGCATTAATAACCTGTAAAAACGAAAAAGGATTTGTTTGAAGGATATTCTGAATAGTAGTAGCCGAATATCGTTCAACTGCATGCGATGCTACCCTGGCAACTTTATCAGCCGCCGGCCGAATAGCTTTGAAAGGTTTTATTGTCGACATACAGTATAAAAATAATAATTAATGTATCCAGTTAAACCAGCGGTGCAAATTTATCCGCTTCCACAACGATTCTCCTCTTTGCCCCGGACTTGCAGAAAACACTACCATCGATCCTTTACCAACTATGTGGTCTTCGGGTACAAAGCCCCAGTAACGAGAATCGATAGAGTTGTTACGGTTATCACCCATCATAAAGTAGTAATTCATTTTAAAGGTATAATGCGTCGCGAGTGTTCCATCAATATAAATAGAATCATTCTTAATGTTGAGCTTATGATGTTCGTAGTCACGTATTATTCTTTCGTAAATAGTAATGCTATCTACATTTAAATGAATAGTCAAGTCTTTTTTAGGAACTACTATAGGGCCATAATTATCCTCTGTCCAGGGAAAATCCGGGTCCTTAGGGAAAAGCATATTAGATGAATAACTGGCTATGTTGGGAGTAACCGATGTTACACATGGTAGTTTACGCAATGAGTCGGCCTGAGCTTTAGTCATCATAAAAATATAGTCCTTGCTATCGGTACCAACTTCTGTCTCGGCTATATGCAAATATTTGTTGGCATAAGGTTGTAATGTGTCGGTAGTAGATTTTATCAGGTATGAATACTTATAATTATTATGTACATCGAGCAGTTTTTTGCCAATGAAAATATCTCTGTCGAATATTTGTAAGGTATCGCCTGGTAGGCCGACACAGCGCTTCATATAGCTGTCTCTTTTGTCTACCGGCAGGTCCTGTTCCATTGGGTAATTAAAAACTACCACATCGTTGCGTTTTATATGCGAGTAACCCGGAAATCTGAAGTAGGGCAGTTCAACCCAGGTAGAATAGGAAGGTTTATCTTTAAAAAAAGGTAACCTGTTATTTGCAAAAGGAAGCGATATTAGTGTTTGTATTAAACGCGGCCCGTAAGCCAGTTTGTTTACCCAAACCAAATCGCCCGGTTCTACTTCTCCTTCCATAGAACTGGAAGAGATGTACGAGAATGAGCCCACAAAATTCATGAGTATGAAAACTACAACGAATACCCACAACAGAAGCGAAAACAGTTCTCTTGCAAATGATTTAGTCTTCACGTCAAATTAAAGGCGCAAGCCCAATTTAAAGGATAAAGTGTTTAATGAAAACTGAACGTTATTAGAGCCCTCCTGATCGCCTGAATAAATTAATGGTGATACGCCGTATCTATATTCTATCTCGAAGAACCAGGCGTTGCCGTTACGTAACGTGTTGTGTTGGTACCCAAGGCTAGCTTCTATGCCGCCACTGCCTTCGGGTGATATTAATGGGTAGGCGCTGGTAATATCGTTTTGCCCTTCCCATACAAACTTGCCCGAATTTACATTGGTAACAAGCACATTGTTGTAGAGTATATAACGGAATATCCAACCAAATGTGGCATACAGGTTCTTAATGTTCCTTGTCTCCGATGAAAAATTGATCTTATACAAAACCGGTATTTGTATTTCATCCATCAGTATGGCATGATTGTAAAAGAGATTCCCGTTATAAAGGAAGGAATAACCGGGCGCAAAAAAGTAAGAATCGAAATCGAAATTTTCGTGCATCAAATCTGGCCCAACAATAATGTCTGCATTTTGCTGAACCGGCATTTCAATTTTAAGGCCCAGGGTATATGATGTTCCATCGCCTTTAGTACCGCTAGTATAATGCGGGTCATTTGCAAAAAACTGGGATGTGAGTCCTGCGTCAAACCTTACTTTAACAGTACGGCCATGCTGCGGACCTCCGCCTGTTTCAGGCTTAAACGGGTTGAAGTGAAATAAATACGATTCAGACTTAGACTGCGCATTAACATGGGCCGCCATAAGTATCAGCATACCTGCAAATAAAACGCGACACATCTTTATCATAAAGGTCAAAATTTGCCTTTTAGCACAGGGCAAATTTACGCATTTAGCTTTCGTAAATTACTATGCTTAACGCCGTAACCGAAATATATTGCTAAGCCTATAAGCAGCCATATTGCGAACCAAGCCCAGTTTACTACTGCCAACTGTGTCATTAAATAACAGCACGATAGCACACCCAATACCGGTATAAGCGACAACTTACGCAAAATAGAGAATACGAGCATTAACGAGCAGATAATCAGGAACACAAAGTATGGTATGCGCTCAACAAATGCATCGGAATAACTGATATTCTCTGCTTTAGCAATACCGTTCAGGTTAAAGAAATTGGATAATGTGCCCGGTGAAGCATACTGGAAAATAACAATGATGGCTATAAATAGCAGTGGAAGTAAGAACCTGCCGTTAATATAAGGTACTTTAAACTTAGGCTGAGGGCCGCTCTTATCTTTGTTTAGCACTAATATACCTCCGCAAACCAATATAAAAGCAAACAACGTGCCAATGCTGGTAAGGTCAGTAACAAAGTTCGAATCCATGATCATGGCGGGTATACCAACCAATAAACCAGTAACTATGGTTGCGAATGAAGGCGTTTTAAACTTTGGATGCACTCGTTTAAATGCAGGTGGCAAAAGGCCATCGCGGCTCATACTCATCCATATGCGAGGCTGGCCCAATTGAAACACCAACATAACGCTGGTAGTTGCAACCACAGCACTTAATGCTATTATACCACCTAACCAATACATACCAATTGAGTTGAATGCATTAGCTAAAAACGATTCTGTGTTCAAATTAGTATACTTGGTCATGCCGGTTAACACCAATGCCAGCAAAATATATAGGATAGTACAAGCAATAAGCGAGTACATCATACCCTTTGGCAGATCGCGTTGAGGGTTCTTGCATTCTTCTGCAGTGGTTGATATAGCATCGAAACCAATATAGGCAAAGAACACTGCCGATACGCCCTTCATTACTCCACCCATACCATTAGGCAGGAAAGGCACCCAGTTAGCTGGTTTTATATGAAAGAAGCCGATTGCAATAACTGCTATTACCACCAATAATTTAAAGGCCACCATCAGGTTACTGCCTGTGCGCGATTCTTTAATACCCACAAATGCAAGCCAGGTAATTAAAAAGGTAATAACCAACGCAGGGAAGTTGAGTATAATAGGTATGCTACCCAAATGCGGAGCATTAACCCAAAGGTTGTGGTAAGCCGTAAGGTCAGGGGTAATAGTGCCATGGCTCTCGGTGAGCCTCATAAATTCGGTATTACCGCTTTTAACCTCAAAAAAGCTCATGCTTAAATAGTCGGGTATGTTCATACCCAGATTTTGCAACAGCGTTTTTAAGTTCGACGACCAGGAAATGGCTACCACCACATTACCTATGGCATATTCCATAATAAGGGCCCAGCCAATTATCCATGCAGTTAATTCGCCAAAGGCTACATAAGAATAGGTATAAGCACTACCCGAAATAGGAACGCGAGAAGCAAATTCGGCATAACATAAAGCAGAAAAAGCACAAACAATAGGGGTGATGATGAACAGGAATATTACACCCGGTCCGCCATCGAAACAAGCTTTGCCCACGGTAGAAAATATACCTGCACCCACAATAGCTGCAATACCCAATGCGGTAAGATCTCGTACGGTCAATACCTTATTCATACTACCACCGCTATGCTCATTTTCCTCTAAGCGGTCGAGTATTTGCTGGTGCGATTTTTTTTGAAAAAGGTGTTTGCTGTTAAAAGCCATAGTATCTATTTTTTGTTTTTCAGTAGTCGGTTAAGCTTATCCTTATCATAAATCAGGAGGAGCAAAATAAGCATAAAAGGAATTACCACCGACTTATAGCGTTCAATACCACCATATAAGGGAGTCGAAAGCCCAATAAGTACAAGCATTAGCAGGCAATAGCTCAGGCAGAAAAACGCCATGTGATTATTAGGGTTTTGCCGAATAATAAAAACCAAGGCTAATATAATAAGCAACATAATGAACAGGTTTTCGGCAGCATAAATAAGCAGGGCCTTTGAACTTATTTCACCCGGGTAGGGCCTAACTACAGAAACCAATAAGGCATTGGGCACTGTAGCCAGTAGACCAAAAACAGTTGGTTGTATTGGCGGAATATACACAGCACTTTTAGCAGGCTCTATGTATGTATCGAGGCGGTAAACCGGGGTGTCGGCTACTGCAACCATGTTTAAGGTGTCTTCGTGCAGCGATCGGATGAGTCGGAATTTAGTATCGTTTCGTATTGTGTAAGGAGCAATTTTTTTTGTGATTTCTTCTGCATAGCAAAAGGCGGAAGTGGTTAGGTATTGTATGCCTTTGAAACGTATCAGGCTATCGGCAAATTTATTGGCAGGCAAAATATTAACCGAATCGTCAGCTGATACATAGGCATACTGATATTCGTTATTGGCCTGTTGCAGGTAAATACCACCTTTAGCTAAGCGGTTAAATTCCTTTTGCTTGTCAGATAAGGTCTTTAAGGGGTTTTCGTTTTTATCGATCTTATTTATATTCAGCCCAATGCCTAAATAAATGACAACTACCAGTAAATAGGTCAACCATGGGCGACGAGCAGCTAGCGTATTCTTACTTATGAGGGCTTCGGCAATAAAGCCTGGTATAATGCAAAGCAAAACATATGCTTTAACTTCGAAGAGCAAGGCAATGCCCGCTATAAAAAGTAATGCGTTAGCCAACTGGTTTGTTTTTTTAGGTTCTAATATCCTTCGGAAATAATAGATAGAAAGCCCCATGCCCATAAATACAAGGCTCTCTTTTCATTTGTTATTCTGCAGGCAAGGTTATTTAAGCTGCCGGGCGTAAACAGCAAGTTGCCCCTTATTACCTTTTACCTAAAACTGGCCTTTGGTATTGCCCTGTGGTATGTATACACACACCATTATAAG
>Ga0207041_1133_pt1 | contig 13149 bp, 13 predicted proteins | sample Alteio_BWMinCont_73_FD_153311 | JGI IMG/M metagenome (GOLD analysis project Ga0207041, IMG submission 153311) | Enriched cells from forest soil in Barre Woods Harvard Forest LTER site, Petersham, Massachusetts, United States -... | ecosystem: Environmental > Terrestrial > Soil > Temperate forest >... | reverse complement strand
GTTGATAAATACAATCTATATGGACCCACGAGCGCGTGCGCAAACGCTGGTGTGCTTTGGCTCGATTTGCCGGAGCAGCTTACGTCTCCGCAAGGCGGTAGAATTAGCACGAGAAGCGCTTACGTTGTTCCGTCAACTTGGCCACGAGCCTGGTGAAATGAAGGTCCATGAGCAACTGGGAGACAATCTTGTGGATCAGGGAAATCTGGCAGAGGCACTGCGCGAATACGAGTCCTACAAACAAATGGCGATGTGCCTTTCGCAAAGGGAGCCGCAAAACGCTGTTTGGCACCGCGAGCTGTCGGTTTCCCACTATAAAGTAGGCAGTGCGTTAGAAGCCGAAGGCCGGTGGGCGGACGCCCTTCACGAATACGAAGCTCAACTTGCCATAGTTGAGCAGCTTGCCCAGCGTAGTCCTGACAACACCGGCTGGCAGCGCGAGATAGCGGTTTCGCACAACTGCCTGGGAACGCTCTTGCTGCGGCAGGGCCGGCTTCCCGAGGCGCTGAGCAAGTACGAGGCGTACAGGCAGATCATGCTGGGGCTGACTCGTAAGGATCCGCACAACACCGGCTGGCAGAGTGAGTTGGCCGTTTCGCATAATTGCGCCGGCAGTGTCTTGCGAGGCCAAGGCCGGTTGGCGGAGGCGCTGAGCGAGTACGAGGCTCAACTTGCCATTACCGAGCGGCTAGTGCAACATGATCCGGAAAACACCGGCTGGCAGCACGAGTTGGCGGTTTCGCACAACTGCGTCGGCCGTGTCTTTCAGGCTCAAGGCCGATTGGCAGAGGCGCTTGATCAATATGAGACCCATCTTACGATTTCCAAGCGGCTTGCTCAGCGCGACCCAGACAATACGGGTTGGCAGCGCGACTTGGCGGTTTCGCACAACTGCGTCGGTCGCGTCTTGCAGGCCCTAGGACGGCTAGCGGAGGCCCTGCACGAACACGAGGAGTCCAAGCGGATCATGCTCCGACTAACCGAACTTGACCCCGATAACACCGATTGGCAGCGCGAGTTGGCGGTTTCACACAATCGCGTCGGTCGAGTCTTGCAGGCGCAAAGCCGGCTGGTGGAGGCGCTAGGCGAATACGAGGCGTCAAAGCGGATCATGCTGCGGCTGACTCAGCATCACTCGGATAACACTGACTGGCAATGCGGATTGATGGTCTCGTACAACCGCATCGGGAGTATTTTGGAATCCCAGGGTCGGCTAGCGGAAGCTCTAGGCGGATACGAGACGAGCAAACAGATCGCGCTACGTCTGGTTCAGCACGACTCGCACGGTACGGAGTGGCAGCGCGAACTAGCGGTTTCGCATACCTGCCTCGGAAGTATCTTGCATCGCCAGGGCCGCCTGACGGAGGCGCTCCGCGAATACGAAGCCCATTTGACGATCGCTGAGCGGCTGTTTGCACAAGATTCCACCAACGCCATGTGGCAGAAGGATGTGACAGTTACGCGTACGTCTGTGAATCGCCTGCGGAAAGCCCTTGGAATTGAGTCATGATCGTCCTCTTGTCAGTCGACTCGTCGAGGTGGGCATCGAAGATGAACATGACAGGCCTGCAATCGCCTTGTACCTAATTACTGCTCGGATGAAGTGCAATCCTTTCATTTTTTTGGGAGAAAACAAGGGTTCTATGACTCGGATCGCCGATTCGCCGATGTCTTAGCCCGAGTTGCGGCAGAAGATGCAGTGCGTATCCCAGCCGCGTCCGCTGGGATTCCGCATGAGCCACTGCGGAAGGTGGCAGCCGGACCTGGGCCGGCGCGCGGGCGCAGTCGGTCCTGATGTCGGTGTGGCGGACGTGCTGGCAGCAGGGGCGTTCGGCCCTGGACTTCCTCAGTCAACTCCTGCGGGGAACGCCGGTGCCCGGAACGACAAAAGGGGTCAGGAGTCGAACTGAAGCCAAACCGTGTGACAAAGGGGACACTCTTCTTTTCCGCCGACGCGGTCATGCGCGAATCGGCCGTAGGTCAGGTTTCCGAACCTGACCGGACAGGTTGAAACTGTGACACAGTACTAGCAGCCCGGCAGTTGCTCGTCGCTGAATCCGCCCAGACTCAAGAGCAGCGCTTCGCGGATGGTTGCATCCTGCTCCTCATCAAGGCGCTTGAGGATTGCCCCGACGTCGGCGCCCAACGGACCCAGACGGTGAATCAGATAGCTTCGTACCCTGGGGTCATCAGGAGGAGCACGCTTGAGCAGGGGCCAGACCTTTTCGGGCTGGCCCAGGAGCAGCAACGCTGCCGCCGCGTTCACCTGCCGCTTCGCAAGCTTTTCTCGCCTGTCGTCTGACGAAGGGAGGTCGGCTGCCGGCTTCTTGTCGATTTCGTCCGTCAATAGCGTGGCCACCAGCGGCCCCGCTTGTGAGCTGGCCAGCGAGCCGCGCGCCGCTACGCGGAAGATCACGCCAAACTGCTTTTCGTCCGCGTCCATCAGCAGCTCGGCGAGAGCTTGTGGGTTGTCGGCGGCGTAGTCGGCCAGCAGGTACGTTGCCAGGGAGCGCTCGGCCGTTTGCTCGGGCCGGTGGTCTCGATAAACGTCGCTCAGAGGCACAACGAGCGAAGCCCTGACGGGCCGAAACGCCTCGCTCCAGTACAGCAGATGAACGGGGTTGTGTTGGACAAGCTCCCGAACAACTAAAACGCCGGCCTTTGGCCAATTCTCGCTTTGCGGGTCGTACTTCGCCAAGGCCGCCGCAGCACGCAGGCGTTGCGATTCCTTTCCCTTTTCCGGCGACTCCACGACGGCCCATAGGTCGCCGAACAGTTGATTCTTGTGCGGGAATAGGGCGTCACGAATGACGGCGACCTCGGCCGGTTCGGCCTCAAGCAGTCGATCCTTGAGGTAGGGCGCCTGCGAGGCGTCTACGGGCAGCAGAGCCAGGCTGGAAAGGAGTCTCTGTCGAGAATTATTGGCTGCTCTGCGGTTCTCTTCACGCAAGAGGGGATCGGCATGTTTCCGCCGCGTGCGAATTGGTCAAGCCATGTGCCAGGATGCGACTCGTTGGACTTGATCAGGGACTTAAAAGTCAGATAGGGCAAAATAGGAGGCTCCATGCCAACGAAGTTGGCGCCATTTGTTTGACCGCCGGGCCGGTCGCGTATCCCTTAGCCGCCGAAGTAAAACCGCCCTGGCAGCGTGACCCTCAGCGCTAGCGCTTTTGCAATTCGCATAGGACCACGACACCGCTCTGGCTCTCCGGCGGTGGCTCGAAACCACCGCCCTCTTTCAGCTTGCGACGTCATCGACGCTGCCGTGCAGGTGGTCTCCGACGGCGTCAACCAGGTGACCGAGGCGGTGGTCAATGCCTTCCAGACCATCAAGACGACGGCGGGCGACTTCGCAGCGCGGGTGGCGGACACCTGGCAAGCCGGCGTCAACTCGGTGACCTGGCTGGTCGACACGGCCGGCCAACAGATCCTGGTGCTGGGCGACCAGTTTATCAACGCCAGCAAGGAGGTGGCCCTGGGCTTTGTCAAGAAGCTGGAGGAGTTCGGCAAGGCCTTCAGCGACCTGTGGGCGCAACTGCAGCAGTTTGGGGCCAGTGCCAAGCAGGTGTTGTCGGCGATCGTCAGCGATCCGGGGACGTTCTTCGGCAACCTGGGATCGGCGGTGGGCACGGGCATCCAGAATTTCTTCAGCAATCTCGGGAGCACGCTGCCCAATGCCTTCATGAAGTGGCTGACGCAGGGCCTGGGGGAGGTTAATCTCAACATCGACTGGACCAGCCCCGAACAGGTGGGCGAGTGGCTGTTGGGCTTCTTCCACCTGACCTGGCCGGACATTCAGAACAAGCTGGTGCAGGTGGTCGGGGCGGGCAATGTGGTGCTGGTAACCAAGGCCTACGGCTACGTCTCGCAGTGGATCAACGAGGGCGTGAGCGGCGTCTTCAAGATGGTCAAGGATGCCCAGCAGGCGCTGACGCCGGACCAGATCGTGCAGCAGGTGCTGACGGTCGGCACCCAGTACATCACGCAGAATCTGGTGCCTGCGGCGATCAAGTTCATCGCCACCAAGTTCGCCGTGCCTGCCGTGGGGATCATCTCGACGATTTACAACACCATCACCTGGCTGATGAATTCGCTGAAACAGGTGCAGGACCTGGTGGGCCTGGCCACGACGATCGTGAACCAGATCGGCGGCATCGCGTCCGGGGCGGCCGATGCGATCAGCAACCTGCAGTCGTCGGTGACGAACTTCCTGAACGGTCTGATTCCGGTGGGGATCAACTTCCTGGCGAGCCAGTTGGGCCTGGACAAGCTGCCGCAGGCTGTGGCGGGCACGATCGCGAAGGTGCAGAACCTACCCCTCGACGCGATCGGGAAGGCCCTGGACTATCTCAAAGGCAAGGCGCTCACGCTGCTGGGCTTCAAGGACGCCGGCGCCGTGCCGCAGGGGCTGGTGGGAGACGTAGTCCCATTCTACCTGGGAGATCAGCTGCACCACGTGTGGACGGTCGTGACTTCCGGTAACGCGAATGTTATGATAGCCAGTAATCCGCAGAAACTTGTCGAATTGCCCGCTGAGAAAGACAAAGCAAAGCAGGACATCATTGACCAGGCTAACGTCCTGGCGCAGGCGGCAAATAAAGCGGTAAAGGATGGGAAGCTAGCAGAGGCCAAGACGGCTTCGGACGCATACGCGAAAGTTATCTGGCAGCTCATAACGATCAATGGGGGAAGTGCGACCCCGCCGTGGAAGGCACAAATGGTCGAAGGCACAGCCCAAACCCCTGGTGCAGGCATCGAGTATGTGAAAGCTGGAAACGAATTCCGACGGGATCCCGGTCGCAAGAACCTCAGGGACGGATCAAGTAATCTCGCGGCTGCCCTCCTTTCAACCAACCAAGGACCCAAGTACCTCCCGGGACTGACGACAACAATAACCAAGTTCAATACCGCCAGCGACAACCAACACGCTGAGGAAACCCTGATCTCTACAGTGAAAAGTGATTCCAACGGCGCACCGCTCCAGGAAATCTTCAGCGAGCGTTACCCTTGCTCCAAGGAGGATGTAAACTGCCAGCTAAATCTGGCCCAGGTGGTCCAGAAGCAATACAAGCCTGGCTCGCCGCCTATTGTCCTGTACTTCATGGTTCCGTGGGTTCCAAATGACTTAGCGTTTTATAAAACGAGACTTCTGAATGCATACGTCGCCTATGGATTTCCCCTGAGGCCGAGCTAATTGGAAACTGGGCTTGTAGTCGGTTGTCCCGCGCATCCACTAATTTGCGACTCTGAACGACTTTGGTGAGGTATTCTAAGATGCAACTACCGATGTCGCCAATGAAGCCTCTGATTCTTCCAACGCAACGCCTTCACGGCGAGGCTGCTTATCATATGTATCCCACGTTTTCCCCGGATGGACAGTTGTTGGCTTGTGCCTCTGAACTGTGGAGCGAAGTTCTGTTCTGCGTATGGGACATTAATACCGGTCAGCGGACGACCCTTACCAGCGGCCCTGGACCTACTGCCGTAGCTTTCTCTGCCGGCAGTGAACGTGTTGCCCTAGTCCGCGAAAAAGAAATTGATGTCTTTGCCTGGCCATCGGGGCAGTGGATTACCCAGGTCCCTCTTGATCGCAAGGAGTGGGAGCCCCCCGGCCCAAGTATAGGATTTGCTGGTGTGGACCAGCTTTGGGTGCTTTGCCCTTATCAAGAGATATGGCTGTGGGACTTGAGCAGCGGACAGCAGATGCTACACCGCCAATTCAGAGCTGGGGAGTGGGCGTGCACATTGACCGTGCTGGACGGCAGGCTAGTGATCTACACCCGGTTCCGTGATCCTGAAGAGAAGTCGACCAGCTCGCCACGTCTGAGAGTTGAGTTGTTGGAGACTGGTGAGGTGATCCTGCGCACGAGCCCCGGCACGAATCCCCGGTTCACCTCGGACTTACGCCATGTAATGATTGATACGGACTCCGGGGACAGGGGATGCGAGGTGTGGGATCTGGTGCGAGGGAAGCTTTGCGGTCGCGTACCAGCCAGTTTTGGCATTTCCTCAGGGCGCTGGCCGTTATCGCCTGAAGGCAGATACCTGGCATGGTCTTCGCCGGAGGAGAACTGTATCAAGGTCTGGGACACGAGTCAGGAGCGTTTGGTTCAGGAGATCCCTACGATTGGCCGTTACATTCCGCAGCGTTTTTCACCCAGCCATTGGCTTCTGGTCGCGATCGCCAACCGGCGAGACGAGCGCGTGGACCGGACAATGATCTTGGATCCGTTGACTGGGGTGTGCCTTGGCGAAACGGTCGGCCATCCGATGGCATTCGAACCTGAGCTGTCCTCCTTCTCGCCATGCGGGAGATGGTTTGCCTCCAGCATGTCCCTGGAATCTTATGAGCACTGGTATGATCCCGTGCCTGCAGGGACGGTGCTATTGACCGATTTGGAACGTATCCTTCCATTTGCAACTCCCATCGTCCGCGCCGGAGCGTGACTGGGACGGTTGAAAGTGGCCAAGGGGCAAAATAGCGGCTCTACTCCTGTGGAGGATTACGTGCAAACTGACGAATTTAGCAGTAATCCCGTGACATTACCGACGTACCATCTTGAGAGCGATCCCTCGTACCAGCTCTGGCTTCGCTTTTCGCCGGATGGAAAATGGCTCTCTTGCTGGGGCTATAGCGGCCATCCAACTGATATATGGAACACCGAGAATAGGCAGAAGTTTAGCCTGCCCGCTGAAGAGCGTCAGTGGAGGGTTGCCTTTTCACCTGGCAATGAGCGGTTGGCGGCGGGTGGTCCGAATTTCGTCAGTGTCTTTGAGTGGCCGTCGGCACGGCTGCTTCGGCGCATTCCATGGCGACAGCCGCATGAGGACATTACGGAATGGCGGCTTGAGTTTACGGGCCCGAACGAGCTGTTGCGCCTAAACAGTCGGCAACTGTGGCTGTGGAACACAGATACGGGCGCTGAGCTGCTGTCCTGGGAGTTTGGTGAGGATGAGTACGCCAGGAATATCTGTACGTGCGGTAGTGACCTGATCGTCTTCACTACATGTCCCGCACAGACACAGCCAGAGGGCTGGTCAGACTCCATGAATAGATGCCTTACGGCAATGAACTTCCGGAGCAAAGAACGAACGGTGGTATGCGGGCCGCCTCTGTGTCCGTGGGAGATACGATTTGCTCATGCCGTGCGGCGAGCGCTTGTTCGCACAAGTGACGTCATGCAACCGGACAAGTACGAGCTGTGGGATTTGGAGAAGCGCTCATGCTGCGGGAAAGTGTCCGAGAAGCTTCACGATATGCTACTTTCGGCTGACGCGCGATACGTGGTAGCGCGGCGTGAAGGAGCTTTTGTGGTGTGGGACACTCGCTATGACCGATTGTCCCGGAGCATCGAGTTGGGCGGAGCCTATGCGCCGATCGAGTTTTCTCCCAAACATCTTGTCGTCGCTGGAATTGCCAATTTCGTGGACACGCCCCTTGACCGTACCTTGTTTATGGATGTTCACACGGGAGCATGCCTCGGTGAGACGTCTGGTCATCCCATGCAGCCGGCTGCATTGTTCTCTCCGTGTGGCCGCTGGTTTGCATCGGCCATGTCGGAACTTGAGCATTCCATGTCGTGGCAGCCGGCGCCCATAGGAACGGTGCTGCTAAGCGACCTGGAGCCGATTCTCGCCCGTGCGACGCCGATCGGTGGCGCGCCGGCGTGATTGCGAAGGCTTTTGGCGGCGCAGGCGGACGCCGGGGCGGACCTCCCACAGCTGCGCTGAGCGTATGGTTAAACTCAGCCGACGTTTTACAGCAGGGAAACGCAGGAAGTGGGTGCTGGTAGCGACGGCCTCAACGTCGCTTAGCGGCGGAGAAGGAGGCGGGCATGTCTGATGAGGCATTCCTGCGGGCGATTTATGAGAATCCCGAGGACGATAGGATCACGAAGTCCCCGTTGTAAGACACGACCGCGTTGTCGAAAGTCAATTTGCCGATGCAACGCCAATCACGAAACGTGCGGCGCTGGAAGCCCCCGGGGCCCCGTGTGGTGCCTTCGTCAGTCACCTCAATGTGGAAAGTAAGTTTCCTTTTCGGCATGGAATCGCCTCGATCAAAAATCTGTGCCATGATCTCATCACGGAAATCCAACCCCTTACCTTCGATCCGAGGCTGTTCCGGGGCGACCAGCAGACGCATGAATTGGGGCGTTTCGCTTGGTTCGTGCTGCGCTTTGCCTAGCTCGGCAATCTGGTAGAGCTGGCGGTGTGCGGGCTCCTTGTCGACGCGGGCAAAGAGCGCACCTGTAACAAACAGAATCGGCAGCCCAGCGCCGCGCCGCCAAGCGCTGGTGTCCGGTGCGTTGCGCAGCTCCACATCGTTGATGTAGTCGGAGTAGTCGCCGCCAATGTCCTGCTGGGTTATGAAGTTTGCGACGCGAAGTGGCTCGGCGTGCCGCGGGTCGACCGTGGGGAAGAGCTTTCCCACGAGTGCCAAAGACCGTCTGTGGCCGCGCCGCGTTTCGGTGCAGCACGTTGAATAGCGTCCGACCACGAGGGCCTGGCTGCCCTTGCGGAAATAACCAGAGTAGTTCGTTTCCGCCGAGATCTCCCACAGGCCCGTGAGGCAAATACCGTTCGGATGGAGGAGCCGGCGAAAACCTTTGCCATCCTCGCCCCAGCGTAAATCGGCGCTGGAATCGATAGCTCGTTCGGTCGCTTGTCGAAACAGATACGGCCCACAGAACGGCAGGATTCCGCGCAGAACACTGAAGAGTGTAACGCGGTAGATCGGCAGTGCCGGCTCGCCAGCTTTCCCCCACACTTTCTGGTAGGGATTGGCAAACAAGGCGTCCCGCACTTCCTCAAAACGGGACCCTTTGTAGGCACGATCTGCGTCGGTAGTCTCTTCCGTTCCAAAATATTCGCGATTCATATTATCTTTCATTCCGGAGGTCTGGTACAACCCAGAGGAGTCATTGTTCCTTCAGTCTATTCCACGCGCAGCGCATCCGCGATGACATAAGTGTTGTTAGCTGTCCCTCGATCAGCGTGTATCCCGCAGCCCGATTCGGAATGATGTCCGCTTCCCTGATGATGGGCTGCCGAGTGCCTTGGCCAGAATCTTGTTGCGTCGCGCTCTTGGGTCGATTACAAGGAAAACGGCTCAATGGACATGGGCAATGGGGCCGTAGGTTGAATGGGGAGTAACCTGCGGCCCTTTTTGTCTGCGCAGGCCGCGCCGCCACCTAGCCTCCTTCTGATCGCACTTGCTGGCTGTTCACCGCCGCCGCCAGGGCAAAGCAACGCCCGCCGAAGTTCCCCTGAATGTCCGAGACGTTCAGGATTGGCGTGAGCAATTCGCGAGCACCTGGCGCGCGGGCTACGGACTACGAATTATTGGAGAAAATCGCCCGCGGAGGCATGGGTGTTGTCTACAAGGCGCGGCTCTTCCACGAATAACAAGTTGGTGTTTACGATGTTCACGCAAGAGGGATGAGCCCGTCGAATCGTGCCGAGCACTGTATCCGCATCGGCGGTTTTGCCCAGCAGAGGCGCTAAGAACTCGGCGTGCTTGTTGTCGCCTGCATCTAGGATTTGAAAGACGCCGCCAATCGGCCCGTCGACACCTTTTGGCTGGGCTTGCAGAATTCTGATCCGAAGACCCTTGTTACTCTCGGTCGCTCCACCGAGAATGCAGCCCGTTTGCGCTCCTGTGCGCCACACAGTATTCCCTGGTTTCAGACTTCTTCCGGGATACATTTGCACCTTCTTTTGGTTCGATAAAACGAAGACGAGCTACTTCTTGGGAGGCTCAGGCTTCAAGTCTTCATCGTCTTCATCATCAGAATCTTCATCGTCTTCATCATCGAATTCCTCTAAATCCTCGTCTTCGAATTCATCAAGCTCGACTGCGTCGCTCTCGTCGTCCTCGAAATCGTCTTCGTTTTCATCTTCGTCATCCGCTTCAGCAACATCGTCATCGTCCTTCATGTTTTGATCTCCTCAGCGGGCGCGTTCCTCGAAAACGCCGAATGCCTCTTCGCGGCTAGGTATGCTGCTTCAGGGCGTGTTTTAGGCCGGTAATAGCAAAACGCGTGCATCTGCACTAAACCGCCGGAGCGAGCTCACGGCCTTTACTGTGCGCTGGGCAGTGGCATTCATCGCCATCAACGATCCAACCTCGGTTTCTCGCCCCCTCGCGTAGGCGCTCGGCGGTTCTGCCCTGAAAGTAGAGCCGTAGGAAGTTCTTGCAGTCCGGATCGTCGCAATTGAACATCACGCCTTCCGCGGGATTGTCGTGAAATTGACATGATTGCGTCACCTCGTGCTGTAGGCGAGTGCTGGAGCTGATCATCCACCCAGTCGTATGATAGCACAATGTCGCAACGACCATTCCATGATTACACATCAAAACGGCTCGATGCACCGAGACCAGCCGCGCGTTGCTCCTCCGGGGCGACCTTTCACAACACCTCGAGCCGTTCACGCGGTTGGCCAGAGTCATCGGTGAAGGACAGCTCCGAGTCGCGGAATACCGCCATGCCCAGGCATCTCTCGACCAGGAATGACGGGACGTGTCCACTACTTCCTATTAATCCGCTCCCGTCGCGCATGCTCAAGGATTTCTTCCAGATGTCCATGCAAGTACTCTAAGTCTTCCAAAGCATCGGTGCTTGTTGTCTGGAGCCGCTTTAAGGCATTGTAAAAGGCGAACATGGTCGGGAAGTGGGTGCGCCGACGAACGGGCCGGCTGAGGTCGCGCAGATCGGAAATGATTGGCAAGACCGTGCCATTGATGTGTTCGAGGATGTCGCGCGAACACTTTTCCGCATGGGTAAGTTGTTGCCGCAAAGTCATGCGGCGCGTGGGCCTTTCGATCGCCATAACGCCTTCCTCATTTACCCGTCCATTGTAGCGGTGCTGTTTCGCGGCTATGCGCAGCGTAAGAAAAACCGCGCCCCCCGCAAGTTTCCCAGCGCGGAGAGCGCGGCAAGAAGAGAGGAAAGCCAGTCTAACTGACTAGCGGTCCGTGTCAACGAAAAAGCCGCGCCCTCAAGGACTCCAGGTGAAGGCGCGGCTACGAAAAGGAGAACATGCTGAAAGTAAGTGTGCGCCTCACCTGGCTGAAGTCAAACGAAAACCGGACGTAAGACGGTGCCGGGAAGGCCCCTTGGACTCCGATTCAATGGCCTTTGCGGTTTGCCCGTTTCAGTAGAATCGGCTTAGCCGGGGAATGCAAAAGGCTGGCTCCGAAGCAGGCATGGGTCGCCGCAGCGCACGCCGAGACCGTAGACATTCAGCGCGAGGTCGAAGCAAAGCTCTGGCTTCGCTGGGCCCTAGAGAGGATCCAGGCTGCCGCCACCGGAGCACTGCCCGTGGTCTCCATCTTAACGCTCATTCACGTGCCCCCCTCGCGACTTGGCCTCTTGAGTACTGCGTCAGGTAACGGATTCCGGTCGCCACGGCGCCGAGGATGCCGCCCACGAACGCACCGGCCTGTGCAGCCAACAGCCCGAAATAGGCCAGTGCCCAGATACACCCCGCGAGCGGGCGCGGCATTCCCGAAAACGAGCCTGGTGGGTAGTGGTCTGGATTGGCATAGCCGTCGCAGGCGCCCGAGGCGGCCAGAACGACAACCCAGAAGCAAGCACCCGTCACTACACCAATGATCACGTTTCGCATGGCAATTCTTTATCGGTGATGAATCCGTACCACCCAATCACTTAGATTAACCGTAATGAACTGGGTTTAATAACAAGAGGGATTTTTCGCGGCGGTCCGATCTGGCAAGCGGGCACACCTGGCCAGACGCGGCGCAAACGCGGCAAACCGTTTACAAAGTGCGGCCGGGCGCTCCGCACGCACACGAAAAAATGAACCGCCACGTCCCAGCCGTCATGCCCCCGCCACGTCCTGTTCTAGCGTTCGCTGACTGGAATTCGCCTGACTCTCCTTCCGCCCCACCTGTCGAGCCTGTGGCTGGCGCTGGTGACGCCCACGACCTTCGAGGTCGGCGGCACTTGATCGAAGGTAACCTCGATTTTGCTTTTTAATAGAATGGCCTGTGCAGGCTGGGCAATGGCCTTTTGTTTACTGCCGCCGGCTCCAATTCCTTTTCTCCAGCGCCCTTCTTGCCGCCCTCAGCATGATAGCATCAGTCGTTTCGACGATCTCGCCCCGCAGCAACAGCGTCTCGATGTTCGCCACGGCGTTGTCCACGGCACAGACGGCCGGCGGCGGTCTGGTGCTTGATGGCTTCTCGGAGAGCGGCCGCGGCTTGTGACCGCAAGCCTCGGTTTTCCTTTTCACCTGCAATTCCATCCCAGGCGGCGCCGAGCGCGCTGTAGTAGGCTGCCACATTCGAGTCGGCCTTCACAGGATTTTGCGCCACAGCCGAGAACACTGCCGATGAGCCGTCTGCCGAAAATCCCAGCGGCTTATGGCCGCCTCGGCGCTGATGTTACCAAGCCGAGGGTGGCCCAGGCGCTGGCGGCACGTGCGGAATCGGCGCATCATTGCCTGCGTCACCGCCAGCAACCGTGACTTAAAGGCGTGGTCGACGCAGGGCCGATTCCGGGCCGACCTCTACTACTGCCTCAGTGTCTTTACGATCCATCTGCCCGCATTGCGCGAGCGCGACAGCGATCTACAGTTGTTGGTGCAACTTTACCTGCAGAGCGTTCTGAAGCAGGCGCTGCTCGGGTACGTGAATACGTCCCAGTCCCCCTTCACGTTCCAGCCCACGGCCGCAAAGTTCCCCTTAGAAAAATCGGCGTCGATGACCGTCTGGGCGAGGCAAGTCGTGTTGCGTCCTGTGCAGGCCGCCGGGAGACATCTTGGTCGGCGACCGGGGTTTTTGCTCGTACGCACACCTGGCTTTATTGCAGGCTCGGAAGGTACTCTCCGTGTTCCGGGTGCACCAACGACAAATTGTCGATTTCCAACCGAGGGGCCGGACCGCGCGCAAAGGCGATCTGGCCGACCGAGGTCGCGCTGGTTGATGCGTCTGGGCCGGCACGATCAACTGGTGGCTTACCGCAAGCCAAAGCAGCGGCCGGAGTGGATGACCGACGATGCCTACGGCTAAATAATTTGACCTTACGGCCAATCCGAATGTCGGCGATCTTCATGCCGGACAGACCGCGCGCTCTTCTCTGCTGCTTGGCTGTGCAATGCGCTACCCTTGCCCCGCCGCGTCAT
>Ga0207041_1081_pt3 | contig 13178 bp, 9 predicted proteins | sample Alteio_BWMinCont_73_FD_153311 | JGI IMG/M metagenome (GOLD analysis project Ga0207041, IMG submission 153311) | Enriched cells from forest soil in Barre Woods Harvard Forest LTER site, Petersham, Massachusetts, United States -... | ecosystem: Environmental > Terrestrial > Soil > Temperate forest >... | reverse complement strand
TTACAATATCCTCCCTTCCTTATTCAAGACCGATCTAACATCCCACTTGGACTGGTTTGCGAGGGCCAGTCAGTTAGGTCAAGCAAAATCAAACGATGTCCAATCCCACAATTCAAATCCATGGTTGATTCTTATATAGCCCATATGCCCAAGAGAAACAGACGTAACTACGGCGACTTCATTAAGTTTTATTGAAAGTCTTGTGGAATCAATTTGGGGTTGCCTATAAACAGTCTCGTTAAAGCGCACTCTCGATCCTACTTTAAATGGACACATGTATATAAGGCTAATTCGTCCGTGCGTCTGCTATGCTCCTAAGTTGTTGATTTGTCGATGAGATAATACATTTTCGCGGTGATAATACTGGTTCGAATCCCGTCGACGACTCCAAACTTGATTTCTTGCCCGAAATATCGTGTAACAGTTTGAAGAATGAGTTACTTGCAGCGGTTCCAAATCCATTTGGTTCCAGAAAACAACTTGATTTCAACTGCGGGTCTTTATTGTTGCGATTCGTCAAGCGATGAGGAGCCTATTTCCCGCAGCGATTCAATGCAGCGCTGCGTCCTGCGAGGCGTGGCCGACGTATACAATGTTAAATCGATAATATTCTCATGGGGGTACTTCATGATTCGAATGTCGTGGGCAGCGCGGTGCGCTTTTGTTTTTTCCGTCGTATTGGCATTCACCTTGACCATGTCGGCGCAGGTGAACCCCAACCTCTATGAGGGACTCAAGTGGCGCAATGTGGGGCCATTCCACGGCGGCCGAATCTCCTCCGTGACCGGTGTCATCGGCGACTCAGGCACATATTACTTCGGCACGCCACTGGGAGGCATCTGGAAGACCACCAGCGCTGGCGTGACGTGGTTCCCCGTCTTTGATCAGGAGACGAGCGTTGATAGCGTCGGCGCCATCCAGGTCGCACCCTCCGATTCCAACATCATTTATGCCGGCGCCGGTGACCCCATCGGCGGCAGCCTCGGCAACGGCATGTGGAAGTCCACCGATGCCGGCAAGAGCTGGCAGCACATCGGGCTCGAGGACACCGTGAAGATTGACAGCATCCTCGTCGATCCCGCCGATCCTAGTCTGGTGATCGTCTCCGCTCTCGGTGATACCACTCATCACGGTGGTGGCGTCTACCGCTCTACCGATGGCGGTCAAAGCTGGATCAACGTGCTCAAGCCTGCCGGCTATGACGGCACTCGCGATCTGCAATACGCATTCGACCAGCCCAATGTCATGCTTGCCGCCACACAAGGCACTGGCGGCGGCTTCGGCGGTGGTGCTCCTGGCGGCGGTGCCCGGCCCCAAACCAAGCCGGCGTTATGCTTCAAATCCACCGACGAAGGCAAGACGTGGACCCCGATCGAGATTCCGCGCTTTGGTGGCCGCATTGCGTTGGCGGTCGCCATGCAAACCAAAGGCCAGCGCATGTACATTGTTGGCAACAACATCGAAAACGGTTCGGGCCTCTACCGCTCTGACGACGGCGGCGCCACTTGGAAGCACATGGCAGGTAAGGACACGCGCATCAGCAACGGCCAGGGCGGTTATAGTAGCGGCGTCTTCGTGGACTCGCAGAACCCTGACGTTCTTTACACCATGAGCACTGCGATGTACCGCTCTACCGATGGCGGCGTGACTTTCGAGCCTTTCAAAGGTGCGCCAGGTGGCGAGGATTACCACAAGCTCTGGATCGATCCCACCAACGGCAAACGCATGCTTGTCGGCTCTGATCAGGGCGCCAGCGTCACTCTCGACAACGGCAAGACGTGGAGCCTCTGGTACACCCAGACCATCTCGCAGGTCTACCACATTGCCACGGATTCCCAATATCCCTACCACATCATGGCGGCACAACAAGACACCGGCGCAGTCATGATCAGCAGCCGCGGCAACTGGGGACAGGTCAACTTCAACGACTGGACCCCGCTCCCATCTTCAGAGTTCGGCATCGTCAGGGCTGATCCCAAGAATCCGAACATCATCTACGGCGTCGGTTACGGCCCGGGTGGAGGCGGCAGCGGCCTGATCAAAATCAATATGGCAAACGGACAGTGGGAGAACGTCGCTCCTAACTTCGGGGTTGATTCCACCAAATACATAGCGGGCAGGGATTTCCAAAAGAAGTTCGACATCGCATTCGAGCCCACCGCTCTCTACGTCGCATATCAGTGTCTGCTCGTCACGCGCGATGGCGCCCATTCCTTCACGACCGTCAGCCCCGATTTGACAATACTCAAGGGAGCACCACCGATGGTCTGCGGTGCGAAGAAGCCGGAACCCCCGCCGGCGGACCCTTCCGCGCGCCCGGGTCCGCCCCCGACCCCACCTTCCATCACTGATTTCGCCATCTCGCGTGCCAAGCCGGGTGTGATGTGGACGGCAAGCACCAACGGTCAGATCTATAACACGATGGACCACGGCAAATCCTGGCACAACGTCAGCAACATCACGGACGCGCCGGCCCACTTCAACTTCAACACCATCGAGGCTGGCGATGACGTCAATACCGCCTATGTCGCTGGCCGCATCGCCGCCGAGCGCGGCGCTACACTTCCCCCTGACGTGGATGCCAACTTACCGCTCATCTGGCGTACTACCGACGGCGGCAAGACCTGGATCAACATTGTCAACGGCCTGCCCAAGGACGAGCTCACCGGAAGTTGGATCAATAGCCTGCGCTGTGATCCTCAGCAACCCGGCTTGCTCTTCGCCGGCTCCGAAACCACTGTCTATGTCAGCTTCGACAACGGCGATCACTGGCAGTCGCTGCGGCAGAACCTTCCCAGCACCTCGATTCGCGATCTCGACGTTCACATTGATAACCACCAGAACGACTTGGTGATCGGCACCTACGGCCGTGGATTCTGGGTTCTCGATGACATCAGCCCGTTACGTCAGATCGCTGCGAAGGCCCAGGCCATCACTTCTTCCTCTGTGTATCTCTTCAATCCTGCAGACGCCATCCGTGCCCGCATCAATGGCAACTGGGATCAGCCCTTCTCCATCGAAGTGCCCCACGCGACAAATGTGCCCTACGGCGCGATCATTGACTACTACCTCAGCCGTGAACCCAGCGGACCAATTCAATTACAGGTCTTCGATGACCACAATAATCTGGTGCGTACCATAAGCAGCACGTTGCCGCCGCCCATCGAAGACGCGTTATATCCGCATTACTGGCTTGCTACTCCCGAGTCGCGCGCTCTCAGCACGAATGTCGGACTCAACCGCATCAATTGGAACCTGAACTATGAAGACCCTCCTGCCCTGCGCCACGATCTCGAAAACCAAATGAACATGGTGGCTGGCTCCACCACCCCTGGTCCACATGGACCTCAGGTCATCCCTGGCGTCTATACACTGAAGCTGACTGTCGACGGTCAGGTTTACACCAGCAAAGTCACCGTCATCAACGACCCGCGCGCCGGCCAGAGCACCGAGTTGATGGCAGCTCTGCGCGCGCAGAACCGGCTCTCACTGTTATCGGTTCAGGGGATGACGCAGAGCTTCGCAGGCAACGACGAGGTCAGTGTTGTCAGAAACCAGCTTGCGTCCTTGCTGAAGGGCAACCTGACCGACGATGTCTCGAAACAAGCCAAAGCGCTCGATGCTGACCTAACGAAAATTGGTGGCGCAACACCCGGCGCTGGTGGTGCTGGCGGCGCTGGCGGCGCTGGCGGTGGCGCAAATCGCCGTCCTCCCGACCCCAACGAGATGAAATCCTTCGCAGACCTGAATAACTCCTACAACACTATGGTCAGCATGATCCAGGTCGGCCTCGATATGGCGCCCACACCGACCCAGATTGCCACTTGGGAAAGCGACTGCAATAACTACAACCGTACACTGGCCGCATGGAATGGGATGCAGCAACAGATCAAAGACTTCAACGCGTTGCTGACCAAAAACAACTTGCCGGAGCTCAAGGTTACGTCCTCCAAGTTGACCAACGCGTCATGCAAATTCATTCCCGAACAAGGCAGGCAAGTGAACAAAATTCCTGACCAGGGCAAGAAGATGAGCAAGTGATTTCCCGTCTGACCTGCCACCCGTCTCCGCTAATTGGAAGCTCTTAGTCGTTTGTGGGCTTAGATAGTTGGTTCAAGACTTTTTGGGGAGTGCATTTGGGAAGTGCAATTGGCGGCTATAAGGATGTCCCTACAGCCCTTGGCAAGCTTCACAGTTATTACCGTTTTGACGTAGGGAATCAACCCTTTGGAGCCACGCATGTATGTGGTTCCAACTCAACTTTGGATGGGATGCCATTAATCACTTACCACCCATCACACTCGATTCCAATTGACTCAAATCCTTCAACATTCATATGTTTTTGGTCATTGAATTACGGTCATCACACTTATAAACTTGTTCCCACATTCATCAATTGAAAGTCGTTTCCAGGGCCCAAACCAGCTTCCCGGGGCAGGGACTAACTTTAGTCATTTCAGTTACTTAAGAAATATATCCAAGTCCTGAACTCGGGGTATCATTCTCGCGTTGTTCAAGTTCTGTCCGGCATTATTCCGGTCAAGTACGATCCATACGGAAATGTGTTAGGAATTGGTTGCAAGTTCCAGAAAGGCGTACTCGGTCTCATAAAAGGCGGTAAAAAGCTGAAATCGGGTGCATAGAGTATGACCATGGAATTCATGACGGACCCGACAAAATCGGCCGTCATCGTCAGCGAGCCGATGCGCGAGCTGATGCAAAAAGTCGAGCGGGTCGCCCTCACCCACTGTGCTGTTCTCATCAGTGGGGAGACCGGCAGCGGGAAGGAGATCGTCGCCCGCGCCCTGCACTATTTCTCCGTCCGCAGTGCCAAGGCCTGGATTGACGTCAATTGCGGCGCACTCCCTGAACATCTGGTGGAAAGCGAGCTCTTTGGCTACGAAAAAGGCGCATTCAGCGGTGCTGAAGCCGCCAAACCCGGCTTCTTTGAGATGGCCACCGGCGGATGCCTCTTCCTCGATGAGATTGGCGAGCTCGCCTCACGCACCCAGGTCAAACTCCTGCGCGTTTTAGACGGAACCCCGTATTATCGCCTTGGTGGAGTGCGCAAAGTCAGCGTAGATGTACGCATCATCGCTGCTACCAATAGAGATCTGGAAGAAGCCATCCGAATGGGCGAGTTCCGCAGCGACCTATATTACCGGCTCAACCAATACCATCTACGCGTTCCACCCTTGCGTGAACGCCTCGAAGACATCCTGCCCCTCGCATACCACTTTTTGAACGTGAATTTCCCCGGTATGGTCATTGCTGAAGACGTTATTGACGCACTGGAGAACTATAACTGGCCCGGAAACGTCCGCGAACTGCGCAATGTCATCTCAGCAGCCGCCATGAATGCGGAGAACAATCAGATCAATATGCGTGACCTGCCTACTGACATCGCTGAGAAAACAGCGGTTAGCTCAGATTCAGACAATAGCCAACTGAGTGACATGGAGCGCCGCGTCATCGTCGAGACTCTGGCCAAGTTCAACGGACACCAACAGAAGACTGCCGAGTCACTTGGTATCTCCCGCCGCACGCTGTCACGTAAGTTGAAGTCGTATTCCATTCTTGCTTAAGTTATTCCTGTTCAATTTAATCTCTGAAATTTGGCTAGATTCCATATCCATAGAATCATTTCCTGTTCACCTGACATTTATATGATTGAAAATGTGCCAATTCGTCATTATTATGGGCACAACATGTAACTTGTTTATTATCAATGATTTAGGTAGTATAAAGCTATTCCATTTCCTGCCGATTGGGACATTCTGTCACATCCCTCCCAATCCTTTAATAACCTGTAAGTACATGTACCTGAATGACTTAAGGGCATGTACCAGCTTGGAACTCCAATTGCTAATATAAGACCATCTTGTCAGGAGGTTTTACTGAAATGACCTTAACACTCGCAAGTCTACTTAGCTCCATCATGCAGACCGCAAAGACGGTGGGTTCGAAACTGAGCCGTATTGGCTATCTGAAACTCAACCAGCATCATGTTGCCGCTTCAGCCGCCTGGGGTACCTAGTCTTATCTCCCAAGTATCTAACCTCAGTTTTAGCTCTTTGAAAGAACCCAGGGTTTTGGAGCAAACAATGAAGATCGATTTAAACAAATTCAAGAGGAAGATGGCGCTCAAGCTCACCGCAAAAAATGCGGCATGCTTGTTGACCCTGTTGTTGGCCGCCTTCATCTGCACCACCCCCCTAGTTGGGCAAGTTCAAGGGAAAGGTTGGGAGAGCAAGTTGTCTCCTGAACTCCTGAAACAGGTACATTCCGTCAGCGCAAGACTGGCTGGCGCCGATACCGTTTCCGTGATCATCCGTTATTCTCAGACTCCTACGGATGTCAACCATGAGCGCGCCGCAATGGGTGGACAGAGCAGCCAACTGATGCACTTGCATCAGATCAACAGTGACGTGTACCAAGTCAAGATCAGCCAACTCCAGTCCCTCGCTGGACAACCCAATGTCCTCTACATCAGCCCCGATCGTGTGGTCACAAAGAGCTGGGACAGCCCAGCCGTAACTTCCGGAGCGATTGCGGCGAGTGCGCAATACAATTTGCATGGAACCGGCGTCGGTGTGGCAGTGATCGATAGTGGGATCACAGAAAATGCCGATTTGACTTCGAAGTCCGGGAATAACCACATTGTATACAACCAGACATTCGTGCCCGGCACCACCCAGGCTTGGGACCGATACGGCCATGGCACACATGTTGCCGGCATTTTGGCTGGAAACGGCAACTCCTCACAAGAAGGTTATCCGTCAACTTATGTCGGTATCGCCCGCGGGGTTAGCATTGTTAATTTACGCGTTCTGGATGCGAATGGAAACGGCACTGACAGTTCCGTAATCGCCGCCATCAGCCGTGCGATCCAGTTGAAGAAGCAGTACAACATCCGCATCATCAATATGTCCATCGGCCGTCCGGTCTATGAGAGCGCAAAGCTCGATCCTCTCTGCCAGGCCGTGGAAGCAGCTTATAACGCCGGCATCCTGGTTGTAGTTGCCGCCGGCAACGATGGGCACTATGGTCCTACCAAAGGATACGGCACCATCGAAGCTCCCGGCAACGATCCTGCTGTTCTGACTGTTGGAGCCACCCGTAACGTAACCGGCAATGATTCTCACTCCGGTGAGTTCCTGGCCAGTTACAGTTCCAAGGGCCCCACCGCGATCGACCACGTGGCCAAGCCGGATATCGTTGCTCCCGGCAATGTGGTGACCTCGCTCAATTCGGTCATCAACGGCAACGAGAACACATTGGTCAGCGAGAACCCACAACTCATCATCTGGCCCAACCAGTATTCGTGGTGCAATGGTGGTCGTTCCAACTATTGTGAAAAGTCTGGTGTTCAAAGCAACTACTACGAAATGAGCGGAACCAGCTTAGCCACTCCCGTAGTCTCTGGCGCAGCCGCACTGCTCTTCCAAAGTGACCCGACTCTTACGCCTGATACCGTCAAAGCGCGTTTGATGAAGACCGCTTACAAAGGCTATCCCACCACCAGCACCGTGACCGACCAGCAGGGCAAAACGTGGACCAGTCACTATGACATGTTCACGGTCGGCGCCGGTTATCTGGACATACCCTCCGCTCTTGCCAACAATGACAAGATCACGGGCAAAGCACTTTCACCGATCGCGTTGCGCAATTCTGATGGCTCAGTCACTCTCCTTGGTGCCAACAGTGTGGTCTGGGGCGATTCAGTTGTCTGGGGCGATAGTGTTGCGGCTTGCGATCCTACCGCTGGTCCTTGCAACGGTGTTGTGGCCAATAGCGTGGTGTGGGGCGACTCCATCGTCGGCGACATCGCCAACTCTGTGGTCTGGGGTGACTCCGTGGTATGGGGTGACAGCGTTGTGGATGATAGCCAGGGTAGCTCAGATGGCGTGATGAACGCTTCGAGCGTGGTATGGGGTGACTCCGTTGTCTGGGGTGATTCCGTGACTGATAACGCGAGCAGCGTGGTCTGGGGTGACTCCGTGGTATGGGGTGACTCACTCACCAGCGACGTGCTCGGCATCTTGGGCAACTCAGTCGTCTGGGGTGATTCAGTCGATAGTAGTGATTCCTCATCTGACAGCACACAAAGCGCATCCAAAGCCGCGATGAAAGCGGCACCGTCACAAGGTAAACACAATTAAGAACACTTGGTTACGGGCTTCCCTGACCGGGAAGCCCGTAACTGTTTTACCGAACCGGTTCACCCCCAGTTCTGGAGCGGAACGATGAAGGGAATCAACAGGACAGCGCAAGTTTTCATAGCCACCGTGATCATCATGGGTATGGCTGTGATTTCTTATGGCGTGGCCAATTGGTCATCCACTGACTGGGTCCGGCTGCTCTGTTATCTCGGTGTCGCTCTCGCCGCTTCCGGACTCAAAGTGAAATTGCCCCGCATTACCGGCACAATGTCGGTGAATTTTCTTTTTATCCTCATCGGGATCGCGGAATTGAGTTTCGCGGAAACTCTTCTGATCGGCACCAGCGCCATCCTGATGCAGTGTCTCTGGAAGGTGCAGCGCAAGCCCAACTGGGTCCAGGTCGCGTTCAACGTCAGCAGTGTTTCCTTCGCCATCGGCTTGGCGTATTACGCCGCCAACTATGCGTTGCTGAATGTCCTGAACCACAATATGGGGCTGCGCTTGGTCTCCGCCGCCAGCATCTATTTCGTGGCCAACACCATTCCTGTGGCGATGGTCATCTCGTTGACCGAGAAACAGTCTTTTGCCAAGATATGGAAGGAATGTTATTTCTGGTCCTTCCCGTATTACCTCATCGGTGCAGCCTTCGCCGGACTGGTCAGTGTTGTCAACAAGCAGATCAGCTGGCAGACCACGTTGCTATTGATGCCAGTCATCTTCTGGATCTTCCGCTCCTACCGCCAATATCTCTCCCGCCTCGAAGACGAGAAGCGTCACGTGGACGAGATGGCCGAACTGCACTTACGCACCATTGAAGCTCTTGCACTCGCAATCGAAGCGAAGGATCACACCACGCATGATCATCTTCGCCGCGTGCGCGTCTATGCAGTGGAGATCGCCAAAGAGATCGGTGCCACTGAGGACGAGATTGAAGCACTACGCGCCGCGGCTCTGCTTCATGACATCGGCAAGCTCGCAGTTCCAGAGCACATCATCTCCAAGCCCGGCAAACTGACCCAGGAAGAGTTCGAGAAGATGAAGATCCATCCTGTGGTCGGCGCGGAATTACTTGAGCGTGTACAGTTCCCGTATCCTGTCGTACCCATCGTCCGCTCCCACCACGAGAAATGGGATGGCAGTGGATATCCCGACGGACTCGCTGGCGTGAATATTCCGCTTGGAGCCCGCATCTTGAGCGCTGTGGATTGCCTCGATGCGCTTGCATCCGACCGCCAATATCGCCGCGCTCTGCCTCTCGATGAGGCCATGGACCGCATTTCCAGCCTGAGCGGCATCGACTTCGACCCTAAAGTTGTGGATGTGCTCGCCCGCCGCTACAAAGAACTGGAAACAAAAGCGCGCGCACAAGGCCCAGACCGCTCACGTTTGAATACCGATATCAAGATCCATCGTGGAGTGGCCCCCGCCGAAGGGTTCCAGGTCGCCGAGCCATCCAGCAACATTGACTTCCTTACTTCCATTGCTGCCGCCCGCCAGGAAGCGCAACAGCTGTTCGAACTTTCACAGACACTCGGCAATTCGCTCAGCTTGGATGAAACCATCTCCGTGCTCAGCATCCGTCTCAAGAAGATCGTGCCGTATGATTCCTTCGCCATCTACATCTTGAAGGACAAGCACCTCGAGCCCGAATTCGTGAACGGCGAGAACCTCCGCCTCTTCAGTTCTTTGCGCATTCCGTTGGGTCAAGGATTGTCAGGTTGGGTCGCAGAGAACCGCATGCCGATACTGAATGGCAACCCCTCCGTAGAACCCGGATATCTCAACGACCCATCACGCTTCAGTACGCTGCGCTCCGCACTCGCGGTGCCACTCGAAGGTCTTAATGGCGTGCTCGGCGTTATGGCCCTCTATCGCGACCAAAAAGACGCCTTCAACCAGGACAACCTGCGCGTTCTGCTTGCTATCAGCGCGAAGGTCGCACTCGCCATCGAAAACTCACTCAAGTACCAGATGGCAGAAAGTTCCGCCACCACCGATTACCTCACCGGTCTCCCGAATGCCCGCTCACTTTTCATGCACCTCGATCGCGAACTCTCACGCTGCAAGCGCATGAAGACCTCGCTTTCCGTGCTGGTCTGTGACCTCAACGGTTTCAAGCAGGTGAATGACATGCACGGGCACCTTGAAGGCAACAAGGTTCTGCGCACCATCGCCAAGCGCTTCAATGACGCTTGCCGCGAATACGATTACGTCGCGCGCATGGGTGGGGATGAATTCGTTGTCGTTATGCCCGGTATGGCCGCCGACGCTGTCGAGAGCAAGATAGAACAGCTCAAGACCATCACCATCGAAGCCGGTATTGAGATCTGCGGCGAGAAATTGCTTTCACTCAGTGTGGGCGAGGTCAGTTATCCCAAAGGCGCGAACGATGCCGAACAGCTCTTGGCAGAAGCCGACCGCCGCATGTACTCCAACAAGCGCCAGCACTACGCATTGCTCAACAGCCAGAATGCTGTCTCCAAAGCCAGCGACCGCATGATCATGTAACCGCAGGCGCCGACCTCCCCGGGCGCGGAGAGATTCGATGCTTAGACGGCTCTTCCACAGCTTCATTTCCCTGATCATCACTCTCTTGGTTTGTGGGTTCCTTGCCGCATCCATGGTCCGTTACGCCCCCGGATACGCCATCGATGAACGCCTCTCTGATCCGCATCTCAGCGCCGCATCTCGTGCGGCCATCCAGAACTCATACGCCGCTGAATCATCCTTGCCGGCTTATTACGCCGGATATCTCGCTGCTATATTCCACGGCGACCTCGGCATCTCTCACGAATTCGACCGCCCGGTGATGGATCTCGTCCGCGAACGCTTTGCTCCCACTGCCCACGCCGTCTTGCTCTCGCTGCTTTTTGCATGGACACTCGGTCTCGGCCTCGCACTCTTCACCACGCATTGGCGCAATCGTACGCTGGATCTTTCAGTCTCGGTGCTTGCTGCATTGTTCCTCAGCCTTCCGCCTGCAGTGATCGCCATCCTGCTCTTGCTCTGGCGTCAACCATCCACACTCGCCATCGGGTTCGTTCTTTTTCCCAAAGTCTTCCGTTACGCGCGCAACTTGCTCGCGGAAGCTGCGGTAAAACCACACATCCTTACAGCCCATGCCAAAGGGGTTTCGCCACTCCACATTCTCGGTGTGCACATGCTGCCCGGCATTCTTCCACAACTCGCAGCTCTTGCCGGAGCCACGCTCAGCGTCGCCATGACCGCGTCCATTCCAATTGAAGCCATCTGCGATGTCCCCGGGCTCGGCCAGCTCGCTTGGCAGGCCGCACTCGCGCGCGATCTACCGCTCCTGCTCGGGCTCACGCTGCTCATCGCATTCGTCACCGTCACCGTGAATTCACTTGCCGGAATGTTCCGCACGCAGCCGGTACTTGTGAGGGCAACATGACCCCACGCCGCGCAGCCATCCTCGTGCTCGTTGTGATGTTCGTGATCACGCTCTGCGCGCCGCTCCTCGCACCCAGCGGCTACTCGGGTCAGAATCGCAATTCCATCAGCGCCGCTCCCAGCATCACGAACCTTTTGGGCACTGATGCTCTCGGCCGTGACCGGTTCGCCCGCCTGCTCTACGGCATGCGCATCTCGATGCTGCTCGCGCCCGCCGCGGCATTTCTTGCCACACTGCTCGCCGCCATCATCGGCGCCACTGGCGGCCTGCTCGGCGGATGGACCGAGCGCATGCTCATCGGAGCCATCGACGTCTTCCTCTCGCTACCGTGGTTATTCCTTCTGCTGACCGTGCGCGCACTGATGCCGCTCAATACATCGTCGATCGCCAGCATCATGGTCACGTTCCTGCTTCTCGCATGCCTCGGATGGGCCGCTTCCGCGCGCGTGATCTGTGCCAGTGTCCACGAACTTATTCACTCTGATTTCATCCTGCACGCCCACGCCACCGGGCTGCCGACATCCCGCATCATCTTCGCGCACATTCTGCCCAATCTGAAACCAGTGCTGGCTGCACAATTCCTCGTTTCGGTCCCGGTCTTCATACTCGCCGAAGCCAATCTCGGCATGCTCGGACTCGGTGTGAGCGAACCGCTTCCCACCTGGGGTAACTTGTTGCGCGAACTCGGCAGCTTCTCCGCGCTCCGCTCACAACCCTGGCTCTGGACGCCGCTCGCCACTCTCGTCATCGTCGTCATTTGTTTCCAAGTCATTCTGCAAGGGAAGGAACAAACTCTCTGATGCGCCGTACATTTTCACAATCTCTTACATGCCTCACCCTTGCGTTCTTGTTCTCAATCGTTCCATTGGCCGCGCAAGGTGGCGGCGAACTTCACTTCGCAATGAAGACGGACCCGAAGACGCTCAACCCGGCGCTCGCCGAGGACCAGGCTTCCGAGGCCATCCGCTATCTCACCGGCGGCGTGCTCATTCGCGTCTCAGGCGTACCAGCCAGAACTCGCCACCAAGTGGCGCATCGGTAAAGACAACAAGAGCATCACATTCACTCTGCGGCAAGGCGTGAAGTTCTCTGACGGAAGTGATTTCACTTCCGACGATGTTGTTGCTACCTTCGCTGTTCTCTTCGACCCGAAGCAACACTCCGCCACGGCCGACGCTTTCGGCCCGCTTGAGGAAACTTCCAACATCCAGGTGAAAGCGGCGGGGAAGTATGAAGTCAACATTACTTTCCCCAAAGTCGTGGCCGGTCTCGAGCGTATCTTCGACCAGGTCGCCATCATCCCGGCTAAATCTTCAGACCGCGACCACACCGTGCTCGGGCCGTTCGTGGTCAGCGAAATAAAATCCGGACAGTACGTCGAACTCAAGCGCAACGCCAACTATTGGAAACGTGATGCGAAGGGCAGACAGTTGCCGTATCTCGATTCCATCCGGATCGACATCCAGAAAAACCCGGAGACGGAGCTTCTGCGTTTCGAGCGCGGTGAGTTGCAGCTCATCAACGTACTGCAGCCGGATCTGTTCGAGCGTCTCAAGACTGACGACGCTGCTTCCGCGCGCGATCTCGGCCCTTCGCTCGACAAC
>Ga0207041_1126_pt2 | contig 13225 bp, 14 predicted proteins | sample Alteio_BWMinCont_73_FD_153311 | JGI IMG/M metagenome (GOLD analysis project Ga0207041, IMG submission 153311) | Enriched cells from forest soil in Barre Woods Harvard Forest LTER site, Petersham, Massachusetts, United States -... | ecosystem: Environmental > Terrestrial > Soil > Temperate forest >... | reverse complement strand
GATCGTTATTGGTTTGGAACAACTTTTCATTTGCCCGGCTGGCCGGTTACTGCGCCATAGCGGTCGTCAGTTCGGTTGTCGTTGGGATTTTTATCGACTGGCTCAATCATAGCCTGTTTTCAAAACACTTCTCCTATTACACGTTTTACCAGCCGCACAAATACGGCAAAGAGCTTGCAATTTTTTTTATCGCCGTGATGCCGGCCTTGTTTGAAGAGCTGGGCTATCGCGGTTTTCTGCTCGGAAAACTGCTATTGGTAACGGAAAGAAAACAAGCAATATTTATATCCGCATTCCTATTTGCTATCATGCATCGTTCTTTTCTGTCCTTGTGCTGGTTGATCCCTTTTGGCTTGTGGCAGGCTAATATCCGCGTAAAGCAAAATACTATATGGTACGGGGTGTGTACGCATTTCTGCTTCAATTTTACCGTGGTCGCCACGGAAATATGGCAAGCGGGCTACCATCATTAAAATACAATATTATTAAGTCAATATTCCATCCTCACTGAAATAGAGCGGTTAGGCGCAAAATATCAATAGGAAATTATTCGAATTTATTTACCTTAGTACATCATTCCGCCTAAAGCACAATTAGTTATGGATAGTCAGCCTCCTTTCGGTCAGTTTTCTGCCGTTTGTCCCGGATGCGGCGCCGGTATTTACCCCAGCGACGAAGTTTGCCCCAAATGCGGCCATCCCCTCAAGGTGATGGAACACGATCACCAGGCACCTATGAATGATGACGCCTGGACACAAGCTACGATAAAATCGCTTTCCCTGACGGTGCTTCGTACTGTTTATGCCCTTTATTCGCTCGCCGGCGCTTTTTTTGTGTTTTCGGGCGCCGAGTACTATGCCGACCGGGATGACCCAAGCCTTCGTTCCAGGGTATTTCCGGTACTGCTCGGCTCGGGCTTTGTATTCTTGTTAATTGCACTGTTTAGCAGGAAAAAGCGAGTGGTTGCCTTCGTCATCGGAACACTTGCGTTCATCGCCTCTGTCATCTTTTTATACATTTATTCCGGTAAGGGCGTTGACCTGGTAGGCATACTTCTCGTTGGCATCCCGCTGTATGTACTGGTGACGGGCCTGTCGGCAGCTGTTAAACTTGAAAAGTTGAAAAAAGATTAGCTAATTTGAAACCCGTGGAAATGAACAATGCTGTTTGGAAAGAAGGCGATTATTTTGTTGCCCAATGCCTGGATGTAGATATTTCCAGTTTCGGCGCTACAAAAGAAGAAGCGCTCGCCAATTTGAATGAAGCAGTTGAATTATATTTGGAAGAGGATCAGTCTCACCAATTACCCTAAAACATCTCTCGGACTTTACTGACTTTTCCGACTTCCGGACTAATTACCGGCAGCTAATCGGTGGAATCAATCCCCAATCGGTGGAATCGCAAAAAAACTGTACTTTTGCGGCTTCAAATGGAACACATTCGTAATTTTTGCATTATAGCCCATATCGACCACGGTAAAAGTACCCTTGCCGACCGGTTGCTTGAATATACCCACACAATAACCCAGCGCGAATCGCAGGCCCAATTGCTTGACGATATGGACCTGGAGCGTGAGCGCGGTATCACCATAAAAAGCCATGCCATACAAATGGATTATGAGCTGGAGGGCCAAAAGTATACGCTCAACCTGATCGATACGCCCGGCCATGTGGATTTTTCGTACGAAGTATCCCGCTCTATAGCTGCTTGCGAGGGCGCCTTGCTCATTGTTGACGCGGCACAGGGCATACAGGCACAAACCATCAGCAACCTCTACCTGGCATTGGAAAACGATTTGGAGATCATCCCTATCCTCAATAAAATGGACCTTCCCGGCGCCATGCCCGAGGAGGTTAAAGACCAGATCGTGGAACTTATCGGTTGTAAAAGGGAGGAAATTATTGCGGCATCCGGTAAAACCGGCATGGGCGTACATGATATTTTACGGGCGATAGTCGAACGCATCCCCCCTCCCGTCGGTGATCCGGCCGCGCCGCTGCAAGCCCTGATATTTGATTCGGTTTTCAATTCCTTTCGCGGTATCGTTGCTTATTTTAAAGTCGTTAACGGCGAGATCCGCAAGGGCGATAAAGTAAAATTCTTCGCTACCGAAAAGCAATATAACGCAGATGAGGTTGGCACGCTGAAACTGAAGCAATCACCCAGGGAGGTGATCAAAACCGGTGACGTGGGTTATATCATATCCGGCATAAAAGAAGCACGTGAGGTAAAAGTTGGCGATACCATCACTCATGTCGACAGGCCATGCGAAGCCGGCATACAGGGCTTTGAAGAAGTAAAACCAATGGTATTCGCGGGCATTTACCCGGTTGACACCGAGGATTACGAAGAACTGCGCGACTCGATGGGCAAACTGCAACTAAACGATGCCGCACTGGTTTATGAGCCGGAATCATCAGCGGCATTAGGCTTTGGCTTCCGCTGCGGTTTTTTGGGTATGCTCCACATGGAGATCATCCAGGAGCGCCTCGAACGTGAGTTTGATATGACGGTGATCACCACCGTGCCAAACGTATCCTACATCGCCTATACCACCAAAGGCGCGCCGATTACGGTAAACAACCCATCCGACCTGCCCGACCCAAGCAAGATAGATTATGTAGAAGAGCCATACATCAAAGCGGTGATCATTACAAAATCCGAATTTGTTGGCCCGGTAATGTCGCTTTGCATTCAAAAAAGAGGCTTTATTAAAAACCAGTCGTATTTAACATCCGACAGGGTTGAGCTGATCTTCGAGATGCCGATGGGCGAAATCGTTTTTGATTTTTATGATAAGCTGAAAACCATATCTAAAGGCTATGCCTCGTTTGATTACCACCAGATCGGTTACCGGCAATCAGATCTAGTCAGATTGGATATTCGCCTGAATGCCGAACCTGTGGACGCTTTATCATCGCTGATCTATCGCGGCAACTCTTATGATTTCGGTAAAAAAATATGCGAAAAGCTAAAGGAGCTTTTGCCCCGCCAGCAGTTTGAAATTATTATACAGGCTTCCATCGGCGCCAAGATCATCGCAAGGGAAACGGTAAAGGCTTTAAGAAAAGACGTTACCGCCAAATGTTACGGCGGTGACATCTCGCGTAAGCGCAAGCTGCTGGAAAAACAGAAAAAAGGCAAAAAGCGCATGAGGCAAGTGGGTAATGTGGAAATACCGCAAAGCGCATTTATGGCGGTTTTAAAATTGGATTGATAACGTTATCACCTGCTTATATCTGTGACATTTATGACAGATCGAACACTCAAAATATCAGCCGGGCTGGTCTCCCTAATACTTTTCGCAACTTTAATTTTAAAGTTCGCAGAACTACCGGGCGGGATGATATTGTCGGGCTATTTTTTAGGCGGAATGGTTCTAGTCGGAATTTTGTTGGGCTGCTTAGTTATTACTTTGCTGCTTAAAGTAATATTCAGAAGAAAGTCTTTTTTAACATTATATATAATTTCGACAATAATTCCATTTTCATTTTTTCATTACTATCTATATTCTCCAACCTTAAACATTACGGTCCCGGAAGGTTACAGAGGGAATGTTTCGTTAGTTTTATCTAACGTGAAAGAGAATATCCTAACAATTGACACTAACGGAATTGGCTATGTTACTAAATGGACTTTTGATCACACCTACACCAAGCCGCAAGTTACCGATGAGAAGGGCGTCAATATGGACAACCTTTGTGTTGGGTTTAATCCTTCCACTTTTTGGGGGAAAGCAAATAGTTGTTGTGTAAGGGGAAAAGAAATTGAATCATTAGATTTTGAGATTGTCCCGAAAGAAAAAATTGGACAAAAACAATATTACTCAAAAGACTTGACAATACTTGTGAACAAAAAATTAGTAATTTTTGTAAAACCGGATAGTTATACAATTATAGATAGTGGTTCGATTAAAAAATAAACACCATTAAAATTATTAATAGTCATAGTATATTAAGAAATGCAGTTACTCGACGGAAAATACGTATCGGAAAAAATAAAGAAAGAAATTGCTGAAGAAGCTGCTCAAGTTTTGGCAACACGCGGCCGTAAACCCCATTTGGTGGCTGTTTTAGTTGGCCACGATGGCGGCAGCGAGACTTATGTAGCCAGCAAAATGAGAAATTGCGAGGCGGTTGGGTTTAAATCTTCGTTAGTTAGGTATGAAAATGATGTGACTGAAGAAGAATTACTTATTAAAGTAGCCGAATTGAATGCTGATGAAGATATAGACGGTATAATCGTTCAATTACCGCTACCAAAACACATCGACCCGGAGAAAGTAACCGAAAAGATTGATTATCGCAAAGATGTGGATGGCTTCCACCCTATCAACCTGGGCCGTATGCAGCGTAACCTGCCTTCGTTTATCCCGGCAACACCTTATGGCATTACCCTGCTGCTGAAGGAATACAATATTGAAACGTCCGGCAAGCATTGCGTGGTAGTTGGGCGCAGCAATATCGTCGGCTCGCCAATGAGCATCCTGATGGCGCGCAATACTTATCCCGGCAATTGCACCGTTACCGTTTGCCATAGCCGCACACCGGATATCAAAAAATTTACTTTGGATGCTGACATACTGATCGTCGCCATCGGCAAAAATAATTTTATTACAGCCGATATGGTAAAAGACGGCGTGGTGGTGATCGACGTCGGCATGAACCGCGAAACTTCCACCCTAACCAAATCAGGCTATAAACTTTGGGGAGATGTGGATTTTGAAGGGGTATCTCAAAAAGCTTCGTGGATCACCCCGGTACCTGGCGGCGTTGGTTTAATGACGATAATTGGATTATTGAAGAATACTTTGGCTTCGGCGAACAAAGAAGTCTATCCATAAACATCTTTCGGACTTTACTGACTTTTCGGACTTTCGGACTTCTTTACCCATTCGTCAATTCCTTCGGCACCCGAAAATTCGTCCCTTCATCGCTCCAGATCGTAGAGGTGATGCGCCAAAGATCATCAACCTGTACAAACTGGATATAATTAACACCTTTGGGGGCATTTTCCGTTTCATGATAGGCAAAACTATACTCATAAACACTGGTACGCTGTGCCACCCTGCCGAAAATGTCGGTCTTGGCATATAGCTCCCGCTGCATAAATTGTGTTAGCTGGCCATCGCTGATCTGGTCTTGCAACGCCCTGATGAATGATTCCGTCGAATAAGTGATCGGTTTGCCAAAGCTCATGTTTATCAATAGTCCGTCTTCATAAAAGAGCTCCCGAACAGCATCAAGGTCGGGCAGTTCGCCATCCATAAAGCTTAACGATTCGTAAAAATCTTCGGTAATGTAATCTATTTGCCTCGTGTTCATGTATCAAACCCTTGTTTTAACCGCTCCCAAAATGAATAAATGCCGACATATATCTCGCCATCTTCAATTTTAACCGGAAAGCTGTCAATATAGTCATTTTGACCCTCACTGCCCTTACCCGTTTGCAAATCAAAGGAATAACGATGAATTGGACAAACCAATTTTCCATTATTGCACCAGCCATAGCTCAGATCGCCGCCGGCGTGCGGGCATCGGTATGATAGCGCGAAAACCTTTCCCTCATACCCAACAAGACAAACAGTTTTATTCCCTGCTTTAACTTTTTTTATGAACGGCTGGCCTTTATCTTCAATTCCCGGTACTTTATGCCATTTCACGCTGATGTCGGATTTACGATTTTTCGCTATTTATTAATTTTCAATGGTGCTCAAGAGGGCTTCGCCGTTTACGATTTCGGATTTAAGGTTTGGGATATTGCCATTAGTTTTTAACTAACGAAGCGATATGATTCGTGAAAATTCGCCTTCATTCGTGAAATTCGTGTCAATTTAATTAGAAATCAATCTTCAAATTCATGATCGACGGGTTCTTTATGACATCATCCATATTGGTAACCAGCGTTACCGTCTTTCGGTCGGCGGAAACGATCGCTTTTGGATTATTGATCTTTTTGATGGGTTTCGCAAAATTAAGTACTACCTTATAGGGTGTCTCGATCAGCATAGCTTTAGCCATCGCAAAGGCCGATTGGGTTTTCTTTATGAAAGCGTCAAACTTGGCCTTATCAATGATGCGGTAAAACTTATGCGGTGTGATCTGGTACGAATAGTAGTCCTCGCCCGCAATAAGTTGCTGTGGATCAAAACCGGTATTTTGCTTGCTGTTTGTAACTGCCTTTAACTGACCGTCGAGGGAGATTTTTGACAGGTGCTGCAAATAGTACTGCAGATCCGCGGCGTCTTTTGCAGTATGATTGATGCCCACCTTCATGATACTCTTTTTCAGGTTCATTTTTATCGACAGATTGCTGGACTTCGCCATATCGGCTTCGTCTTTGGTCATCTTTTGCTGCGTGCTGTCGGGCAAGGCCGAATAGAAATTAAGCGTCGTATCCTTCACCATCGAAAACTGGGGAGTTGCCTTAACTGAGTCGGACATCAAATTTATTAGCACTGATACAGCGCTGCTCATATCAAAGGTATACGCTACGTTACATGATCCATTTGGTTTAAAATCATAGCGTTCCTCCACATCAAAGCAGGAAGAAAGCCCAAGCAAAACGAAAAATATCAGGGGGTAATAACGCTTTTTCATATTGCAAAATTTCAGGTAAGTATAGTGAAAAAAGCGCAAAGCTGAAAGCAAAAAGCTAAAATCAAAAATCACCTGCAGGTAAGCTTTCTGCTTTGCGCTTTAAGCTTTCGGCTCAAAAAACTACCTTTGCCGCCCAAATGGCACATGTAATTCCGGAAGATGGCACACAACTCCCCGTGATGGAGGAGTTTTATACAATACAGGGCGAGGGGTTTAATACCGGGAAAGCAGCCTACTTTATCCGCCTGGGCGGCTGCGACGTGGGCTGCCATTGGTGCGACGTAAAGGAGAGCTGGGATGCCGAGCTCCATGCGCTCACTTATGCCGATCAGATCGTTGAGAACGCTTCCAAACACCCTTCAAAGGCTGTTGTAGTAACCGGTGGCGAGCCGCTGATCTATAATCTTGATTACCTGACTGCCGGCCTGAAAAACAAAGGGATAAAAACTTTTATTGAAACATCCGGCGCCTATCCCCTCTCGGGGCAATGGGATTGGATATGTCTATCGCCCAAAAAATTTAAGGCCCCGGTTAAACATGTAGCCGAAAAAGCCGACGAGCTGAAAGTGATCGTTTTTAACAAGTCGGATTTTGCTTTTGCGGAAGAAAATGCCAAACTGGTATCTCCCGGCTGCAAATTGTATTTACAGCCTGAATGGTCGAAGCGCAATGAAATGACGCCACTGATCGTCGACTACGTGATGAATAATCCCAAATGGGAGATTTCTTTACAAACACATAAATACCTGAATATTCCTTAATATTCGTACCTTAGGAAAACAAATTCGGTACTTAAGGAATGAGAGGTCTGTTCTTCGTTATTTTTCTTTTTTTAACGCCTGTTTTGCTTTTCGCCCAGGAGCATCAATATTCCACAACCAATAAGGATGCGATAAAACACTACTTGCTGGCCAACGAGGGACTGGACAATAGCATGTACGACGATGTACTGGACCAACTACATCAAGCCCTGCGCGCCGACAGCAATTTCGTCGAAGCGCACGGCCTGCTCGCCGACTTATACCGGCAAAGACGGCAGCATAAAGAGGCAGTTGAACAGTATAACAAGGCTTTGGCCTTGAATCCTGAATATAGCCACGTGGCCTATTTGCGTGTGGGTGATGAAGAGGTTCAAATTGCCCGTTACGAAGACGGTAAGCGCCATCTTGAGAAATTTCTGACTTACCCGGATGTTAACCCGCAAAATATGCTTTTAGGCAAAAAGCTGCTGGCTGACTGTGATTTTAGCATCGAAGCGGTCAAGCACCCGGTTCCCTTCCAACCTGTTAATATGGGCCCGGCCATCAACACCGGCGATGACGAATACATGCCCGTGGCCACAGCTGATGAAAGCGAACTTATCTTTACCAGGAAGATCGGCAATAACGAAGATCTGTACAAAAGCATCAAGGTAAACGGGCAATGGCAAACAGCCACCTACCTGAGCAATAATATCAACACGCCGGAGTATCGGGAGGGTGCACAATCCATCACGCAGGACGGCAAGTTCCTGTTTTTTACCGGCTGCAACCGCCCCGACGGACTAGGCAGATGTGATATTTATGTCTCGGCAAAAAAAGGCGACGACTGGGGCAAACCGTTTGACTTGCCTCCCCCGGTAAATACACCGGGCTGGGAATCCCAGCCATCCATCAGTTCGGACGGCCGGACATTATATTTTACAAGCAACCGCAAAGGCGGCTACGGCGGTTACGACATCTGGAAATCAACCCTTACCGACAAAGGCTGGGGCGAACCGGTAAACCTCGGCCCCAATATTAACACTGCATTTGATGAACAGTCGGCATTTATTCACCCTGACGATAGCACCTTATACTTTTGTTCGGACGGCTGGCCCGGCCTTGGCGGAAAGGACTTGTTTGTAAGCCGCTTAGGCAAAGACGGTCAATGGGGAAAGCCCGAAAACCTAGGTTACCCCATCAACACCAATGGCGACGAGAACGGCTTAACGCTGACCGCCGAGGGCAGCCATGCGTTTTACTCGTCTAATAGCCTGGGTGGTAATGGCGGTTTTGACATCTACACTTTTGAGTTACCTGAAAAATTACGGCCGCACCTGGTTACTTATGTTAAAGGCATCGTTAAGGACGCCAAAACCAAGGTGTCGCTTGAAGCCGCTGTTGAGATCATCGACCTGCAAAAGGACGAATCCGTTTATGGAGATTACAGTGACCCGGACGAAGGCAGTTTCCTGGCCACGCTTACTACGGGTAAAAACTATGGGCTAAATATCTCCAAAGCGGGCTATTTGTTCTATTCGCAAAATTTTTCGCTGGTTGGCCATGAGGCTGGAAAACCGTACATCCTCGCTGTATTGCTGCAGCCGATAGAAGTCGGCGGTAAAGTGATCCTGAACAATATCTTCTTCGATACCAACAAGTTCGACCTTAAGCCGGAATCGATAGCAGAGCTGCAAAAGCTGGTTGATTTCATGAACGTCAACCCGAGCCTCAAAATTGAAATTTCAGGCCATACGGATAATGTCGGTAACGACCAGTTGAACCAGACGCTATCGGAAAACCGGGCAAAAGCCGTTTACCAGTACCTCGTCGAGAATATGATCGACCCAACGAGGCTCCAATACAAAGGCTATGGCAAAACACAGCCTATCGCGACAAATGATACCGACGAAGGTCGCGGAAAAAATAGAAGGACCGAGTTTAAGATTATTTCGAAGTGAGTTAGAGATTAGAGATTAGTTTTTTATTGGTCGAAGCTGATTTTAGAGTTAAACTAAATACAAACTTTTTATTGATGAACAGGATTCTGCCGGCCTTTCTGATAATTTGCATTCTCTCCTGTTCGCCGGTTTACAAAACGATGAATGCAGGCAAACCATGGCAAAACAAAATACAAACCATCCCCGGTAAAGTTGAATGTGAATTTTATAACGAGGGCGGCGAAGGCATTGCCTATCACGATTCAGACAGCATAAACAATGGCAGCGGTAAACTGAACCCTGCCAATGGCACTTATTTGAATGAATTCAGGATGAAAGAAGGTGTGGACATCAGCTACACCAAACCACACGGCATCGACGATAACCCATATAACCGGGTTCCCCGGGACATGGGGCAGTTGTATGTGGGATGGACAAAACCAGGCGAATGGATAAATTATACCGTTAAAGTAAAGCAAACAGCCGCCTACAAAATCGGCCTGATGTATACTGCCAATGGTGATGGCGCTATCTCATTTGACCTGGATGGTAAAGCTATCACCGGGCCGTTAAAAATATCTTCTACACATGACGACCGCGATACAGTCGCCTGGCGGCAGTGGCATCATTGGAATAAAGCAGATTCTTTGACTTCGGTCGTTTTGAAAAAAGGCATTCATATTCTTACCCTGCACGTAGTGGTAAATGGCAATATGAATTTTGACTATTTGGAGTTTAAGTAAGAGTTTTTCGATTTATTAGTGGCAGATTAAGGGTCAAATTTTCTTTTTTTGTCTCTAAATTTGGTTAGTAGTTCATAAAATTCTTCTTTTCGATGACCACTACAAAGAACCTCATTGTTTAATACCTCTCCATATTGACAGCCAATGCAATCTCCATGAACTGAAGCATAACTTAACCCCTCCCTGAGCCCGCTTTTCCAAACTCTTTTATTGATTGGACAGCTATCGACAACATCCATGATATTCAATTCTATTATTTTTTTACCTACAGCGAGTTTTTTTAGTTCCTTTTTTATTTTGTTTTCTTTGTTGTTGTTGATCCACCTTTTATAACTTGTTTCTTCAATTAGTCTTTTCTCGAAATCTTGATACCCGAAAACTTTATGATGTGAAAAATCAAAAAGACCCATTGTATTGAATTCGATTGCCGAATAGCCGAGCTGGATGACTTTATTAGATTTAAACCAATCGGAATGTGTAGTACGAATTTCAATCAACAAAGGTGTATTTTGCGTAAAAATTATAATGTCTGGAATAGTGTGACTCATTATCCTTTCTAGGATAACCTTGTCAAAAGTGATTGCCTGCGGACCGAATAATAATTCGACCGAGTGGGTGAGATAAACTGACGGTAAAACAATCCGTTTGTGCTTTTCTAAAATTTCTAATGCAAGAATGCCCAATGCTGTTTCAACACCCCCGTTGCAATCTTTACTATCAAAATGGTCAAAGTGATGTTTTTTGATCTTACCTTTCCTTGCAATAAGTTGCTTTCTGCAACAAGGACAAATGCAGTTACAAGCGAGCCCGTTTTCAACTGCTGAAATCTCTATTATTTTTCCGTCTTGAAGTCCAAATGGTAAATTGACATTCATCGGTATTTCCTTAGCCCACAGAAACTTAGTTTAAAATATTTAAAATTAATCATTATGCGGCAATACACCGTTCAGAACATAATAAATAAAGGGTGGGTACAAATTGTACCCACCCTTTTAGTGGTCCTAATAAATCTTGATTGCTTGGAATTTAGGTAAATTAATCACTTTTATTCCTCATCCGAATATTCCTCATAAATTTTTTCAAGTTGTTGCCCCAGCTTATGATAGGTTGAATCAATATAGCCTTGGGTGTAAGGGATGTAAATCAAGCCGTGCAAGTCAGAATTTATTTCTACGGAATTTTCTTTAAGGATTATTGTGTCCTCTCTGCTTTCTCGGTTGCCGTAACAATATCCGATTTCGAATAAAACGTTTTGTCTTGCTCTATATTTGCCATCAATAGTTTTATCATCTGGACTCATTATCGCTACTGCGCACTCGCAGTCTTCCATACTATCTTCAAAATTGTCTATAATAGTACTCTCCCGGGAATATTGTCCTCAACTAATACGATCGTCCTGAAATTTAAATCGTGATTAATATATCTTTCAACTTTCCTCCAATCTTCAGAACGGCCGTGAATTATAAAGACTATAAAATCAACTTTGTTACCCTCAGCATCTTTATAAGTTCTGTACTTAGCCATTTTTTAGGGTGCTATTTCTACTGTTAAATAAAAGCCTCTGGAAATACTCCAAAGGCCCAAATGTCCCCCTATATCTATTCGCACATCTGAAATCCGCACATCAAAAAATCAATTCCCCATCTCCGACAGGAACTTGATCCGCATCAGTTGTACTTCTTCGCGGGTATAGTCTTCGCCGCCTAATTCGGCAAGAGCATCATCTATCGAGTCGACTTCCGCGGTTCGGAAATAGTCAAACATTTCTTCCTGCTTATCTTCGTCGATCATCTCATCAATATAATAAGCAAGGTTAAGCTTGGTGCCCGAGTTCACGATCGTTTCAATTTCCTTTAAAATCTCCTCATAGCTAAGCCCTTTTGAACGGGCAATATCCTCCAGGTTGATATGGCGGTCGATATTTTGGATGATGAACACTTTGTTTGCTGATTTATTGGCGGCGCTTTTGATCACCATGTCGATCGGGCGGTCAATCTCGTTGTCCTCCACATATTTCTGGATCAGATCGGTAAAAGGTTTACCGAACTTCATCGCCTTGCCCGCCCCTACTCCTGAAATCTGTTTCAGCTCTTCATTGGTGATCGGGTAATGTATACACATTTCCTCCAGCGACGGGTCCTGGAAGATCACGAACGGCGGCAATCCTTTTTGTTTTGCCAGCTTTTTGCGCAGGTCCTTCAGCATTTGCAGCAGCTCGGTATCCAATGCACTGCCGCCCTGCTTTGGCCCGTCCTCCGATTCATCCTCGTCTGTAGCCTCCATCGCCCGGTTTACAATAAAGCGGATGCTGTATGGGTTCTCAATAAAAGACTGTCCGGTTTTAGTTAACCTGAGCAAGCCATACTGGTCAATATCCTTGGAAAGGAAATTATTCAGCAGCGCCTGCCTCATTATCGAATTCCACATATTACGGCCGTCTTCCTTGCCTGATCCGTAGTAATCGAGCAGGTCGTGCTCATAATTCTTGATCTGGGCATTATCCTCACCGATCAGGATATTGATGATATGTGCATCGTCAAATTTCTCGCCGATCTGTTTGATCAGGCTCAGCGCCCGGTGCAGGTGCACTTCGCCGTCAAAATTCTCCTTATGTGCGCAGCAGTTGTCGCACATGTTGTTACACCCTGCTTCGTTAAAGTTCTCGCCAAAATAGTGCAATAACTGTTTGCGGCGGCAAACGGACGATTCCGCATAGTCGATAACTTCTTTTAATATCTGGGTGCCGATCTCGCGTTCTGAAACCGGCTTGTCCTTCATGAATTTTTGCAGCTTATCTATGTCTTTTTCAGAGTAGAACGCCACACAAACACCCTCGCCCCCGTCGCGTCCTGCGCGCCCGGTCTCCTGGTAATAGCCTTCCATACTCTTTGGCACATCGTGGTGAACCACATACCGCACATCAGGCTTATCAATACCCATACCGAAGGCAATGGTGGCTACGATAACTTCCACGTCTTCCATCAAAAACTTATCCTGTGTGTCGGCGCGTACTTTGGGGTCCAGACCGGCATGATACGGTAATGCCTTCACACCGTTTAGCGTCAGCACTTCGGCAACTTCCTCCACCTTTTTACGGCTAAGGCAATAGATGATCCCCGACTTCCCTGTATTTTGCTTGACAAACTTTACGATCTCCTTTATCACATTCCGCTTGGCACGCACTTCGTAAAATAAATTCGACC
>Ga0207041_1131_pt1 | contig 13311 bp, 17 predicted proteins | sample Alteio_BWMinCont_73_FD_153311 | JGI IMG/M metagenome (GOLD analysis project Ga0207041, IMG submission 153311) | Enriched cells from forest soil in Barre Woods Harvard Forest LTER site, Petersham, Massachusetts, United States -... | ecosystem: Environmental > Terrestrial > Soil > Temperate forest >... | reverse complement strand
ACGATCTGCGGCTTCGGGGAATCCTCTTCAATAAAAGTTCCATTAAGGACCGGACAGCAAACGGCTCGGCACCCCGTGTAGGGGAGGAAATCATCCCCGCACTCGTGCAGTTGCTTCAAGCCGAGGATCAATCCTTACGGTTGGCGCTGGTGCGCCTGCTGGCATCCAGTCCGGCACGGCTCACGACCGTCGTGCTGGCTCAGCGGGCCCTCTTCGATCTATCCCCGGAGATCCGCGAAGAAGCGCTGCATGCGTTGAAAGAGAGATCCCCGGATGACACCCGACAGTTCCTCCTTGACGGCCTGCGTTATCCGTGGTCTCCTGTCGCCCAGCATGCTGCGGAGGCATTAGTGGCCTTGCAAGATAGGGAAGCCGTTCCCGATTTGATCGCCATGCTCGACCAGCCTGATCCCGCAGCCCCTGTTCAGCGCGAGGACAAGAAATGGCTCATGGCCGAGTTGGTGCGTATTAATCATCTGCGCAACTGTCTCCTCTGTCATGCGCCGTCATTTTCCACGAGTGATCAGGTGCGCGCTCCAGTGCCAAGGCCCGACGAGCCCTTGCCGAGAGAGGTTTATTCCGGCAAATTCCGCGCCGAGGCCATCCGTGCCGACGTGACGTACTTCCGACAAGACTTCTCCGTCTGCCAGCCCGTGCTCAATCCGGGTAAATGGCCTGCCAAACAGCGCTTCGACTACCTTGTCCGCAAACGCGAGCTGAGTGGTGCGGAAGCGAGCCGCCTAAGCGCGACCACAAAAGCAGGTAGATACACCTTTCCTCCGCACAGTTATCTGCAACGCGAAGCGGTGTTATTCGCACTCCGTGAGTTGACAGGCGTAGACCTCGGTCGCTACTCGGGCGCCTGGAAGAAATGGTACTCAAAAACGCGCGTGAGTGCTAGCGTTACGATTAAGCGTCGATCAGGCTTGTTGTTCGCGGTGTTCGTAGTCGATGCAAGAGATCGGCGTCAAGTGGGACTGAAACGGCATGCGCTGGTTACTGAAACGCTGGTGGTTCTGGGCCGGGGCCGGGTTTATGCTGGTCGCGGTCTGCGCGGGCTACCTTGTGATTCCGGTTGGCGAAGACCGAATCAGTCAAGCGAGCTGTGATAAAATCCAGCTTGGCATGACGCACAAGCAAGTCGGCGGGTTGCTACGCGAGCAGCATGTGTTTTGGAAAGAGGAAATCATAGTGCTCGGAGACATCTGGTTAGATGAAGACGGGAACTGGATTGACGTGAATTTCGATAGAAATACACGGGGTTTGGTATACAAGGAATTCCACGCCACTGACCTTTCGTTCCTTGAACTCATGAAACGCCGAGTCGAGCGTCGAATCCGGGCGCTCTGGCCGTGACCAAGCTGCGCAGCAAGGAGGTATCGTGGCATGCGCTGGCTGCTGAAACGCTGGTGGTTCTGGGCCGGGACCGGGTTCATCCTGGTCACGGTCTGCGCGGGCTATCTGCTTATCCCCGTAGAGAGAGACCGAATCACCGAAGCGAACTACGACAAGATTCAAAATGAATGGTCGATGGGAGAAGTAGAAGAACTACTAGGCACGCCAAAAGAGCGCGTGGAAGACATCCAAATAGGCGTCATGAATGATGATGGCCGGTGGATTCATGGTTCCGCTGACTTGGAATGGGTGAGTGAGGACGGGGCCGTTATCGAAGTAGTCTTCAATGGACGTGGCGTTATACACAAACGATTCTGCCCCAGTTATGGTGGCTTCATCGGGGAATCGCCTTGGGACCGCATGAAACGCCGAATCGAGCGCCGTGTCAAGGCGCTTTGGCCGTCAGTGTTCAATATGCCCCGGTTGTTCAAGCGATGGTACGTCTGGCCGCCTGCCGGGCGGCCCCCGTATTTTTGGGGGCCGTACGGAGCGCGAATTCGATTCTAGCCAGCGGCCGCCGCACTGGCCCTGTGGACGGGAGTGCAAGCGGATGGCGACAAAGGCCACGGCTCAGACAAGAATCATGTCATGGTGCGCCCCGACGACATCAAGTGGAGCCCAGGGCCATCGAGCCTTCCGGCTGGTCCCAGCGTTGCCGTGCTGACCGGCGATCCGAGCAAGGCTGGCCCTTATGTGCTTCGTGTCAAGATGCCCGACGGCTACAGGAGCCCGCCGCACTGGCACCCCACGGATGAAAACGTTACTGTTATCCAAGGCACGTTCATGGCGGGCAAGGGCGAAAAGTTCGACGCCGAAGCTTCTGAGTCCTTGCCGGCCGGCTCGTTTGTGCGCATGCCCAAGGAAATGCGCCATTTCGCCTGGGCCAAGGGCGAAACCATTGTCCAGGTCCACGGTACCGGGCCGTTTCAGATCAACTACGTCAATGCCGCGGACGACCCAAGGAAGAAGTGACGGCGTTTGTGGCCACAAACCACCTGAGCTCCGCGTTTGTGTCACACCAGCAGCGTGTGGCGAGTGCGATTGGCACAGAATTTAGTCAGACACGATAACGCGAGGGACTATAGCAAGAGCGGTCACGCGTTGTCGGCGAGTGCGTCAGCCAGGAGAACCGGACACGTGCGAACACACAGGCGAAGTTGTGCCACGATTCTTATATTGGGCGGATTGATTCTGGCTGTAATCTTACTCGTACTTATCTCGATCCTCTTGTTTGGGAACAATGCTTGAAATTTTCCCCCTCGGGAGTTTTCAAGGACGCGAAGGCGCCAACGGAAGTGATGCGAAAGGCTGCCTGGGGGCCACATTTTGTACGGACAAACCGGCTGTGTTTGGGGTCGAATGGGGTCAGAAAAAGGGCCAGGTATTCAACCTCGCGGTCGCCACAGTTTTCAGAACGCCCGGTCTGGTAATAAAGTAACCCCTTAGGTAAGTCGGAACCCATTTGCGGCTTCCCCGCCGCCGGTCAGGTCATCAACCTGCCATTCCGGCAGTGCCCAGTTGGGGGTACTGGGGTTCGGTTGCGGGCTTCGGCTCTCATCGGTTGACTTCCATTCCGCATGCGCAAATCCTACTCTTCCCAATGACAAACATAGACTTACCGCAACGAGGGCAGGTTCTCCGCGACTTGATTAGTCGATCAGCGAAGAAGCCAAGTATCGCGCCGCCTACGCCGATCCATAGACCAGAAATAATCGCCCATTCCATTTTTAGGGGTTACCTAAGAAGCTGCCGTTTCGCATTGTGTTCTGGATGGTCATTGTTCGTGGATGCATTTGTGAACAGCCCTGGCCAGAGCGCCCGGACGCGGTGCTCGACGCGCCTTTTCATGCGTTCGTAAAAGGAAAGTTTAGTTTCGCGGAATTCCTTACTTGTCACGTGCAAAGCATCGTTCATCTTGAAATTAACTACGATAGCGTTGCCGTCCTGGTCGTACCAGACAAGGCCAAGCATTACTAGCCCTGGCCCGCAATCACCATAGTCCGGAACTTCATGCTCCCCAAGCAGGCTTACAACTTGCTCCGGGGACCATCCATCCTGAATCTTATCGCAGTTCTCTTGAGTGATTCGGGGCCTCTCCACGGGAATAAGCAGATAGCCAGCGCAGACCGCGACCAGCATGAATCCGGCCCCTGTCCAGAACCACCAGCGTTTGAGCAGCCAGCGCATGCCCGATTCTACCGATGAATGCGCAAAAAGAAAACCCGGCGGAGCGGCACGATGTGGCCGCGCCAAGTTGGTAACTTTTGTGCCCCGTCCGCCGGTCAACGGTTTCCTGATCGACCCGTTTTTCGACCGCTGTCCTGCCTGGGGATCCCGTCAGGCATCGCTTGCGGCTGGCGAAACCAGGTGGGGAGCTAACCGCCTGGCCGGGCATCCGGAGGCCCTGGGGCTCCCGCCAGTTCTTCACGGAGTCGCAGTTTGAAAGTTATCGGTCGCTGGGGCTTGGCATGATGAGGACGATAATGAGATTCGCGTAAGCCCAGCGGCCTTGTTCGCAGTCGGCAGGCCGGGTTACAATCGGCCATATGATAGAGCTTCTTAAACGGCGATGGATCATAGCCGCTCTGCTCGTGCTCGACGTAGCTCTACAGAAAAGAGCGCGTTTGCCATGAGCCGATCCAAGGCCAGCAAAGTGCTTCTTATTGTTGTTGCCATGCTTTTAGGTTGGGGCTCAGCAATTCAGCTGGCGCGGTACCCGGCGCGCCTGCGTGGCAGTCTGGGAATCCGACACTATATCAACATGGAATACGCGCCCGACGGGAAAACCCTGGCAACGGCGGAACAAGGCGAAAACAGCCCTGACGCCATTCGTGTTTGGGACGTCAAGACATGTCGAGAAAGACTGATTCTCAATACAACGGCCGGTGACATCCAAGGGATTCGCTTTTCGCCTGATGGCAGGTACTTAGCTGCAAGGTATGGACCTGGGACCTGGAAATTATGGGACACAGCCGATGGCAGTGAACGCCCCCTGTTTTCCACGGAAGACAGTAATTCGGGATCAACCAGGGCTGACCTATGGTTTTCTCCGGACAGCAAGTTAGTGATACTAGCCATAGACAGCTTTCTAGCTCATCCGCGCGTTCGCTTCATCGATATAGCAACTGGAGAAGCGCTTTCACCCTTCGAGGGACAGACGTATCCGCAGGCCTTTTCACGAGACGGCCAACAAGCAGCGATTGGGAGATGGAATTCCTCGGGGGAAGGAAGCACACTTCGCCTCTGGGATGCGCGAACAAGAAAATATCGCCTGATCGTTGGGCTACATCGTAAAGTCCAATCCCTGGCGTTCTCCCCTGATGGAAGGATACTTGCTTCCGGAACGGGAAACCTCGGCAGAGAAACAGAGATCAGGCTGTGGGATACAGGCAGCCTTCGGGAGCGCGCCAGACTTGTCCCGGAGGACGATAACTGGCGCTACCCCATCTTGAAGTTTACTCCGGAGGGGAGGCTCCTGGCAGGTGGGCTGCTTTGGAACATCGATCTGGAAAAGCCGCAAAAAGTACTTCACCTCGGGTTTCGCTGGCCGGTATTCACGCGCGATGGCGACCTAGGAGCGCTACTTGACGACAAGTCAGGAGTTGTGGAGTTGCTGGAAGACGACAAGAGGCACGCGCGGCTGAGCATCCGCGCTGGCGACTTCCTGGTCGGCGATTGGATTACCGGAAACCTCCTGGCTGGCGGCAAATTGCTTTACGTAAAGGGACGTAGGCATGAACGCGAGACCAACCCAACTGTTCAGTGGATTGCTGAACACTTAAAATTGGGAAAACGGTCAGACCTTGAGCTAGCGTCGCAATTCTGGGACTCCAAGACAGGGAAGGAAGTTGCGACATTTGATGGCTGGTGCGAGGTTTCTCCGGACGAAGAGACGTTAGCAACACACTTTCATATGTTCGGAAGCGGCGGGGAGGACGAAATCAAGTTATGGGAGTTCCCGCCCTATCGCCCGGTCCAATACGTTATTGGCCTTTGGCTGTCGGGCCTATTGCTTGCTTATTTCATCGGCTCGTGGTGCCTTGGGTTGGCGACGAGGAGGTGGCTTGCCGGGCAACGCCGCGCTCCCGTTTAGTGCGTATTAGGACGCCATAGGCTTGTCGAAGAGGGGACGCGGCTCGTTCAAGAACGCGCCGCGATCCCTCTGTTTACGTTTCGAAAACGGCTCGCCAGAGACACTTCGCCAACCGAGAAAAAGGAACCCCCTAAGAGCGTTTTGACTACCCGGGTCACCAAAGTCCCGCCTCTTTCTATTGCCCCTTAACTGCTTGCGCCAGTGGCTTAACGTCGGGGACGTCCTTTTGACTCACGGCGCGCATGAAATTTTTGCCGATGACTCCATAAGTGACGGCACCATCGGCCGCAGCCTCCGCTTGCACGATGACGACCAGGCGCGGCCCATCGTCTGCCTGTGCTCCCACGTCTTTTAGCTGGCCGAGGGCGGGCAGAACCAGAGCGACCGGTATTCCCTTGCCGTCGAGATGGAAAATCGCCTTGCCGGTCTTCACGTCTTCCGGCGTGGCGCCACGTTCCAGCGGCGGCAGCTCAGGAACGTACACCGGGAACAGGTGCTGAAATCCAAGGGAAATATTGACGGCCCATAGATTCCTCTCACGATATTGCCGCGCGAAGCGGTCGAAGGTGTTGTTCAGGCGACGGTCGTGTTGCTGATCATGGCGGTGCTCAGCGTGGGCGGCAGTGTAATGTTGGCGCCCTCGTTGGCCAGCGACCGAGACAGCGGAGCGAATGGGCACCCCAAAGATTCCGTAGGACCAGTGGAAAGCGTGGACGCTGGCGCGCTGGGAGCCGTCTTCAAACAAAACGCTGCGGCGGGAGACGTGAAATTTACTGGTCGGCGAATTCGGATTACCGGCCTCATCGGCAGAATAAAGTCATCAGCGGTCAGTGGTTCACCGAAGCGAGGTTATGTCCTTACAATGAACTGGAGGGTACGTCAGCGGAAGGATGGTCCTTTTTCCGAAAGTGTTGCTGGTGGCCTCAATTTCGAGTTTTACGCAGACGATCGGGAAACGCTGGCAGGGCTCGCGCAAGGCGCGGTTACCATTGAAGGGAAGTGCTTGGGAACGGCCATCGACGGTAGCGATGTGGTGGTGTTTGGGGACTGCAAAATCGTCCAGCCGGATAAGTAGGTTTGTTCTCTCCGTGCTCAGCTCAGATTTCGGAAGAAATTTGTATCCCGGCTCCGACCAGTCCTCAACAAGCGGAGCAGGCGAACTACGCCGACTGTTGGAGCGTCTCCCGGATGCCTGGCGTGCGCCGACCGAATTCCTCGCCAAAGTCCCTATCCAGCGGGCATTGGACAGGTAACCAGCAATTCGTGAGCAAATTTTCCCGCGTGAATCCCAGCTCGCGTAGATGGGATCCTTGCAGGGAATAGGAGGTGCTCCAACGAGAAAGACGCAAGCCTCCATCAACGGCCCGCCAGGGACAGCCGGAACGCCGCCATCTGCTGGTCGTTGCGAATCAGCAGGACGTCGCCGGCCAGCACCGGGTGGTTCCAGATCTTGCCTTCGATTGCCGGGAACCGCCCGAGTTCCCGGAACTGGTTGGGGGTCGCCGAGACCAGCGCCAGTTCGCCCTTCTCCGACAGCACCAGGAGCAAGTCCTGATCGGGTAGCAGGATCAGCTGGCCGTGGCCGTAGCGTCCGCCCTTCCACTTGCGCTGGCCATCCACCAGGTCGATGCAGGCGAGGAAGCTGCCGTCGAAACCGAAGGCATGGCCCTGGTGAACCACGAAATCGTTGAAGTAGGGCTTCAGCCCGACAGCGGTCCAGCGTTCCTCGGCGGTCCATGCGCTAGTTCGGTGCGCGACCGCGATGCGGCGCACTCCGACACCGGCAGCCATTCCGGATCCGGTGCCAATGAGGATGTCGCCGTCCGCGGTCAGAGCCGGCTGCACGATGCCGTCGCTCTGCCACAGGTACTCCCAGAGCTGCGTGCCGGTGTCCGGCGCGACGCTGATCGCGCCGGCTCCGCTAAGCAATAGGATCTGCTTGACTCCACCCAACGTCACCAGGTGGGGCGAGCTGTAGCCCCCGCCACCGGCCGGGCCCAACCAGCGCGGAGCGCCGCTGGCAAGGTCATAGGCGACGAGCCTGCCGGCGGTGGCGACGATGACGACGTCGTCAATGACCAACGGTGAGCCCGCAAAGCCCCAGCCCGGAATCTTCTTGCCGGTGTCGGCTGCGGCGTTGCGCGACCATACAACGGCGCCGTCCGCCGCCGCCAGCGCGTTCACGATTCCGGTCGCACCGAGTGTGTACACGTGCTCGTTGCTGAGGGTCGGCGTCGCGCGCGGACCGGCACCGGCGTTCGACTCCCAGAACCTGGCCGCGTCGTGGTGCCTCCAGACCGGCTGGCCTGTAGTCAAGTTGTAGCAGGCGACCACCTCGTCGTCGCCGCGCTGCTCCTGGGTGTAAACCAACTCGCCGCTGACCGCAAACGACGACCAACCCGGTCCAATCGGCCGGCGCCACAGCTCGACCGGCGGTGACCGAGACCAGTCGGTCGCTATGTGGACGCCACGAACGATGCCGTCGCGCTGGGGTCCGCGAAAGCCGGGCCACTGGGCAACGGCCTTCGCTGCGGTCGGAGGCGAGGGGCCTGCCGCCGGCTCGTTACCCGCCAGGGCCAGGAGCCGTTCCTCTGGAGTCTGCGTCCACCGCCAATGGAGGTCCGAAGCGCCGTCGCCATTCATCCCCCCGGTGCGCAGGAGGGTGAACACGCCGCACGCCAACAGGATAGCGGCGACCAACGACGCGCGCCGAGGTCCGCTGGAGAAGCGACGGCTGGCCGCCGCCCAGCAGACCAGGGCGAGGCTCAGGACCGGGATGGCAAACATGGGCAACATCATCCCCATCGCCGCGTTCCTGATGGATTCGTGAACGACGTGCGATGTCGCGACCAGTGCAATGGTCATGAGGACAAGGGCGCCCACGCGCTCGGACCAGCGCGCCCGGCTGAAGAACAGCCACCACAGCACGACAGCCAGCCCGCCGCCGAGGATGCCGCCCAGCATCCCGTAGAGCATGGCCTCCGGAACGACGAAGGGGAGGACGAACCCAGCCAGCCATTGCAGCGCCACCAGAACCACGCCGGGCCACAGCCGCAGGGGTTTTCGCTTCGCGGGCACGTCGATTTGCGCACTAGTCATACCTGACGATACCCTGCAAACGGGCCGTTTGTTTCCTGGTTTGCGGAATAGCAGAAGGCGGCTCGGCGAATCGCGACGGGTACATCGAGGGAGGCACTCGGGATCATGCTCGCGGAGCGTGCACCAGGTTGTCAATTCGCCCCCTTTTCGGATTTCATCGAACGTTCGCGGCGAAATCCCGCTCTCGCGTTTTTCGATTGACATACCATTCGCCTCTATGCATAATACCTCTATGCAACTCACCAAAGACCTCGTGGCGGCGTCGGCGGCGCCTCTCGTTCTCTCGCTTCTCGAGGACGGCGACAGCTACGGCTACGCCATCATCCAGAACGTCCGCGAGCTTTCGGACGGCGAGATCGAATGGACCGACGGCATGCTCTACCCCGTCTTGCACCGCCTGGAAGCCCAGAAACTGATCGCGGCGACGTGGCGGACCTCCGAATCGGGCCGCAAACGCAAATACTACGCCCTCACGCGCCGCGGGCAGAAGGCGCTCGCCGAGCAAAAGAATCAATGGCTGTTCGTGCACGGCATGTTGTCCAAGTTATGGGAGAGCTGAACATGTTTGACCTGGAAGAACGCATCGCCGCCTGGCGAAAGTCGATGGCGGCGGCGCTCGGCGATAAGGCCGACGCGATCGACGAACTGGAAAGCCACCTCCGCGAAGAGCTGCACCGGCTCGCCTTGGCGGGTCGTCCCGCGGCCGAGGCATGGGACATCGCTCTCGAGCGCCTCGGCCCGCCGCGGCGCGTCGCGGAGGAATTCGGCAAGCTCGAATCGGCCGGGCCGCTGCGCTGGATCGCGGCGTGGCTGGTCTTTGGCGTCTACGCCTGTACGGGGATCGGACTGATCGTGATGGCCGTGCCCGTCCTGCGGCGCGGCGGCGCTCTGGAGGCCCTCTTGAGTTTCCACGTCCTTACGGTTTCCATGGGCTATTTCGCCGTCTTGGCCATCGGCGCCCTGGCGATTTGGTCGTTCGGCTTCCGGCTGGTTCGCGGTTGGGACGAGCAAGCGATTTCCCGGCTGCAATGGTGGGGGCAGCGGTTTTCCTGGGCCGGCTTGCTTCTGACCGCGATCGGAGTCGTCACGGGCGCCTTTTGGGCCAAAGCGAGTTGGGGAAGCTTCTGGCATTGGGACGCCCGCGAACTCGGCGGCGCGGCGGTCATCGGCTGGAACGCGTTCGCGCTGTGGCGTCTGTGCCGATCTGGCTCGGCCGGGGCATCGGCGTGGGTCCTCGGAGTAACGGGAAACATGGTGGTCTGGGGGGCGGGGCTTGGCCCTTTTCTGCTCGAGACGGGATTGCACGGTTACGGCCGAACGGAGTCCCTCGCGTCCGCCTTTGGGATTTTTATGGGGATTCACGCGCTCTTGCTGGCGCTTGTCGTGTCGAAGTCAGGGGCGGTTCGACCGGCCGCGCCGTCGCGATGATTCGTTCGTGGGGTCCAGCGACATTCCTTTTGACCGGGTCCGTCATCGACCCGCCTACCCGGACGTCGGAGCCCCGTTCACGTAGGACGGGTCTCCAGACCCGTCGTCGCGCACCAAGCCTTGCACGATCCAGGCTTTCTCCAATTCACGCGTCGCGTGCTGACCGCGATTGAGCCCCAGGATCGCCCCGGCCGTTCGCATCGCCGACTCAAAAAATCTTCGCTCGCCGTTCCTGGGCGCTGGCCCTCGTGCCCATGAAGTTAAGGACCGAGACGCTGTAAGAATCAGGCACTTTTAGAGCAAACCTCTCCTTCCCTGTTGCGCAGACGCGCCAGTTCCTGGTCCACCGGGAGTTTGCCGTCCTCACCGCCTTCATGCTCACCGGCAAGCGCGTCCGCCCCCGCGGATAGCCAAAGAAAAATTGACACCCAACTGGTAAGTAAGTTTGCAATAAGGGAAACAGGGCAAGATAAGTAGCTTTACTTACTAGTTCGCTGTTCGGTTTTGCGTGCGGCTCCACAGGAAATGAGCCGTATGATTTCCTTGCCGAACTGAGGTCCGTGAAAGCCTTGCGCCGCGCAAATCCCCCACGCTATCCACAAACTGCTGCTCGCACCAGCGGCATCGTCGTGCCGGATCGTCCGAAACTCAGCGACCCTCACGCCCGGCACTGCGGTTCCGGCGCTGAACAACAGGTCGTTGGCGTGCCAGCGAAGCCGGTGCCAAGCGGTCCGCGAATTGTAGGCTTTGGTCACTACTCTTTCATCGTCATCCACGCTGATCGTTATGACGTCTGGACCAAACCCCGCGCGACCGCCTCGACGGCCCAGGCTGGCGACCCGCTGCAGGCGGTTCGGGGTGGCATCACTGCCATAGCCAGAGATGAGAGAATCAGTTACCGAGACGATACCGCGAGCCTGTCTGCAAGTTGCAGGGCGATGCCGTTCGTCGCGCCAAAGTCGAGCTTTCCCGCTTGATCGATGCGATTAACGAGCGTTTCGGCACGGAACTCACCCAGGCCGACGAGCTTTTCTTCCACCAGCTGCGCAAGGATGCCGTCTGCGACGAAGCCTCCACCAGGCCGCAACGGCAAACACGCTGGATAAATTTCCGCTACGTGTTCATCAAGGCCCTCGAAGGGGACTTTCTCGGCGGTGCTGTTTTCGCGAGGCTGCCAGGCTTTCAGTTAGTTGACGAAGCTCCCGATCCTCTGCGGTCATTTCCGGAATATAAGCGGCCCACCGCCAATACCACAGCATCTCTTCGGGAGGTACGTACCCTCTGGGAATATCCTGTCGATAATTCAGTCGATGATCCTTCCTGACCCACATGCGTGGACGACCCTCTTGCTTCTGCCGTGCCATTTCGGTGCGCAGCAACTGGCAACGCGAATCCCCGCGCTCTTCCAGCCAGTCGGCATACACCAGTTTCGGCGCCGGGTCTTCGCCGTTCGCGTGGATGGCCTGCAAATAAGCCATCTCAGGACCGGGGAACAGCTTCTCACCATGTTTGGTCAACCGGGTTTGAGTGACACCCGTCGCCAAGTCGATTGCCGCTTCCACCAGCAATTGTCCTCGGTGAATTACGAGCGCAAACCATAAGAACGGCAGCGGCCGATTATTCAACTTGTACACTTCGACACGCGATTCGTCGTCAGGATCGACTACGTCATCGGGCACGATCTCGCCACTGAACCAGTTGGCCTCAACCGAGCCGGCATGCTCGGGGAACATTGCAGACAGTCCGTCCGGTCGCCAAGGCTCGCATGGTGCATCCAGTTGCACTAGGTGAAGCGCGTCTTCTCGAACTTCCCAGGTGCCCACATATCCACGCCAGCACCCAGATGAGAATAAACCGAAATCAGGGGCCCGCCGCCCGCATCCTTCCAGGGGGAGTGCTCGAATCGCGCGCTTCTGCCCTCGGTATACTAAAGTTTCCCTTGCTTGATACGTCATTTTGTCGCACCCTGACTCCGTTGCGAGTCCCCATTGATTTTTGCCGCGGGCAACCTGTCGCCGGGGAATCGCCGTTTGTGGGCCATTTTCTGGCGCGGAAGGCATCCGCACCCATTCATAACTCTCTGCGCGATCCCGCGCCCGGTGGGGCAAATGCAGTGCGACAACCGCCGAAATGTTAGATGCCGCGATCAGGTGCAGGGCCTCGTTCGGCGCCTGTGTCCGGGCAGTACTGACCTCCAATCGCTGCGGCCCACTCCAAAACCAAGGGCAGCGCGGATGGCTCGACGCTTACGTTGATCAGCGGCTCTTCTGACATGGACCAGAACACCTCGCCAACCGAACGGCCTCCCAGCAACACCTCCGCCGCGTCTTCTGGCGATCGAACGATCATGGTACAGCCGCTGAACGGATTTCGGGCCTCCCTTGGTGCATGTCTGCGGAACTCGGGACGGCGGCCGACCAATTGGCACCACGCTTCGCGGGTAAACCCTTCACCAGTCCCTATCGGATGAATAGTTCCTTCGATCCGCATGGCACTGACTCCGCCCGTTCGCGTAAGGGAGCTGCGTTGCCGTCGCCCTACCTGCATACGGCTCGCCTTCACGAACGCCCCTCGCGGGATGCAGCCTTTGCCCGACTTGGCTTCAGGTTCGGCCCCGCACGTTCTTCACTTATCTCTCTCTTGCCGTCGAACTGCTTCTCTGAAACGCTCTTTTGCCAGACTTCATGCCCCCTCGACCAAATCTCGATCACCCGCTCCGAAAAACGCCGAACCTTGTCCTCATCGCCTAACTCGGAGTAACTCCCGACACCTTGGCAGTAATTAAACTTCTCGACCTGGAGATGCATCTCGGTGTTTCGTGAAAGGAGCCATAACTCTTGTACGCGAGTTGCACTCAGCATGGTTGTGCACAGTGCGGCTATCCCAGCGACTATAGGAAGAGTCCACGGCATTGGGTTTGACGGCAAGGCCGCCAAGACAGTCACGCCAATGGAGAGGATGATGCTGGAATACTTTAGGCCTTTGAATAAATGCTTGTGCCAGTTTGCCTTCGTTCTGAAGTGGCTTATTAGGCGATCACACTCGCTCAAGGCACGCTCATGCCTCTCCTGAAGCGATAGGGACACCGCCGGCAGCTTCTCCAGAGGCTCGCTCATAAGTGCCTCCTGAAATGTACGAATCCGTAACTCAAGCTACGGCACAAAGTTCCCAGATGCAAGCGCCAAACCTGCTGGATCATGTGGACGTTCGGCCTTCTCGACGCCACGCCAGCGTAATTTCAGCACCGAAGGCGCGTACCGTGTCGTCAGGTGTCCGGCCCGGGACACCTGACTGAT
>Ga0207041_1130_pt1 | contig 13358 bp, 18 predicted proteins | sample Alteio_BWMinCont_73_FD_153311 | JGI IMG/M metagenome (GOLD analysis project Ga0207041, IMG submission 153311) | Enriched cells from forest soil in Barre Woods Harvard Forest LTER site, Petersham, Massachusetts, United States -... | ecosystem: Environmental > Terrestrial > Soil > Temperate forest >... | reverse complement strand
ACGGCCAACATGGTCACGAAGGTGGCCACCCCAAACTGTCAAAACCCTTAGGAAAGAACCGAAAGCAGCCAAGAGGCCAGCCTCTCCACTCCCCTGGTTCCGCTGGGCGTCGTCGAACTGGTGAACCCGCAGTAACGCATGTTGGCCCACTGGCCCCCTGGCCCTCTCACGTCGTAAGGGCTTCTGGAAAAAATATTTACATTGCAAAGTAACAGGGCCAACAAGTGGCCTTCTGACTCGACTGGGTGGCCCTGTTCGCCATTCTTCGCCAGGTGAGTTGGCGGGCGAACTACCTCCCAACCCCCCGGCTCAAAAAACGTGGCAAACTGGCAAACTCATTTTTTTTCTTGTCTTAAGCACGTATCTCCTATGGCTTTGCAGTGAAAATTGCGTTTGCAAACCGTGGCAAACTCGTTGGCAAACTGGCAAACTCATTTTCGGGGTCGCCATGAATAGAAGCCGCGCTTTCGTAGTCACGATCGCCAGTACGAAGATTCGTGCGGAGCCTGGTAGCGAATCCCCAGGTGAGGCGTCTGGACTTGCTCTTGGCCGGCCGAAAGCGATTTAACAGCGGCGGCAACCAGCCCTGTTGTCAGGAGCGTGCGCTCGACTGGGTAAGGCGGCTTGCCGGTCAGGAACATCTCCTCGACTTTTGACATGAGTGCCGCCGAGTAGACCACGTTCGGATTTGGTGGCAGGTAAAACAGTGTCGAAAGAGGCTCCGCCTTCTCCTTGAGGCGGGCGGCGAAAGTGAAATCCCCCACCAGCCCGTTCATCAACAACATCGTTGCCTTGAGACCATCGACATATTCAAAGCGATAGGCCACGGGATCCTTGACCCAGGTGCGCATCTGCTCGGCAGTTGGATAGCGGTGGCTAAATGTGTCTGGCTGAGCGAGTGTTTGACTGCGGCACAGGCACGCTTCAAAAAGACGTGGGTCCCAGCCGCCGCTCTCCCAGGCCCCGGCCTGCATGGCTTTCCAGACAGAGGCGCCGCGCAAGGCCTGCACGGCCCTAACCCCAGTTTCGCCGCCGCGCCGCCGTTCCGCCATGCACTGGATCATTTCCAACGCGTGGAAGTCATAGCTGTCGATGCCGCCCATGGCGATGCCCAGGACTTCGTCGACCTCGGCGCCGGGCGGCATGTCGATGGCCGGCATCCGCCACGTGACGGGCAGCGACGAGCCAGCCATGAACGGAAGTTTCATGGCGCGAGCCAACTCGACCATCTCCCTGGCCCACGCCCACTTCCAGGATAGATGCTTGTCGTTGAATACGGGCGCCGTCCGGCCGTCCTTCCGGAAGACCTCGGTGACCTGCTTGAAGAACTGGTAGCGGGGGTACTGCGTTTGTCCCAGTTCGTTGCGCGGGTAATTGCCATGCTCGCCGATGATCAGGACAGCGTCGACGGCCAGCTTGTCGCCGCCGCAGCGAAGAGCCTCGGCGATGGTCGGGTAGATCTTGAAGCCGAACTCGTCGGCCCGCTTGTGGCTCAGGTCGTTTTCGGGTTTCTGATCCACGTATGCGGAAACGACATCGAACTCGGGCTTATGCCATTTACCCTGGAGCGGGTAACCTACCAGGAACCGCTCGCCCATATGCCAGGCATGTGAGTGGTAGCGCCATTCCGTGGTCACAATGGCCAGCTTCCTGGCCTTGCTGCCAGGCAGCTCAGCCGCGACCGACAGGGACGGCATGGTGAACCCCGCGCCCACAGCAGCAAGGAAGGTGCGTCTCGAAACCATGTGCGGCTCCTTGGATACTCCAGGTGGAGTTCGGTGATGAATGTCGAAATTAGCCAGACAAGTCCACTTGAGCAACAATACTTGCCCAGCCCACGCGACCAGCGCTCGGGCATGGCCTTGTGTCTATCCGGCGGCGGATTTCGCGCTGCGCTATTCCATCTCGGCGCCGTGCGCCGCCTGAACGAACTCGGCATTCTCTCCCAGGTCACGACGATTTCGTCTGTATCGGGCGGCAGCATCCTGGCGGCGCACCTCGCCCAGCTGATCAACCCCTGGCCGGCTCCCGGTCAGATTCTGCCAGGCGCAATCTGGGAGGAAACGGTGGCCATTCCTTTTCGGCGTTTTACCGCAACGGACATCCGCACCGGGCCGATCCTGGAACGATGGCTCTCGCCGGCCAATATTCTACGCCCTCAGACGACGGTCCTGGCTCTGGCGCGAATTTACGAAAGGAAACTGACCGGCCTGAAGGTCCGCGACTTGCCGGACCATCCTCAGTACATCTTCTGCGCCACGGATCTGACCTTCGGCGTGAATTGGACATTTCAGCGTAGCGCATGTGGTGATTACCAGATTGGCTTTGCGGAACCGCCGGCGGAGTGGAGCGTTGCTCTGGCAACGGCTGCTTCCTCGTGTTTTCCACCGGTGTTTGGCCCGCTCATTTTGGACCTGCGCCGCCTGGGCCTGAAGAAGGGGCGGTTTTCGAATCGCCACAAGCGCGAACAATTTCTCAAGGCGCTGCAGCTCACCGATGGCGGCGTTTACGACAACATGGGCCTGGAACCCGTGTGGAAGAACCATCGCCAGGTGCTCGTCTCGGACGGCGGAGCACCATTCCCGTTCCAGAATGACACGCAGCCATTTCGCCGGATCCTCCGCTACGTCGCTGTAACCAGCAATCAGGCCGGCGCGGTTCGTAAGCGCTGGCTGATTGCCAGTTTCAAAAAAGCAATCCTGGAAGGAACGTACTGGGGCATAAGCACGGACGCGTCAAGTTACCGGCCGTCGGATTCAAGTCGCCTACCCGCGTTACCATCCGCTTATTACGACGACGCTCTGGTCAAGGGCCATATCGCCACGATAAGAACTGATCTGGACGGTTTTTCGGATGCGGAGATGAACATCCTGGAGAATCATGGATACATTCTGGCCGAGGCCGCGGCCCGAAACCATCTGCCTGAGTTGGTGGTGAAAGAAGCGCTGCCGTTTCAAATTCCTCATCCTCAATGGATGGCGCGGGACAAGGTAATTGCGGCATTGCAGCACAGCAATCGGCGGATCAGCCTCGTCAAAATTCTTCAGCAGTTGTTAGCCTGAAGCCCATGAGCCAGGGAGTTACGATTCATGGGCAGACAAGCAAACGGAGAGGGCGGGACTCTCCGTAGAGATCAATGGCCTACGCCCGACCTGCCCTTCGCGAACAAGGACTGATGCATAAAACCAAGGAAAACATCACTTTCGTGACAACCGCCTAATGCTGGACTGCATTGATCGCATCTCATCCATTGTATGCACTGTGCACCCATTGTGCACCAACTGTGCACCAGATAACCCGGCCATAATCCTCAGCATGCAGCCTGCTCCGCAGCGGCTCCGTCAAGCAAGCTATATGTCAGACCGAAGCCCGACCAACAGAGCCTGCCGTTTCAAGGCGTCGAGCAGCTCTCGGATGGATTCGTAATAGCTCCGCATGGCTGAGACGGGGTCCAGGCTGACGTACTGATTCAGAATGTCATTGACGGTGTGGCTGGTCAGGTAACGCAGCTCCAGGAATGGCAGCTTGGCACGCTCCATCGACGTGGTTACAGAACTGCGCAGCGTATATAGCGATACGCCATTGCCAAGGCCCATTTGCCCAAGAAGAGTCCGGCATTCGCGAGCAAGTTGGTCTTCACTAACGCCTCCCAGTTCGCGCAGCAGTGAGCGGAACACCTGCTTGCGATCTTGCTCGGCCAAAATGCTGTGTGGCGGAAGCCGGCTCAGCTTCTGCTGATACAGCTGTGTTAATTCGGCGAGTGATGACAGAGACAGAGCGGGGCTCCGCCCTTCAAATACCTTTCGAGAGCGCAGCAGAGGACCTTCTCTGCGCTCCTGGATGCAGGCGCGGAGTAAAGGTTGAAGCTCGTCTGGAAAAGGTAACTTGAACGAGGTCCGCCCCTTGGTGAAGTCCGCTCCTTCGAGTCGCGTACCGATTGCCAACCAACCTTGCGCAAAGTCGACATCGCTGACTAACAGTCCGGTCGCCTCTTCGGGCCGCAACGGCAACACGACCGAACAGGCCAAGTGGCAGAGCTGCCAGCGGTCCATGAGGCCAATAAGCCGGATTCGCGCTTCGAGTGGCAATGGGTCCTGCCGGAGTGGATCCTTGCCAGGCCGGCTGCCAACGAGATCTGTCGTGACTGGGCTGGCCCACGTGACGGGCAATTTGCGTACCTCAGCCTGCCGTGCCCAGCTCAACAAAGTCCGCAAGCACTCCAGAACGTTGACGATCTGCCCGCCGGACATTAGCTTTGGCGTAGCGCCAGCTCGGCCGTTGCGGGTGACGGCATGCCGGTGCAGGAAGGCGCGCAATTCGATGGCGAAGTCGCGATCGATGTCCATCGCCAACGGCCAGCGCCTGAGGCAGACGGGCTGCTCGGCGAAGTCCAGCACGGGCCGGAGTCGGCAACGATAGTTGTCAGCCGTACGCCGTCCTCTGAGCTTGCGTTTTTCCGTGAGGAATTCATTGACGAGTTGGCGGAGGCTCAACCGGGGCACCTTGCCGCTGGAGAGCAGTCCCGTACGGCGTTCGCTGGGACGCACAAAACTGCCGTTCTCAATCTCAACAATCAACTGCCGCAACCGGGCGGTTGCTTCTGCTTGGGTGCGACCGATTGCTTCGCCAAAAACGCGTCCTTGGTAACGGCCACGGGCCAAATATTGATCGCCGCGACGGTAAACATGTACGCTAGTGCCGCAAAGTGCAGTGTGGCTATGGCTGCCCATGAGCTGGGAAGGCACCATCGGCCGTCGCCAGATACGCACAGTTGCCACATTTGTTGCTGGCTGCTTGGTATGGTCCATTTGCGCCATCAGATGTTCTTCTCACCTGGCAGGGGTCACACCCAAATTCCGGACTCGTCCAACGTCACATGCCGGAAGCGGCAACAGCTTAGCACGGACGAAGGGATGGCAACTCTTTCAAAGCTCTCTTCCTGGCACTTCCACGCTGCCCTTCGTGTACAATGGTAAGGTACACCGTCTGAACGGCGGAATGTTGCAAGATTGATTGCAATGGTTGCAGGAGAAGCGGAAGGCAATGACGGAAGCTAATGCCCACCCTGATTTACTGCCTTGGGCGGCGTATGTAGTGGGACACCATCCACGTACCCTCAGAATGTGGCATGAGGGTCTGTGGCTTCAGAGCGTCTGCGACCCCGGCGGTATGAATGACGCAGCATTAGAACCGATCAACGCCGAAATACGAGATATAAATGAGGCGCTGCGACTCCTGGCGCTGAAGAGCAAGGTAGATACGGCGATTCTTGTGGAGTTGCATCGCGCATGCGATCAGTTCGAGGCTAGTTGCCAGGAATTGGTTTTGTCTCCTGACCATGCCGAGCCTGCAACGACGGTACTAGGTTGCGCCGAGTGTTGGGACATGCTAGAGCTTTCAAAGGGAGTTGTGAAGTCATCGGATGAACTGATAAACTGGTGCGATCTTGGAACAGCTATCGGAAAGTGCCAATTCAGTCTGAAAAGTTATGGTGGAGACTATGAGCACTATCCCGAGGAGGCGGACGACATTCTGAGGATCGCCCAGCTCTTAAGAGCCAGAGGTAAACAATTGCTGTCGAAAGCGATCGAGCAAACGGTTGCGAAAGTCAAGGGCTCGGCTAAAAGACAGACGATTGGCGGGTTGTGGAAGTGGGCGTCGAAGCGTTTCCTCGATGTTTCACAGGTGGACCGCCGTTTGCGAGAGGCGTTAGTGAACAGAGCACCATCCGAGCCAGTGCTTATCCTCAATGAGGAACACTTAATATTCCGTGGAGAGAGGCTTATGGTAAGCGAGTTGTCACCCAGCGAGCGCGTATGTCTCCAGGTGCTTGTCGAGTATGCAGGCACTCCCATCCCACGGGACATCATGAGCCAGCGGACTAAGGTTCCGGATGAGAGCTTGACATCCGTCATATCACGACTGCGATCGAAACTTGAGAGGCTGGGTAAGAAGAGCTTGCAGAAAGGTGGCGGAAAACTGCTGCGCAGGGTCGAGCAAGATCTAATTCCGCGCGGCAATGACAGACGATTAAGAGGTTCGGAAGAGAGATGCGGCTTTTACATGCTTAATCTGGACCCAGGGCTAGTGCGACTGGAAGGCCACCGTCGGCCCGATGGGCGGCATGGGCATGCACGCCGATCCGCTCGGGAAGCAGCTTGGCATGCATGGTCCGAAGCCAGCGGCTCAGCAGCGCCCTAGACGAAGCCAATGGCTCTGGGAATGCCGCAGCAGCCGTCCATGGGGTCGTCCGTGCCGCCGCCGATCTCGACGGCGCAGCCCGCGCTGGCCCAGATGCACATTGGCAGCCGGCACGGCATACTGCCGCAGGAAGCGTACAAGAAAGCACTGGTTGCTGAGCTGCGCCATCCTGAAAGCGGCCGCCTGCGGCGCCGCCGTGAACGTCTCAGCCAGGCCGCCGAAGGTCAGCAAGAACGCCATGGCGCGGGCCGCGGGCATGGGGCATAGGCTGGCCTGGCAATTGCCAGTTAAGCTTAACTCCAAGCGCGCTTTGGTGCGCAGCTAATGCGGCCAAGCAAGCTGCCCAGGATTGGAAAGACCGACACGATCCAGGCGGAAGCCCAGCAGCGGCTCAGGTATTGGGGCCTGCCGAGGGGATGGCCGCTCAATTCCGTCGCGCGGTCAAGCAGGCCAGCCATCTTCATGCCCCCAGCCTCATCGGCTTCGGAGCTTGCGCCACTCCAGGCGTGGGACTTCACGGTGACATCGACTTCCGGAACGTGGCTAGATCATTTGCCGCCAGTTTACCCAATGTCTGATCCAGGAAACTTATAGGCTTTGATTTCTTCCAGACCCGGTACCTCGAGCCCCAAGTCCAAGGCGAGTTTTTCATGCGCGCGGAGTTCAGCCGCACAGGGCATGGGGTCGTCGGGGTCCGGCACTTCGCTCATCCTGAGGGAACGGCCAACTGTTTCCAGCATCGCCGCAATGTTCTTGTGGATGTCGGATTGATTCGATTCGCCCGCGCTCTCTTTTGCTGATTCAAGGCGCGCATTGATAAGGGTGAGTGCCATTGACGTTCGAGGATGCCGTGGCTCCAGGGCGCGGGTGGCAATAGCAATGTTGCGAACGACTGCTGCTCGCGTGTCTCGAGAAAGATACGCGAAGGCTTCATCGGCAGTAATTGGCTTTTGGCCCACAGCGGCCGTATTCATGATGGCATCGAGGACAATCGGTCCGCCACAATATGCAAAGAATTTCCACATCATGCCGGACGTCCAGCTTGCCATTCCTTCCGCGGCCAGCGCGCCGATTACCGCGTTCAAGATGTAGTCGGCGTCTTCCCGACGCCCGCGCACGTCGAAAAAGACATTTTCGTAGTGGAGAATGACGCCTTCGGTGGTCCCATTCTTGAGGGCAATCGCTTCTGGGGCCTCGTCGGCAAGCACACGGGCTTCAATTCGATCGCGCGCAACAGGACATCGGCTGTAGATGTCATACGCAGCCTGCATGCAGGGCATTTTGTTGGCTACGACGAATTCGTCGCTGCCATGGGAATCTTGGAGTCGCAAAAAGCGCCGCGCGATCGTTAGAAAGCGATCGTCATGCCGGTGAAATGGCTGCTTGGTTTCATCGGCTAGGTAGATCGCAAGTTGCCATCGAAAGTCGGCCGGGCGAAGAGGGTGCAAAGGATGGAAGAGCAGCGGACTCATAGGTTACCTCCTTGGTCGGCACGGCAGCACATCCTTGTCTGCATCTATAACATTATATCGAGGTCCACGACCACAGCGTTGGAAACCACTGCCCTTCTGGCAAGGTAGCAAGGTATGACCTTTCCATGTGCGTGCTGTTGAATAGTAGTTAACCGTAAATTGGATAGTGCACTCCAGAACTGGCAGCGACTCTTGACATTCCATGGCCCGCGCGCGATGATAAATTCAACACCGGCAAGCGCATCGTGTGTTGAACATGACGCCGTCGCCCCCCCAACATAGGTCGATAATCCGGCGCTTGGACCGCGCTTACGCAAGGATGCTGAAGCGATGGGTTCGCGATTGCTGTCCGGTCTGATCGTGGGCACGGAGGCCAGCCATGAGTTCGCCTAAGCCCTATATTTTCCATGCAGTGTATCAGCGTGTGCTGGAACACTGTTCCTCCTTCACGTGGCCTGAGGCATGGAACTTTCTGAAATCGGACGGTGATTGCTACGGGCCAGTCAGCGATCCGGAAAACACACTTCTCAATCTCCGCGACGAATTCGGCGATGCAGTACTGGAGGAGGCAGGCGTCGTGGGTCGGCAGTGCCATGGCGCCACCTACCTCCGTCCCTCGCTGACAAATAATGAAGGAGCCCTCATCGCCCTGCGGGAGCGCCCGCAGGAGAATCCGTTCGACATTCTCACGGCGTGCGGCTGTTTGTCGGGCAGTACGCCGGCAGCTCTGACAGCCCTGAGGGACAGCCGCACCCTGGCTCAATTGGAGGAGACGGAAGTACTTTATACCACCTTCAGGATATCGGAAGTCGTATTACTGCGTGCTCTGGGTTTACCCGCCACCCTCGCGGTGGGCATCCACAAAGCCGGGCCGCACCAGCTTCGTGTGCTCGACGAGAAGTTCGGCGAACAGAACCCGTTTGCGTCAGCAGGCGACCGCGCCCTCCTGATGGCAGCGGATCCGGGTACGCCGAGAAAACATCCAGCGGTCTATTACGCGGCGGCGCAAGGAGAACCGGTCACTCCCGGCTATTCATTGAACCCAACCCTGGCTTTGCTAGCCTGGTCACCCTGGCTGGTCACGGATCACATTCCGCCCATGGTCGGTCGCACCACACGCTTTCTAGTTTCGGCTCGACAGCATCTGGGCCTGCACTTCCCGGGGATCTGGGTCTGGCGCCCTTCGCCTGAGGAACTCGCCAACCTGAAATTCCGCATGAAGTTCAGGGATCGACGCCTCATCAAGGAGTTAATTGAAGAGAGCACCAACGCATTGGACGACTTCGGCCGGTTCTCCGACTCAAGAAACCTAGAGGGCGTAGGAACCACGCAAGCGATAGATTTTATCTCGGCTCAGGCAGACCTGCTGATAACGCTTGCCGAAGGTCGGTCGCAGGGTCGGATGTCGAATCGTGTTCAAGCGGCGCGGCGCACCTATGATGCGCTCGTTGAGAGCGAGCTGATCGCTCCGCTCCAGGCCTGGGCGCTGGAAAGCCAAGACCCAGTTATTCGGGCCCTCGGCGTCGCAGTCAGCGATGTGTGCCGTCACTTGCATCGGATGAGCCCGCTCGTCCATGAGGCACGTGCCCGCGGATGGGAAGGAGCACTGGACGGGCACACGGTGGGCGGCGCCGAGACAATGCTTAACGATTACATTAAGACCTGTAAGCAATTAGGAGGTCTTCTACGGGACATTTGCCACTGGAAACATCAAGATGAAATGTGAATCCCCCCCAGCGGGAATCTCTGTCGAGGGCGCTGACACGTTCGCGGATTATCTATAGTACAACTCAGTAAAGAACTCGGCTGTCTCCTTCGCGATTTGCGGCAATTGGAGCATGATTACTAATGTCGGATGCTGCTGCTTCGCACGTGGACAGCCAGCAGGTGCTGGCCGATTTGGGACTCCAAGCGGACGATCAGGCCGCGCTTTCACGTCAAGGGTTCGTGGTAGCTGAATTTCGCCGCCGAAACGGACATCGGTGGGGACCGTATTACAAACTGCGCTGGCGCCGTGGCGGTAGGCAACGCGTCCACTACTTGGGGCGCGATGTAGCCTGTGCCAGGCAAGTCAGCGAGGCGCTTGCCGATGTGCAGTGTTCGTTGCGGCTTACCCGCGAGGCGGCTCGGATCACGAAACAGGCGTGGCGGAGCCTTCGGGAGGCGAAACGGCTGCTTGAGCCGCAGATGGCGGCCCGTGGGCGTCATTTTCACGGGTATGCGATCCGGCGTGCTATCTTCACCAAGCCAATACTTGACACTAAGGAAGAGACTGTAAAGCCAGTGGACGATTTCTTAACTTCACTCACTACCCCATGCCGGGAGGGCACAAGCAATGAACGCGAGATTGATGTCATCAACGGAGGGTCTGGAGCAGCGGACGGCGCCGAACTCCAGTCCGCCAGCTCCGGCAGAAACAGAATTGCCGCTCGACGGCGAGCGGCTGGATCTGATTCGCAGGTTTCAACGCGAGGCATTAGCACGGCCCAATCCGCTCGCGGCCAATTTGGCGATGATCAACTCGGACTTAATGAAGTTATGCCAGCGGCTGAGCAAGTCGATGGAGAAGAGCGTGGCCAAGCTGGGCTCCTCAGCCGGAGAGCACGAGCAGCTTGCGCGCCAAACGACGACCTACCTGGCCGTGGTGCGCCAAATCGACCGGCTTGCGCATCTCGATCTGGCGCTCAGCAAGGAGTGCTCACCAGAAACGTAATTCTATGCCCTAAAGCGGGCTACCGGGCACGTAGAATGATTAGGGAGGAAAAACGGCGTCAGCATGCATCGAGGCGAAAAAATGGGAATTTGATACCCAACAGCCGCCGTCGTGCTGCTTGCTGTACACGAGGCGCACGAGCACCGCCAGGGGGCTCCTGTGGTTTTGGCCGGCCAGCGACCGCCTGGCAAACCCTGAAATGGTACGCCAAGAAGGGCGCGGCGAAGATCGGCATCAAGTGGGACTGAACGAGGTTCGCTCGGCCGATCTGCCCGGCCGCCACCTGCCCCGCACCACCGTCCGAGCGCGGCGGGCAACCGTTGGACCTGCTCGCCCGGATGGAGAACTGGCTACGGCATCGCGGCCGCGCGGAATTGACAGTTCATGATCGCGCCTTGTTGGTGGCGGGCTTCGTGCACCTGTGCCACGATGCCCAGTGCGGTGGCCGAGTTGGCCATTCGCGCGCCTCGAACTCAGCCTGCTCCAGCCTCATCTCGGCCACTTTCTTGCCGTCCCTCCAAACGTTCCACCTCCAAAGGCTCCTGACCGGATTCCTCATCGTCGCCGCGGCGCGGATTCTTCTTCGACGGCTTGCGTTGCTCTGGCTCGTTGCCGAGCGGAGTGGAAAGTTCCGGATCCGGGGTAGTCGTGGTTGCTTTGCGCGCCATGGTTCGCCTCCCTTGATTAATGGATCTACCAAGGTGTGATTCCGCAAGCCCTGTGCCATGAATCCGGCAGATGGCTGGCACCGGATTTGCCCCCTTATCCGGGTGGCAGCGGTGATGAGAAATCTGATCCCGTCAGGAGGGTGTTTTCAATGGCTACCCCACGTAAAGGCAAGATTCCGGACGATGTGAAAACCAAACCCGTGAGCGAGAACCGCGATCCGATCACCGGTGAGAAGGGGGCCCACCCGGTAGGCGTGGGCGTCGGCACGGCCGTGGGCGGCGGCGTGGCGGGCGGAGCGATCGGCTCGGCGGCGGCGGCCATTGCTGGAGCCACGGCGGCAGGCGCTGCTGCCGGGCCGCGCGCAAACCACGACCAGCATGAACCCCGCCCCGCCCCAGAACCACCATCGTTTAAGCAGCCGAAGGGGTTTCGGCAGGGAAATGCCTGCGCGTCAGCCTGTTCTTACTTGGCGCGCTTCAGGACTCGGTGCGAATGGCGCGCTGAGGCATTTGCGTTTATGGACCGCCTGCATTATTATGGAGGCATGTGGTGATCGTTGAGGTCATCGTAACTGATTCTTGTCCCATCATCCTGGCGAAAGGAATTTGCCCCTCTGCAGGAAGGAATCCTGGCAATCCGGTCAAAGTTCGCCTGCGTAATCTGGCTCGGGTTGGCCAGAATCATCGCCACGCTTCCGGCGAGCCCCAGGAGCAGGACCAGACCGAGCCAGACGTACCAGCGCTTGAGCAGCTTCGCCATGGCCGGATTCTACTCCTGACCTTGTCTACCCGGACAACCGGATCATGTCGCCGGCTGCTTCCTGACCGGCATAAGCTTGCAGAATCCGGCTGCGCACAGCAGGCCCATGCTCGCCGACCACTCGTAATATCCGGAGGCTAACGAGACATTCTGTGGAACGAGCCACCAAACGGTTGCTAAGGACGCCACCCCGCAAAGACCGGAGAGCGCAGCTATAAGGCCGGCGGTTCGCGGACGCGAACGGGCCAGCAAAAAGAAGCCTGCGATACCAAGCCAGAATAATGGCAGGAACGCAAAGAAGGCAAGCTCCAGCCAATCCTCCGCATCCAGGCTATAGGTCCACGCATGCTCCCGCACACGGGGAAGGCCCTCCCAGACGATGTCTCTAATGGCTTTCCAGCCTGTAAATCGATGGTTCTCTACTATGGTCATTGGCAAGAAGTGGCCGACGGCAAACAGCCCGATGGCGCATTCAGCTAGCAGCTTGCTCAACGAGTCTGAAGATATCCCTCGCTTCCCCATGCCCAGGATTCTACCGCCGGCCGCGCAAAAATAAAACTACGCTCCGCATTTCCCCGGAGCCCGGAGCAAGGGCGCTGGATAGGCCCGGCAGGGCGGCGCAGATCGGCGGGACCGTGGCGGGGTGCCGTTTCAAAACAGCCGGAATTTTCTGGACGAATGATTGATTTTTCAAGCGACTGGAGATGGGCAGCCAGACAGACATGGCCATGAAGAATGAGGCGCTCTGCAAGCTGTTGGCGTACAATATCACCAGCGTCACTCACTCGCAGTGCGAGACCAGCCGGCCCGTAATAAATGAACCGGCGCCGCAATAACGATGAACGAACCGGCGCCGGTCTGTTTAATCAGTTAGGCTCCTGAGGATATCGCAACGATGGCTTCCTCGCGAACACCCGAGGGACCGTTGAACTTTTGCCCGGTGTGCGGCAAGCATTGCCGAATCGAGCCTTCGCCGGAATCGCTCGACGCAACCTGGTTCGGTCACAGGCGCAATGGATTCGGGCGGGGCGCAATGCATTCGGGTTTTTTCATGCGTGCAGAGTGCCTCATTCTTCATCGCCACGTCTGTCCGGCTCCAAATTGCTCAGTTTGCGAATGCTGCGTGCGGCGGACACGGTAGAATCAAGGGATGCGGAAGCTGCTCAAGCGCTGGTACGTCTGGCTCGGTCTGGTCCTGCTCCTGACGGCAAGCGCAAGGCTAATTGCGATACGCCAGCTCATCGTTTACTCTTTTCCGCCACCTCATCGTTTACCTTTATACCGTCCAGATACGCCAGCTCATCGTTTACTTTGGTGGCGTAAGAATGCGCACCTGTGCGCGGTTGGCGCAGCTGAAACCACCCATCCGCGCTAAGGTGACCTCCAGAGGCAACCGCCAGCGGCCGCACTCTGGAGGTTCCCATGAACGACGATTTCAACGCTCGTCAGCGAGCAATCGCCCTTCGCCTCGGCGGCCGCTCCGCCGTGCAAATCTGCCAGGTCCTCGGCCGTTCCAAGCCGTGGCTCAACAAGTGGTGGCGCCG
>Ga0207041_1129_pt1 | contig 13411 bp, 8 predicted proteins | sample Alteio_BWMinCont_73_FD_153311 | JGI IMG/M metagenome (GOLD analysis project Ga0207041, IMG submission 153311) | Enriched cells from forest soil in Barre Woods Harvard Forest LTER site, Petersham, Massachusetts, United States -... | ecosystem: Environmental > Terrestrial > Soil > Temperate forest >... | reverse complement strand
CACACATCTCCGTTGACGGCCTCGTTTACGTTTGCGATCGCGGCAACGATCGCGTTCAGATATTTACCAAACAGGGGAAGTATTTGAAAGAATTCTTCGTCCATCCGGAAACTCTTGAGCCCGGAACCGTTTGTGACCTTGTCTTTTCGCATGACCCGGGACAAGAATACATTTTAGTGGCTGACAACACGGATAATGTTGTCTGGACTCTGCGTCGGAGCGATGGAACAGTTATGGGCATGTTCGGACACAACGGTCGCAACGCAGGTCAGTTTCACGCCATACATCAATTGGTTTCTGATTCGTCCGGGAATCTCTACGAAGGCGAAGTAGAAACCGGCAAGCGAATTCAGAAATTTGCGCTCGTTAGCGGAAAATAAAATTGAAAAGAATCTGAGCTTAAACCGGTTGAGTTAATCCTCCCAATTCTCAGTCTTCACAAATTTCTGGCGTTAACAGCATTATACAAACAGTAATATTCCAGGAACGAGTCTGAACCTGGCGGTTTAAACTCAAGCTAATCCGGCATCACGTCATACACACGCACCGCCGCCGCGTTCGCGCCGCGATGGGGGATGGCCAAGTAGAACTTTTTCAACTCGGGCACGAGGGTGGAAGTTCTGGCTTTCAATGCCGTCGCCACATGGGCGATTTGATCGTAATGGTCGGCGTCTTTTTGTTGATACACATCCACGAATCCGGACGCTGAAATGTAGATACGCTTATTCGCCGCATCATACGACATGTCATCATTGTCGCTGACGCAGGGAAGGCTGGTCACCACCTTGCCGGACTCCGTGTCGAGGACGATAAGTTTTCCGGGGGTCCGCGTGGTGACGAATAGACGATGGTCGGCTTCGTCATATGCCATGGCGATGAGGTGCTTGGCAACTTGTCCGGTCGGCCAAGTGGTGATCACCGTATGCTTTTCGCGGTCAACTACCGCCACGGCATCTTTGCCCGTCAGGTTGACAAACATCCGCTGACTGGACTTTTCAATCGCCAGCGCCTCGACCGAGTCTGTTTCGAGCTTGATATCGGCCAGCTTTTTTCCCGCCGTGGTATCAATCACGCTGACCAGGGAGTACGTCATTTTGGCGCCATCCCCGCCATTCACCACATACATGTATTTGGTGGCGGGATCGTAGGTCATGGAGTCGGCATCTTCCTTCAACTGGATGCTCCCCGCCGGTTGGTAGGTATCGGTGTCGTACATCTTGAGTTCTCCCGTGCCTCCATCCACCACGAAGAGCTTTTTAATATCGCCCCGGTAAACTCCCGAATGCGGCGCCTTCACGTCGGAAATGGTATGAAGTAATTTACCCGTGGCCAGGTCCACAATCTTGACGACAGAGTAATCCTCGCCCATAAGGAAAACCCGGTTCCCCTGCGCGTCCACGATCAGGTGATCCCAATCGCCCTCTTTGACAATCCCTGAAACCGGAAGGGTCTGCTTAAGCACCAGCGGCGTTTTGTTCTGAGCCCACAGGCCACCTATCAAAACTAGTACCGACGTAAACAAGGTTGTGGCTTTCAATCTATTCACGATTCGTCTCCCTGAGTTAATTTGCCAAGCTATTTTCCACCGACCGCACCACCAACGTGCATATACCGGGTTCCGACCGATCTGTTTACCAAACCACCTTTAACGCAAACTGAATCTCTCGCGCGGGAGTATTGGTGGCCGTCAAAACGCCCGCAAAGCCGTTCGGATTAGTAAGAGGATTCAAGGAAACCCCCGTCGAATCAAAAATGTCTGTATTGTTGGGCATCACCGGCGATGCAAAATTAGCATGGTTGAGGATATTGAAAAACTCCGCCCGAAATTGCACGTTAAATGCTTCCGAGATCTTCTTAATGGGAACGTTCTTGAATACGGAGAAGTCCAGGTTGGAAGTGCCTGGCCCAATCAGAATGTTGCGGCCGGAGTTGCCGCGAAGATTGAAGCACCAAAGATAATTCGAGGCCGCGGGATCCGTGCTTCCGAATGCTGGATCACAGCCAAGCGGTGAGGGCGCGTTAAAGTAGGCCACGCTCGGTGCCGTAGGAATTGCAAAGCATTGTGTTTTGATATAGTTGTTCGGATTCCCGGGGTTGACCAGCGACTGGCATCCCGGCCCCCCGAGCCGATTCGGGAAAGCCCAGGTGTCGCTGCTGTTCAATCCCTGCGGGTCACCGTCCGTGCCAAACGTTGGAGTAAACGGTACGCCATCGCTTACTTTGTAGATCCCGCCCAACTCCCACCCGCCGGCGACCCATTCCGCGGGGCCAGACCACGATTTCGGAGTAGGAATCTGCCAGGTGACGGTAATTACCAAATTCCGGCCGATGTCGTAATCGGAGAGACCTCGGACTGATTTCAGATCGTACCAGGCCGGGGCTCCAATCGAATTCGAGAACTGGTCGCCTTGACCGCTTGCCGAACCGGTGTCAATGCTCTTGCCCCAGGTAAAAGAACCATTAACAGCCAGGCCATGGCTCATGGACTTTTGGACGCCCACCTCCAAGGCATTGTAGTAAGACATGCCGTTGTAAGTTATGCCGTTGATATTGCCAAATAGGGGATTAAGAACATTTCCGCTCTGAACTGGATTCGGGAACAAGTACCCTGCGGAAGTCAGGACCGGGAGAACGATGTCCCGGTCATTGTTTGAAACGGGCAGGTGCACTCCGCGCGCGCCCACATAACCGAGAAGCAAGGTGAGATCCGGCGCCAATTCCCGTTGCACGTTGAGGTTCCACTGCATGGCGTAACTGCGATGGGGTTGCCGGTCATAGTAACTCGCCGCCATGGTCGACCCACTGAAATTGCTAATCGCATTCGCAAAAAATGATCCAGGCAGGTTTGGCGAGTTTTGCAGGAACCCCGTCGTTTCGAACGGAGCGACCGTTGTGGCGGGGTAGGCGACGCTGATCAGGGGCAACACATCGAACATCCCAAACCCGCCGCGCAGCGCGGTCTTGCCGTTGTGGAAGGGGTCCCAGGCAAATCCCACGCGTGGATCAAAGTTGCGAAGTGTGGAATTCGGGTACAGTGGACCACCTCCCGCGCAACCCGCGGTGCCTGCATTCTGGCAGTGCGGCGCTGTGTCGGTGTAGAGATTGAATAGAGTCGCCAGCTTGCCTTGGATATCGGTAGGCACCGTGGTCATCTCCCAGCGCAACCCCAGGTTGAGCGTCAGGTTGGGACGAACGCGCCAATCGTCTTGCACGTAAACGCCGAACAGAGTTTGCCGCAGCCCTACCGTGGGGTTGGCGGATTGCGCTGCCGTGAATTTATGCGGGTTGTTGGTGAGAAAATCACTGAGCGTGCTGAAGGTAAAAGCTCCGCTCGACTCGCTGAGTTGGTCCATGTTCAGTTGCATGCGCTCGACGGCGACGCCGAATTTGATGGAATGAGCTCCCAGAGTCCAGAAGGCGTCGTCGTATCCTTGAAATGAGTTCCAATGAAACTTCCCGGGGCCGTTCGCCCCCAGGCCGCCCGAGAACGAGGCTGGCCCTTGCACAATTACCTGGGTCGCAAATTGTCCGGGTACAGCAGCCAGCGTGGGGTCCTTGGCCAGTGGGTTGATCGCAGTCAATCCCACATTATTCAGAGCGGCATCCCGGCTAAACCCGAAGCGGGCGGAATTGGTTACCGACGCACTAAAGACGTGGGTTTCCTCGAGAATGGCGATCTGACGATTTGTTCTGGTACTCAACAGCACGTCATCAAGCTGATCGGGCGCGCTGTAGGGCGTGATGTCGCCGAGGTATGTGCCTGCGAGACTGTCCTTCTCCGTAAGTTTGTCATCCACGTGGAAGGTCTCAAAGTTCTCGGTTACCTGCCGTCGAGCAGAGAAAGTGTATGTTCCAATGTCTGACCCGGCAGCAGTGGTTGTGGCGTGCGGCCAGAAAGGCAGATATTTTGCGGCGTTGTCATCGACGCAGACGGATGCCTGGGAGGAGAGATAGTGCCCGGGAGGGGGGGGAGCGCCGGGAGCACCCGGGTTCGTGCATGGTGTATTAGCTGGCTGGTTGGCCGGAGTTCCTCCGGCAAGTATCCCCAGCCGCGCGTTATCGGACGGCACATTGACGACCGTGGGAATACCCTTAGAATAGCGCAGCCCCTCATAGTCGCCAAATACAAACAATTTGTCCTTGACGATAGGACCGCCGGAGGAAACGCCGAATTGGTTTTGCTTGAAAGACGCTTTCTGGATGCCGCCGGCGTTCTCAAAGAAGTTGGCCGCGTCCAGAGCGTCGTTGCGGAGAAATTCGTAAGCGCTGCCGTGAAATTGATTGGTCCCGGAACGCGTGACGGCGTTCACCACTCCGCCGGACGTCCGGCCGTAATCCGCGGAATAGTTGCTGGTTAAGACCGAAAACTCCTGGATGGCATCCACACCCAAATCGCCGCCCAGAACGCTTCCCGGAGCGCTGTTGTCGTAATCATTCATGCTGACGCCATCGAGACGGTAGTTATTCTGCTGCGGGCGAGCGCCGTCTATGGTGATTTGATTTCCAAAACCTCGTTTGCCCCGGTCAGGCCCCGCGGTGAAGTCCTGTTGGGTTTGGATGCTGTTGACGCCCGGCTGCAGGGTGGCCAGATCGGTCCAGCTTCTTCCGTTCAGAGGCAATTCTCGCACGGTGGTGGAACTGACCACGTCACTGATCGTCGAGGATGCTAAATCCACATTATTGGGAGCTTCCGTGCTGACCTCCACGGTTTGGCTCATCTGTCCAACATGTAACGAGAAGTTCAATACCAGTTGCTCGCCGACCGTAAGATTGACGCCTGCCTGCATCTTGGACGTGAATCCTTGGGCGTCCGCTTTTACTTCGTAGTTTCCCGGCAGTAAATTCGGCGCCGAATAAAATCCTGCGGTGCTGGTCTCAGTGGAACGCGTGACGCCGGTGGCCACATTCCTGATCGAGATCGTGGCTTGCGGAACAACTGCTCCAGACTGATCCGTGACCGTGCCGGAAAGCGTGGCGCCAGAAATCTGGGCGTAGGCGTGGCCCGCCAAAAGAATACCCGCCAAGAACACTGATACAAGGATGCTATTTTTTCTCTGAAGAATTCTGACCAGCATGCACGGCCTCCTAAGGAATACGTCACAACCCACACATCTGCGCGAGTGTCACAGGGCCCGTAAAAAAACTAAATGTAAGCGGTGTCTGTAATAACTTGGTTGGGCTTATATATTTTTCCCACAACATTGTCAACAGGAATGACAACACTTCGCCCGGTCCTTGACAGACATCATGACACGGTGGTATGAAGCCCCAGCAAAAGATCGCACGTTAGGGTGATTCTTGGAGGAACAATAACAATGAGAATGTTGTGCGCGCTGGTTCTAGGCCTTTTCCTTGTATCCCTGAGCACTCCTGCGCAGACCAATCCGCCGCTTCGACTGATACACACGACGCTGTTGCCGGGATATATTGGCGATTTTGAACATTTTGCGGCGGACAGCAAGGGCCACCGCATGTTCCTTATCGCCGAGGATCACATGACCGTCGAGGTTCTGGACATTCGATCGGGCAAACAGATTCACACCATTACCGGGTTTGGACAACCGCACGCCATCGAATATCTGCCCGGCCCGAATTCCCTTCTGGTGACCGAGGGCGATGAAAAGTCCGGCGCGATCGATTTGGTCAGCGGCAGCACGTACAAGATCCTGGACAAAATTAAATTGCCGACCGACGTGGATGGAGGCGTATACAATCCGGTAAACAAATACTACTACGTGGCAAGTGGAGGTCAGGGGCCGGACGCCAAAACGCATGTGCTCAGCATCATCGATACCCAGAACTTTAAGCTCGTCGGTGAAATCACGCTTCCCGGCGTCAAGTCCGAGGCTATGGCGATTGACCATGCCGGCGCGAAGCTTTACATCAATCTTCGGGGCTCTGATGATATTGGAGTAGTGGACCTGTCCACGCGCCAATTAATCGCCCGCTGGCCGCTGGCGGATGCCAAGAATGCCAATGCCCTGGTCCTCGATGAAGCGGATCATCGCTTGTTCAGCGCCTCGCACACGCCGCCAAAGCTTTTTGTGTTCGACACGGACACCGGCAAAGTCATCGCGACCGTACCGTGCGCGGAGAACAGCGACGATATGGGCTATGACCCTGCACGGAAACGCATTTATATTACGGGTGATGGGAGCGCGAGCGTAATCAAACAGCAGGACGCGGACCACTATGTGAGTGTCGCGGAAGTTCCGACTGGTTACCGCGCCAAGACGTCCATCTTTGTTCCGGAGTTGAACCGTTTATACCTTGCCGTCTCCAGCAAAGGAAAGCGTGCTGGAGGAAAGTTGGTAGAGCCCGAGCCGGGGTCCAACGTCGAAGTCCGTATCTACCAGGCACAACCTTAATTCGCAAAAGAGCAGAACACTAAGTCTTACTGAGATTTTTAACTCATTCGCAATGATCTTTCATTGGCGCTCGCAGTGTGTGTCCGCTCGGCCAGACGCTCAGGACGAGCCACGCTGACCAAAAAGTGTGAAGAATCCGGCGAGCAGCAGCGCCCACGCCGCTCCGAGTGAGATGCCGCTTACGACATCCGTCGCATAATGAACGCCAAGGTACACGCGGGAGGCCCCAACCATGAGGACTACCGCCGATACGGCCAGAAAAATTGCGGCCTTTGCGCCTGAGTGCCGTATATAACGGCTGGCGATGATCGCGATCGTCAGGTACAGCGCGGCGGTTGAAAGCGAATGTCCGCTCGGGTAGGAGAAGCCTGACACTACGATCAGCTGCTGGGCCTGCTCTGGACGATTTCTTTCGATAATGTCCTTCGTCACCAGCGTCAATATTCCTGCTCCCACCGAAGCCGCGAGCAACTGGAGGGCGCCAAGGCGGTCGCGCAGCACCAGCAACACAACAAGAGTGAAGGCGGAAAACAGTACTACGAGGGTGATCGATCCCAGCGCTGTCACGTCGATTGCTGTGCTCGTAAGCCATGGCGTCCGCATGCGCATCACTGCATGCAGGATCACGCTGTCCACCGGATTGACGTCTCCTTCGATCAACTCCCTGGTAATACGGACGAATGCTAGGAACGCGAGCGAAGCTCCGCCCAACCACCAAGTGACGCGTCCAGGGCGGGCCGAGAGCAATGGTCGACTCATGCATCCAACCTCAGGAACAAATTACAACCAACCCAGGGTTACGAAACAGCGCATGGGTGAGCAGATCTGCGGGAGCTAAAAAAAGCTCCTGCCGTCATCGCGCCGCCGGAGGCTCCTGGTCGGTCGGAATTCCGACTTGGGAGCGATAGAACGCAACGGCCCGGTTGATCGCGGAAGACTCATTTCCCGTCATCGTCTGGTTCGCGTTTTTCCCGATCCGCATCATGGCGTAGTAGCGCCAGACGTTTTCCGATTCGCGATCCAGAAAATAGATGGACTGCATCTCACCCGGGGGCGAGACCGTTACGAAGAGAAAGTGCATCGTGCTGACGTTTTCGACTTCGATGACGATCCGGTCCGCTGAAGCCACTAAAATATGCATTGCGTAGATGCCCTTGCCAGAAAGGTTATCCACCTGCTCAAAGTAAAGCACCTTCCCTTCCCTCATCTCGTCGGGCGTGAAATCATCGCGGCGTTGGTTGGTCTGCAAGCCACTCAGTGCGCGAGCGTCCACAATGAGTGTTTTCCACTGCTTGTGGGTGGTCGACCAGTAGCGCATGCCCGCGAGTTCTGAAATTGCCCCGAAGTGGCGAAGCAAGCCGTCAACTCCCGAGGTATGAGAAAATCGCGCGACTGTGGTTACCAACGTTGTAAAGCCAGTCGCAGTCCAACCGGTGCATTCGGGGGGCCTCCAGTCGCTGCCAACTACAGACCGGCTCCATGACTTCACGGCGGCGGAATCATCCAGAGCGGGATAGGTGGGAACGGGTTCCATGCCGCATGGCGGCTGCGGTCCTGATTGCGCATAGCTGTGCGCTTGGCAGAGCAGAATTGCCGAAAATACAAGCCAGGTGCGGTTCCAAGTCTGAGTCCGGACAATCGTCTTTCGGCGCGGAGCTGTGCTCATGGAAGTATTCTGGTTGTTACCTGGGTTGTTGCCTGGAGCCTGGGTCTATTTCAGAAAATAAAATCGAACAAAACTTTGGTTGGAAAATCATTACGCCGAGTCTCGAACAACGGCGTAATATCTTCCGCTTAGTTCTTTGGGGTTCCCTCTCCTGCAACCACCGGCGGGGGCGCTTTCCTTAGTTGTTCCAGCTGGATCTGAACTTTCGCCCACGCTTTGGGCTTTTGCTTGGTTGTATACGGAGCATCGGGATGCCCGTAGAATTCCACGAGATCGGCCCGAAGCTCCGGCGAAACATTCGTAAAGTTCTGCTTGGCGAGCGCGTCGAGCAACTTTGCATACGTCTCATCGTTGAGGCGATACTTTCCGGGGCCCGCCATCTCACCGGTGTCAAAATTGCTGTTTGGCAAGGCCAGCTGGCCGGCGTCTACCTGCCCTAGTTGCTTCCGATAGTCGTCCAGAGTCGCGTTGAAGCTGGCTTCAAACATGCGTTCTGCCTCCGGCGTGGGCGTCCGGAACTGGAGCACATGTAATGGGCCGATTTTCGGAAGAATGTTCACCAAGAAAGCGAGAAACCTTTCCCAAAAAGTGGGCGGCTGATATTTCTTTCCCCAGTTTTTTTCATAACTCGCGCGCGACAGATTGTAAAGAAACTTCCTTTTCGTTATGCCGGGCTGGTCCTTCAAGATGTCGTTTTTCTTCAGGCTCCAGGCAATCCGCGTCGCTTTGGGGAGGAGCTTGCTGACGCTGTAACGGTAAGAACCGAGCACCTTGTCTTCGTCAGAGAGCACGCTCTTGAGATCCAAGCCGTATGTTTCCTGAAAGGCTTGTTCCAGCAACGGAACGGAAACTCCGAAGCCGATAAAGTCGTGATAACTATCCGGAGCGTAGCGACCGTGCGCTATCTCCAGTACGTCGAATCCAAATTCTGTCTTTACGTGGGCGAGCGGATCATCTTCATACGATACCGAGTCGCCGTATTTCTTTTTCAACTTGGGATATAGGACCGGGACCGCGCGATTCACACCGATGAGATGGCCGTTGTTGTCCGCAGCGTAGTGACACAGCGCCCCGAGCGCAAAGGCGTATCCGTCAAGATCCTTGGCATCCCGCAGCAGAGCCAGGACAAAGTCTCCACTCCGCACATAGTGCGTCAGGTCGCTGAAAAAATGATTTCCATGCGGGTAATAGCCCATGTCCTGAATAATGACGCCTCCATAGGCATAGCCGTGCGCTTCTTTCATTTCTTCCACCGTAGCGTTGGGAAACCGCTTCAAAAGTAACGGCCGTATGTTGGTGTCCCATGCGCTGTCAATGATGGCTTCGTGCGCAAGGACGGCATAGGCCGCGCTCTGTGCCGGCCAGCCAAGCAACAAGAAAAGCGCCAGCACAAAGGCGCACATTCGTGCAGACCATGTCCTAACTCCGCCGCGTCGCATCCTACCCATCCCTGCCACCTCGTTTCGATCTTAACTCAGAAACAACAACAGGGGCGATCTTTGCAGATTGGCTGTATTGCTCAAAGGTATTCCTGTTGGTGCCACGTTTGCTGTATGCACCTCACTCCCGCAAAATGGTGCGGGAGCAGTGGCCCGGTTTTTCTTTTTCCGTCGTGGCCGCATTTGAGAATCATACTACTTTCATAAGTCATCCTTGAGTTATTATACCAGAGTGGGTGCCCCTCCTTTAATGCTCTTCAAGGGCGGAGGTCTTTTCGTAGTTGCGGGGGCGTCAACGAGGCAGGGGCTTCGGGAATGGCCCGCCTTTTCGCACTGGTGGCCCAGCCGCCCTGATGGAAGCGATTCCAGGAAAACAAAGGCGGGAGATTGCAATGAAAGGGTTCATCCAACAAGGAAAATCCGGCCTCTCTGAATGGGCTCTTCACGGTTGAGAGATCTGACGTACAGGCCCACGCCTTATTCGGCTTGACAGCAATCCGAAGGGTGGTAGCATCGCGGCGCTTTGGCGTCTGAACGCGCAGAAAGGCGGCAATTATGTTGACGCGTAGACAATTTTCTAGAAGCTTGCTCGCCGGTGGAACAGCATTGCTGGCCTCGGAAACCGTTCTGTCTCCGGCCAAGTTGCAGGCGGATTCAAATCAAAGCTCGTATCAAAGCTCTGATAAAGGGCCGGACCAATCTTACGATTTGCTGATCAAGGGGGGGACGGTCCTAGACCCAGGGCAGCATTTGCACGCTCCGCTAGATATCGCGGTGAAAGGCGGGAAAATTCTTGAAATGGCCCGGGATATTCCTGAGAGCCGAGCCCTCGTGGTTTATTCCGCTAAAGACAAAATCGTTACCCCGGGCTTCATTGATCTGCATGTGCATTGCTTTGACGGCGTGGGAAGTGGAATGAATGCGGATCATTATTGCCTGGCGAGAGGAGTGACCGCGGTTGTGGATGCGGGTTCCACCGGTTTCATCATGATTGGCGCATTTATCAAGCATGTGGTGAAAACTTCGACCACGAGAATCTACGCTTTGGTGGATATTGGGGCGCTGGGCACCATGACGATTCATCAATGCCCGAACTATTATCGCGACATGTACATTCCGGACTTTGTACTTCCCCAGTCGGTCGCGAAGGCCGCGATGGATAACAGGCCTGACGTCGTTGGAATCAAGATTCACTTGGACAGAGAGGTTTCGAGTCATCCGTTGGACTTCGAGCCGGAACTTATGAAAAAGGCGGTGGAGGCGGCGGAAGTTGCGCATCTTCCCCTGATGGTGCATGCCGAAAATCCCGCCAACCTTTCGGCGGACTTGATGAAGTTAATGCGAAAAGGCGACGTATTCACGCATTGTTTCAATGGCTTCGCAAACGGCATCCTGGATGCCAACGGGAAGATATTGCCTGGCGTGCGTGAAGCCCGCGAGCGCGGCATTCTTTTCGATGTGGGAGCGGATCGCAATGCCATAAGTTTCGATGTGGCGGACCAGGCTCTGCAGCAAGATTTCCTACCTGACACGATCAGCTCTGATCTTACCCTGCCGGCTGCAACTCACAGCACAGGCGATTTGCCCAACGTGGTGTCCATGATGATGGCCTTAGGCATGAATCTTGAGCAAGTGATTGAGCGGGTAACCATTAAACCCGCGCAGGTTTTCGATTTTGGTGTGCAGCTCGGCACGCTGCGCCCGGGCGCTGAAGCCGATATTGGAATTTTTGAAATTCGCGACGAAAAGTTTGAATTTAACGACAACTTTGACTTTACAACTATGACTCTCGGGAAAGCTGGAAAACGCGTGGGACGCCAGAAGTTGGTGAACAAGGCTGCTGTTTGCCGCGGTCAATTATTCGTCAATGAAATTTAGCCACGGGCATTAGATTACACCGGCGGAATGGATTCGATATGGGGGGTCGTGCGTCTCCTTCTTAGTTTGAGGATATCCAAGATCAGTCCTACAGACGCTCAACCAGATCTGAACTGGCTCCAATTGGTACAAAAAATGACGGTAAGCAATTGAGACCAAAAGAACGTTGGTCGGGGCGGTGGGGAGCGAAATTGCATCGCCAAAAAATAAGTCCTGATTTGTTAAAGGCGTAGCACCAGTGCCCTTCTCCCAAATGGTGTCAAGTTGCTTATCGGCCGCCCGTCGCTTCCGGCTTGACGGAGACCTTTACCTGACCATTCGTCCAGCAGCACTGGAATCCGCCGCCACCGTCCCCTGACCAATCGTTGGCTACCACGTGCAACACGTACTCTCCGGGCTCGCTGAACGTAGCGGTTGTGGTCGCCTTGCCGCTGAAAGTGGGAGCGGGGTTCCATTTGCGGTCTGCTTTTTCGACCGGGGGCTTACTATTGGCGAACTTCACTGTGCCGGGGCCCCGGAACTTGCTCCACGTCACAATCACCGGAGGAGTATCGGGTGCCTTGCCACCCTGAAATGTCTTGGCATCGTCAGCGGCCCACACGTTCAGCGTGACCGGATTCGGCATTGTCGTCTGAAGCGCGATACTAATGCCGCGCGGACCCTGTGCCGACAGGCCTCCTTCTTCAAAGCTGATGAGCGGCGGGGTGTTCCCAATCCCCACGTCGGAGAATGGCGAGATTTCCCACCGTGCATCTAAGTGCGCAGGGACTGCAGTTGCCTGGCCGTTGGCGACAAGCGTCCAGGTGAGCTTGTCAGTCCCGAAATTCTGCGGCACGGTTATGGTGAAGAGCCCCCACTGCCTTCGAGGAAGAAAATGCGTCGGCTGGCCCTGGTCGGGTGGACCCGGCTCAATCCGGTTACTGTCTCCAACCGGGATGTCCAGCTCTTGCTGAAGATTCCGATTGAAATACCCAAAAAGCATGGTGAAGCTGCCGTCCGGATTATGGAACCAACCCTCATAGGCGGGCGTCACGCTCTGACCCGCGTTGTGCAAAGGCTCCATGGGCAACTGCCCGGATTGCCCATTCACTGGCAGCGCGGCCCACACGAGCGTCCAGCTTGCAAGCAGGATTGCAAGATACCGAGTTGTCACCGGCGACCGCAACGTTTGCATCCGAAAATACTCCTTCTCATTTTGAGGTGTGTTCCGGAATACCAATTTCCTGAGTCGAGAATGAGGAGCAGCAGCTTTGCTAAAGCTGCTGCTCCTGCAAGCCTGTCGCGTCTGGAATTAATGGCTGTGCATCATTTCCGGCATTGATTGGTCGGGTTTATGCGTGGCGGCCCATTCCTTATAGTCCGCTTCGGTGATGTAGGTGACGTTCACCCAAGCGTGTGCCATCTCATCCACCGTGCGCTCGCCCCAGCCGACCCATTGATTCGGGTCGGGATTGTTCGGGTTGGCGGCGGTGTTGTCATGCCAGGCGGTAATGCGGAGTATCGTGCCCTTTGGGAGCACCGGCGCTGCGTCCTCTGCATAAATGTAATTATTCATCCAGTTGAAGACGAAGCGGTCCACGTAGCTGAGCATTTCGGTTGTGCCGTCTGGCAAGATCGCTTCCATAGACATCGCTTTGCCACGCAGATGCATGTGCGGCTGAAAGTTCTCAAGCCTCGCGGGCTCCTTCAGGACGTGGAAAGACTGAGTTTGGGTGATCGTGTTGGGAGGAATATCCAGTACGTGGCCCTGCTCGCTGGCATGGAATTCCATCAGGCGTGTCCGGTACTTCGGCGTCATGCCCTTCGGATAGAGATATATGCCCAGCATGACATTATCGCGAATCTGCTCGCCGATGGAGTGGTAGTGCACATCCCAGCGAATCCTCGCCCCCGGCAGCAGCAATTTGCCGGTGTCGGAAGGATAGACGTCGAATTGTTTCCCGATCGCCCATTCCATCAAGAGCCCTCCGTCGTTGCGTACTGCCTGGGCAGCGGGCCCGATGCCGTCGTCGTCCGCGGCATTGCTGACACCCGGTTCATCCTGCAGCAGCTGGGCGAGG
>Ga0207041_1127_pt1 | contig 13467 bp, 3 predicted proteins | sample Alteio_BWMinCont_73_FD_153311 | JGI IMG/M metagenome (GOLD analysis project Ga0207041, IMG submission 153311) | Enriched cells from forest soil in Barre Woods Harvard Forest LTER site, Petersham, Massachusetts, United States -... | ecosystem: Environmental > Terrestrial > Soil > Temperate forest >... | reverse complement strand
CGGCGGCTTCGGGGGCGCGTCCGAGGAATGTGAAGTAGAAGTCCGTAACCTCCTGGGTGAAGTGTTCCGGGGACGTGCGAATTCCCTGGACCACCTGCAAGCGCGACATCGAGCCGTTGTTGAGCAGCGTGGTCCAGGACGCGAGGCCGCCTGAGTCGGCATCGCGGTCCAGGATGGCCCGGTAGAGTGCCTCGACATAGTCGGCATTGGCATTGCCCTGCTTGGGGAAGGGAGTGGTCAGCGGCAGGTTCAACGGAACGGCGATGCTGGTTGGGACGACGGCGAAGTTTTGGCCCGTCAGGTTTGCGCCGCTGGTGAGCGTTAGCGTGTCGCTGCCGCCGGCCGGCGAATCGAGGAGCATCCCGCCGTAAGGTACTAACTTGACCGTGTAAGTGCCGGGACTGCCGACGGCGAATTGGTAGTTGCCGTTGGCGTCGGTGCTGGCGGTCGGGTCGGCTGGTTTGATCACGCCGGAGCCGTCGAGGTCAAGAAACAACGATTGTCCGCCAAGGCCTGGCTCGCCCGGGTCTTGCTTGCCGTTGGCATTGACATCCTGGAATACGGTGCCGCTAAATTCAGCGACTCCAATGATTAACACCGCGGTGGGGGGACTGCCCAGAACGGCGCCACCGCTGGGGTTGCTCAGGGTCAGATTAACCGTTTTGTTGCCATTCAAAGATGCATCATTGAGAATCGAAACATCAAATGTTGAGCTGGTTTGACCGTCGGCAAAGGTCAGGTCGCCGGAAGTAGGTGTATAATTGGCACCGGCTTTGGCCGTGCCGTCGCTGGTGGCGTAATGGACAGTGACCGCCCCGGAGCTGCCGCCCGCGCGCGTCACCGTAATCAGCGCGGCTCCGCTACTCTGGCTGACCGCGTAGTTGCCGGTGCTGAATTGTAGCTGCCCGGGCTGGACAGTGCGTACGTAGTTGATGTCCAGTACCGCGGCGGCTGGGCCGCTGAGTTCTGCGCCACCCGAAGGGCTGGTAAGCGCGAGCTGGACCGATTGCATTCCATTGGCGTTCTGGTCGTCCAGAATTGGCACCTGGAACGTCGCACTCGTTTGACCATCCGCAAAGCTCAAATCTCCGGCAGCCGCATTGTAGTCTACACCAGCGTGAGCGGTGCCATCGCTGGTGGCGTAGTGAACGGTAACGGCCCCGGCGCTGCCGTTCGTCCGCGCGACAGTAATCACGGCCGTGCCATCTGTTCCATTGGCGCCATAAAAAAGACTACTGAAATGTAGTAATCCGGCCGGCGGAATGGGCGAGCTGTAGATGGTCAGAAGCACTCCACGGAGGCCCAGATCAGCGCCACCTCCCGGGTTGCCGATGACCACCTGAACGGGCTTGGGTAGATGAAATTTAACGTCGTTCAAGAGCTGGACGGTGAACGTAGCACTGGTTTGTCCGTCGGCAAAGGTCAGATCGCCGGCGACAGGAATGTAATAGACGCCGGGGCCCCCATAGTCATCAACGGTTGCATATTGCACAGTCACTGTCCCTGAACTGCCGCCCCAGCGCTCAACGGTAATCAAGGCCGTCCCATCCGCTTCGTTTGCGCTATACTGCCCGTAAGCGAACTGCACCTGCCCGGGATGTGAAAGCACAAGCTGTGGGTTTAACTCAAAGATGAGGCCTTGACCGTTGGGCCCTCCTCCGCCTGCCGAGCCGAAAAAGTTGCCATGACTGTCCATGGTCAGGCCGGCGCCGGTACCGTTGCCGTTCCAGTTGTTGAATGAAGCCAAGATCGTGATCGCGTCGCTTCCTTTTGGCAACTCAAATATGATCCCATGGCCGTCGGTGCCGGCGGTCCCGTAGAGGTTTCCTGTGCTGTCCATCACGAGGCCGCCATTGGCCTTGTTATAGACAGCGAAAGAGGCCAGGCTGGAAATTGTGCCGCTTCCTTTGGCCAATTCGAAGATCGTGCCGGATCCAGCTGAACCACCCAGCGTTGTTACGCCGTAGAGGTTTCCGGCGCTGTCCATGATCAAATTGCCTTGCGCCGCGCTGCCGTTGGTGCCGTTGAAGGCCGCCAGGGTGGTGATCGTACCGCTGCCTTTGACCAACTCAAAAATGGTCCCACTGGTTGTGCCGTAGAGATTGCCGATTTGGTCAATCAGTAGCTTTCCCTCGTTGGTGCCATCCGCGCTGGCCAGAGTGGAGATCGTGCCGGTCCCTTTTGCTAACTCGAATACACTCCCTAAACTATGCGTACCTGCGGTCGTGCCGTACGAGTTGCCGTACAGATTGCCGTCCTGGTCAATAGTCAAGCCACCGTTGGGTTTGTCCTCGCCCCCAAAGGAGGCCAGCGCGGTGATCGTGCTGCTGCCTTTGGCCAGCTCAAAAATCGTAGCAGGAACCACCACGTTGAGGTTGTCGTTGAAAACCGGATTCGTTGTTCCGTAGAGGTTGCCACTGCTGTCCATGACCAAATCGCCGTTGACCAAATTGTCTGTGACGAACAGCGGGTTTGCAAAAGATGCCAGCAGAGTAATGGCGTGGCTACCGTTTGCCACCTCGAAGATGGTGCCGCTATAATTGTCGCCACCGCCAGAAGTAACGCCGTAGAGATTGCCCGCGCTGTCCATGAGCAGACCGCCCAGGGGAACTGAGCTTTGGGAGCCATTGAAGTAAGCCACCGGAGACAGAGCCGGTGCCGGCGATGCCGGTTGGTCCATGATGGTGAGGACGGCAGTCGACGGGGTGCCGTAACTGACGCCGGCGCTGGCCTTGGATAGAAGGAGAGTTACGGTGACGTTCGCGTTCGCAAACGGATTGTGGGAAACCGGGATCGTAAATGTTTTGCTGGTGTCGCCGGGCAAGAACTTCAGGGTGCCGCTAGTCGATTCATAATCCCAAGCCGCGATACCCGTACCGTCGGCCGTGGCATAAGCGACCGTGTCGGTGCCTGTGGTTACTCCGGAACGGGCAACGGTGATTGTCGCAGTGCCCGCTTTGTCGTCCACAGTATAGGCTGCCGCGCTAAACTGCACTAAGGGGGTCAAGGCAGACTGCACAGTGACCGTTACCGTGCCTGTGGACTCGACGCCGGCAGGGTCGGCGACCGTATAGGTAAAGCTATCCGTGCCCGTGTAGCCTGGAGTGGGCGCGTAAATGATGGTTTCGCCCGTGGGGTCGGTGGGCGTGCTAGGCGGAAGGATGTGCGCGATGCCGTGCGCGGGAGTGGTGACCGACGTAATCGTGAGCGGCGCGCCGTCGGGATTGGTCACGCCGGCGAGGACCGGAATGTCAACGGACGAGCCAGTGACAACTGTTGGCGTGACGTTGCCGGCCGTGGGTGGTTGATCGGTGACGGCAAACGTGCCGGCATCGAGGAACGGGGCGCGCGGGACGCTTACCAGCGTGTATGGATTCGCACCCAGGGTGACGGGCTGTGGCGCAGCGAAGTGGCCGGTGCCGTCGCCTTCATACACCTCGACCACATTGAGTGGGTTGTGGGCGTTGTAATAGCTGACGGCCAGGTCAAGCTTGCCGTCCCCGTTAAAGTCGCCGAGGGTAAGGTCGGCCGGGAGGAGGGGGTTACCAAAGACGTCGGTGCCCATGCTCAGGTTGAGCGTGCTGGCCTTGGTGAAGCCGCCGTGTCCGTCGCCGAGGTAGACGGTCGCGGTCCCGTCGCTATGGAGGACGACCAGGTCGGGCTTGCCGTCGTCATTGAGGTCACCGACCAAGATTTTAGCGTAATCGTTGTTGTCTATGATCGGTCCAGGGGTGAACGTACCGTTACCGACCCCGAGGTAGTCGATCAAGCTGTTGACGCCCGTGGAGCTGTCTCGGGCAGGGACAATTAAGTCGAGTTTGCCGTCGTCATTGAAATCGCCGAGAACCGCAGCCGGCCCCTCGATTCTCACCGACCCCAACGCGCGCGGGTACGGGACCGGCACCAGCGTATTGGCGTTAAAGGTCAGGTCGCCCTTGCCGTCTCCAAATAAGACACCAAAGAAATCCGCCCCGGTAACACTTCTGGATTCCAGATGTGCGACGGCGTCGAGATTGCCATCATGGTTTACGTCAGCCAGGGTGATATTACGGATCGAATAGCCCTCTGCCGTGGGCTGGAATGTTGGCGCCGGTCGGAACGTGCCGTCTCCGTTGCCGAGGTAAATTGCGCCGGGAAACCCTAAACTGTTCTGAAGCCCTTCAATGATGTCGGGAATGCCGTCGCTGTTCAGGTCCCCAACCGCCACATAAGTGAGGGCGTTTAGGTCGCCGGCCGAATCGGTCAGAGCCACGCTATCGGGGAATGGGAGGAAGGCCGTTTGCTTGAAGGTTCCGTCGCTCCGTGCCAGATAGACATCGACTCCCCCTTGGGCAACTGTTGCAAAGCCTTGGCGGCCGTCATTCGCGAAGTCGGCGAAGACTTGTTGTGATACACCTTCGTTGATGTTAAATTGGTTAACATCATGCGTCCCCAAGTCCGGCAAGGCAGCCGTTGGCGAACGCATGGTTCCGGTGCCGTCATTTATCGCCAGCCGAACTTGACCGACTAGGTTGCACCCGAGGATCAGGTCGGGGAAGCCGTCGCCGTCGATGTCGGCCAAGACAATAGAGGTTGGCGCGCTTTGGTCCGCGGCCACGAGAGGGACGGGAGCCGCCGTGGTCGGCGCGAAGCCGCCGTGACCGTCGCAGATGAAGGTCCAAACCGAGAGTTGGGATACGCTCGTAAAGTAGGGGACGGTGCTGGGTGCCAGTACCAGGACCAAGTCGGGGATGCCGTCGTTGTTGACGTCGCCGAAGGTTGCAGAAACGACATCGCGTCGGTTGAGGCTGATTGGGGCTTGCGCAATGAAACTCCCGCTGCCGTCATTCTGCAACACCTGGATAACGTCGCCGTCCTGTACACCCGCTGAGTTATTGTAGTTGTCGTAAACGACCGCGATGTCCTCCTGGCCGGGGCCGGTAAAGGCACCGATGCCCACCGCCACCGGCTTATTTAATGGTTGGATTATCTCGGTTCCCGTGGCGTAGCCGGTTGGCGTGCTGAGCAGTACGCTGACACCTGGTTGATCGGCGTAATAGCCGCCGTTTTGCGTAATGATGTCGGGCTTGCCGTCGCCGTTCAGGTCTGCGAGCTCGATCTGCGCAGGCGCAACATTACCGGCATAGCCGGCCAGCCCCGTAGGCAGCTCCATTTGCGGCGTATATCCGAGATTCGGATCCTTGGCGATGACTTCCAGGTTGTAGCCCGGTCCGGGGTGGACGATGTCGTACTGCCCGTTGCCCCTAATGTCGTACACCGCGAACGGGGTCACCGACGTGCTTGAAATCGGGATCGGCGTCTCGGGCGCGTTGGTGAAGTTGCCGTGTCCGTCGTTCAGGAGGACGTAGTAGAAGTCCTGCGGCGTCTGCCCGGCAGTTACCGAAGCGGCGACCGCGACAACCAGGTCCGGGCTGCCGTCGTGATTCCAGTCGACGGAGGTAATCCCAAGAATCTGAAAGATTCCGCCGATGGCAATCGGGACCGGAGGCGCGTAAGTGCCGTCCCCATTACTCTTCAGCAGTAGGAGCGGATCGTATAGGTAGGCTGAGGGCGCCGAGACGTACTTCCGGCCGTTCGTGGCCACGACCAGGTCCCTGCGGCCGTTACCGGCGAAATTGCCCGCGACCACAGATTGCGGCCCCCCGTAGCCCAGGAACACTCCCTTTCCGGAGACGCCAAAGGTGCCATCTGGCTGCACGGTGATCGGCTCGAGCGTGTTGGTGGAGGTGACATCGACCCACAGTTGATCCCCGGCCGGCGCGGCGCGGTCGCCATTGGCGGCGGTGAGGTTGCCGGCCTGAACAGAAACGTGGTAAAAGCCCGGGGTGACAAGAGTTCCGGCGGGAACTGTGACGACGACCTGGTGCTGAGAACCATCATCGCTATACACCGCCGACTGGATCGGCAGGCCTGTGCCGGCTTCGGGCGCGATTTTGTAGAAGGCCACATTCTCAGCAGCAGAGGACGGAATCGCCTCATTGAAGTTGATGGCGACCTGTAAGGGACCGGGCGACGGCCCGGCAAGCTCGGTAACTGAAGTGACGCTCAGTTTATTGAGAACATTGACGACGAAAGACTGCGCCGCCGATAATGCCGGCGTGCTGTTGTCCGAGGCATTGACCGTGATCGAGTAGAGCTGTCCCGCCTGCGCGGCGGTTGGCGTCCAGGTAAACACGCCGGTGCCGGGATCGATGGAAGCGCCTGCCGGCGCACCGGAGGCGAGGCTGTATGTCACTGTTGTCCCCTGGAAAGGATCCGTCGCCGTGGTGGTAAACGTGATCGGCGTATCCGACGGCACCGCTTGGTTGCCGATCGGTGCCATCACAAGAGCGTTCGCCGGTGGGGAGGCGTTGTCGGCCTGGGCGCTAAAGACGCCGCCGGCAGAAATCGGTGGAAGCGGATTCAACGTGTCATAGGAATACCCGATATTCGAGACGCCCCCCGTTGTGCCCAGGGAGTCGCTGGTCGTGTTGGAATTCCATGTAAATGTGGTGCCAAGACGAGCGGGAAACTCCAGAAGTGTCCCGTCCGCGCGTACGCCCACAAGCATGGTCTTAAATGCGAGTGATTCCCCTGCGGGGATTGTTCCAGTTGGCTGCATCGGCGCATCGAAGAAAATCAGGCTGTTGGCCGTGGTATGGTTGGCGAGTTCCGTGGGTTCGTTCCAGTATCCTGGAAGGTTATCCGGCTCCATGACCCCGCCCCAGCCCCAGGCCATCCAGGTGTTGGAGGCCGTGTCATAGAAAACATTCGAGTGCCCACCCGGAACTTCCTGAATCGGATCCAGCAAAGGCAGCTTGCTTGGCTGCAGATTTACCGGTGTACCATCGGGCAATTGAGAATTCTTTTGGTGGTCGAGCTGTTGGGCTTGCGCGTTCCAGACCCACTTCGGCCGATCGTCGGGTTGTCCCGGATTGGTAAACTCGAGCTGAGTGGCCATATACGACAGCCAGGTGGAAGGCAGAGCGGTGACATATTGCACCCAGTTAAAGTGATCAATCCCCAGGGCGGCCGTAGTCTGGGAAATCGTCATCGACCCTTGCGCCGGCATGAACGTGGCCTGAATTCCACCTGCAACCACCGGAGTCCCGGTCCGTACCTTTAGCGAGTTGGCAACGGCTGTGAGCCCAGGCGACGTAGCTCGCACGATGCCGGTACCGCCGCTGGCTTGAACCCAAAGCGCGATCTGCCCAAAACCGGTGTTGTTAATTGGATCGTACAGGTGCATGTCCTGGACAGTCCCAAGCCCATTGATAGAGTCACTGGCTTGCAGGACAGGAATCGGGTCGCTGACCACGAAGCTGGTGGGGTCGGCGAAGTTGGTCGGGGCGTTTGCGGGAGGAACAAACGTGAGGCGGGACGCATAGACTCCCTTATTGCCGTTCGTATCATAGGCGACGTAGGTGATTGTGACGGCTCCCTGGCCGGTCTCGGTCGCATTGACCCCGACGCGCTCGTCCGGCACAAAGTTACTAAGCGGACCGTTGGTGGAGGCACCGGCAATGCGAACGAGCCGCCGGCCGTGGCTCACGGTGTTCACGCTGGCAAAGATGCCGGGTCCATTGGCATTAACGCCGTAAAAGACCACGATTTGACCGTCATCGCTGATTCCCGGACTTTGGCCGAGCGCTGAAAAGCTGTAAGGGATTCCCGCATTGGCGATGGGTACGCTGAAGAAGGCGCCTCCGGCGAGATTACCATAAAGCACGATCGGGCTCGTCGCGGTGTTCCCGTTGCGGACGACGAAGAGCCCAAGGCCATTGGCTCCATTCGCCGCCATCGGCCGGAGAGCCTGGGGAGAGGTCAGCGTCACTGCCGGCACATCGAACGAATTTGGCAAGGAGTCGTTCTGGAGGCGGAGCTGCCATTGGTTCGCCCGATAATCAAACGCGGCGTAGGCCACATTCCCGTTATTGCTCAAGCTGACGGAACCTGCCAGGGAGTCAAAGTCATACCCCGCGAGTGGAGGCGAGCTGGCATTGGCGTACGTAAAAAATGTGTCGCCGTTTGAATTAGGCTGGCCATCCGCATTCCACGCCCTCAGCCGCCACTGGGCGTTTCCAGCGGAGGTATAGCGGTCGACTGCCGCCACTTGATCGCTGTTATCGATTTGCACTCCGGCGCCGAAGGTACGATTGGGGCTTGCCGGCAAGGTGGCGAAGCTGATGTCCTTTAGATTCGTACCATCTCCGACGAAGATTCCTTCCCCGGCCGGGTCATTATTTGCGGATTGGTATTGACCCACGAACGCGACCTTGCCGGCGTCGTTGATCGACGCTCCTGGAAGGATGCCGCTTAGGCCCGCCTGAGCAGTGTGAGCGATCAGGTCCAAATTGTAGAACTGCGACAGCACAATCCGGCCTTCCAGTTGCATGACCGTCAAGCGCGTGGTTCTCGGCCGCTGCTTGCTCCTTCGCTGGCCTGCTTTTCGAAATCCCCAACCAGCTCGACATTGCCACGATTGGAAGGCCATGGGGACATTCTCCCAAAAAGGTTACTGGATTTTTGTATTGCACGTTGAGTTGCGCTTGCTCGGCACCTCTATCCACAGACTCCGGCGCCGGGCGTCGCGCCGTCCTGCCCGACCTTTCACGTGGTTTGCTCCATCAAGTCATCGCGGACAGGAAGGGATTCATCGTTGGCTCCAGGTCATGGTCCGCGGTGCAGCAGGGAGACATCTCACCCGGCGCGAAGACCGAGCGCCGGGGCGATGCCGGGCCGGTGCGGCTTTTGCTTGGCGGCGAACGCACCGGCCCACTCTGTTTTCCACTCCGACCTCCCCTAACTATGCGTAATCCGACCGCGCGAGGGCTCACGCAGACCGTAAATACTCCATGCGAGTCGTCTTGCGTTTCTCCCTATCCACCCACACGCGGCAAAACGGGATGCAGCGCGCGCGTGAGGCCCGTGAATCCCCTCCGTACTGCCGCAACTCATTCGCTGCCGGGACCGTCGCTATTTTTTCTTGGCCCGTGCCCGGTGCCCGCCTTATTGCTGCGCCAGCGGTTTACCTTCGCCGGCCACGCGCTGCGACGTTGGCGCTGTTGCGAGTCGGTGACAGCGGCAAACCCAGGCGCGCAGCCAGCGGCGGTTCATCCAATCACGGAAGGCCGTACGTCCCGCGAGGGCCATGAAGGGAGGGCGAAGGACAAGACGGAAGGGTTCGAGCGACCGACGAACTTCGACGACCCACTCCGTTGTGGATGTTGCTGTATACAACTCTTTGCGTCAGCGACCCGAAAATGGGACAAAGAATTCCAAGTTTTCTGTTTGCACGGTCGTGGGAGGTTGCGATACAGTGGAGTGGACAGCCGTGAGGTGCCCCATCCAGCCGATTACGACACAGGGTCCGCGCAGCCCGGCAAGTCGTGCTGCGCCTTCTCCGCTCGCGGTGGGCTTCTAGGGCGGAACGTGTCTGTACCTGTCGCTCGGGACAATTCGATGAGATTTCAGGGCAGGCTTTCCCGCAGCGGTAAGACCGTTGGCGTGACCGGCCAGATTTCAAAACTGAGCACCACGGCCGGAATTATTTCATGGGCTGGATACATCGACAGTCCGAGCGGAATGCCGGAACTCAAGATCGGCGATGTCGCCTTCCTTGAGTTGGAGAGTGGAGAGAGCGGCAACGTTCGGATTAGCGCTGGCACAGTCGGCTCATCCCGACTTGGGAGGCTAAAGCAATGGGCCATTCGGGCGACCGTAAGGACGACACGGCTGAACCTTGCCATTCCATTCAATCAGTGGCTCCGGGTCGGCTTTCATTTTTTTCTAACGCCCTGCTCATTCCTGCCCAGCTAACCTCACAACGAACACGGTCTGCAAGTGCAAGCGCCGACACATTCTCCATCTCATGCCCGCAGAACAATCACGATGGACCTCGCAAAGACCTTACATACCGCGGTACGCCACCACCAAGCGGGCAACTTGCTCCAAGCCGAGGGAACTCTACCGAAGCGTCCTTTCAGTCGCGCCCACGCAGCCTGACGCGTTATTTACTGGGCGTCCTGGTTGGCCAACGTGGTTGCCATAGCGAGGCGGTGGACTACATTTGCCGTGCGCTTGCGGTCTTTCCCTCGAATCCAACATTTCACAGAAATTTGGCAGTCACCTATCGAGCCTGGGGGAAGCACGTCGAAGCCATTGCGCATTCTCGTGAGGCGCTCTGCCTTCAGCCTGATTCGCCAGCGGCGCATGCCAACTTGGCTACCTCGCTCCGGGAAGTTGCCGCGTCCGTTGATAAAGACGTGACCCTGGTCGCCAGCGAAGACGGCTTCGCGACGCGAGCGCATCCGGAGCAACAGCTTGATCACCGTCGGCACCAGCGGAATCACCCGCGGTCGTCCGGTCTTCCGGGCGGTCTTATGCTCCCGCAGCACGACCGACGCTTCGTCAAAACGCACATCTGCCCAGCGCATGCTGGCCGCTTCCCCAAATCGGCAACCGGTGAACTTCAAGAAGATCAGGAACCGCCGGAACCTCGGATCAGAGCCCCGCAATAGCGTCTGGAATTGTTCGTCGGTCATCGGCCGGCGCCGCTCCGGGTGCCCACGCCCGCACCCATCTTGGCGAACGGGTTTCGGTCCACAAGTTCCATTTCGGTCGCCCAATTGAAGGCGCGCTTAATCGTTGAGACCACGCAACGACGGTACCACTCTGAACGGTACTCCGGGTGGTCGTTGAGCCAGCACTGCAGGTCGAATGGCCGGCATTCGGCGAGCGGCAGGTGGCCGCACGTCTTGGCGAACGGCGCAGGATGCAGGCTACGGTCTCGTAGGAACGGGCAGACAGGTCGCGCCGTGCCTGCGGCAGGTACATCGCGATAACGTCGTGCACAGTCTGGCATTGCCCGCGGCGGGCAGGTCGAACTAGAATCGACATGAAGCAACTCCTTTAAGCGGTACGCTTCCAGGGGTTCGGGCGAGTACGAATCGCTGCGAGCCCGCTTTCCGTTTGCCCTAGGCACGATGCCCCAGGGCCATGAGGACCGTTACCTCAGCTGGGGCAGGACATCCAGTCAATTTGTTGGGATTCTGCGATTTTCTTGACGTGGGGATGCGTGTAAAGGGGGGCGTTGAAGAACGCTGATCATTTTGCAAGGTTGTGGGCACCGAGCGTGGTGAACATGCCGAGGACCGCATAACCCGGGCAATCCAGCACCCGAATAGGAGGGATCGCTCGAACCAGGGTGCTGGCATCCCAAGGCGCAACCGGCGGTTGCGCAATAGCCAAGCCGAGGGCGTGTAGACTTTTTCTAACAACTCGGTCGTATCCGCCCGCTGCTCAGACAAGCGGGTTGCGGGTTCATTTTGGAAAGATTTGGGTGGCCGTCTTGAGAAACAGATCGCGGGCAGCCCACTGGTCGCCGCTGGTGCATTGCACCATGAAAATGGCCACCATTCCTGTCATAGGATTAACTGACAAATCGGTGCCATAGGCCCCGTCGTGGCCAAACATGCCGCTGCGGAGATGATAGCCCAAGCTGTAATTGACCTTGGTCTTTCCGGTTTGCTCCTTTCGCAGTTCGTCTATCGCCGCATGCGACAGGTAGCGCTTGCCATCCAGTTTGCCCTCGTTGGCCAGCATTAGGCCATAGCGGAAAATGTCGTGCGTGGTGGAGAAAAGGCCACCCCCGGCTTCGGGAAAACGGTGAACCCGATCGTTCAACGGTTTGGTCAGGAAGCCGATACTGCCCCGGGCGTAACCATTCTTTTCCCTGTTCGGGCCGTAAGCGCCGGCCAGCCGGGCAATTTGCGCTTCGCTCGGCCAGAAGGTGGTTTCTGTCATTCCCAGCGGATCGAAGAATCGCTTTTGTAGAAACTCCTCGTAAGGCATGCGGCTGACGATCTCGACGATGCGTGCGGCGATGTTCATGCCTTGATTACCGTAGGCGTACTTGTCGCCGGGCTGCCATTGGAGCGGACCAGTCACCGAGCTTAGCGCGCGGGCTTTCAGCGAAGTACTGTCCGCCCCCGTGACCTGCTGAAGCTCGGACGTACCGGCCAGACCACTGGTGTGGCTGAGCACGTGCCGGATCGTGACTGGGCGAACCGGGGGTTTCAGCAGGACATGAGACTGGTCTTTTTCTTCAACGACCGTCCATTTATTGAGCTGCGGGATGAACTTGGTCACGGGATCGTCCAGGCTAACCTTGCCTTCGTCCACCAGCATCATTATGGAGGCACCGGCAAACATTTTCGTCATCGAAGCGATCCAGAAGATGTTGTCTTCGCTGATCGGTTTCTTCGCCTCGACATCTGCATAGCCCAGGAGGTTCTTGTAGTGAACCTTCCCGTTCCTGTCGGCAATGATGCCGATGACCCCCGCCAGCTTGTAGTGGTCCAGGTAAGGCTGCATGGCCGCCGTAACCTCGGAGCTGGCCGGTGGGTCGCTTTCAGCAGCGAAGGTGGATGCGGTCAAAACGATCAACACCAGGCCAAGAGCGACGTCTGTGAGTTTGCTTCTCATGCTACGGTTTCCTTTCATGCGATTGTGGCTCACGGCGGGACTGCTCTTGCCCCTGGAGAAGGATATGATCTGGGCCGCAATCCGGAGAGTGAAGTACTGAGTTTTTCAAGCATTACGCCTAGGCGCTCGCGTCCCTGCGACCGGCCGGCGTGCTATGTGCTGTTTGCTGCCGGGTCGCTGTACAACGCGCGGCATTTCTGGTGTGTGTTGTGCCGCAAGGCCTTGCCCTGCGTCACCGATCTGAGAAATTTGACGATCATTGGCCTGAAGGGCCGCCTCAACATGCTCATTGACGAGCGGAAAGGCGGGCCCACGCGGCAGTGGTTAGAGCGCGCATCGCCAACAGAACCATCCTCTCGCAATTCCAAGGCCAAAGGCAGTCTCGTGCCCGACAAATCCCAGCAGAATCCCATTTAGCCGTGATGGATAACACAGTCCCAGACCGTTCGGTTCCTGCGCCGCACACCGCGACGAAACCAATTTCTAACATCCGCCATCCGTTGCGGTCGGCGCCGACGAATAGGGAGAGCTGTGCCTTTCACGGCCTTGCCAGCACACCTGTCGGTGGTTTAGTCGGCGGTTGCATGCCCTCATTCTATGCACAGCGCAGCTGCGGAAAACTAAATGTAGGCGGGATTCACCGCATAAATGCAGCGATTCAGACGCTTGGTAGCCGACGGGAGTCCGTGACGCCCTGGCCACCGTGGGCAATGCGGGACAGCTAGAAGCGCGTGCGAGGCTTGCAGCCGATCGCGCAGGGCGACGAACTTGTCCTAGCGTGGTGAAAAGGGGGACTCCATCCGGCCTGGAGATCAAATGTTCGAGGCCGAACATTTGCCCGGCGGCCATTCCATGTGGACTTAGGCCGGCCCGCGCCGGCGTTGTACGGACAACCGTGTCACAAGGCCCCATTCGACCCGCAAAGACAGCCGGTTGTCCGTAGTTCGGCGGCGGAGTGTAGCCAAGCCGTGCAGACAGCGATCGGTCAAGGCCTGACTTCGT
>Ga0207041_1125_pt1 | contig 13517 bp, 9 predicted proteins | sample Alteio_BWMinCont_73_FD_153311 | JGI IMG/M metagenome (GOLD analysis project Ga0207041, IMG submission 153311) | Enriched cells from forest soil in Barre Woods Harvard Forest LTER site, Petersham, Massachusetts, United States -... | ecosystem: Environmental > Terrestrial > Soil > Temperate forest >... | reverse complement strand
CGATCTGGCGAATTGTCGGATGCTTCATGCAGCTGCCATCCTCAAAAACAATCAATGGCAGCTGATCATGACTTACCTGGTTCACCTCCAGTTTTTCTTTGGCCTCCGGATTTTTCTCCACATCAAACCAGCGGTAAGGGATCAGGTTACTGGCCAAATAATCTTTGATAAGGTGCGACTGCGGCGAAAACTGGAAGCCTACCAGCTTTATGCCCCTAAACTCAGGGATATAATCGTTTTGCCAATCGTCCAAAAGGTCGTTCAAAACCGGGTACAGCTTTTCTTCGGGTGGGTCCCAGGGTTTCATCAGGTAATAATCCAGCCGCACGTCGTTTATCGCTTTTATAGCTGCATCCGTGTCGGAATAAGCCGTCAGCAAAACCCTTTTGGCGTCAGGAAATATCTTTATCGCCCTCTCCAGAAAGGCAGTCCCTTCCATTTCAGGCATGCGCTGGTCGCACACAAACAAGGCCACAACATCTGAGCTGTTTTTCAGGTCGGTCAAACTTTCCAGCGCCTCATTCGCCGATGTGGTGCTCATGATCTTGTACTCCCTGCCGTACATCGTCCGCAGGTCACGGCTTATTGCCCGCAATACCTGCGGGTCGTCGTCTATTGAAAATATGATGGGTTTTTCCATGTTGTTTTTCTGTAGTCCGAAAGTCCGAAAAGTCGGAAAAGTCCGGAAGATGTTAACGCTAATTTCCTATAATACCGGATATTTATAAATCCGAAATCGAACATCCGAAACTCTCTCTTGAGCGAAGCGAAAAATCCGAAATCAATCTATCGGGAAGCACACCGAAAACTCCGTCTTCCCGGGTTTTGATTCCACTTTTATCGATCCGTTATGCTGGCGTACGATGCGCTGCACTACCTCCAGCCCCATGCCCGTGCCTTTGCCAACCTCCTTAGTAGTGAAAAACGGGTCAAAAATACGTGTTTTAACGTCGTTGGGTATGCCGGGGCCGTCGTCGCCAATGGTTACCTGCACAAACTGCCTGTCCCTTTGTGTGCGGATGGTAAGCTTACCCTTGCCGTTGGGTTCCATAGCGTCCAGCGCATTATCAATCAGGTTGGTCCAAACCTGGTTCAATTCGCCCACCATGGCGTTCACCTCGGGCAGGCTTTCGTCAAACTCCTTTACCAGCTCGACATTACCTTTTCTCAAGCGGTGTTTAAGCAGCATAATGGTGTTTTTTATGCCGATTCGGACGTCTGTGCGCTGCTTATCAAACCCGCGGTCCATGTGCGTAAATGTCTTAACCGAGCTCACCAGTTCGGCAATCCGGCGCGACGACTCCTGTATATCTTGCACCATACGCTCGGTCGTAAGCAGGTTACTTATCCAGTTAAAAACGGGCGAACAATACGCAGCCGGGATATGGCTGCAAAATGCCTCCAGGTTGGCAACCGTAAAACCAAATTCCACGAAATTTTCGGCCATATCATAGCTATTCTCTATATCGTGCTCATCCAGCCAGTCGGTTATTTCCTCTTCGCGTTTGGTTTTTTCCTTTAAGGTGAGTTCCTGCGGCTCGTTTATCGCCAGCAGTCTGAATAATTCGGTGTTTACGGCATCCACCTGTTCCGTCGTCATTTGTATGGAAATAACTCTTTTAAATGTTTCGGGCTGCATCTGTAAATGCTGCAGTAAGGAAGCCGAGTCGCGCACGATGGCCGATGCCGGGTTATTCAGCTCATGCGCAAGGCCTGCGGAGAGTTTGCCCAGGGCCATCATTTTTTCGTTTTGCTGCTGCAGCGCCGTAAACTCGCGTACGCGATTGCTCATTACATGGACCAGCGCCTGTGTAAGTTCAAAATGTCCCTGTATCATTTCCTTAACCCTTTCCGTGGGGAACGACATCATTTGCACATCCCCGTTGGCCTGGCTGTTTGCCGAGGCTGATACAGCGCGGGAAAAAGGAAGGTATCCGGTAACGTCACCCGTATTAAACGAGGTGATCTCACGCCGGCTGCCGTTTTGCTGCGTGTAAAGCACAATATGCCCGTTGATCACGAAATGCGGCCCGCTCAGCGCCTGCCCCGGTACGGTTATGTATTCGCCGTCATTAAAGACACGCATGGTGCTGTTGTCAATGAGCCATTGCAACTCATCATCAGGTACGTTTTTTAGTGCTTCGAAAGATTTTAAGGTAGATACGGTTACTGCTTGCATTGTTTAAATCTATGGATTATTCCTTACTTTTAGTCCGGAAGTCAGAATCCCGATAGGTATCGGGATCGAAAGTCCGGAAGAAGAATACAAAGAACAATCATTTGTTGTTTGCAAAAATATGGAAGTTAAGAACAGGAACGATGGCAAGCGCGGCGTTTTTTACATAGAGGACGATGAAAAAGAGGTGGGTTTAATGCACTACACCTTTGCGGGGCCGGGTAAAATGATCATCGACCATACCGAAGTTAATGATGATTATGCAGGAAAAGGGCTTGGCAAACAATTGGTAAAGGCAGGCGTAGATTACGCCCGCGAAAACCATCTGAAGATATTGCCGCTGTGCCCGTTCGCCAAAAAAATATTTGAATTGACGCCTGCTTATGCGGATGTGCTTTTTTAGTTCATGGTTCATGGTTGATGGTTCATGGCAAAAAGCGAGGATAAGTCACATATTACGTTAAATAAATTAACCTATGAAATACGCGCTCGAAAACCCGGTGGTTTCCAAAATTGGAACGGAAAAATATAAATGCGTGGTTAACTGGCGCCACGGAAAGTTTATTGCCGATGAACCTGATTTTAAAGGCGGGCAGGACAAAGGGCCCGATCCTTATACCCTACTGCTATCGTCATTAGGCACCTGTACGCTGGCTACGCTCAGGATGTACATCGACCGCAAGGGATGGAACATACCTGAAATAACCGTTTCAGTAAATATGTACACCGATGAAGCTGACGGAAAAAAAGTAACGGTGATAGACCGCGACCTGCAGTTCTCCACAGAAATAACCGCCGAACAGCGCGAACGACTGGTGTATATTGCCAAAGTATGCCCGATATCGAAGATACTGGAGGGAGAAATAAAAGTAAGGACATTTGCTTACAGCAGGGATGAAGAAGTAAAAAAGCATCTTTATCCCGGCGACGACATTACCGTTGTTTGGAAGCCCGAGTTGTGCCAGCATGCCGCCCGCTGCGCCACCCAGTTGCCGCAAGTGTTTAATCCTAAAGCCCGCCCATGGGTGAATATGGATGGTGCAACTGCACAGGAGATCAGGGAGCAGGTTGCGCGATGCCCGACTGGGGCGCTGAGCATTGGCCAACAATAGTTCTTTTTATTGAATTTCTTAAATATTTTCTGAATACATCACTCCGGTTCCTCTAATGTATTTAGCAATTGAAGGAAATCTTCAGGTGGATAAAATTGAATTTTATTATCTTCAATTTTGTAAGGCAAATCTTCATAATGCCCGTCTTTATACCAAAAAATATTATTGCTTATTGACCCAGGCCCTTCTTGGTTCATTCCGTAAATAGTTGGTATAAGTGCGTTTAATGCTTCTACCACCTTGATGTTTTCAATTGGATAAATGATAACTGCGTGTCTATGAGGAATGCCGATCAGTGAGCCATAGGCACCCATCAATTTTTGCTGCAGCTCGAAATCAAATATTATGTTTGGTGCATAGAAATGGCTCGCCTGGATAAACCATATCTCAAACTCACTGAATTTCTCTTTAGAAATTTCAGGAGGATATTTTTCTTGGATGTTTTTCAGCCCTGTTTCAAATAATTCATCGAAAGTTTTGTTCCATTTTTGAGCTTCGTCAGTAGTAATACTTTGAACGCTGTGTGGCAGATCGAACACCAATAACGCGATGATATCGCCCGCAAAATTTTTCCACATCGAAACTTGTTTTGCCGTTTCCGGAATGTAATCGTCCGGATAAAGCCGCACCCCGATATAGTCTTTTACCTGCTCAAAGTCAGTTAAGATTTTTTTAAATTCTTTGTCAAATAGCTTGTTTTTTGCGAATGTATCAAAATGGTATTTGACAACATCCTGATAGTTTCCCGGTTCATCAAGTTTGCAAACCTGAGCTACATTAGTTAACCCCATTTTGTCAAATCCAAAATCATTAGGCCCGGCTGAAAGCATTCCATCGCCAAATGTATACGTGATATTATTTGTATAGAAATAATGCTCAATGGCTTTGAGAAACGTGCTATATTGATACTGATCAAAAAATGAAGCCCATTTGGGGACTTCTATTTTATTTTTATTTCTCTTAAACAAGGAAGACATTTGGATTAGGACGTTGATTTATTGCAAAATTAAAATTTAATTCAGAGCGACCGCTATTTCCTTCTTTCTCTTTCTGCAATCAAAGGTTTATTCATCACCCAGTAAAAAAACAAGCCTCCGATACAGTAAAGCACCACATCTATCCAATCTGCGGTATATTTTACCGAAAACCAGGGCAATATGCCTTCAAAAACCACGCTAACATAAACTACGATGAAAATCACATGCCACACAGAAAGTACATAGTAATTGCTTTTGTAGATAAAAACCCGCTGAAACCAAAGCCCCAGGTTGGCAATAACTGGGATGGCGAACGCATCGGTAAGGTAACCATTTAAATAAGGCAGCGGGTGCCCCGTTTTGCGCAGGATAATGACGATAAGCCATGTCACACATCCCACCAGGAACCAGGGGTTAAGCAGCGTTTTCATTTGTTTAACCGGGTAAAAGGCTAATGGCCACCAGTATAAGGGTAACAAAAACAAAAAACGCTATTTGCAGTAAAATGACTATCCACCGTACCCTGCTTACTGTTCTTTTAAACCACTGCTTAACAGGGCCGTCACCGGGCCGGATGAAAAGATAGCCGTCCTCCCTCAGCAGTTGTTTGTTTACCTTTTTTTCCACCTCGCGCGAAAAACGGTTCGGCTCAAGAAACTCGCCGCAAAACAGGCAACGGTCGTCCAAATCGCCCTGCCACATCGTCCACTCCCCGCACCGGGGGCATTTTATTTCGCGTATCTGGGTCATTTGCTGTATCTCGAAATCAAATATAACCAAATAAGCTATTTAACCGGCCCATTGCCCGGCGTGCTAAATTGTATTCGATTATAAATGAAAGATTAATTCCGAATACTTACTTTAGATAAATAAATTCCAACCACCTTTATTACCTGGTTTATGAAAAAATTTCTTATCCCTGTGCTTTGCGCATTAGCACTACAAAGTACAGCACAAAAAACAACCGACCCGCGTTTCGCCGGTCTCGATACCGCCTTCACGCACATGCTAAAAACCTGGCATGCAGCTGGTTTTGCCGTTGCGGTGGTCGAAAAAAACAAAGTAGTTTACGCGCAGGGCTTTGGCTACCGCGACGTGAACAACAAACTGCCGGTTACACCGAACACATTATTTGCCATAGGCTCCTGCACCAAGGCGTTTACGGCAACTTTGATTGGGAAATTACAACAGGATGGCAAGCTGGATATTGATAAACCCGTAACCAACTATTTACCTGAGCTTCGATTTTATAACGATGCTATGAACAACACCATTACGCTGCGCGACATGATGAGCCATCACACCGGCCTGCCCCGGCATGACCTTTCCTGGTATTTCTTCAATAACCCGTCAACGGACAGCCTGATCATGCGCATACAATATATGGAACCTACTTATGGCGTAAGGCAAAAATGGCAATACAACAATTTCATGTTTGTTACACAGGGGGCGTTGGTTGAACATTTATCCGGAAAAAGCTGGGGCGATAATGTAAAAGAGAAATTTTTTATCCCGCTTGGGATGACACGGTCGAATGTCACCATTCCCGAAATGGAGAAAACCGAAGATATCGCCATTGGATACGGTTTAAAAAAGGATACGATCATCAAAAAGCTAAATTATTATAACATTGCCGGAATGTCTCCTGCAGGGTCGGTCAACAGCAGCGTTAACGAAATGGCCAGGTGGGTTACCGCGTGGATAAACAATGGTAAATACAATGGCAAGGAGATCATCCCCGAAAACTTCCGTAACCAGGCCATCAGCTCGCAGTCGGTAATTGATGGCGCGTTGCCTTCCAAAGAAGAACCGGGCGTTTATTTTGCCAACTACGGGTTTGGGTGGTTCCTGTCATCATATAAAGGCCACTACCGGGCCGAGCATGGCGGCAATATTGATGGCTTTTCAGCCAGCACCAGCTTTTTCCCGGCGGATAGTGTTGGTATTGTAGTGTTATGTAACCAGGATGGTTCGGCGATACCAGGCATTGTAAGGAACTTGATATCAGACCGTATGCTTGGCCTGAAATACCACGATTGGAGCGGCGCCATGAAAAATGCCGATGACAAGGCGAAAGAAGCGGCAAAAAAGGGCGATAAGGAAGCCGACAAGACGGCAAAGCACAATCCTGCCACGCACGCACTTACCGATTTCGCCGGCAGCTACAGCCACCCCGCCTACGGTACGCTCAAAGTCTACATAAAAAACGATTCGTTATTTGCTAAAACGACCTTGCAAGTACTTTGGCTGCGGCATGACAACTACGATATATTTGATATGTTTTTAAAAGACCCGGAGGATGGAATTGATACTACGGATATGTTTGATTCGAAATTACAGTTCAGGATGAACGTTAAAGGTGATATTGACGGGGTCGAAAGCCTGTTTGAAACAGGTTTAAAGCCTTTAATATTTTCAAAGCTCAATGAAGCTAAACCGATCACCCCGGACGAAATGCAAAAGTATACCGGCAATTACGACCTGGCAGGTCTTATCGCGAAGATATATATCAAAGATGGCAAAGCCCTTTACGCCGCTATTACCGGCCAGCCCGATTGTGAGCTGGTTTACCAGGGCAACGATAAGTTTGCCGTAAAAGCGCTGAGCGGTTATTTTTTGCAATTCGGCCCGGCAGGTGCCGGCAAAATTGCCGATGTGACGTTTATGCAGCCTAACGGGAATTTTAAAGCGGTGAGAAAATAGTCTGAACCGTTGATTTTTCACTTATTGTTTATTTTCATAGGTGTGCAAGAGTGCTGCGCAGTTAAGTTGATTTTTTTGATTTCGCTGATAGATCAATCAAATCATATAAATCAACTTAATCAATGGTCCAGACATTTCATCGCCCCAAAACCCTTATCCATCGGTGTTTTTTTATTACCCGTCTATTGCATTTTCATTTGCATTAGGTATATCTTTACTTTACGTTGTGTCAAACCAACACAATGAGTAACTGACCTCTTTTTCCCTTTATTAAACCTATGTTATGAAGATAAACCAACGCATCCCACTTATTCCTGCAGTTTTTGCCGGCTTATTTATGCTGATCTCGTTCGGAGCAATGACCACCCGTATCTCACGAAATCCGGGACAATTATGGACCGCAGTTAACGCCGAGGATACATCAGGCATTGTCCTCGTTAAAAACCCAAACGGTCCCACCCTGGGCTACTCGTCCAAATCGGGTGTAAAAATTTTAACCGTTGATGGGCTGGCCTTTAAGGACCTGGACAAAAACGGCAAGCTGGATAAATATGAGGATTGGCGCTTGCCGGTGGACGAGCGGGCAAAGGATCTGGCATCGAAGCTTTCTGTCGAGCAGATAGCCGGCCTGATGCTATACAGCGCACACCAGGCCATCCCGGCAGCATCGCGCGGGCCGTTGGGAGCAGGCACATACGATGGCAAGCCCTATGCCGATGGCATGGATGCGGCGGCTATCAGCGATCAGCAAAAAGCTTTCCTAATAAAAGATAATCTGCGCCATGTGCTCATCACTTCGGTTAAAAGTCCTGAGGTGGCCGCCCGGTGGAACAACAACGTGCAGGCACTGGTGGAGGGCTCGGGGTTTGGCATACCAGCCAACAACAGCTCTGACCCGCGGCACAGCGCCAATAGCGGTTTTGAATACACTGCCGGTGCTGGAGGCACAATATCGCAATGGCCCGATCAGCTGGGTTTGGCGGCAACTTTTGATCCTGCCGTGGTTCAACAATTTGGCCATATTGCTGCACAGGAATACAGGGCATTAGGGATTTCCACCGCACTATCACCCCAAATCGATATGGCTTCCGAACCACGCTGGGCTCGTTTTAACGGCACCTTCGGCGAAGATCCCCAACTTGATGCCGATATGGCGCGGGCTTATGTCGATGGCTTCCAAACCTCAACCGGCGCTGCGGAAATAAAGGGCGGCTGGGGCTACCACAGCGTTAATGCGATGATGAAGCACTGGCCCGGCGGCGGCCCCGAAGAGGGCGGCAGGGACGCGCATTTTGCCTATGGTAAATTTGCGGTTTACCCCGGTAATAATTTCGACGAGCACCTGGTGCCTTTTGTGATTGGCGCACTAAAGCTGAGCGGCCCTACAAAGATGGTGTCTGCGGTAATGCCTTATTATACCATTTCGTACAACCGGGATGCGCAAGGCAACGCAGGCAACAGCTATAGTAAATACCTCATCACCGACCTGCTTCGCACCAAATATCACTTTGATGGCGTAGTTTGTACCGATTGGGGCGTAACTGCCGATGAGGGCAAAACGCCTGACATTTTCGCGGGAAAATCATGGGGCATGGAAACCAAAACTGTCGCCGAGCGTCATTATAAAATATTAATGGCCGGCGTTGATCAATTTGGCGGCAATAACGATGCAGGCCCGGTTATCGAGGCCTATAACATGGGCGTAAAAGAGCATAGCGAAGCCTTCATGCGGGCCAGGTTTGAGCAGTCGGCGGTGCGGTTGCTTCGGAATATTTTCAAGGTGGGTCTTTTTGAAAACCCCTATTTGAATGTAGAAAATACAAAAGCTACTGTAGGCAAGCCAGAATTTATGACCGCCGGCTACAATGCTCAGCTAAAATCAATTGTGATGCTGAAGAACCATGGCAAGGTATTGCCGCTGCAAAAGGGCAAAACCATTTATCTGCCAAAGAAATTTTTCCCATCGGTAAAAGGCTTTTTTGGCCCGCCATCAAAGGAAAGATTTGAAGACGCCGTAAAGGCCGACCTGATCAAAAAATATTATAACGTTACTGACGATCCCTCAAAAGCCGATGCAGCGATCGTATTCATCAGCAGCCCCAGCGGAGGAGCAGGCTATGATGCCGATGACCTGAAAAACGGCGGCAATGGCTATGTGCCTATCACACTACAATACGGGGCGTATACAGCAACAGACGCCCGTGCGCACAGCATTGCCGCCGGCGACCCGGTTGAGCCCGGCATAGATAACCGTAGCTATAAAGGCAAAACCATTGCCGCTGCCAACCTGCAGGATTTGAAAACGATTGAGGACACCAAAAAAGCCATGAACGGCAAACCGGTGATCGTGGCGATCGCACTGGCAAAGCCGACCATCCCCGCTGAGTTTGAGAGGGACGCCGATGCCATTGTGGCCAACTTTGGCGTACAGAACCAGGCGATACTGGATATTATTTCCGGCGCAGCAGAACCATCGGGTTTGTTGCCCTTTCAGATGCCGGCCAATATGCAGACAGTTGAGCTGCAGGATGAAGATATTCCGCATGATATGATCTGTTATACTGACGCCGACGGACATTCCTACGATTTTGGCTTTGGGATGAACTGGAAGGGTGTGATACATGATGCACGCACTGCAAAGTATGTCGGAACGGTGCATAAACCGCAGTTCCACCTTAAAGGCAATGTAATTACCTTAACATCTTCAACTCCCGGTGCAAAGATATATTTCACCACGGATGGCAGTACACCGGCTTTTGTAGACGCTGATGAATACACAAAGCCGTTTAAAATATCGAAGGGTGCGGTTGTAAAAGCTATCGCGAAGGTATACGGCGTGGAAAATAGCGGGATGGTGGAATTAGCGAAGAATTAAACCTTTTGCTATTGAACAGGGCCGGTAGTTGGCGGTGGACCAGGGGCCAAACAAACCTCCCGGCGGTTATATGATGATATTGCTACGGAGATATTTACTAACAACTGATATTCATTAGTTTCAAGCTTATTATTTTTTCACCTGTGAGTTGTCTTTCAACGGGTTAAGAGCGGATTTGCCTGCATTCAGGGCAAACAATACCTTGTTAAAAGTGTTTTGTTATTGGAGTGAAACGATATTAGTAAGCATTAAATTTTGAAGATCATGAAACACTCGATCAAGTTACTGGCCGCGGGCTTATTGTTAAGTACCGGCCTTTTTGCAGCAGTTCCTGCAAAACATGCCACCCCGAAAACATCCCCGATGAAAGGAATGGTGTCATTCAAGCAAATGCCGACGAAAAGAGGCATTGAAATAAAGCTGAATGACCCTACAGCAGGGAACGCAACGGTAATAATTTATGACTGGAACAACGACGTTGTGTGGAAAGAGCCGCTGTCCACAAAAAAGGGCCTTGACAAGGGCTTTGTTTTAAGCCAGCTCGATAACGGCAACTACACCGTCGAAGTTTTCTGCGACAAACAGATGGTGGCAAAAAAGACCGCTCACGTTTATTACAAAGGCGATTCTAAATTTGTACAACTCAGGGGTTAAACGGAACCTGTTATTTAAAAAAGCATCGCTTTTCATTATCGGGGCGATGCTTTTTTGTTAATCTTAGATTTGACTTTACGCATCGGACTCCTGACTAGGCGTTCATATCTTCTTCCATTTCCGGTTTGTATTGACCCCGGCGGGCGGCGTTATCCAAACTGGCGCGATGAACGAGCATTTTTTGTGCCGCTACGACGTTTTCATCTCTACCCTTCCATATCTCCAGCGCAGGTTGTTGGATGGCGCGCGCAAACGAGAACGTAAGCGCCCAGGGTAGCTTGTTTTTAAATTTTATATGCATGGCATTCAGGTGTTCGGTTGCTGCCTCAGCGGATTGCCCACCCGATAAAAATGCCACACCCGGCACCGCCGCCGGCACCGATTGCAGCAGGCAGGTAACTGTAGCCTCGGCAACTTTATCTATACTGGCCGGTTTGGGGTTGCTCAGCCCGGGCAGCACCATATTGGGTTTCAGGATAACCCATTTTAAGTTTACTTTTTGAGCAAATAACTGGTCGAAGAGCACGTGCTGCACTCTTATGGTCACGTCGAAACATTTCTTAAGATCGTGGGGGCCGTCCATTAGTACTTCCGGCTCAACAATAGGCACAATTCCCGCTTCCTGGCAAAGGGCGGCGTAACGGGCAAGGGCGTGCATATTGGCTTCGATACAGCCCCTGCTCGGTAAAACCGGGCTAATGCTGATCACCGCCCGCCATTTGGCAAAACGGGCGCCCATGTTATAGTATTCGGCAAGCCTTTCTTTCAAGCCGTCAAGTCCCATTGTAATTTTTTCACCAGGGAAGCCTGCGAGGTCAGTAGTGCCTTCATCTACCTTTATGCCAGGCACAATACCTTGTTTTTTTAGCATATCAATAAATAAAACGCCGTCTTTGGTGGACCGATGGATCGTCTCGTCAAATAAAATAGCGCCGCTGATAAACTTGCCCAGGCTGGGTGCGCTAACGATCAGCTCGCGGTAGGCACGCCGGTACTCAATAGTTTGGGGGATGCCTGCTTCTTCAAATCTTTTGTTGCAGGTAGCTATACTTTCGTCCATCGCCAGCAGACCCCTATCGCCCGCAAATAGCGCATTAATGGTGTTGGTGAGTTCCTTTGCTTTCATAAACTACTTTGCCTCCTTTTGGGGATGGGATGCATCAATTCCCGTTTTATTGGCCGGATAGAATGTCCAACAAGTTTACGGAAATATAGTTGTAATCACAGCTAAAAATGATTAATATGATGACACAGATTATATAAATCTACAGCCGCGAAAGGCCATTATAAGTTGCCCCTTTTCATTTCGTCTGCTGCAAAATTTGACGCACGTGCGGTAAGCGCCATGTATAATATCGACGGGCTTTGATTACCGGTGGTAGTCATGCAGGCGCCATCGGTCACAAAAACGTTTTTACACAGGTGCAGTTGGTTATTCCCGTTTAGCAGCGATGTTGCCGGGTCCTTGCCCATACGGCAGCCACCCATTTCGTGTATGTCGAGGCCCGGCGGCTGTTTGTTCTCGTTGGTTTGGATGTTTTTGCAGCCGGCTTTCTCCAGCATTTCACGGCTTTGCGTCAAAAAATCCTGTATCATGCGTTCATCATTGTCGTCATACTCCACCGACGTGATGAGCAATGGTATGCCCCATTGATCCTTCTGATCTTTGCTCAGCCGCACGTGGTTGCTTGCCTTCGGCACTGTTTCGCCCTGCATGTACATATAAAGCTGCCAGCCGCCCGGTTCAGTAAGCGCGTCTTTATAAGCGGCGCCCACCTGGTCGCCGGGAACGTCATCGGGGTGAGTGGGCCGATAGGCGCCCATAAACGTGGTAAATCCGCCGAAATAATCCGTTTCGTGCCGGTGCAGGTTGCGATAATTGGCCAGGATCAGCTCTGTAGGGTTCCTCCCGAAATAATATTTATCCAAAAAGCCGTCCATCGTCGCAGTGATGGAGGCCCGGTAATTCTGGAATGCCACATATTTGCCTAACAGCCCGTTATCGTTCCCTAAACCATTCGGAAAACGATTGGAGGTTGAGTTTAGCAGCACCAGGTTACTGTTTAATGCCGATGCATTCAAAAAGACGATCCGTGCTGAATATTCGATCACTTCCTTTGTATTCGTATCAATGACCCTCACGCCACTGGCCTTGCCCTTTTTCTCGTCGTAGATAATGGAGTGCACTACTGAAAAAGGTCTGATGGTTAAATTCCCTGTCCTTTTTGCCCAGGGCAACGTGGAGCTATTGGAGCTGAAATACCCGCCGAAAGGGCAGCCGCGCATACACTCATTACGGGCCTGGCATTTGGCGCGCCCCTGGTCAAGGTGAATCTGGTTGGGCTTTGTTAAGTGTGCCCATCGGGCATGCACCAAATGGCGGTCGGGATAGTTTTCTTTTATTTTTTGGCTGATATGGGCTTGTATGCAATTCATATCAAAAGGCGGCAAAAACTCCCCGTCGGGCATCGCCTCAATGCCGTCCTTATTGCCGCAAACGCCGATAAATTTCTCCACGTGTGCATACCAGGGCGCTACATCCTTATAACCAATGGGCCATTCAATGCCATAACCGTAACGGGCAGGGTTGGCAAACTCAAACTCGCTCCAGCGCTGGCAGGCGCGCCCCCAGGTAAGCGATTTTCCGCCAACCTGGTAGCCGCGTATCCACTCAAAAGGTTTTTCCTGTATGTATGGATGATCCTTATCCTTAATAAAAAAATGCGCACAATCCTCGCCAAAGCCTGCCGCCTGGCTGATGTAGGGGTTCTCCTTAATAAACTCCAGTGTCATCTGCCCGCGGTGCTTAAACTCCCAGGGGTTCATGGTTGCGGTAGGGTAATCCTTTACATGCTCTACATCGCGGCCGCGCTCCAGCACAAGGGTTTTCAAACCCAGCTCACAAAGCTCCTTGGCGGCCCATCCGCCGCTGATGCCGGAGCCGATAACGATGGCATCGTATTTAGTAGTAATTGGTGTTGCCATTTTTATAATTGGTGGAGATAAATGTAGGGAAATTT
>Ga0207041_1124_pt1 | contig 13535 bp, 3 predicted proteins | sample Alteio_BWMinCont_73_FD_153311 | JGI IMG/M metagenome (GOLD analysis project Ga0207041, IMG submission 153311) | Enriched cells from forest soil in Barre Woods Harvard Forest LTER site, Petersham, Massachusetts, United States -... | ecosystem: Environmental > Terrestrial > Soil > Temperate forest >... | reverse complement strand
ATTGGCGTCCGAAGAACGAGATGCCAAGCGGCAAGCCGTGCAAGAACCCGCCCACCACGTTGATGTTCGGGCACTGTGCCACGGCCGCGGCATTCGAACTTCCTCCAGTGAAGTGGTCTCCGTTCACCAAGTCCGTGATCCACGCCGGGCCTCCGGTCGGGGCAACAATAGCATCAAGACGGTGCTTGTCCATCAATGCTTCGATACCTTGAGTGCGCGCCAGCTTCACATCTTTCTTCAGGGCATCAAGATATTTCTTGTCAGTGAGCGGGCCCTTGGCTTCGGCTTTCTCAAAGAGGTCCTGGCCGAAGTAAGGCATCTCTTTTTCCTTGTTCTTGATGTTGAATTCAATGATCTCTTTCAAAGTCTTGACAGGGGCATCCGGGCCGAGTTTCGCCAAATAGGCATTCATGTCAGCTTTCAATTCGTAGAGCAGAACGACCAGTTCGGAATCGTCAAATTTGCCGAACGTATCTAGATCGGCGGGGTCGACCAAGTCCGCTCCGGCCTTCTGCATCGCATCGAGTGCGGAGCCCATGACGGCATCAACAGCTTCGCTGAATCCAAAATATTTTCTCGCTACGCCGATGCGCGCGCCTTTGAGGCCATTCGGATCGAGATACGTTATGTAGTCAGAGTGGGATTTTCCAGTCGTGCCACTGGTGGCTGCATCTTTAGCGTCTTCACCAACGATTACGCCAAGTAGTTTTGCCGCATCCTGTACCGTGCGCGCCATGGGGCCAGCGCCATCTTGCGTATGCGAAATCGGGATGATCCCTGCGCGGCTCACCAATCCAACCGTCGGCTTGATCCCAACGATCCCGCAATTCGATGACGGGCTCACGATCGAACCATCCGTTTCTGTGCCGATAGCCGCGACGCACAAGTTCGCCGACACAGCCGCGCCAGATCCTGAACTCGAGCCGCTGCAGTTTCGGTCGAGTGCGTAGGGGTTGCGCGTGAGACCGCCTCGTCCGCTCCATCCGCTGGTGGAGTGGCTCGACCTGATGTTCGCCCACTCGCTCAAATTCGTTTTGCCCAGAATGATCGCTCCGGCCTCGCGCAATTTTGCGGCAACAGTCGAATCTTGTGATGGTTTTGAGCCGACCAACGCCAGTGATCCCGCCGTAGTCATCATCTTGTCAGCAGTATCGAGGTTGTCTTTGATCAGGATGGGAATTCCGTGCAACGGTCGCCGCATTTTCTCTTCTGTTTTGTCCAATCTGTCGGCGATGGCCAGCGCATCGGGGTTGATCTCGATGATCGAATTGAGCATCGGCCCGCTCTTGTCAATGGCTTCGATTCGCGCCAAGTATTTCTCTGTGATCGACCGTGCGGTATATTTGCCGGATCTCATACCATCTTGCAACTCAGTGATGGTGATCTCGTCGAACTCAAATTTCTGGAACGAGGCAGGTGCAGCGGATGAAGCAGTCACGGTCGAAGGATTCGGCGCATTCTCAAATACTCGAGCGCCTGCGAAAGCTGGCAACGTGATCGCACCGGCGCTACCAAGAACGGCAGTCTTCAGGAACCGTCGGCGGCTGGAACCGGCGCCCGTCGCATTTTTATTGGGCATATCTCCTCCATAAACTATTTGCGGCTGAGTTTACCATTCCCCGCCTTGAATTATCGCGTTAATACCCGCAAGATAGATAGATGGCTGAGAAGAAAGAAAAACTTTTAAGTGAGGTCATGCGCGACCGTCGCACCACGCCGAACTTCGGCGCGCAACCTGTTCAAGATGCCGACCTTGACCAGATCATCCAAGCTGGTGTGGATGCTCCCAGTAGCTACAACGCCCAGCCATGGCGTTTTGTGGTCGTGCGCGATCCCGAACTTCGATCAAAATTGGCAGAAGCTTCGCGAGGACAAGCACGTGTAGCGCAAGCACCTGTGGTGATCGTCGCCTGTGGCGATCCGGAAGCTTGGCGCAAGGGCGATCTCGAAGAGATGTTGCGCATCGCAAAAGAGCAGGGCTATGGAACGGACGCCAGCCACAATTATGTCCGCGAGAAATTTCCGAAACTCATGCAATCAGTAGACGTGGAAGCCTGGCTCAACCGCCAAGTCATGATCGCCTTCACCCAGATGATGTTGATGGCTGAGGCTCTTGGGTATGACACGGCTCCAATGGAAGGTTTTGAAGCCACCAAAGTACGTGTTTTACTCGGTATTCCGGGGTCGGTTTTTGTAGTTGCCATGCTCTGTATCGGCCATCTCGAAGGGTCTGACAAACGCTTCGGCGGGCGCTTCACAAGTGATCATGTTGTCTATCACGAACGTTGGGGTGGCGGAACTGGTGAATGACCGCATTTTGGCAGGTAACAACTCATTAAACCTCTCGTAACCCCCTTTGATACCAATAAGTTAACAATCCAATACTTTCGTGAAAAACTATTTCCCTAAGCCACATGGATGCTTTAAAGTTATGAGGCCCGGGTATCTGCGCGGCGAAGCTCTCGCCGTTTTCACGCAGTGCTATCAGCCCATGTCCTGGGAACGTGGATCTGTCTCCACGTTTTGTTTTTCATCAGCAGAAAACGAGTGCAAGGACCCCAAATGTACTGGAAGCGGTGTTTGCTGATTTCGGCCCTTTTCATTGCGCCATTGTTGTATGCGCAGAGCTCTACGTCTCAGGACCCGACCCAGCAGAACCCCACCAATACGAATCAGCCGCCACAGAATCCGTTGAGCCAGCAGCCGACTTCTGACATCCAGCAGCAGCAGGCGGACCTGCAGAAGCAGCAACAACAACAGACCAATAATTCCTTTGATGTGAGCGGCGCTACCGGTGCCGGTGAAGACGTCACACTCGGCGAGATCCGCATCATCCAGCGCTATACCGAAGTCAACGGTCTGGTGACACAATCATTCCGCATCGATCCGCATACTATATCTGACCAGTGTGGAACACCTCCCGTTGCCGGATGCATTGTTGGCGCTTTCTACCAGCAATATGAGTTCAATTTTTTCACTGACAAAGATATCTCGCACTTCTGGGCACATCATCGCTTCCAATTATTGAGCCAATATCGCGGAACCAGCGATGTCAGCGTTGACCCCGAACGCAACAGCCTGCAGAAGGGGTACATGCGTATCTTCAGCCCGAAAGACGAGATCATCGTCGGGGATGCGCTCATCAATTATTCACGGCTCACCTTCAACCAGAACATCAAAGGACTCAGCGTCAGTGATAGGTTTGCGCCGAAGTGGAAGATCTCTTTTGTGGGCGGGGTCTATATCGATCGTTGGGGTTCGCTCTACAAACAGTTCAACTCGCTTCCCGGACGTCCCTTCATGGCCACGGTTTTCGGTGGACGTCTCGAGCACAATATCCTCCGCAGTTCCACTATTGGTCTGAATTTCAGTTCGTTCGTCGACCAGACTGGGACTTACCCCGCCATCAATCCTGCTACTGGACTTCCATTCCAGCCCGGCGATGCGCCCGAGCCCACCAACAACCAAGTTGTGAGCATGGATGGAAAATTCAACTTCAAGAACGGTCTGCGCCTAGATGGGGAATACGCCTACTCATTCACGGATTTCGACCGCCGTTATGCGAACATGTGCGTTGGTCCGGATGGAGTGACTCCCTGCGATACCAACCGCCCCGAGCCCGACTTGAACCGCAAGCAAGGTGACTGGGCCGGACGATTGGAAGGCAGTTACAGATTCCACAAACTTTCTTTACGCGCTGCTTTCGTCCGTTATGAACCGAACTTCGCATCGCAGAACGCGCGCCAGATCCCTGATCTGCAAGATTGGTTGTTCCGCGCCTCATATGACCTTACGCGTTGGTTGACACTCGATGGCACCGCGCGCCGCTCCAACAACGACCTGCGCCATCAACTCAGCAATCCCACGGATGGCACCACTCCCGGCTACGAAACCATACTCTGGGGCCCGGAGATGAAGTTCATCATCCACGATCTGGCGATCTACAAACGTGCCTCCCTCGAGATCGGGTTCCGCGACCGTTACACCACCACGACAACTGGCGCCATTAATACAAACGTGCGTATCCCGTATTCCGAACTGATTTTGCCAGTGAAACGCACATTCCTTACTCTTGGCTACGAACGCCGCCAGGTCGATGACCATGTGAACCAGACCTTGACCTCGAACACCGACCGATTCTACGGAGGCGTACGCGGTATATTCGATGTAGGACGATGGCTGATCAATCCGTCCGTCCGCTACGAGCTTGAACGCCAATCCAACCGTCCTGCGATCTGCACCGTACCGGCTTTGCCGGCGCCGCAGTTCTGCACCGATTTCATCGATGCGGACAGTACGCTTCTCCACAACTCGAACCGCTTGGCCAGCGCTTCTTTGTATATCGAGGCGCCGAAATATTTCATCTTCGAAGGCCAATTCCGCTCTGCATCCTCCACATTGACTTCGCTGGCGCTGCCGGTGCCGATCATCGTGCCGCCCACCAACCTGTTCAGCCACACTCCTTCGGGATACGACCGCCCCACATACAAAGCGCAGCTGACCTACAAGATCAACAACGATGAGAACTATCAGTTCAATTTCTCATTCGAACGTAACATCAATTTCTACGCCGTGATCCTGGGCCAGCCGAACAGCCAGAATTACGATGAACGTATCTGGCAGGGCGGCATCCTCATCCGCTTCGGCCGCAAGAAAAAATGACCGGGTGGGTCTTCCGGTTCACGTAAGCTGAAATTCCATGGACTTCTTGAATAAAATCCGCAAACAGATCGAAGCGTTGCTGGAACGCGTTCCAGTGGGCAAGATCGATCTTTTTCTTGCCGTTCTTGTGACTTTGTTGGGGTTGGGCACGTACGCCTTTGTCGAGATCGGGAAGAACTCCGCTGCTGTATTCAGTTTCATCAACACCATAGAAGAGCGTTCACTGGATGCCCGTTTCCGGTTACGTGGCACGCGCCCTCACGATGACCGCATAGTCATTGTGGATATCGACGAGAAAACGCTGCAAAAGGTAGGCGCTTGGCCCATTCCACGCAACACATATGCCACTGTGCTCGATAAGCTCAGTGATGGCGGCGCTAAGACCATCTCGTTCGACGTGGATTTTCCAACACCGGAGAAGAACTCCGCCGTTGAAGCGTTGAAGAAATTGGAAGACGAACTCGGCCCGCGCGCCCCGAAAGAAGTGCTCGACAAGATCCGTGCGATAGAAAGCACCAGCGACAACGACGCCATATTGGCGGATGCTGTCAAGCGGTCAGGGCGTGTCATCCTCGGCCATATTTTCCTCGACCGCGACCGCGCCAAGTCTCAGGACGCAAAGGCTGCTGAGGATTATTACTACATCCTCTCCAACCATCCTTTCCCGCAACTTTTGGTCGTCACCAGCGGCAGGAGTTTTGATCTTGAGCATGCTTGGGAAGATAAGAAGCCGAACGAGAAGTTGGATTACGAGCCCGGCGGTTCCCAGAGCAACCGCGGACGCGTCTATTGGGGCGTGGAATCCAACATACGCATCATCGGGGAAGCATCTCTGGCACAGGGTTTCTTCAACTATGAACCCGATGCCGATGGCACCGTCCGTCACTCGATCCTCATCGCCCGCTACCTTGACCGTGAATTCTATCCATCCTTGGCGCTCCAGACCCTGATCTCACTGGAAGACATAAAGCCACAGAGCATCGAAGCCAAACTGGCAGAGAACGGGATTGAGAGTTTTAAGATAGGCCCTTATACGCCGAATGTGCAAAAAGATGCTTCTGGTTTGATCAATTTCACTGGCCCTTACAACACATACAAACATTACTCCATGGCCGATGTGATCGATGGCACCATTCCAACATCAACTTTTAAGGACAAGGTCGTTTTTGTTGGCGCCACCGCGCTCGCCATCGGCGACCTGCGCAACACGCCTTATAACGGCTCGTACATGGGAGTCGAACTGCACGCCAATACATTGGACAACCTCCTCAACGGTGACATTAAAGGACGAGGTTTTCTGCATCGCGGCCAAACTGAGGAAATGCTCGATATCGCATTGATCTTGCTCATGGGTCTCGGACTCGGATACCTGTTCAGTAGTTTGCCTCCCTTACGTGCCACCATCGTAGCCATCGTGGGATTGGTTGTTTTCTCTTTCGTCGTCTATGGGGCATTCATCGGTTTCGGCATGTGGCTCAGCTTCGTCATCCCCGCCGGCACCATGATCGTGGATTACGCCGCCATCACCAGTTTCCGCATGATCTTCGAGGAACGCGAGAAGCGCAAGATCCGCAGCTACTTCTCGTCGTATCTCTCACCTGGTGTCATCGCGTTGATCGAGAAGGACCCGCGAAAATATCTACGCACCGGTGGCGAGATGAAAGAGCTGACCATCATGTTCAGCGATATCCGCTCTTTCACCACTATCGCCGAAGGCCTCACGCCGGATGAGTTGGTCCATCTGCTCAATGAATATCTTGGTGAGATGACTGAGATCTTGTTCAGGAACTGGGGCACACTCGATAAATTCATCGGGGACGCGGTCATGGCCTTCTGGGGTTCCCCCTACCCGCAAACGGACCACGCCATCCGTGCCTGCAAGGCAGCGCTCGAAATGGGGAACCGGCTTGACGAATTGAACATGAAGTGGGAAGCCCAAGGTCGCAAGCAACTCAGCATTGGTATCGGTTTGAACACTGGTCCGGTCAATGTGGGCAACATGGGAACGTTGAAACGCATTTCCTACACCGTAATGGGCGACCACGTGAACCTCTCCTCGCGCCTCGAAGGCCAGACCAAGGACTACAAAGTCCGCATCATCGTCGCCGACGGCACTTATCTGCAGGCCAAAGAACATTTTGTCTTCCGCGATCTCGACAAGATCAAGGTCAAGGGCAAGCTCAAGCCAGTGAATATTTACGAGTTGCTCGCACCCGGCAAAGATTCTTCCAGTTACGCAGAGTTACTCTCTAAGTGGAACGCCGCGATTGCGCAATACCGCGCTGGACGCTGGCACGCCGCCAAATAAAAGTTCGATGAACTGTTGCAGCGTTGGCCTGATGATGGCCCCGCTCACACCTTTTTGAAGCGTTGCCACGAAAACATTGAGGAAGCCGTCCCGGAAGGTGAATGGGATGGAGTCTGGGTGGCCAAATCGAAGTAGGTTGATCCAGCGAACGTCAAGGATTTTGCAGGTTTTTCAAGGGTAACCATAGGCAGCGTCCGTTGGTAATCGGGCGTTAAATCCATCGGGGTGCGAACATTACTCTTGTTACTTTGTAAGGATTTGGCGGGCGGCTACCCTTAGTGTGGGCTGTTTTGTTCAACGGCAGGGAAGCCCTTTTCCACAAGTTTGTTGTTCAGCATTGTCCAATAATTCGCTCGGCAATTCGGTCCGAATGAAGGGCAGAAAAATGAGAAAACAGTTCTGGGGCATCGTCAGCGGAGCGTTCCTATTCTCCTCTCTTTTCTTGGGGACATTGCCCCTTTCAGCTCAGGCAACTCCCGCACAAAAGCCGGCCGTTCCGGCGGCGCAAAAAGCCGGCTCGGTCACCGCTCTGCTCCCGGTCGCCCACGTCGTCCGTGGTATTGGCAAGGCTGCTACTACGCTCGAAGCCAAAAAAGGCGATGACTTGGTATGGAACGACCTTGTCCGCACCGAAAAAGGTGGACGCATCCGCATCACCCTCACCGACCAATCTGTTCTTTCGCTCGGCTCCCAGGCCGAACTCCGAATTGTTAAGCATGATGCCCGCAGCCAACAAACCGCCCTGCAACTCGGTTATGGACGCATCCGCGCTGAAGTCGCTTCTGTCACTCGCGATGGTGGCAGCTTCGAACTGCGCACTCCCACCGCGGTCGCGGGCGTGATCGGCACAGACTTCGGCACGGATTCCTCACTCCCCGGCGTCACAACATTCCTTTGTCTCGCGGGTACCGTGCAAGTTTCAAACTCTGATCCCGGTGTGAACGGTACAGTGCCATGTCCCGCAGGCACAACTACATCTGTTTCAACCGGTGCAAAACCTACAGCGCCCCAACCCATCACTCAGCAACAGATCCAGCAGTTGATCCAAGATACCGAGCCCGCCACCATCAACTCGCTCTCACCGTCCTCAGCGCTGCAAGCCGCTTCGCTCATCGCCACCGCGACCGGGACCAAGATGACCGGCATCAACGGCGTTTCCATCTCTGGCACCGGAGTGGCTGTTTCTCTCGTTGCGGGCAACACGGATAGCAGCACTAGTGTGAACGTGACCGTCGCGCCTGACGCCAATGCCGGCCCGCGCACACTTACCTTCACCAAGGCCAACGGACAGAACTCGGCAGCTGTCTTCTCCATCCTCGCGCCACCTTCTTCTACAGGGAATCTGGATGTGAACGCGTTGAAGACCGCCTATGACGCGGTCATAGAACAAGAGCGGCAATCTGAAAACGCCGGCATCAATTCCATCGGGCTCAGTGTGCAACAATCCGCCAACCTCGGTGGACAGCAACTCACCCAAGCCGACCTTCCTCTGTCACCACCCGTGGACCTCACTCCCGCGACCGCAGAAATGGTGACGGACGTGGCTCCATTGCTCACAGCCATGGGTAACACCGGCAACACTGCCAACGGACTAGCCGCAACTGCAACCACCAACTTCAACAAAGATGTGGATACAGTTGTCGCTGCTGCGCGCGTGGCCACGCCTCCGGCCACGAATGACGCCATTACTGCGTTGGTGAAGAGCACATTCAATAATGACAACGCCGCGTTACTGCAGTCTTTCACTCAGAACCGCGCGACACTTGGCGCTGCTGCCACCACGGCGAATGGTGCCGTCAACAACACAACGACAAAATGGCTGGCCATCATTCAGGCAGCAGCCGCTGACCAAGCCAAGAGTCCCAACATCACATCCATGGTGGCTAGCCAAGGCAATCCAGGGACAACGGTTCAAGTCACCATCAAAGGTGATCACCTGTTGGGGATGAAATCCATTATTTCGAGCGGCAATGGATTGACGGCGACGATTGTGCCCGGCGCCACTGATTCCCAACTCACATTCAATTTGGTCTTGACGCCTGACGCTGTAGCTGGCCAACGTACTTTCACATTCACTCGTAACAGCGGCTCGACCAGTACGCAATTTTTCACTGTCAATTCGTCGAATGCGCCTCCCAATCCCAAGATCGATAACACCGAACGCTCCTATGATCTCGGAGTCTTCGCCCAACCGGCTTTTGATGGTTCCGGTTCCAGCGCGAACAACGGTGCCTCCGTGGCCAGCACCAATTGGGACCTCTGCGACCCCAGCTATCGTCCCACTGCAGCTGGTGTCGTGCTCCCCGCTAGCGACACCCGGTGCCATCCCATCAACGGTTATTCATCGCCGCAACCGCAATTCAACGTGCAGACCTGTAATCTCAACAGTGGAGACTATGCCGCACGCCTTACCGTTACTGATACCAATGCATTGATCTCGAAGATGGACGCCATCCTGCACATCCTCCCGGCGAACTATGACAATCCGCCGAACCGCCTGCAGAACATGGCGCAGGCGTATATGTCGCTCCAGCCTGACCAGTTCTTGGCATTCTTTGACCCCAGTTATGCCGGATACACCGCTCTTGCGGAGAATATCCGCAACACGTTCAACCAGTTGCAGAGCATGTCCATGAACGTGCAAGTCTCACAGGTGAACATCAGTTGCAATGATGCTGACATCCACGCCACTTGGCAGCAGAAATATACATTCAAGGCCGATCAGACTTGTGCCAACGTACCTTCCAACCAGGTCTGTAACCGCGTGGTCTTCTCCCAGAACGAGAATTTGACCATGCACTTGGTCCGCACGCCTGGCAAAGGCTGGTACGTCGCCCAGATCTCAGGCGATAACGGAACGGTACAAGGCGTTCCTCCCGGTCCGGTGCAGACTACGGTTGCAGCTCCCGACATGACCATTGCGGCCAATTCATTGCAATTGTTAGGTGGAGGCACGGCCATCGGTGCCGGTAACAACACCTTCACCGCCACTGTGCAGAACATCGGCACCGGAGCGCTCAGCGCCGCCGATGGTGCGGTCGCTGGCATCCGCTTCAGCGTTACGGACATCAACCACAATGAGATCGTGGCCACGCAGGTGCCATTGCCTGCCATTCCTGTTGGCGGTTCCGTTCAGGTGCAAGGGACGATGAACGTTCCCAACGCCGCGCCCAACACGCCCATCATTGTCATCGCAGTGGTGAATTTCAACTGCGTGTTACAGACGGAATCGAACTGCGCCAACAACACACAGACACTGAATCTCACTCTTGGCTCCATCGATCTGGCTGTGAGTAATTTCCGCTCCGTGGGAACTCTGATCGCCACCCAACAAGGCGACATCCGTGTGGACATCAAGAATCAGGGCCTTACTGCTACCGTTCCCGTCTCTGGAAACCTATTGCTCAAGCAGGGAACTGCAACTATCGGCAGCGCGAACATCCCCGCGATTGCACCCAGCGCAACCGTCACGCTCGATATTTTCTTCACCGTCCCGGATGTCCTTCCATTCGGGAATCAGACGTACACTGTCAGCATCGCTCCTGGCTCCGAAGCGGGAGACACCAACCCCGCCAACGATTCTGTCACCGGACAGGTCACAACCCTCTCCGCTATTGACCTCTCCATCAGCAACCTCAGTATCCCTGCCGGACTTACTGCCTTCCAGTCCAGTACGGCCACGGTTCAGGTCACAAACAATGGCGGACTGAATTACACACCTGGCGCCAATGACAAGATCAATCTATCGGACGGTACAACTCTCATTGGCACGAGCGCACTTCCCTCGGTCAACGCTGGCGCAACCGTTACCATCAGCAATATCGGGTTCACCTTGCCCAATGTCAGTGGAACGCAGAGCTTCACAGCCGCGATTTCACCCGCGCCTGCCAATGATGTGACCACTGCGGACAAATCCACTTCCGCCTCGGCCAGCATTATCGCCGCAAATGCCGTCCTCAGTGTCACCAATCTCGCCATCAGCGGACACACTCCACCATTTACCGGAACTCAAGCATTCAACATCGGTGAGAATTTCACTGTGTCTGTAACGGTCGCCAATTCCGGCAACTATCAACCGACCGGCAATTTCACAGTCACTCTTTCTTGTGGTACGAGTTGTGGCACACCACTCACGGGTTCAGCCGCTGTCCCACCCATTGGGCAAAGTGTTGTCGTCACCATTCCCTCCACTAATTTCAATCTTCCGGTCGGAGCGTACCAAGAGACCATCACCATCACCACGCTTCCTGCTAATGCCGTGGTCGGCACGGCCTTCCCGCAGCAGCCTTTCGAGTCCTTTGATTTCAATTTGTCCGACCCTGTCCCCGTTTCACCCGTGCAGAACCTTCCCATCGGTGGATCAGGCACATATCAGGTCCAACTCAATGAGCCGGGCGTGGTCACTCCGCTTTCATTGAATTTCGCCGGCAACCCACCTGTCACCGGAGGCGTGACCAACGCATCCTCTGGAACTCTCGCCAGTGGTGGCAGCGCGACTCTGACCGTCTCCACCACAACGGCAACCGTCCCTGGCAGCATTGAATTGATCACAGCAGGAAGCGCGCGCTTCGGTGTGACCCATATCACAGGACAGCAGATGCAGTTCTACACCGCATCTTTCACCAATGTCAGTGGAGGCCAACCCGGCAGCACCAGTGGAACGCCTATCCCACTCTTGATCGGTGGACCTTCGAGCCAGGTGCAATACAAGTTGAACGGGACATTCTCTACTGCTGGCGGCCCGGCAACGCTTGTCAACTCAACAGCTGTCGGCATCAACGTCAACGTCAGCGCCACCACCGCCAACCCCGGAGACATCCTGACGCTTACACTCTCTGCCGTTGCCGGAGCTACACCGAATGTTTCCACACCCTATACGCTGACCTTCAACATTCCCAACACCGCGCCTCAGCAGACGGTCAGCACACAGATCTTTGTATTGCCCATTCCCGTTCCAGATTTGACCATTACTTCCGTCGCCCCCACCAATGCTTTCAGCGGACGCAACTTCTCCACAAATCCGTTGCTCAGCGGTGAGGCCGGGGACTTCAACGTCATCGTCGGCAACATCGGCGGCTCTGCGGGTGGTGCGAATTCCAGTGTGCGCGTCCATCTAGGCAGCCTCACTGGACAAGTCATCGGCCAAGCCGCTCTCGGCTCTGCCATCGTTCCCAATGGCACCACAAGTGTGCTCGTACACATCGATGCACCTGACCCACTTTCCAACAATGCAAGCAACTTGCTCGTCGTCGAGGTCACGCCTGACGTCAACGAACTCGTCACTACCAACAACAGCAGTTCACTTGCAGTCGCAACCTCAGATTGGTCTTTAGGTGTCACCGGAGCTGGCAGCGCGAATGCGACTCCTCTGGCCGTTTCCAGTGTTGCTCCCACCAATGCGAACCTGGTGGTCACTACCGGTCTCGGCGCCGGACTCGGTCCTATCACGCTGGTCGCTGGGAGCACATCCACAGGTGTTTCGAACACAACTCTGCCTGCGGTCATCACTGCACCGCTCAATAAGACTGTCGTGATCAATGTGGTCGCATCCGCCCAGAGTGGCGTTTATGCCATGCAGGTTATCGCTGAAATGCTTGATGGTTCCGTCGTCACCGCACGCCGTAGCGCTGTCATCTTCCTCTCCGTCAACGGAGGCACGCTGATCGATACCGTCACTGTCTCCAGCAGCCGCAGTAACGCTTCCTCAACAACATCCTGCTCAGGATCTTGTACGCCGATCCAGATCAACGGCCCACTGGTGGAATCCACGCAGATCACCGCGACCCGTGCCAGTGGCACCGTCGGACACGTCGATCTCTTCCTCTCTGACGACCCCGGCGTGGTCAGCAACGTCTCCACCACCGGACAGCAACAGCTCCAATCCATCAACGATGTGAATTACGGTATGCCGGTTCCGTTGAGCGTTACTGCGAGCGAATCCACTACCGGAGCCATTACCTCAGGTCCTGCCAAGGTCGCCGTGAGCGCCGTCAATATCGCCAGCAACGTGGTCCGTTCCAATCCCACAATGCCAACAATTGGCAACCAGCAGACGTATTTGTTCTATAACGTGGGTGACCTCGCCGCCACACTCACGCCTGGTTCATGTATCGAGGTCCCATCCAATGGCGGCACGCAGAACATCTCTGTCACGTTTACCTCGATCAGTGGTTTCAACAGCAGCCTCACTTGGCAGTGGATCGGTCTGCCCGCGGGCCTCTCCGTGAACATTCCCTCCGGTTCCACTTCTTTCAGTGGAGGCTACGCGCCTGCCAGCTTCATCTTCACCAACAACAACACGCAGGACATCGCTGCCGCCCAATCGCTCACGTTGCAAGTCACTGTCTCCAACGGCAACGGATCAGCCAGCAAGTTCTTCCCCGTGCAGATGTATCTGAACGGCACCGCATGCGGTGGTACTTCCTTCGGTGCGCATCCGGCCAGCACAGGTGGCTCGACCTCGATCAACGGAACGTGGAAGACCAATCCCGGCGCATCCGGCGCTACATCGCAGATGGTCCCACATTCCGCGCTGCCAGATCTCTCCATCCATTCCGTGGACGTT
>Ga0207041_1123_pt1 | contig 13652 bp, 8 predicted proteins | sample Alteio_BWMinCont_73_FD_153311 | JGI IMG/M metagenome (GOLD analysis project Ga0207041, IMG submission 153311) | Enriched cells from forest soil in Barre Woods Harvard Forest LTER site, Petersham, Massachusetts, United States -... | ecosystem: Environmental > Terrestrial > Soil > Temperate forest >... | reverse complement strand
TCCGGGTTTATATGGTTTGTTCTACAAATAGGTAGCCCCTAACGGGGCATAAGTCCGCTCGGACAACGCCTGGGAAGTTCACCGGAACGGGATTAGCAGATTGTACAATTGGGTTGTGGTAGTCATCCTAAAATCTTTCAATCCTACAAATACTAATCAATTAGTTGCAATCCTAATAAATTAGTATCACATTTGATTTAAAATTAGATCATCATGCAAAAACTGGCGAAAAGAGAAGAACAAATTATGCAGGCCGTATGGCAGCTGGGACAGGCCTTTATTAAGGAGATCATTAATGAAATGCCCGATCCCAAGCCGCATTATAATACCATTGCCACCATGGTAAAGATACTGGAAGACAAAGGCTTCCTGGCGCACGAAACTTTTGGTAACGTTTTCCGCTATTATCCGGTCATATCAAAAAAGGATAGGGTATACAGGGTGACCCAGGACCGGTATGACCGCGGCAAGCTGGCTACCCAATGGGCCGGAGGGGCGTTTGCTGAGGGGAATGCCTTTAAGAATAATTTCCCGCAGGTAGAAGATTTTGTAAAGATTGTTGGCACGGGGTCGGTGCTGGCGATTAATAATGATAAAAAAATAGTTCTTGAGAAATCGTACTTCGCAAGTCCCTCTTTCTTCAATGTTTTCAGTTACCCGCTCCTCAGCGGCGACCCGAAAACAGCTTTAAAAGAAGTTAATTCGGCGGTGATTACCGAAACTGTTGCTAAAAACCTGTTTGGAACCGCTGATGCCGTAGGTAAAACGTTTAAGTTTGATACCACCCTGATGAAGGTAACCGGCGTAATGAAGAATTACCCGGAAAATACGCATTTCAGGAGCGATCTGCTGTTGTCGTACAGTACGCTGATGAAGTTTGTCGGGCCGAAAAACGACCTGGACAATGCCTGGCTCAACGACGGCTGCCTTACTTACCTTTTGTTAAGGCCCGGCGTTGATCCTAAAGCTTTGGAAGCCAAATTCAAACCTTATGTAGATGGGGTATACAAAAAGCTCAACTGGTCGGGCGCCAGCGCCGTATATCATTTACTGCCTTTGGAAAAGATCCACCTCTCGCCGAATCTAATGGTCGAGGCCGAGCCTCATGGCGACGGCAAGTCCGTTTATTTATTGGCCGGGATAGCCATATTTGTGATCATCATTGCCTGGATCAATTATATCAACCTGGCTACCGCGCGCGGCATTGGCAGGGCAAAGGAGGTAGGCGTCCGTAAAACGCTGGGATCGGCAAAAGGACAATTGATTTTGCAGTTTATGCTTGAATCTATGCTGTTGAATGGTTTGGCGGTCGTACTCGCCATTGTGCTTATCATCATATTCCTGCCCATCTTTTCAGCTATATCCGGTCAAAATATAACGCTCGGCTTATTATTCACGCCGGTATTTTGGCTGGCGGTTGCCGGGCTGTTTCTGGTTGGATCATTCTTCTCGGGTTTTTACCCTGCAATAGTACTATCCAGCTTCAGGCCGGTAGAGGTAATGAAAGGAAAACTGTCAGCCTCATCCGGTGGCATAATCCTGAGGAAAGTGATGGTTGTTTTCCAGTTTTCCGCTTCTATATTCCTGCTAATCGGATCTGTTACCGTTTATCGGCAAGTAAGCTTTATGGAAAAACAGAACCTGGGCATTAACATCGAGCAAACGCTGGTCATCAAACAGCCGCTGGCGCACATCGATTCGTTTTACCGCAGTATGAGCGCTTTTAAAAACGAATGTCTGCGCAACCCCTCCATAAAAAGCATTACGGTGTCCACATCCATCCCGGGCGAACCGGTTGGCTGGAATGCCGGCGGTATTAAACTAAAAGGCACGGACCAGTCGCAAGGCAAACAATACCGCATCATCGGCGGCGACTACGATTACCTGAAGGCGTACGGCGCAAAACTAATAGCCGGTCGGGTATTCTCCAAAGATTTTACCACCGACCCGCATGCCGTTGTATTTAACGAGAAAGCTACCGAAGAAATGGGCTTTGAGAAACCCGACCAGGCAGTAGGCAAGCAGATTGATTTTTGGGGACAAGTTTATACCATTATCGGTGTGGTAGAAAATTATCATCAGCAATCACTGCACGATGCCTATGATGCCCTTATTTTTCGCTGTATACCCGATGTACGCGGCAATGTGTCAGTAAAATTAAATTCAGCCAACCTGGATCAAACCCTGGCCACTTTAAAAACTAACTGGAAAGCTTTCTTCCCGCAGGATCAGTTCGATTACTTTTTCCTCGATCAGCATTTTAACGAGCAGTACCATGCCGATAAACAATTCGGGCAGGTATTTGCGGCATTTACCGGAATAGGCATCCTGGTGGCCTGCCTGGGCTTATTCGGCCTCGTTTCATACACCATTGTGCAGCGTACCAAGGAGATCGGTATCCGAAAGGTTTTGGGCGCCTCGGTTAATACCATCCTTCAATTGTTATATAAAGATTTCGCCCAATTGGTTTTGATAGCCTTTATAGTAGCGGCCCCGCTGGGCTGGTACGCCGTCCACCAATGGCTGCAAACCTATGCCTTCCGGATCGATATCAGCTGGCTGTTTTTTGTGATCCCGTTTATAACGGTAGCGTTTATCGCTATGGCAACGGTTTCGTATCTGAGCGTTAAAGCGGCGTTGATGAACCCGGTGCTGAGTTTGAAGGTAGAGTAGTCATTGGTCATTGGTCATTGGTCATTGGTCATTGGTCATTGGTCATTGGTCATTGGTCATTGGTCATTGGTCATTGGTCATTGGTCATTGGTGGGAGCATGATAAAATACTAATAAATTAGTTTTATTACTAATGTATTAGTATTTATAAAATATTGTTTTTACTTTAGCTTCTGCTAATGACCACTGACTAATGACTAGCCGCCATGATACGAAACTACATCAAAACCGCCTGGAGAAATTTGTTAAAGAACAAATTTTACTCCCTCATTAACATAGCAGGCTTAACTGCAGGGCTGGCTATCGGCATCCTGATATTATTGTGGGTGCAGGATGAATTAAGTTTTAACACCTTTCATAAAAAAACGCCTGATATTTACCGGCTGGAGCTTTTTGGCGGGACGGGGAGCAGCAGGCAGATATTTACTGTCGGAGTAGCCCCGATAGGCCCGCTGGCAAAACAGCAACTGCCTGATGTGATTGACCAGGTGCGGCTAACCGGCAACTACGATTACTCGCTTTATAAATACAAGGATAAGGTTTTTGGCGACGAAAATGCGGTGTACGCTGACCCGTCTTTTTTCTCAATATTCGATTTTAACCTGGTGCAGGGCGATCCGTCAAAACCTTTCCCTGATGATAATTCTGTGGTGATCACCAGGTCGACGGCTGAAAAATGCTTTGGCCGATCAAACCCGATAGGAAAAGTGATCATTGCCGATAATAAGGCAAACTTTACCGTTAGCGGGGTGATCAATGATTTCCCGAAGAACTCCGACATGAATGTCGACATGATCATGCCGATGAGCTTGCACATGAAACTGATGCTGGCCCAAAAGATGGACATGAGCAACAATTTCAGCCAATTGAATTACGAAACCTTTTTGCTGCTGAAACCGGGCAGTGACCTAAAAAGCCTTGTCACCAAAATACGGCAGATACATTTAAACCATAAGGCAGATGATACCGATGCCGAATACCTGTTGCTGCCGCTATCAAAAATGCATTTGTATAATGCGGATATGAGCGATAACGGTATTGCTACTATCCGGATATTTATCGTCATTGCGATATTGATACTGGTAATCGCTTGTATCAATTATGTAAACCTGTCCACCGCGCGGTCTATGCTCCGATCGAAAGAAATAAGCATGCGCAAGATAGTAGGTGCAGGTAAAGCACAGCTTTTTATCCAGTTTATTGTTGAAACGGCGCTGCTGTTTTCGCTGGCTACGCTTCTGGCTTTGGGATTGATCTTCGTATTGATGCCGCTGTTTAACCAGGTTTCCGGTAAGCAGCTTACGCTAAACCTGGGCGATTACCACATATGGCTCGTAATATTAACAGCCATAACCGGTACACTGGCAGCTTCCAGCATTTACCCGGCGCTGCTGCTTTCTTCGTTTGAACCGTTGAAGGCCTTAAAGGGCAAAATATCGGCGGGCATTGGCGATGTATTATTCCGCAAGATATTAGTGGTTACACAATTTACATTTTCTATTGTGCTGATCATCGGTACCATCATTATTACGGGTCAGTTAAATTATATACGGTCGAAGAATTTGGGTTACGATAAATCGGATGTTATATCCGTTTGGATGCGCGATATGAGTCCGCACTATGAAGCGGCTAAAGCCGAATTGTTAAAACAGCCCGGTGTGCTGGCAGTAACCCGGTCGAACCAAAATGTTGTAAGGTACCAGGGGTTTACTGGTTCTAGTGATTGGGACGGCAAGGACCCCAGGAATAACCTGATGGTGCACCCTTTAGCAGTCGACAAGGACCTGATCTCCTTTTTTAAAATGAAGCTGATAGCCGGCACGTCATTTACCGGCGCGATATCCGATACAGCCCGTTTTATATTAAACGAAGCGGCGATTAAGGAGATTGGCATGAAGGACCCTATAGGCAAAAGGTTTAAAATGGAAGGGATAGACGGTAAGATCATCGGGGTGGTAGGGGATTTTCATTATGCATCGATGAAAGAAAAGATCGCTCCTGCTGTTTTTTGGTATAAGCCGCAATATTTAGACAAAATGTACATTAAAACCACCCGCAGGGATGCCCCAAAAGCACTTGCCGCCGCCGAAAAGGAGTTCAAACAATACAACGGCGACTATCCATTTGGGTATGCTTTTCTGGATGATATTTTTAATAATATTTACCAGGGAGAACAACGCGAGGGCACATTGTTTACCTGGTTTGCGGGTATCGCCATATTTATCTCCTGCCTCGGTTTATTGGGATTAGCCGCCTATACCGCCCAGGTGCGAACCCGCGAAATTGGCGTGCGGAAAGTGCTGGGCGCAAGCGTGGGCCGTATCGTCGGCCTGCTGGCGCAAGACTTTGTAAAGCTTGTTTTTATAGCGATAGTAGTTGCGACGCCGGTGGCCTGGTTTGCCATGCATAAATGGCTGGAGGCTTATGCCTACCGTATTAGTATAGGCTGGTGGGTGTTTGTGCTGGCTGGGTTAGTGGCTGTTGTTATTGCCTTTGTTACCATCAGCTTTCAAACCATTAAAGCCGCACTGATGAACCCGGTGAAGAGCCTTCGTTCGGAGTAGCTTTGGGAGTGGCACAGTTTTTATTTTAGATGAAAAGCGAAAGGTAAAGGTTTCAAAGTTGATAGCCAGAGGGAAAGTTAGCCAATAATGGCCAAAAGTGGTGACAATATTTTGTCACTGACAAAATATTGTCAGTGGCTAAATTGTTAACAATCAGTTCTGTAGCGTGTTGTTGCAGGGTGTTGCACGTGTTGCGCAACACTACAAAAACAGCAATATTTTTAGTTGTTGGCCGCCCGTTTTTTCTTTCCCTCCAGATCAGGCAAAAACCAGGTTACAATACCAATAAGCGGCAGGAATGCGCAGACCTCAAAAACGTAGTTAATGCTGGTATGATCAGCCAGTACGCCTAATAAGGCAGAGCCGAGGCCACCCACCCCGAATGCCAGGCCGAAGAATAATCCCGATACCATACCCAGTTTACCGGGCATCAGATCGTGCGCGAAAACCACGATGGCTGAGAAGGCGGAAGATAAGATCAGGCCGATGATGACGGCCAGGGCGATGGTCCAGAAAAAATCGACATACGGCAGCAGCGCTGTAAACGGCGCCACGCCAAGGATAGAAAACCACATAACATATTTACGGCCGAAACGGTCGCCCGCAAAGCCGCCGATAATGGTGCCTGCAGCGATAGCGAACAGATATGCAAACAGGCACAGTTGGGACTCCTGCTTGGTGATGTGAAATTTACCGATGAGGAAAAAAGTAAAATAGCTGCTCATGCTGGCCAGGTAAAAGAACTTGGAGAAAATAAGCAGGAGCAAAACGATAAGCGACGTCGCGACCTTTTTGCGGGAAATGACGCTAACAGTCTGGGCGACCGGAGCTCTTTTAGCGCGTATTTGCAGGTGATGGCTATACCATTGACTCACTTTTGTAAGGATGAAAATGCCCAGTACGGCCGCAATGCAAAACCAGGCGATGTTGTGCAATCCGAACGGCGCTACGATATAGGCGACCAGTAATGGCCCGAGCGCACTGCCAAAGTTACCTCCTAATTGAAAAATGGACTGCGCCACACCGCGCTTGCCGCCGGCAGCTACGTGCGCCAGGCGGGAGGATTCCGGGTGAAAGATTGAGGAACCAACACCCATCATAGCGACAGCCACTAAAACCGAAACAAAGTTTGAGGCCCGCGACAGCAGTAAAACACCGCAAAAGGTTATTGCCATCCCCACAGGCAATGAATATGGCCGGGGCTTGCGATCGGTGATAGAACCTACAACCGGTTGCAATAACGAGGCGGTAATCTGAAACGTAAAGGTGATCAAACCAACTTGCGAATAGCTTAAATGAAAATGATCCCTCAACTGCGGATAAACTGCTGTGATGATCGACTGCATCAAATCATTCAGCAAATGCCCTGCGCTTATTGCAATTAAAACACCAAAAAGGGTTTTTTGAACGAGTTGTCTTGGTTCTTCGGTAATAGTTGATTCCATTTAACAGAGGCTTCGCCGAAAAAGAGCGTTCGGCACAACAAAAATGGCATTTTCAAACCGGCAACCAAAAATCTCAGCGTTTCGTTGCACAAAAATGATATTGCTAACCAGGTAAAAAGTAATTTGCGCCTTTACAGCCAAAAACAACCCGCTCAACATTTTATAAACATGGCATCATTGCCATCATCCTGTCACATCTTTATTGGCGGGTTATTTTATTTATCCCAGTTTGTAACGGATTGATTACTTTCGCCCCAAACTACAACCCCGCAGTTTATCATAAATTAACATTGAATTTAAATTTACCTGTCGGTTTTTATAACCTTTATGAAGTCATTTTTTAAATTCTGCTTCTTAATAACCGGATCATTATTTTTTACTTTGAGCGCTTTTGGGCAGGAGAAAACCCCTGTCCCTATTAAGGTTATTCCGGTTAAACCGAAACAGGCAGATTCCATACTTTATAAGCTGGACACGACAACTACCATTAAAAAAGGCGTAAAGCAAAAGGACCTGGCCGATGTGATCGAGGGATTGTTCAATATCCAGCCCAGCGAAAAGCCCGACACCGTAACTTCGAAGCCTTCATTTTCAATTGTTCCCGCCTTTGGTTATACCCTGGTTTCGAGATTTGCGCTGGTTTTATCGGGGAAATACGGCGTTTCGCACAGGGCCGAATTCAAGAATTTCCACCATTACCGCCAGTTCATCAATTACGCAAAATAAACAGATCACCTTGCCGATACTAAGCAATATCTGGAGTAAAGATAACGACTGGAATTATGTAGGCGATTACCGTCTTTACAAATATCCTCAAAGCACCTTTGGCTTAGGCAGCAGCTCCAACATCAAAAATGAGGACCCGATGGACTATGCCTATTTCCAGTTTTATGAAACAGTGCTGCGGCACATCACCGGGAATATTTACCTGGGATTGGGGTATATCCTTGACGATCATTGGAATGTATCGGACAAGGGCGATCTTAACGGAACCGTATCCGACTATTCGCGATACGGCGAAACTTCCCACTCTATAGCTTCTGGTTTTACCTTTAATGGTTTGCTGGATTCGCGGGATAATGGTATTAACCCATCCAAAGGCGCTTATCTTGCTTTTGAATACCGCGACAATTATTCCTTCTTAGGAAGCACCACCAGCTGGCGGTCGCTGATCGTCGATGTACGGAAATATGTCCGGTTCCCTGAAGACTCGGAGAATGTGCTTGCCTTGTGGAATTTTGAATGGCTTACGCTAAGTGGCAAGCCTGCCTATCTTGACTTACCAAGCACCCAATGGGATGCTTATTCTGCCACCGGGCGCGGCTATATACAAGGCCGTTTCCGGGGCGCCGATATGGTTTACGCAGAGGCCGAATACCGTTACCGAATTACCGACGATGGCCTCATCGGCGGCGTAGTATTTTTAAATGGCGAATCACTCTCGGCCGCCCCGGGCACCAAACTGCAGGCTATCCAGCCCGGATTCGGGCCAGGGCTGCGCATAAAGCTTAATACTATTTCAAAGACCAATATCAGTATCGACTATGGCTTTGGCCGCCAGGGCTCCAACGGGTTGTTTATTGATGTGGGCGAGATATTTTAAAAATAGCTCTGCAAACGCCACCCCTTTTGAGGTTTTCTTTCTACAAAGCGCTTATCAATTGTTAATTTTAGTTAAACACTTGTTAATCAGTGTTAAATAGCTTTTTTAACTAAAAGGCAGCATATACATTTGGTCTACCAATCACCTGCATATGTTCAAAAATTATCTCAAGATCGCCTGGCGCAATTTGCTGCGGCACAAAGCTTTTTCCCTTATCAATATCGGGGGATTATCGATAGGCATTGCCGTTTGCCTGTTGATCTCGCTATATGTGCATTACGAGCTAAGTTACGATGGCTGGGTCGTAAAAAAAGACCGCATAGTCCGCATTACCAATATTATGCGAACACCTGAGGCGGATAATGTGGTTATGGCACCATCCCCCGCGCTCCTGGCGACAACATTAAACCACAAATACCCTGAGGTGGAAACCGCGGTTCGTTTTGCGCCCGGCAAAGCCATTATAAAAGTGAATGATCAGCTGTTTGATGAGGATAATGTGTATAAGGCGGATGCCAATGTATTTGACGTTTTTCCATACCAGTTTATTAAGGGTGACAGGAAAAATGCATTGAAAGACCCCCATGATATGGTAATAACCTCATCCATGGCCAAAAAGTATTTTGGAACCGTGGACGCGATTGGCCGAACAATCATTTGTAATAAAGTCCCTTATCACGTGTCGGGTATTCTTGCAGATATCCGTGAAAATTCTGATCTGAAGCTCAACGCCCTTATTCCCGGCGATTTTTCCAAAACAACCAAATGGATGGATGATGATTTTTCGGTTTATACATTCGTGCTGTTTAAACGGCAACCAGATTACAAGGCTTTTGCCGATAAACTGACACAGATATCTAAACTGGATATCCAGCCCGAATTAATTAAAATGGGTGCTGTGAAGTACTCGTTAAAGTTCAATATCGAGCCATTAAAGGATGTCCACTTTATTTCGGGCAACCTGGGCGACACCGAAAAAGGGGATAGGCAACTGGTTTATATCTTCTCGGTACTTGCCGGGGTAATCTTATTGATCGCACTGCTCAATTACATCAACCTGTCAACGGCCAGGGCCACTGAACGCGCAAAGGAAGTTGGCGTGCGCAAGGTGAACGGCGCGGTACAGTCGAGCTTGGTGGGTCAGTTTTTGTTCGAATCGTTTTTTGTTACCCTTATCGCATTATTGATGGGGATCGGGTTAATGTTTATAATGCTGCCGTTTTTAAACGGCTTGCTGCAAACGGGCATCGGGCTCTCGGGTTCAACCAGCACCTTTTTGATCATCTGTTCGCTGGTATTGGCCTCATCGCTGCTAACCGGGTTATATCCGGCTTTTGTTTTGTCAGCCTTCCAGCCGATAACGGCATTGAAAGCCGGGTTTAAGCATAAAACCAAGGGTCTGTCGCTCCGCAAAGTAATAACGGTTGTTCAGTTTGCGGCCGCCACCGTTATGATGGCAGGGGCCTTTATCATGAACCGGCAGATCAATTTTATCCAGCACCGGTCGGTTGGCTACAATCAAAGCCAGGTAATGAATATTTCACTGCCGGATGATTCGGTCGCGTTAAAACAGGTTGAACCTTTCAGAAACGCCTTAAAGCAATTGAGCCAGGTAAACGGGGTGTCTGTTCAGACAGGCCTTTCAGGCGGCGCCGATGACGGAAGTCCTAAGGCCACCACTTTTGCCTGGGCAAACGGCGTTAAACGGCAGTTAATGTCGAATTATTTTTCAATTGACGAAAGCTTTGTTCCCTTGTTAAAACTAAAGCTTTTAGCCGGCCGTAACTTATCAGCGTCTATAGCAACCGATGCTAAACAGGGCTTTATTGTAAACGAAGCCTTTGTGCAGCAGATGGGCTGGAAAAACCCCATCGGCCAGAAATTGGTGGGATTTGACCATACGGGCAGCGTAGTTGGTGTGGTGAACAATTTTAATTATTCGTCGGTGCATAATCCTGTTGCGCCGCTAATCCTGATATACCAGGCGATGAAACCAATATCAGTCCTTGTAAAAGTGGCACCGGGCAACCTGGACGTAGTTAAAAATACCTGGAAGACTTATTTTCCCGACACCCCTTTTGATTTCAGCTTTTTGGATAGCAAGTTTAATACCACATATCAAAAGGATATCACTACTATTAAACTCTTTAACTATTTCACAGCACTATCTGTATTAATTGCTTGTTTAGGCCTATATGGCTTAGCCCACCTGGTTGCCGCACAGCGAACAAAAGAAATAGGCATCCGTAAAGTGCTGGGCGCCGCATTAAGTCAATTATTGATGCTGCTTGCGAAAGATTTTGTGAAACTGGTTATTGTTGCGGGTTTTATCGCTATTCCGCTCACACTGCTGATCATGGACAAATGGCTGGCAACGTACGCCTTTCATATCGCTGTCAATTGGTGGATAATGGTTATGCCCATTGTTGCAATGGTATCGATTTCGCTTATCGTAATCAGTTATCAAACCGCCAAAGCGGCCCTGAGTAACCCGGTGAACAGCCTGAAAAGCGAATAGTTGGTCATTGGTCATTAGTCATTAGTCATTAGTGCAAAGCGGCTAACAACTAATGACCAATGACCAATGACTAATGACTAATGACCAATGACTAATGACCAATGACTTTCCTACCTTACCTTTCATTTTTTATAAAGGCGGCAAAGAAAATAGGATTTGAATCCCTATCTTTGCCGCACTGTCTCCGTAGTTCAATGGATAGAATGTCAGATTCCGGTTCTGATGATGGGGGTTCGAATCCCTTCGGGGACACTTTAGCAAGCCATCGATAGATGGCTTTTCCGTTGTAAGCAAGGGATTCGAACCGAAGCGTGGGGCGGGGTTCGAACAATTTCTTGAGCAGGCTGTGGGTGGCTTGTAGGAGCGAAAAACTATCTCTTGAACGGAGCAAAGCGAAGTGAAAAATCCCTTCGGGGACACCAAAGTAAGCCATCGTGAGATGGCTTTTTGTTTAAGTAGTTTTTCTTTTCTCACGCTTTATTTATTTTCTCTTTGTTTGCTGTGATTCTGCCGACCATTGCATAAAAAATCATCAGGTTGTGCTAATTACTTATCACCGTTGAAAATTAGCTGTTACATTAAGTTTTTTCGGGGATCGGAGAATAAAAAAATACTTTAATTTAGCCCGTAAATCGGTCAGTTTTTAATCAGCCAATAAAATTAACCAGCTTCCAAACGGGATGTTACTATTAGGAATAGATGTAGGTACCTCATCGGTAAAAGTATCCGTAGTGGATGCTTCGACGCAAAAAGCCGTCGCTTCTGCGCAATACCCTGATGAAGAGTCGCCCATTATAGCGCTTCATCCCGGCTGGGCAGAGCAATCGCCGGAAATGTGGTGGGAACAAGTGCAGCAGGCAATCGAACGGTGCAACAGCAAGGGGCTTTATAATTCACATGACATTGCCGCCATTGGGATAGCTTACCAGATGCACGGCCTGGTTTTGGTGGATAAAGACCAAAAAGCGCTTCGAAACAGCATCATCTGGTGCGACAGCAGGGCCGTTGAGATAGGGGATAAGGCTTTTGACGCGATCGGACATGAAAAATGCTTATCGCACCTTCTAAACTCACCCGGGAACTTCACCGCCTCCAAATTAGCTTGGGTAAAGGAAAACGAGCCGGCTATCTATTCCCAAATTGATAAAATGATGCTTCCGGGCGATTTTATTGCCATGAAGCTCACCGGCGAGCTCAATGCATCCGCGTCCGGGTTATCCGAAGGTATATTTTTTGACTTTTTGAGCGACGGCATTTCGGGCGAAGTTGTTAATTATTTTGGTTTTGACCGGTCCTTTTTCCCGGAGATACAGCCTTTGTTTTCTTCTCACGGTCAGCTGCTGCCTTCCATAGCTCAAAAACTAAAACTAAAACCGGGCTGCCCGGTTACCTATAAAGCCGGTGATCAGCCCAATAATGCGCTGTCACTGAACGTGCTTAATCCCGGAGAGATAGCAGCCACGGCAGGTACCTCGGGCGTAATATATGGCGTTGGTAAAGAACTGACTTATGACAACGAGTCGCGCATCAACACCTTTGCGCACGTAAACTACACATCTGCCCAAAAACGCACCGGTGTACTTTTGTGCATCAATGGCGTGGGCAGCATGTACCGCTGGCTGAAGCAGGCTTTCGGAGGTGGCGAAAGCTATCTGCAAATGAATAGCAAAGGGGCCGAAGCCCCGGCAGGCAGCGACGGTTTGCTGGTTTTACCATTTGGAAATGGTGCTGAGCGTATGCTGAATAACAAAATGGTTGGGGCACATTTTCAAAATATCGATCTGAATAAACATACACAGGCATACGTGATCAGGGCGGTACAGGAGGGAATTGCCTTTGCGTTTCGCTACGGGTTGGATATTATGCGCGAAAATGGCATTAACCCGGGTGTTATCCGCGCCGGTAAAAACAACCTCTTTTTAAGTGAACTTTTTACCGAAACTTTTGTAAACATTACAGGCGTTCCGGTTGAGCTTTATAAAAATGACGGCAGCGTTGGTGCAGCAATCGGGGCCGGCATAGGTGCGGGCATTTTTTCATCGCCTCAACAGGCCTTTGAACATATGCACCCGATACAAATGGTGGAACCTACTGGTAAAAAACTGGAACCGTTTTACGAGGAATGGAAGAATGTGCTGGCAAAACACCTGGAATGAAATTAATCAATTAAGACCGATTATAACTCACTAATTCACTAACTCACTAACTCACTAATTGATCTCATGAACATAGTAACCGGAGAAAAAGAATTTTTTAAGGGCATTGGCCGGGTCAACTACGAGGGGCCAAATTCGGATAACCCGCTGGCCTTCCGCTGGTATGATGAAAACAGGCTGATAGCGGGCAAAAGCATGAAAGACCATTTACGCTTTGCCTGCGCTTACTGGCATTCGTTCTGCGGCTCGGGCGCTGATCCGTTTGGCGAGCCTACCCATTTATTTCCCTGGAATGAAAAAAGTGATGCCGTTGAGCGGGCAAAAGACAAAATGGATGCCGCCTTTGAGTTCATCACCAAAATGAACCTGCACTATTACTGCTTTCACGATGTGGATGTGGTGGATTACACCAACGATGTGAACGAAAACGATCGGCGGCTGCAGGCACTCGTGGAATATGCCAAACAAAAACAAAAGGATAGCGGTGTAAAACTGCTTTGGGGCACCTCCAACCTGTTCAGCAACCGAAGATATATGAACGGCGCGGCAACTAATCCCGATTTCCATGTGCTGAGCCATGCGGCTGCGCAGGTAAAGGCAGCTTTGGATGCGACGATCGCTTTGGGCGGTGAAAACTATGTGTTCTGGGGTGGCCGGGAGGGCTATATGACCCTGCTAAATACGGACATGAAAC
>Ga0207041_1122_pt1 | contig 13681 bp, 10 predicted proteins | sample Alteio_BWMinCont_73_FD_153311 | JGI IMG/M metagenome (GOLD analysis project Ga0207041, IMG submission 153311) | Enriched cells from forest soil in Barre Woods Harvard Forest LTER site, Petersham, Massachusetts, United States -... | ecosystem: Environmental > Terrestrial > Soil > Temperate forest >... | reverse complement strand
TGCCCAGCCAATCGCTCCAGCGCGGAAGCCATTCTCCTATTCGCTTCATGTTCCAGCCAACGCGGCGCGAACGGCGGCTTCAACTTCTTCGACGGTGACGCTTTGAATGCAAGGGCAGAAGTCGGGCGTGCCGGAGCGATTGCCCGGATCGAAGCCCTGACAGGCGATGGAGCATGAAGCCTGGGAACAACCGTGGTGCCGTGTCCCCACCGGCTCGAATTCTTCCCGCACGGGCGGGCGAATCACATAGACGACCGGAATGCCGGCGGCTGCGCCAATATGCATGGGCGCGCTGTCGTTGGCGACCAGACACCCGCAGCGCGAAAGGTAGGCAGTCAGCTCATTGAGGCTGAAACGGCCGCAAAGATTGGTGCAGCCATATTCCGTCTCCCAGTCCTCCGAAAACGCTGCGTCCGCTTCCGTGCCGACGATCGCGACTTTAAAACCGGAGGCGCGCATGCGGCGGGCGAGTTCCTTGAACTTAACGGGTGCCCAGCGCTTGAGCGCGATGCCGGCCCCTAAGGCCAGCACCACGGTCGCGCGGTCGGGCTGGCCGACTTCCTCCGCCCTGGCCATGTCCGCAGAGGTGAAATAAAGCGCCGGATCGCACCAATCGTCGGCGCCGATGGTGCGCACCAATTCGCGGTGTTGCTGCATGGCATGCATGCCCCGGGTCCGAGTCAACGGATGCGAAATCAAGAACGGATACGGCGAATCGTTCGTATAGGACAACAAATAGGTATGTGGCAGCGAAGCCGCGAATAACACGTTAGCGAAATCCGAGCGCAGGTTGACCACCAGGTCGAACGGGGTTTCCGCCAGCGCAGTTGCATTGGCGAGGTTTTCGGCCGTTCGGCGGCGGATCTTCTCGGTCTGGCCGAGTTCACGCCAAAACCAGGGCGCATCGTAGGGCACAATTCGGTCCACGTAGGGGTTGCCCTGCAGGACCGGAGCGGCGGCCGGCGAGACGACGGCCGTGACGGTGGCTCCCGGGAAGCGTTTTTTCAGGCTGTAGAATACCGGGCTGGCCAGCAGGACATCGCCGATGTGATCGAGTTTGACCACTGCGATCCGCTTAACCTGTTTCAGCTCCGGGGCCAGGCCCGGTTCGAATGATTCGGATGAAGCGGGCGCTTCCATCCGCCTGACCAAGTCGAGCAACACCGGTTCGACGCGAGAGGCGAGAAAGGCTTCCCGGCGCGCCCGCTGACGGACCAGGACTGATTGCCGAAGGGTGGAGGCATGGGCCAATTCCCAGGCATGCCGGGCCAGCGTCGCGGGATCCTCCTTGGAGGTGAAGAGCTGGCCGGCATCGGCCATGGTCTCAGGGATGGCCGTCGAGGCGTAGGCGAAGACCGGCAGATCGAACCACATAGCTTCCACGATCGGCACGCAAAATCCCTCGTGCTCGCTCATGCTCCAGAAGAGCTGGGCGGTGAGATAGTAGGCCATCAGCTCGCTGTCATCCACGCCGCCCGCGAAATTGACGCTGTCGGAAAGGATGATTTCTTTCAACACGAGTTGCTGGGGAGGCTCTCCGACCACCGGATTGGGCGTTTCGATCGGCTCGATGATCAGCGTGCGCGCATGCGCCGCAATCAATACGCGCAGGGTCGGCGGCGCGTCGGCCGGAACGAGGAAGCTGCCGAGCGGCTCGAGCTCCTGGTACAGCCGCACTCGCCCCGGATAGTCGGGGACCGCAAATGTAATGGCGACTTCGCTCGCGCCATGCCGCGGCGGCAGCCCCACCACGAATCGGTCCTCCAAAACTCCCATCTTATCCGCGCCACGCCAAAAGGATTCAGCCGGCTCCCGAGCGGCGGAGCGCAATGCAGCCAGCAATTTCGCGCTTTCCGCCGCGATCGAAAATCCGATGAGCCGGTTGCGTCCGCGCGTGACCAAGTCGCTGCGCAATTGGGCCGAACCGGCAATCTGCTCGAGGGCTCCGGCGAACTGCCCGGGCTCCGCGGGATTGAACATCAGCCCCGCGTCTCCGATCACTTCCGGGAGGGATGCATCCTGGCTGGAGACGACTGGAATCTCGTAGTGCATGGCCTCCGTGGGTGGAATGCCAAAGCCTTCATAGCGGCTGGGAAAGACCAGCGCCCCGGCCTGTTGCCAGACGTAGGAAAGTTCCTCGCTGGAAAGATACCCCAGGTAGTGGACATGCTGGTCGATTTCGAGGAAGCGCGCCAGCCGGAGGATCCGATCCATCCGCTCGTCGTGATTGCCGGTGAGCACCAGTTCCCAGAGCGGGGCCGCCGCCTGCAACCGATAGGCGCGATAGGCCGCCAGCAAACCCTCATGATTTTTGTGGCCCCAAGCGTTCGCGGGATAGAAGAAGAACGGTCCGGTCGGAAGACCGGCGGGCGCGAGTTTGGACGTATTGTCACCCAGCCGATCATGGATCGCAACGTGCGTAAAAAAAGTGCGGCCACGAGAAGCGGGATAGTGGAGGTGCAGCCGGTCCATCCCGAATTGCGAAATGCATTGGATGCGGTTGGAAATCTGGATGATTTCCTGAAACTGCTCTTCCCGCCGCTCCAATTCGTCCGCGCGACACGAAGCGGGGAAATCCCGGTGCAGTACGTCGGCTACGAAGCCAACCGTGGGTATCCCCGGGCAAGCGAACTCCATCGAAATCATGGGAGCGTACACTACATCCGCCTTGACTTGGAGAGCCAGATCGAGAGGCGGAGGCCAAAACAGATAGTCTCCAGTGCGCCAGGTGCCTGGAAGTTCGGCTAACGGCTCGCCGGAGCGTCGGACCGACACGATGCGGTCACCGGGACGCTGGATGGATTTCAACTCCCCATGAAATTTTGGGGAGACGAGATAGGTGAATCGGAGTGGAAAATCGGTCTGCGTTCCCAGCCACCGCAGGGTCTCCAGCAGGAAGTGCTTGAGGCCGCCGTTCTCCCCCTTCGGGTGCAGCACCGAGAGGTCTACCAGAACATGCAGCGCATCGTCCGAAAAATTGTGGAAATAAGGATTAAAGATAGTCGCCGACACCGCTTTTCATTCTATGAATAGAGCCCTCGCCAAGCCCAGTGCCAAATTGCAAATTTTGATGCCGTGAACAAACTTTCTCGCGAGGACGTGATCGCAGCCTATCAGCTGCTGCTCGGCCGCCCCCCCGAAAACGAGGCGATGATCGTCACCCGCATGAAAGGCTCCGCCGCCGCGCTAATCGAATCGCTGACCGCGTCGCTCGAATACGTCACACGGCCCAAAGACACCCCGTTTCTTTATTATCGAGCGGTCTTTGATCCGGGGCAGCTGATCCTGGAGCATGAAAATCCATCCCGGAGCTTGAAGCCGGGCCACTTGGTCAACTTCTTCGGCGTGGCCATGAATCTGGCGTTCGCCCCGGAAATATTTGCCGGCCAATCCGCCCGAGTCGAAGGGCCGCCGATTCCCGCGAACTGGCACGCCGACATGGCGGAATTCGGCGCCGCGTTTCGGGCGGTCGATTTTGCGCGCGAAACCTTCACCATGGTCGAATTGGGCTGCGGCTGGGGTTGCTGGATGAACAACACGGGGGTCGCCGCCAAACGCCGCGGCCTGCGCGTCCATCTCATCGGCGTCGAGGCGGATCCGGGTCACCTCAAATTCGCGAGGGAAGCGCTGACGACTAATGGCTTCATGCCTTCAGAATATACCCTGCTGGGGTGCGCGGCAGCGGCGGAAACCGGCGCTGCGTTTTTTCCCAAGCAAGATCAGACCGGGAGCGATTGGAGCCTCGAACCGCTGATGAACCTGCCGAATTGGAGGCAGGCGGAAGCGCGGAAATCCGGCGACTACGACGAGATCCCGACCAAGTCCCTGGCCGACATCATCGGGGATCGCCCGCGCATCGACCTTGTGCACATCGACATCCAGGGAGGCGAACTCGAGCTGGTCCGAAAATCGATCGAGCTTCTCCGCTCGAAGGTCGCCTACTTGGTGATCGGCACCCACTCCCGCTCGATCGATTCAGCGTTAATGAGCGAGCTGACTGAAGCCGGGTGGCAGTTGGAGATCGAGCGGCCATCACTCTTGCGTATTGAGAATGGCCATCCGGAATTGTATGTGGACGGAATCCAGGGCTGGAAAAACCCGCGGTTTGACAATCTCAGAAAATAATTGCCCTGGATCGACGCAAGCCGTTCAGTCAGCCCTCTGAAATGATCATTTTATGCCCACCGCATTCCTGACCGGGATCACTGGCCAGGACGGCTCCTATCTCGCCGATCTGCTGCTGGAAAAGGGCTATGTCGTCCATGGTTTGGTGCACCGGCCCGACACCCTGCCGACCAGCAATATCGCCCATTTGGTCAATAACCCGAAAATTCTCGGCCAGAGCCTTTTTCTCCATACCGGTGCATTTGAAGACGCCACCCATCTGCGGCGTATCATCAACAAGGCCAAACCTGCCGAATTTTATCACTTGGCCGGCCAATCGAGTCCCCGCCTTAGCCTTGAGCTGCCGGAAGCGACCGTGGACAGCATTGGGATGGCGACTTTGCGTTTGCTGGAGATCATCCGAGATTTGCCCGACCCACCTCGATTCCTGTACGCTTCCAGCTCGGAGGTCTTTGGATCCCCGCCCAACTCACCTCAGGACGAACTGACCCCGATCAACCCCACGACCCCGTATGGCGCGGCGAAATCGTTCTCCCAGCAGATGTGCAAGATCTACCGTCTGGCCTACGACCTGCGCACCTGTTCAGCCATTCTCTACAATCACGAGTCTCCACGGCGAAGCATCAGCTTCGTCACGATGAAGATCGCCCGCTCGGTCGCCCGGATCAAGAAAGGTCTGCAGACCGAAATCCAGCTCGGCAGTCTCGCCGGCAAACGCGATTGGGGCTGGGCCCCCGATTACGTCCGCGGGATGTGGCAGATGCTTCAGTCCGACGCGGTCGACGATTTCGTGCTCGCCACCGGCAAGTTACACACGGTTAAGGAACTGGCGGAAATGGCGTTTAAGAGCGCAGGCTTGCATTGGGAAGACTATGTGAAGTTCGACGTGGGTCTGGTCACTTCCGTGGAGCCAGTCGCAGCGTGCGGCAACCCTGCCAAGGCTCAACGCCTGCTGGGCTGGAAGAACACCGTGCCGTTCGCGGAAATGATCGAGCGGCTAGTCAGCTCGGAATTGAAAAAGCTATGAAAAAAGCGCTGATCACCGGGATTACCGGCCAAGACGGATCTTACTTGGCCGAGCTGCTCCTTGAAAAAGGCTACGAGGTCCACGGAATTGTGCGCCGCTCAAGCATCGTCGCCCGACCTCGCATCGATCATTTGCAGTCCTACGAGTATGGGCCCACCCAGCGGCTCTTCCTGCACTACGGCGACTTGGCCGATTCGGTCGCGCTCGTCAAGCTGCTCTATGATCTGAAACCCGACGAAATCTACAATCTCGCCGCGCAAAGCCACGTGCGGGTCAGCTTCGATATTCCGGAATACACCTGCGACATCACCGGCGTTGGCGCCGTGCGTATTCTGGACGCCATCATCGAAAGCGGGCTGGGCAAGAAGGTGCGCTATTATCAGGCCTCATCGTCCGAAATGTTCGGTAAGGTTCAGGAAGTGCCCCAGCGGGAGACCACGCCGTTTTGGCCACGTTCTCCGTACGCCTGCGCCAAGGTTTTTGCCCATTGGCTGACGGTCAACTACCGGGAGTCGTATGGACTCTTTGCCTGTAGCGGCATTCTGTTCAACCACGAGTCGCCGCGCCGCGGCGAGAACTTCGTGACCCGGAAAATCACCCTCGGAGCGGCGAAGATCAAAGCGGGGCTGGAAAAGGAATTGTGGCTTGGGAATCTCGATTCCCAGCGCGATTGGGGGTATGCCAAGGAATATGTGCACGGCATGTGGCTGATGCTGCAACAGGAACAGCCCGACGATTATGTGCTGGCCACCAACGAAACCCACACCATTCGGGATTTTCTCGACGTGACGTTCGGGCGTCTGGGCCTCGACTGGAATGACCATGTCAAATTCGATCCCCGGCTATTGCGGCCGGCGGAAGTCGAGCTCTTGATCGGCGACTATTCCAAGGCGAAGCAAAAATTGGGATGGGAGCCCGCGACGCGGATGAAAGGGCTGGCGGAGCTGATGGTGGACGCGGACTACGCGGCGCTGCGCCCATGACGGAAGAAGAGCGGCTCCGCCGGCGCTGTGAGTCATTGGCCAAGGAGTTGGCCGTAGCGGGCACGCTTCTGGCCCAGTGGAGCCGCGAGGCGCCGCTCGCACGTCCCAACGGAATCGCCGTGCCTGATTTCCCGGCCACGCCCGCGCCCACCCTGCGCCACAATGTCGACCGCGTCCAGGCCAAGTCCGGCCAAATTGTCCTGGAAGGCTGGGCATTCGATTCCATCCGAGGCAATCCCGAAGGGGGCACCCATGCCGTCTTCGTTCGCGCCAGTGACGGCGGATGGCTTGCCTTTCCCGCCCTCCCCCTGCCTCGGCCGGATGTCGCCAGCCACTATTTGCCTCATTTCGGCCCTCTTCCACGCCTGGCAGAAAGCGGATTTTACGCCTCAATCCCGGCCGAACTGTGGGTCGACTCGTCGGCCGAAATCATTATCGGCCAACAGTGTCGATCCGGTTCTTGGGGTCGCACTTCAGCTTTTCAGCTTCGATTGAGCCGCGGCCCGTCCGGTCTTTAAGGACGGCGGCCATCGATCTTTGGGTTGTAAATCCCAAACGCCATTGGCCGCATATCGCCATTGCCAGGCGGCATCGGCGGATTCGCAGCCGTAAATTCGACCTTCGTCGCCCCCGGAGCCAGCATTATAACCGCTGAAACCTTCGCCGGCCCTTGCGAAAGATCGTACACGGCGTGGAAATTTGGCGCGGCCATCGCGACCCGCTGCGGGCGAAGCGAGCGCAACTCGAAATCCAAATGAACGGCGGCGGCGGATGGGCCGCCATTGTAGAGTACGAACTCCGACCGCTCCAAGCTCCACGTCCAATACGGGCTGCCGCCGGCGTCCGCCTCCCATCCGTACATGCCCGGCCCCAGCGTGCAGCCAAAGGGCATGGGCGGCTCATGTCCCGATGGATGCAGGACGATCGCCACCAAATCACCCTGCTCGCTTTCGATGATCTCGCGCCCCGCCCGCAGCGACCCGATCAGTCCCTCTGCCCGATCCGCATAACCGCGGCGGTTGACCCAAATGGCATCAAACCCTTCCCGCTCAAGCTGACCGGCCAGTTCCCCAGCGGGCAACCGCTCGACTACGTGCTGCCAATTTTCAGAACCGCGGCCTTTGACGGTGCCATAGCTGAAACGGAGCCGCTGCGAATGAAGGTAAGGAATCAGATGCTCATAATCGCCCATCAGATTGACCGGGGGCGATTCGGGGAACGGTACAACGGGCAGTTCAAAGACCATGCCCCCGCGGGGGAGGCGCGCCTCAAGCGCGGACACCAGCCGACGGTCGGAATCGACCCGGGCGCCCAGCTCGGCGACCGAGCGCCCACTGAGCGCCGCAGGCACCTGATCCAAAACGGCTATCGCCGCCAGCAGGACTCCAACCGGAGCCCTTGCACCGCGCGGACATCGCCGGGAGAGATAGCGCGTCAGAAAGACCAGGGAGATCGCCAGGATAAAAATACTATAGCGGTTGGTGTCCCGAAAAACCAACAAACCGAAAACACCCAAGACGACATTGATCCCACCCGGCAGACTGTAGATCAAAATCCACAACAATTGCGACCAGGCGGCCGGCATTTGCGAACGGCCTCTAGCTAAAAAAGCGCGCAGGCCGAACCAGGTCAAAATTATCAGGCCGGTCGCCCCGACCAAGCCAAGATAAGGGGTTGATCCCTCACCGAACAAAACCGCCGAGCGATAAAAATGAGTATTGCTCCAATCCGCGAGGGCCGCGATGCGATAGTTCAAAGGCGGAAGGAACAAGGTCGGGAGTTGGAGCGCGTCGAGGGTCAGAGAGACCGGTGAACGGCTGAAGCCAGTTGAATTGACGCCGTGGCGGATGGCGTAAAGCAGGGTGTCGCAATTTCCCAAGACAGTCGCGAACCCCAAGGCGCCGAGCCACGCCAGAACAATCAGCGCTCGGCGGAACTGACGATTGATCAGCAAACCAATCATTGCCAGGGCCGCGAGTTGAGCGGACATCCAGGAATAATATTCCATCGATCCAAGACCGACCAAAACCGCAAAGACCGCTCCGCCGGCTGCCCACTGAGCCGTCGGCAAGGACCGTCGCTCGTCCCGAACCTTTTCCAACGCCGCCAGCAGAATGGGAATGTACCAAAACGAAGCCAGCATTAGATGACCGATGCCGCGCTGGAAGAGCAGGGAGGGCAACGCGAACGCAACCGCCCCCACCGCACAGAATATTCTCACGTAGGAAAGCCAACGCGCGGCGATGTAAAAGGCCCATCCGGCCAAAAGCGAGGCCAAGAGAAACGCCAGATTGGCCGCCGCAAAAACGCCGAGCATCCGGGCCGCCGAGCCAATCGCCCCAAACATCAAATCTTCCGTAATCGGAAAATCGTTCCAGTTGGCGGAAAACGGGGCGTTGAGCCGCGGCACGATCTTGGTGCCGAATACGCCGATCGCTCCTTCGGCATGCGCTTTCGTCAGGCCAAAGACCAGGAGATCGTCATGGACGTAGCGCAAGGGGATCCGCCATTCCGTCCCAGACCAACGATGATAGGCCGCGCACCAAACCAGCGCCACGACCAAGGTAATTAATCCAAGATGCCATCCATCGGCCGCCAGCGCTCGTCCGGCGGAAGAATTGGGCTTCGCGAATGTCATGGGCGAATGCCTGGCATCACCGGCCTACGGCTGCTCCGATCCATTCGCAGCCGAAGCTCCCAAGCGGTGCGCCTCGCTCCGAATGGCCTCCGGCGACTTGAGCCGGGTGGTAACCAGAACCTCCTCGATCCAACCGTTAAATGAACGGCCCCGAACCTTCCAATCTCCGATCCAAAGGTCATTCGAGCCCATCACTATGGGATAAGGCAAAAACGCGTGGCCAGCCAGCTCTCCGTTGGCGTAAACCCAGGCTTCGGCATTCCTCACCTCAACCACGACATAATTGCGGCGGCCGCTGATCAGGTGGAAATCGCCAAACGCCATCCAGCCCGTACCGGATCCGAAATTCACGGCGTAGTGGTTCGCCTCCAGACCCAATTGCTCAATAGCGATTCCCAGGTGGTCCCAGTGATTGCTCAACAGGTCGGCATTGGAAATCTGCTCTTCATCGGGAGTTGCAAGGATCTCGATCGCGAATTCCTTTCCAAACGAAACCGGTGGCAGATCGATTCCATAGGCAGGATTCACGTTTCGGTAGCCGACATGCAGCAGTTCCGGGCCGGAAGAATGCAGTTCCAAACTTCGCCCGCTGCCCGCCAACGAGGCGATCTTCCCATTGCGATCGACAAGATAAAACAATCCATAGGGGCTGACCGATTGCTCGACAAATCTCTTCGCGACCGCTTGGCGGAACGCGACGTCGAGTTCGGGAAAATAGGGGAACTGAAAATTGGAGTCGACGAAGATTCCCGCTCCGCGGTAATCGGCCACCGCTTGAATCAGTTTTTCATAGTCGGCACGCGTCAACGTTTCCATTAGACCCGGTCCGGTGGTGGCCGAGCGCGACTGGGCTTCGGTGAGATAAATTGCCTGCGGTTCCGCAAAAACCATCGTCGCGCCACCTGGCTGGGTGTGCTCGCGAATGAATTTCACATTGGCATTCAGCCGCAGGTTGTTCGTGTGGTGGCCTTGCCCCCCGTACCAGTGGTTGCCTTCTATCAGGGCCGGAAGCTGCCCCACGATAAATATTGCCGCTGTGAGAGAAACGAACACCGGCGGAAACGCCACCAGAACCCAGCGCGGCGCGACCAGTCCGTGCTTTACCCCCCGCCAGCAGCGGTCGCTCAACAAAGCGGCGATCATCAAAGCAGGCCAAAGCACGAGCGTCAGCACCGCATCGTGCGAGCGGCCTTGATAGTACGAGAATAGGCCCAGCCCCATTACACTAAGGAACAGCACTATTTCCCAAATCCTCGCGGTCCTTCTTTTGGCCAAGGCGCGCAGCGAGAGCACAAAACCGGCCACATAAGTCAGCGCAACGGCTTGCCACGGATGCAGCCGGCTGGGGATGGGCAACATTCCGAAACCAATCCGATAAAATAGGCTCTGATATTTCAGCAGCCCCGCGAAATCGGGCAGCCGGCCACTCTTGTTGGCCAGATAGGCGACAAACCCCGCTGCTACTCCGCCGACCGTAAATAGCATGACGATCAAATCAGCGGCGGCCGCGCGCCTCCGCGCCGGCGCCGCAAACCCCCAGCGAGCCAACCCGAGGGCGATAAATGCCCCCACGACCGGGATTCCGCTGTCCAAATTCCAAACGCACGCGATTCCCGCCACAAATCCGCAGGCCACTTCCCGACCCCAGTGCGATCGCCGGGAGCTTTGGTCCATCAGCCAAAGCGCTATCGCGGGGAACAGGAGCCGCAGCGGAAGGTACTGCAAGTACATATCCCAGATTTTCCCCGCTCCAAGCAGCCCACCGGAAAAGTACCCAAGCAACCCCAACAGGGTCGCCGCATAGAGCAACAGATGCCGCGTATGACGGCCAAGGGTCCATCCCAGTGCGGCATACGCCACGACCAACAGTAACCCCATCACCAGGGTGAAAGACCAGACAGTCAGCCGAACGACGTGAAAGATCGGAGCCAGGATTTCGCCGTAGCATCCGTATTGGGCAACAACGTCCACAATCGCGGTGGCACCGTGCACGATTTGATTCACGGAATAAATTACTGGATCGAAGTGATACGCCCACTTGGAAGCGTTATCCAAGTGTTGGACCGACAATACCCGCGTTGCGGCAACCAAGGCCCCCATCGCAAGCAAAGACAGTCCCCACGCGACCACTCGCGCATTGCGACGCATCCATACCGAGCGAAGCGAACCACGGAGCCCAAACCAGCATCCCCCCAATGTGGCAAAGAACGCAATCACGTGCGCCGGCGAATCGGGGAGATCCAACCGCAACGGCGCAATCCAGAAAACGACGCCACCCAATAGCATTCCCCAGGCAAGCAGTCGGTCGAGAGCAACAACCGTTGATCTTATCCGTGGGGTCGTCCTCGCAAAACCGTTCTGCGCCCAGCGATCGATCCAGCGGATCGCCCCCCATGCTGCCAAGGGAAGCGCGGCCAGCAGCGAAAGAAAAACCAGGCGCTCCCGCGGCTCCGGCTGCAGCCAAACCCGAACTGTCGGATGGCTGGAAAACATCCGTAATGTCTCTGGCGGGATTGCCGTGCGTTCAGGTCCGTAAACGCCCACTACGACCGCGGCCAAAAGCGTCAAGAGACTAGCGCAGAGCACGACAGTCCACGGCCCGCGAGTGAAGACGGGGTAAGTCGGCGTTCGTCTCAGAAATTAATTCTTTCCATTTCGATCGCGCGCGACCGAGGTTGAGCGCCGGTCATCACGTCGACGCGACACCCCGAGTTACGACAAGGGAACCCTTGTGGGCAGCGGCAAACTGGCTAGTTGTGCGGTGGAGCAAGCGAAGACCGTGAGATGGTCTAAAAAATGCCTCCAGGCAAGCTTTGGAATTGTCTCGTCGATCGAAGCCCTCGCCGCGGCTCATCAGGTCCTTCAGGCCAGATGCCACACTTCTTATCGCCCGGAGACCAGTTGCGCCGCTAAATGTACACGCAGCTCTCGCCGTCGCCCATCGGATCCTCCACGCCAAACGGCACACCCGGTCGCATCCGGACCCGAGCCAACTGGCTCTCTTCTGATCTGGCCGGGCCGCTCGTACTACGACCTACCCGGCAAGTTTGGTCCGTAGTTACGCCCCTCACCGGCTCGTTGCAGCCCGTTCTTTGACAGTACCAAGCCCGTCGGCGCTCGCTCAAATCCTACGATGCCACCGGCTACCTTCCCCGATCAGATCGTGGGAAACAGACCGTTTTTCCTACGACCTCATTCCTGACCAAAAAACGACGTCAAATCGGCCCGGCACACTCAACAGCAACTATTCACCGGCTGGATAAGCACCAATCGGTGCAACATCCGGCTACGTGACACGTTTCGAGACCAGTTCAAGCATGGTAACAATTGAGATGTTTCGTCGCTGGCGCGCCATCATCAATGCGGTCGCTCCCTTGTTGTCCTTCATCGAAACATCCGCACCTAATTGGACTAATAGTTCTGCGGCTGCTTCGGCTCCAAACCAACATGCGAGCATCAGCGGAGTCACCCCGTTGGTTCCGGTCGCATTTATGTCAGCTCCATTGGCACTCAAAAAACCAACGAGGTCACGCACAAGTCGCTGACTACAAGACGGATGATGCAACGCCCAATGCAGAGCAGAGTACCCATTTAGCCAAGAGACCTCGGCAACGTCAGCCCCGGCATCTAGCAGCGCCTTAGCGATATCTGGTCGTTCTGTCGTAGCAGCGGCCATTAGTGGCGTATGTCCAGCTTCATTCCGAAACCTGAGGCCCTCGGGATTCTCGCTGAGTAACAACCGCACAGCAGCGGCATCTCCTTCAAGAACCGGGCTAAGTCGCTTATAGGCAATATTTCGTTCTCAAAAACAACCTGCGTCCGGCCTCTAGAAGCCGGAAACGCATTTTCGAGCCGCGCCAACAGGTGAGTTAGCTGGGACGGGGAATTCGGCATGCCAATCCAAAAATGGAACGTTTCCTTCATGAGTTTACGTTTACTAGTTCAGTCGGTTCCAAAGGTAGACGGTTCGGTGGGAGATTTCCAGTCTTGGAAGAGATTACTACGATTGGTATACTGGCGCTCCGGTCGGAACAATCTCGGGTCATGTTCTTGTGCCCAGTCCGAAATGCGTAATTATTTGTGCCAGACGTCAGGGGGTCGACGTAGATCGCGGTCATTGTTCCCAATGTAGAGCCCGATCCCAAAGCTGCGTTGCCGAGATGCATGTCTACGATCGACGTCAATGATTGCGACGGGACGATGGTCGGCCAGTCCGCCATCACGTCGACATAGTTGGCGCCCGCGCCAAAAGTCGGACTGAGCAGTATTCCATAAGCGTTTCCGCCCGATGGAGTCACTGTTCCTCCCACTGCCAAATTGATCATTCCGGCAGCGTGTATATTCATGAACCCCGTTCCTTGGGAATATACGTCGACTCCCCCATTTGATCCCTGCCCGAAATTGATGTTTGCGCCGCCGTTTGCCCCGTACAGCGCAAGACTTCCAGAATTATCGATGAGCGCCGCGCCATTCGGTGAGACAAGATGGCTGTCTCCGCCGATGAACCAGCTGGTCGCATTGAGCGGAGCCGTCCCGTTTCCAGTTAAAATCGCGTTGCCCGTGAAGGCGGCTGCGCCCGTGCCGCCCCCAGCGACGGACAAGACAGTCTGGGACCATAGGGCGGAAGGGGTGAGCGCCAGCAGGCAACCGAGGCTCACCAATTGGATCCAGGATCCGCTTGGCCGGCAACTGCGTGCGATCAAAATGTTCATAGGGGGAATCACCTACTGAGAGCACCCATAAAGGCATGCCTATCCTCAGCCACTGACGGCTGATTGTTCTTAATCTTTCTCGATCCACCAACTTCGGCTCGACGAAATCTCCGCCGGGGCTGGTGAATGATAGCGGTTAAAACTGGGCGACTAGGGAACTGAAGCAGTTCGAATAAAGGTCCAGCTTTATTTGTCA
>Ga0207041_1121_pt1 | contig 13719 bp, 11 predicted proteins | sample Alteio_BWMinCont_73_FD_153311 | JGI IMG/M metagenome (GOLD analysis project Ga0207041, IMG submission 153311) | Enriched cells from forest soil in Barre Woods Harvard Forest LTER site, Petersham, Massachusetts, United States -... | ecosystem: Environmental > Terrestrial > Soil > Temperate forest >... | reverse complement strand
TTTGACTGTGAATGGAAACAGGTTCGAAAAAAATGGGACGCAGCTGACTACCGGTTCTCGGTTCCTGCCTCCTGCAATTTCTCCAGCACTCGTTCGAGTGAGAAGCTGCCGGCCTTCTGGCGCGGCGGGAATTCCTGGTAGGTCGCCAGGTGCTGCGCCACGTACGCCTGGGCGGGCACGAACGTGAACAGGTGGTCGATATACCAGCGCTCGTAACCTCCTGATTCGTGTTCGCCTCGCTCGAATGGATCGCCGCGGAGAGTAAACAGCATGGGCGCGCGCAGCGGCGTCAGGGGGTCCTGCCAGACCTTGAGGCCGTGAGCGCGCTGTTCGAGGAAAACGAACTTCCACTGATCGTAGCGCAGCGCGGCGAGATTGCCGTCATCGGTCCAGTAGAAGAACTCCTTGCGCTTTCCAGGGCCACGGCCTGCGAGCAAGTCGGTCTGATCGTAGCCGTCGAGGTGGACTTTGTATGTCCTGTCGCCGGCGGGGTAGCCTTTCATCAACCTGGCCTTGATGTCCGGCGCGCCGGCGGCGGCCAGGAAAGTAGGAAGCCAGTCCTCGTGCGACATGATGTCGTTGATCTCGGTGCCCGGCTTGACGACGCCCGGCCAGCGCAGCACGCAGGGAACGCGGTAGCCTCCCTCCCAGTTGGTATTCTTCTCCCCGCGGAAGGGGATGGTGCCGCCGTCGGGCCAGGTCATGCACTCGGCGCCGTTGTCCGTGGAGTACATGACGATGGTGTTTTCCGCGATGCCCAGGTCGTCGAGTTTCTTGAGGAGCTGACCGACGTGGGCATCGTGCTCGACCATGCCGTCCGGGTAAATGCCAAACCCGGTCTTGCCTTCGGCGCCCTTCTGCAAGTGCGTCCAGATGTGCATGCGCGTCGAGTTCCACCAGACGAAGAACGGCTTGCCCGCGTTATGGGACTGATCGATAAAATCGAGCGCCCCGGCCGTGATCTCGTCGTCCACGGTCTCCATGCGCTGGCGCGTGAGCGGGCCCGTATCTTCGATCGTCTGCTTGCCGACCTTGCCGAAGCGCGGGTCGACCGTCTCGTCGTCCTTGTCCGTCGCCTTGCACTTGAGGACGCCGCGCGGGCCGAACCGCGCCTTGAATTCCGGGTTCTTCGGGTAATCCAGGTGTTCCGGCTCCTCTTCGGCGTTCAGGTGATACAGGTTACCGAAAAAGTTCGCGAAGCCGTGGACCGTCGGCAGATGCTGGTTGCGGTCGCCGAGGTGGTTCTTGCCAAACTGGCCGCAGGCATAACCTTGCACATTAAGCAAGTCGGCGATCGTGGGGTCCTTGTCGGAAAGTCCTTCCTTGGCCCCCGGCAGGCCGACCTTGAGGAGCCCAGTGCGGAAGCCGCTCTGCCCCGTGATGAAGCAGGCCCGGCCGGCGGTGCAGGATTGCTGAGCGTAGCAGTCGGTGAAGATGGCGCCTTCCCTGGCAATGCGGTCGATGTTGGGGGTGCGGTAGCCCATCATGCCGCGGTTATAGGCGCTGACGTTCCAGTAGCCGATGTCGTCGCCCCAGATGACGAGGATGTTCGGCTTCTTGCCGGCTTCGCCGGCCTTCTGCCGGACGGCGCTGTTATGCGCCGCGAGGCGAGTATCGGCCTGGCGGGCGTCGATGGATCGGTGCCCGATTGCTGCGGCGCCGCCCGGGCCGTCAACCGCGGATGCCGGTTGCGGCGGGCCGGCGTCCGCCTTCGGGAACGGGTTGAACTTCCCCGACGCTGCGGCGTAGCCGGCGAGCAAGCCAACACAGAGGACGAACACCAGCTGAGCCTTCGGATTCTTTAACATGGACGCACTCCTCTAAAAAGGGGACGCATTTCGTTTCGGCGTGCCGCCCTTGTCAATTAGCCATCACCGGGCGAAACGAGCAGCGTCCCCTTTTCTCTCGCTGTAGCCAATTACCGCGCGATCACTGACAGCAATGGAGCTTAGAGCAAGAATGTCCACCCCAGGACAATGATCAGAATCAACAGCACTCCGAGTCCGACAAACCAAGCGGGGTGAATGCGAACGGGAAGCTTTTCCTCCGCGCGCTCTTTTTCCTTCTCCCGTTCGATCCGCTCATGGCGTTCTTTTTCGTGGTGTTGGTGTCTTTTTTCTTGGTGGTCCATGATTTCCTTGTGGCCGTGGCCTGCCGGAGCTGACTTGTTGGTTAGTGGGCAAACGCTGCCTTGAGCTTCTCTTCCTGTTGGTTTGAGAGGTTGCTGGCGACGATCTCGAATTTCGGTGCGGCCTTGAAGGCTTCGACGACGCGATCGGTCGTTACCTGCCCCAGGAGTAAGAAGAGCGCGGAACTCCCTTCCGTTACCTTGCTGCGCACCTTCTCGAGGAAATCGTTGCCGATCCCGTAATCGGCAAAGTGGGCGCTGAGGGCGCCCACGGCCGCGCCGAAGGCGGCGCCCAGGAAGGGGACGAAGAAGATCCAGCCGAACAGCATGCCCCAGAACGCGCCGTACCACGCGCCGCTGCACGCGTCCGCGCCGTGGCGTGTCTTCGGTTTCTTCTTGCCCTTGGGCCACGTCACGAGGGCGGCATCCTGAATCTCAAGAAGGTGCTGCTTCTGCAAATTGACGGCAATCGCCAGTCCTTGCTCGGCGCCCTCGGGCGTGTCGAACTTTAGAACCACTAACGACTGTGCCATGATCGGTCTCCTTTTTTTAGCTTTGACGAATCGAGCGGCTGGCGCCCACGATGGGGCGCCAGCCCATGCCTTTACGCTCGCCTCGTGGCGTTAGTCGCTCGCGTGAGCTCCCTTTTTCATCGCGTCCAGAATCCCCGTGAGGTTGTAGGTCTCCGGGGCCTGCAGCGGCGGGTACGTCCTGTACGACGTGAGCTCCTTCTCCCACAACAGCTGGCCGATCGGCAGGATACTCCAGTCGTAGATATAGGCCGTCGATGGCGACGCGATCGCACCGGCAAAGTTCATTAGCGACTTATCGCCCGTCGGAAGGACGTACTGCTCGAAGGGGTCGCGCTTGATGTTCTGGACCAGGGTGAAGTGGTAACTGGTGAGCGGCTCGAGCCACCCGGCCGCCCCGGACTTTGCCATGTTGTAGTACATCTTCCAGTTCTTGTAGCGCACCGCGGACGGCGTCGCGCCCGAGTAATAGAAGAAGTAGTCGCGTGCCGACGTTTCCGACTTGCCTTCGAGATAGGCGAGCTGGTTGACGCCGTCGAGCGTGGTCTTGACGATGCCGGGATAGGCGCCTTTCTCGAGCTGCGCTTTCAGCTCGTTGCCCTTGGGTCCGCCAGCGATTTCGACCAACGTGGGCAGCCAGTCGAGGGCCGCGAACAGCTGGGTCTTGACTGTGCCCGGCTTGATGTGCCCCGGCCAGCGAACAACGCACGGGGCGCGGTAACCGCCCTCCCAGGCCTCGCCCTTCTGGCCCTTGAAGGGCGTGACGCCACCGTCGGGGAAGGAGATGGCCTCCGCGCCGTTGTCGGTGGTGAAGACCACGATGGTGTTGTCGATCTGGCCCATGTCCTCCAGCTTCTTGAGGACCAGGCCGATGTTGTCATCCATCTGCTTCATGCCGGCTTCGTTGGCGCCCCAGTCCTTGCCGCCCTTCGTACCGATCATGTCCAGGTACTTCGGCGCCAGCACGGTGTTGATGTGCATGCGCGCCGGGTTGTAGTAGCAGAAGAACGGTTTGTTGGTCTTCTTGGGGTCGTTGCGGTCGAGCCAGTCGATGACGTGGGCGGAGATTTCCTCGTCGATCGTCTCCGACCGCTTCAGGGTCAGCGGGCCTTCGTCCTTGCCCTCCTGGTTCTTCGCGGTGCCGTCGGGGGACTTCATCCAGAGCAATGGGCGCGGCACGGCCATGCACACGCCGTCCTTGGGGTCGATCGCGCCCGGGGGCTCCGGGATGCCGGGAATGGGCTCCACCTTCATCGGCGGCACGATGCCTTGCTCGGTCGGGCTCTTAAAGATGTCGGGGTAGCTCACTGTCTGCATGGCGTCCAGGTGGTAGAGGTAGCCCCAGAATTCCTGGAAGCCGTGCGCCGTCGGCAGGGCCTCGGGGTGGTCGCCGAGGTGGTTCTTGCCGAACTCGCCGGTGGTGTAGCCGAGGTTCAGCAGGAACTGGGCGATGCACGGGGTTCCCGGTCGCAGGTAGGACGGGCTGCCGGGCAGCTGCGGCGGGATCATGCCGGTGCGCAGCGGGTACATGCCCGTGACGAAGGCGTTGCGCCCGGAGGTGCAACTCTGCATGGCAACGTAGTCCAGGAAGAGCGCGCCCTCGCGCGCGATGCGGTCGATGTTGGGCGTTTCGCCGACCATGAGACCGCGGTGGTAGCAGCCCGGCTGCATCCAGCCGATGTCGTCACCCATGATGAACAGGATGTTGGGTTTTGTGCCAGGCTTCTGCTCGTCCTGAGCGACCGCGGTCTTCACCTTGGGGTCAGCCAGGGCAACCAGCTCTCCCTTGGTCAAGCCCTCTGTGCAACAGGCCGAGGTGTCAGAGGAACTGTTGTCTTTACCAGACGCTGTTGGTTGCGGCGGCCCGGCGTTGGCCTTGCGGAACGCGTCGAACTTCCCGGACGCGGCCGCGAAGCCCAGCGCCGCGCCGATCGCCAGCATGGCGATCATCTGCAATCTGCTGTTCTTCAACATTGCACTCTCCTGGTGCGGTGACTGAGAAGGAACGGGCCGGAAACGCTCCGCCCCGAATGCCCCTTCTCCCTTCTGCTGCCCTCTCTGTTCTCGAAAAATCTCGAAAAAGGGGACGCAGCTCGTTTCGCCCCCAACCGCCTTGTCGTCAACACAGACGTCACCGGGCGAAACGAGCTGCGTCCCCTTTTTCGGACATCACACAGCGAAAGCCGATGTGCGACATGCCCGTGTCGGGCGTGCAGCCGTGCCGGGCGCTGGGCCGGTAGCGCGTACAGTAAGAATCACTACAGAGAAAAGATCCGCCCCTTTGCGCGCGGAGAGGACTGTAAGGCTGACGCGGATCGAAACTCTTTTCGGGTCCTGTGGGGTTGACCGTCACGGGCTGGCCGGCGCGCTGGCGGTACAGGTCGATTCGATACCAGTCGCTGCACCATTGCCAGACGTTGCCGGCCATGTCGTACAGACCATAGCCGTTGGGCGCGAACGCCTTTACCGGCGAGGTGCGCTCATAGCCGTCGGCCGCCGTGTTGCGGTAGGGAAAGTCTCCTTGCCAGATGTTGGCATGGATGTTGGTCTCCGTCGGCCTGTCATCGCCCCACACGTAGGGCTTGGAGTCCAGGCCGCCGCGCGCGGCTAACTCCCACTCGGCCTCGGTCGGCAAACGCTTGCCGGCCCACTGGGCATAGGCCAGCGCATCGAACCAGGAAACGTGAACGACCGGATGATCGTCCTTGCCGTCGATGCTGCTGCCCGGTCCTTCAGGATGCTGCCAGTTGGCGCCGGGTGTCCACTTCCACCACGCGCGGTGCGCATCGGGACCGGCCAGGGTTACGGGCTCCCTGGTCGGCACGAACACCAGCGAACCGGGAGCGAGATTCTCCTTGGGCGGCGGGGGCGTGCCGGGCGGCGACTGACGCAGGATTTCCTCGACGTCGAGTGGCTTCTCGGCCGTGGTGAGATATCCCGTGGCCTCGACAAACTGGCGGAACTGAGCATTGGTGACGTCGGTTTCGTCCATCCAGAACCCGGCCACACGCACGCGATGGGCCGGCTTCTCGTCGGGGTGGCCGAGATCGGAGTCGGTGCCCATGGTGAAATCGCCGCCGGGGACCCACACCATGCCGGGCGGGCCGTCGGAAGGCGCCGGCGTGGAGCGGCGGTTCCACGTGACAATGGCGAACGTCGCCCCGAAGGAGCCGGCCGCAAGCAGGCCCAGCAGCAACCAATTCGGCAGACCGCGTTTCGGGCGGCTCGAGCAATCCGCTCCATTAAGTTCTCGCGTTGGCTTTTTGTCCCTCGCGCTTGGCGGTGTTTTCTTTGCTGATGTCAGCGTCATGGAGTGGTCTCCTTGTGGTCAATGGGGACCTAGCAGCCCGTTGAAAAGGTGTCTGGAACCTTTGCGGCAGAATAAATCTCCGGCTTTTCGCGCGCCTTGAAGGTTCCAGACACCTTTTCAACGGGCTGCTAGCGCCTCAGTGACGGCATCCAAAAGCGTTCGCCCGGAAAATGGCTTTACAAGATAACTCCTGGCCCCCAGCCTCTCCGCTTCTTCACGAATGGCCGGCTCATCGTGCGCCGTGATGAATATGGCCGGCGGTTGCCCGCCGCCAGGAAGCAGCCGCCGGCACAGCTCAAATCCTGATATCCCGGGAAGACGAATGTCGAGCACCAGGCAGTCGGCCGTCTTTGCCGCGTCGACTTCGAGGGCCGCCTCTGCGGAACCGAACATGACTACCGCGAAGCCCCCGACACGCAAGATCCGCTCCATGGCCTGGCTCATGCTGGCGTCGTCTTCCACGACAACGATAGTTGGCATCGCGCCCAGCATCTGTAAGTCGCTCGATCCGTTCTGCACTAGGGCGACGGGTCGCACTGATCGGTTTCACGGTTCGTGGGATTATCGGGGCGCGCGAGATCGGGCGATATTGTACTTTGGGGAAGAAGAGGTTGCCCTTTCGTCCAATGTACCAAGACTCACTAAATGAATTGGCAGCGCTCGGCTTCACCGGGGCGGGGCGCCTGCTTGAAGTTGCTCGGCCACGTGAACCAACTCGGCCAGCGAAGCGACGTCCATCTTCTCCATCACCTTGGCCCGGTGAGCCTTGACCGTGCGGTCGGAGGTGCCGAGTTCAATGGCGATCTGCTTGTTGAGTTTGCCTGCGGTCACGAGGGCGAAGACGGCACGCTCCCGCGCCGTCAGGCCCTCGTAACGCGAACGCAAAGTGCCCGCTGTTTCTCGGGCCGTCCGGTTTTCCGCATCATGGGCCAGCGCGCTCTGGACGGCATTCAGAAGCGCCTCCCGCTTCACCGGTTTCGTGAGGAAATCCACAGCACCGGCTTTCATGGCGCGCACACTCATCGGAATGTCGGCATGACCCGTGAGAAAGATGATGGGGGGCGCGTTATCTTGCTCCCCGAGCGCGGCTTGAAGGCCGAGACCGTCGAGGCCGGGCATGCGGACGTCCAGCACAATGCACCCCGCCATGTTTCCAGGCTGGGCAAGCAAGAACTCGCCGGCGGAGGAATAGCCACAGACCTCGTAGCCTGCTGCCCGCAGCAAACGCATCACCGCTTTCCGCATGGAATCATCGTCATCGACAACATGGATAATGCGCGTCAATGGGCTCATGCAGTCAATTCCTGAGGGACGTTCTCCATGTCGGCGGGCGCCTTGCCTGGCTTCTGCATTCCGGTGGGAACTGTGAAGTGGAAGGTCGCTCCGACGCCGAAATTGTTTTCCGCCCAGATGCGTCCGCCATGCGCATCGACCAGGGATCGGGCGATGGACAACCCCAGACCCATCCCCTCCTTTTTTGTCGAGAAGAATGGGTCGAAAAGACTGCGGAGTCTATCCGGTGGGATGCCGCTCCCAGCGTCCGTTACCGCGATTTCCACGCAGCCGTTCTCATTCACAAGGGTACGGACGGCGAGTCGCTTCGCTTCGGGAATGTCCGCCATCGCTTCCATGCCGTTGAGGACGAGATTCAGCAGCACCTGCTGCAAGTGCACCTTATCCCCGCGAACGGCGGGGAGATTGACGGCGAGGTCCGTCTCCATCACGACCCCGCGGCGCAGCGCTTCTGCGCGGACCAGCGTCAGGACTTCCGACGTTACCGCGTTGAGATCGAGCGCTTGCATCTCCAGCTCGCGTTTGCGCAAGAGCGCGCGCAGGCGCAGGATCACTTCACTCGCCCTCAGGTCATCCTTGCGGATATCGTGGAGGATCTGCCGCACTTCATCGAGAGCTGCCGGAGTGGACTCGAGAAGCATTTCGGCTGCGTCGGCGTTGCTCAGGATTGCCCCCAGCGGTTGGTTGATCTCGTGGGCGATGGAGGCGGTCAGTTCACCCACGATGGCCAGGCGCGAAGCGTGTGCCAAATCCCGCCTTGCTTCCTCGGCCCGCTTCCGCTCGCTGATGTCCCGAACGATGGACAGCACCAACCGCTTGCCGTTCTCTTCGATTATGGCGTCCGTGACTTCTACCGGGATCCTTCTCCCGTCTCGGTGGAAGTCCAACCCCTCGAACGGGTTATCCTGATGTTTAGCCAGTTCGCCCTTGATGACGGTCCCAAGGCCGCCCCGCACCTCGGGGGCTTGGAGGTCGGGCACCTTCATGGCCAGCAGCTCCTCATGTGAATAGCCCAAAAGGTCGCAAGCCCGCTGGTTGACTGCAATGATGACATCGTCTTCCGTTTCCAGGAATATGGCGTCATTGGCCTTCTCAAAGAGGGTCCGGTAGCGCCTTTCGCTGGCTTGCAGCGACTTCTCGGTCCGCTTGCGTTCGGTGAGATCAATAACCGACGCCATGACGAGGAGCCCCGCGTCAGTCTGGATCGGGGTGAGGCGAATCTCGACTGGAAACTCGCTGCCGTCCTTGCGCCGGCCGTACAGTTCGCGGCCCGCTCCCATCGGCCGGGCCAAAGGGGACGCGAAAAAGCTTGCCCGGAAGCCTGGATGTTCGGCGCGGTAGCGCTCCGGCATGAGGATCTCGACTGGCTGGCCGACCAGTTCCTCGCGGCGGTAGCCGAAGCCCGCCTCGCACTGAGAGTTGACCAGAACGATGTTGCCGTCCGCGCTTACCACGACAATGGCGTTGGGTGTGGACTCGACGACCAAGCGGAACCGCTCTTCCGCCCGCGTCCGCTCCCTTTCGGTGCGCCGCGCTCTGGCCCGCTGACCCAGGACCAGGGCCCCCTCGACGACGCAGAGAGTGAGGACGCCAATGACATGCCACCGGTAGAGGTCCCAGAAACTCGGGTCCCTGAAGCGGACAATGCTGCCGGGTGGGAGGCTTTCTTCGTTGATGCCCCAGCGCCTGAGCTCGCGCCAATCGAACATGTAGGCACAAGAAGTTGACTCGGCAGTGGACATTTCTTGGGGTTTCGCGCCGGCCAAAATGCGCAACCCCAGGTGTGCCGCGTTAGTCGCTTCGATGTCAAAACTTGCCAGGAAGCCGCCGACGATGCCGTGCCCCAGGTAGGAGTCGTAATAGCCGTAAATGGGAACGCTCGCGGTCTGGGCGACCTGGTCCAGCGCATCACGGGGAATAAAGAATTTGCCGGCCCCGTCCCGATCGATGCTGACATAAATAATTATCGTGTCTGCCGAAAGCCGCGCGACCTCATGCCGTAGATCCGCCATGGGGAGGCCGATCAGGTAGTTGAACTCAACCTGGCCGGCCAACGGCCGGAAGTTGCGAATAGCGTCTTCCATGGTCTCATTGTCACTCCTGGACGCGCCGCTAATCATCACAACGCGCTTCGTGCCGGGGTGGAACCGGAGAGCTGCCTCCAGCGTCGGCCTGTAATCCAACTTCGCAGGGATGCCCGTCACCCCAGGCCGAATCGTTCGGGCCTTGCACTCCGCCTCGGTAACGCAACAAAACACGATGGGAGTGTCCGGGAAGAACCAGTCCCGGTGCAATTGGAGCTGGTCCAGGGCTACTGATTCGACAACGACGATCAGGTCGAGCCCACGCGGCGAGTACTTGTCCTTCAGGTGCTCAAGCAGTTTTCGCGGATAGCCCTTGTCGGGAAAACGGCTGACATCCACGTATTCGCTGTACAGCTCCACGCCGTCGCTCAGCTTTTCACGAAAGTTCGAGCGGAGCCGGCTGTCGATGAGCAGATTCATCGGCAGATCTTTTTGCGAGCCGTAGAGGAGCAGGACGCGCTGGGGGTCCGATCCGGCGGCTGAGGCGGCCGCGCAGAGGAAAAGAACCGCCTGCAAGGAAAGCAGCGGCAGGCGCATGAGACGCCTCTTCAGGAACCTGGGTACACCCCTGCCGATTTTCATTGTGTTCGCGTTCCCAGGAGCAGGCCCGATTCCCCTTTGGCCCGGCCGATGGGAGCGGGCCGCGAACTGTACGGCCGGCGCAAGGACGGCGTGAACACCACCGCCTAGGCCCCGTCGGCGCAAGGTACCCGTTGCTGCGGAGAGGTCGGTCTGTGCCAACAAAACGGACTAGTTGCCTCTTGCTTGCCAATGTAGTCGGCGCGGAATACCAGGCTATTGGACTTTGGTCCAATAGCGCAGAGATTTCATGTTTCTGCAGTAAGGCTGGAGCGTCTGCCCCGGCGCTTTTGAGGCTTTTCCCGCCATCAGATTTGTTAGAAACGGGGGAAAGTTCGCCGCAGTTCCATCGTTCCGCAGAGTGACCAATGACCAAAGCTGGCCGCCGGCGCGGCGCGCCGCCATGCGATTCTGCGGACGCCGATTTACTGATCCGCCAGCAACATCTCGACGAAGCGCTCACCGAACTGGTGGTCGCAGGCGGATCGCTCACGCACAGCCTCCTTGGCGCAGAGCCCGAAGAATGACACGCGGGCGGGCGAGGTTGTGCCGCTGCACGGGCGGCAGGTGGTGAAAGTGAACGGAGAGCATCCCATGACAATCTTCGTCCACGGAGAGGACGTGCCCGCGGAAGGCGCCGCCGTGATGCACCAGCCGCGTCAGCCGGCGCAGGAAGCGCTCCGACTGTTCCCGGTCGCCGGCAATCACCTCGACGATGATGGAACCGTAGTGACGGTCCTGTTCGACGAGTAACGCCAGCGGTGCGGCCCGTTCGCGAATGAGAAAGAGCGCCCGCTTGATGCAAGCCAGCTGCCGCCCGTCAGCCAGCGCCACATCGGTATATTCCACCGACCCGGCTTCGTAATATCTCGCCGTCGAAGCCCGCGACATCTTCGCCAGTCGCGCCGAATCGTACTCGTGCTGCGTGAGCACCCCCATGCACTCGGGCGGCTCCTTGAGCTCGTGCAACAGCTCTTCAAGGGCGAGATGCAGGTTCGGTCGCTCATATGCCTGGAAGGTTTGCTCGAGGACGGCGAGCTTGCCGGGGTCCGCGCCGAGGTGTCTGCGCAGGCGCCAGAGCAATCCGGAACGGCGTGTTTTCGGCTTCCTTTTCGCCATGGTTGTGTAGCCTCACGGAATACGACCTTTCGCATCCCTTGTGAAGTTAAACCTACGCCTTGGCAGTGTCCATGCAATTGGCCTTTCAGGCCATGTTGGTGGGCAGGCTGCTAGCCGTGCATCATCTTGCAGCATTGTAACCCGCCAGCATTGTAACCCGCAGCGCCAGCAAGGGGCTTTGCTGGCTAGCCCGCCGTGCGGGCCAGCCCGGCTTGCTGGCTAGCGCCCCTTGATGGCGCTGCGGGTTACAATACCGCCGAATCACGGACGCTGATCGCGGGCAGCCGGATAGCTGGGCAGTGAAATGAGCGCGGCGCAGGGGAATCGACTGATTGTCAGCCTTCACTTCTCTCAGAGGAACGATCTTGCCGTTAGTGTGCGTTTGAATAGCATGCTTGCGCCGGGCACTCCCTGGTAGGACCAACCATCTCGCCAAACACCGGGAAGGACACAACTTTGGCCAGTTCGCTTTTTGATGCACCGACTATCGGAATTGGAAGGCTCCTCACTGAAGGCAGTCGGTTTCTCGTACCACACCACCAAAGAGACTATTCCTGGACTGAAGATGAAATCGAGCAGTTGTTCTCAGACATAGACGAAGCACGAAGGTCAGAACAGGCGGAATACTTCATCGGGCTGATGGTTTTCATGCCGAAAGGCGATCGCGATCTCATCATTCTCGATGGCCAGCAGCGCGTCGCTACCACAGTTATTGCGCTGTCGTCAATTCGGACTTGGCTCAAAGAGCACGGCCACGACCGCGACGCGGACAAAATTCAGCACGAGTACATCGGCATTCGCGAGCTTGGTGAAGAAGAGCTAGAAGCACGACTGATGTTAAACGAGAATAACAATCACGTTTTCTATGAGCGTGTAGTGCATGAGGCACCGGCACGTGATATCGAAGCGCTGGTCGAGGGGATGAAACGCTACGACCCCAGTAGGAGACTCGCAGAGGCAATCCTTTTCTGCCGCCAGCGAATCGAAGAGTTGGCGCGCTCTACAGGCAGTGACCCGCAAGCTGGTGCCAAAGCCCTTTTTGGCTTCGTCAAATATCTTCGCGACAATGTCAAGATCGTTCGCCTGAGTGTTCCGAGCGAGTCGAATGCTTACACCGTTTTCGAGACCCTCAACGCCCGCGGTCTCGACCTGAGCGTGCTTGACTTGGTCAAGAACTACTTATTTGGCAAGGCGTCCGGCGACCGGAATTTGCAGGAGGTTAAGATACGCTGGGGACAAATGATGTCAAACTTAGCCAATGTACCGGCCGATGACTTCCTCAAGGCATACTGGACATCTCGGCACGGGCGCACGCAAAAAGCTTCTTTATTTCCGGATTTCAAGGCCCGTGTTCGGAACGCGCGAGATGTGACGGCTCGAATGACGGACATGCTTGACGCCTCAGAGCAATACGCGGCTTTAGAGATAGCCGATGATCCCCTGTGGGCGGACTATTCGAAGGAAGCACGCGACCGTGTTCGCGCTTTGAAGCTGCTCGGAGCTAGGCAAGTGCATCCAGTCCTCCTGGCTGCTCTCGCGAGGTTCGGTAAGCGTGAGGTTGAACGGCTGCTCCATCTGTTGGAAGTCCTGATTGTCCGCTATCAGCTAATCGGTGGCGGGCGCACTGGCCGTCTCGAGATATCATGTGCTGCCCTAGCCGCTGCGATTTACAGTCGTCAAGTTACTGCGGCGACTGTAGCATTTCGTGCGCTCAGAGATATCTATCCGAGCGATACGGAGTTCCAAGCCGCGTTTCAGATTAAACAAGAGACCAACAATCGCAAGGCCCACTACGTTTTGGAGCGACTGGAACAACAAGCACGGCTACGGGCGGCTTCGTCTCGGGGGCCGCTGGAAATGGAACCCAGCGCAAACCTTACAGTGGAGCATGTTCTGCCAAGAAATCCGGGCCCTGGGTGGAATGCCGTTCTTCAGAAGGATCCAAACATCGCGGAGGAATGCACGTACCGACTTGGCAACCTGTGTCTATTGACGACTGTCAACAGCAAGTTAGGTCAAGAGTCCTTCGATGCAAAAAAGACCGTGTACTCGGCCTCGACGTTGGTGCTGACCAAGCTCGTTGCCTCGGAAAGCCAGTGGAGTCGCCAGGCTATCGAGAAGTTGCAGGGAAAGATGGCCAAGTTAGCAGTGGCGGCCTGGAGGTTCCAGTAGGCGGACTTTGCGCGCGTTCATGGCCGGATAGCGCCAAACGGGGTTTTTCTGCAAGCGGAGGCGAATCAAGTTGCGCACACTGGCCCTCTGCCTCTCCTCGGTTCCCCCCTCCGTTCCTCTAAGATAGTTTGCGGGTAGCAGTTGTATACACTGCCTCTTTTTTCCCCTGCCGGTCAACACGTCCCGCCACCGAACGCTTACACACAAAACCGGCGATTGAACCGCAAGTTTCAGCTCTCGGCCCAGGCTATCCGGAAAGCGGAGCAACAAGTCGCGGAACAATTGACGGAGATCTAGCTGAGAGCGCGGCGTTCGCTAGAAACGGAAGAGACCGGCGCGTCCGTTCCCAACCAGTCCTTGCCGACTGACTTAACGCAATGATTCCTTCAATGCCTCTTTGATCGCAGCAAAATCGGTGTATGGCTCGCTTCCAATGTCCTTGAGCAAGATCTCGTCTCGCGAGTTGAATACAAACGTGCCGTGAAGCGGCTCGTTGCGGAACGC
>Ga0207041_1120_pt1 | contig 13742 bp, 13 predicted proteins | sample Alteio_BWMinCont_73_FD_153311 | JGI IMG/M metagenome (GOLD analysis project Ga0207041, IMG submission 153311) | Enriched cells from forest soil in Barre Woods Harvard Forest LTER site, Petersham, Massachusetts, United States -... | ecosystem: Environmental > Terrestrial > Soil > Temperate forest >... | reverse complement strand
GCTCACCTGGCACGTCACGTATCATCGGTAAAAAAAAAAACACATTGACGAACTTAGCAAAAAGAATTACCAGGGCTTGCAGGGCATGAACAGCCCAGACTTTGTGCTTTTGTTTATGCCAATAGAATCCTCCTTCAGCATAGCTATACAAGCCGACAATGAATTATTTAACTACGCTTGGGGCAAGAAGATTGTAATTGTTAGTCCTTCTACCCTACTTGCTACATTGCACACCATTGTATCCATGTGGAAACAAGAAAAACAGGCAAGGCACGTATATGAAATAGCCGAAGAAAGTGGCAAACTTTATGATAAATTCTGTGGCCTTATTGAAGATTTGATCTTAGTCGGCCAACGTATGGAATCGGCTAAGAAAAGTTATGACGAGGCCATGAAAAAAGCATCGAGCGGTCCGGGCAATATTGTTAAACGGATCCAAAACATTAAAGACCTTGGCGCCAAGACCACTAAAGCCCTGCCTGACAGCCTGGTAAGCCGTTCGCTAGAAGAATAACAACTGCATACTAATTTTACCACTACATTCGTTTATATTTGTATAGTATTTTAGCTGTATGAAGAAAGCCGGCATATTTGGTTTTATGTTTTCGTTAGTAATAGCGCTGGCAGGTTGTTTTTCTGAAAACAAGGTAAGCGTACAAAACATTTCGAACCAATACCGTAACGATCTTCACTACCTCCACCCCGAATATTCGCTTTATCATTTAAACGACACTGTTTCATTACTCTACTTTAAGATCGATGAAAGCGAGTTACTTTACATTCGCCGCAATCAAGCTGATAGTTTTAGTGCTTCTGTAAAAATAGTGAGCAAAGTGACTGAATCGTATGATGCTGATTTTTTATTAGATACAAATAGTCTCACATTAAATTTCACCAGTTCTACTAATACCAAAAGAGAATATGCTGTCGGTTCTATACCCATTAAATTAAAGGCAGGCAATACCCATTTAATAACCATAACTACGCTGGATTTAGTAAGCCGTAAAAGTGAAACCACTTTTATTACTGCAGATAAAAGCAATCCGAGCAGCGATCAGAATTTTGTAGTACGTGATCCGGCTAATGGGTATATTATTTTCACCCGATCTATAGACTCTACTACCATTTACGCTATAAGCTATTCCAAGCCTGTTACACAATTTTATGTAAACTATTATAGTCGTAACTTCCCGGTTGCAGCACCACCGTTTTCTATAATAGAACCTAAACCTTTTATTTATAAACCAGATAGCAGCTTTGTTATTAAAGCAGCTTCGAGTGGTGTGGCATTAATAACCTTAAAAGGCACAGGATTTTACCACATACAAGTTGATACCAACACGCATTACGGGTTAACACTTTACAGGTACCCAAAGCACTTCCCTACTATTGGCGAGGCATACCAAATGGTGGCACCACTGCGCTACATTACCACCAACGATGAATATGACCGGGTAAACAATGCAAAGAATGTAAAAGGTGCCGTTGATGAGTTTTGGATAAACACAGCAGGTAATACCAAAGAACGAGCCAGAGCATTGATAAAGAACTATTACAACCGTGTGCAGGATGCCAATAAATTCTTCACATCATATGAAGAAGGATGGAAAACTGACCGTGGTATGGTGTATATAGTTTATGGGCCACCAAGTAGTATTTTCCGTAATGCAAGTGGTGAAACCTGGACCTATGGCGAGGACAAGAATTTCCTGACTATAAGCTTTACCTTTTCTAAAATAAACAACCCTTTCTCTGATAACGATTACGCATTAGAACGCCAACAGCAATACCGCAACTTATGGTACAATGCAGTTGATATTTGGCGTGAGGGAAGGGTGTATTAAATAGTCCTTAGTGGTTAGTCATTAGTCTAAGCCAGTAGAATATTAAAACCTGACAATCAACCACTTAAAGTCAACCGCAGCAAAAACATTAACGATCTCTGTATCTTTCAGGTAGGGTATTGCATTATAACCTTAAAGAGGCGGATTACTGACAGATAAAATCCACAGCATGCTAAACGAATCGAAATATCATATAAGTCCTGAAGAGATGCTCAGCGAGCAGCAGGAAATTGAGGCGGCCAAGGCCGACCCTGCAAAGTTTGAGGTACTTTATAACAGGTACTATGAACCCATTTTACAATTTGTATATAAACGGGTTGAAGGAAAAGAAGCAGCTTTTGATATCACATCACAGGTGTTCCTGAATGCAATGCTGAAACTGGCACAGTTTAAATTTATGGGCACACCGTTTTCTTCATGGTTATACCGCATAGCGCTGAACGAAATAAATATGATGTACCGGAAAGATAAAGTACAGCGTAGCATAAAAGTGGAAGAACATGAATTGAAAAATGTGATACAGGAAATAAACCCCGATGAAGATATAGATGCGCAATACAATAGAGTAGCTGAAGTACTTTCTGATTTTGAAGAAGAAGACATACAACTGGTAGAGCTTCGTTTTTTTGAGAAGAGGGCCTTTAAAGAGATTGGCGACATAATGAACATGACCGAGAATAATGCCAAAGTGAAGCTCTACCGGTTACTTGATAAACTTAAAGCACAACTAACACTAAGCAAAAAAACAGCATAAGCAGAAGCCATGAAAAACAATAAGATAAAAATAGAGACAGGTTCGGAAAAGCTTACTAAGGAGGAGATAGATAGCCACAAAGACTTTAACAAGGTATACAAAACCTATACCACCACTAAGACCAATACCGTTAAGACCCCGAAAAAATTTGGAGGCATGACCACCATGGTTGTAGTTACTACCACAGTAGTTGTTACCACTATAGGCGCCTGGAAATATTGGAACTATCATAAAACAGTAACCCAACCTAAGGTAACTGCAACTGCATCGAACGCAAATAAAACAAATACTTCTTCCACCACAACTGCTAAATCAACCACTAAGCGCCCGTACATACATCCGCCTATTAAGGGTGTTGATGTGCCTTATAAAACATATTCGGTTGATGCAAATAAAGGCGGAACCATTACTTACAACAACAGTAAGATTGTAATACCTGCTTCATCTTTTTGCGATGCAAATGGCAAGGCTATTACAGGCAAGGTTGATATTAAATACAGAGAATTCCGCAATGCGGCAGAGTTTTTTGCGAGTGGAATACCTATGACCTACGATTCAGCCGGTAAGCAATACACGTTTGAATCGGCCGGTATGCTTGATGTGCGAGGTTACCAGAACGGCAAACCAGTTTATGTAAGAACGGGCAAAGAGATTCAGGTATCTATGGTTACCACACAACGCTCTATAAGTTATAATATGTATGAGCTGGATACCAACAAACAAAACTGGACCTACTTGGATAAGAGCAAAAGTATACCGATTAATGCTAAGACAAAAGCACTAAAAGACACTATCTCTATCCCGCCTACTGAACAAAAGCAAGTGCAACAAATACAAACAAGCATTGCAAGTATTCAGAAAGAGGAAGCCACTATTGAAAAGACAAAACCGGTTGAACCGAGAAAAGTTACTGCCGGCAGAAACAACTTTAACATAGATGCTGACCAGCACGATTACCCTGAACTGGCAGTGTATAAAAACCTGTTATGGGAACCAGATCCTGCTGATAAGAATTACAAACCATCTTATGCAGCCATTACCTGGGATGATGCAAGCCTAAAACGCAGTGCCGATGGAACCATGTATACCTTTACGGTTAAGAAGGGAGCGGAACAACATAGTTTTATTGTACACCCTGTTTTTGAAGGAAAAGACTATGATGCAGCTATGAAGGAGTATGATAAAAAATACGAGGATTACCAGGTTGCATACGATAAGAGAAAAGCCGACGAAAAGAAACAACAGGAAGCGTATGAAGCCTTACTTGCCAAAATAAAGAAAGACCAGGAAGAGGAGCAACAGAAAATGATTGCACGCTCTAATTTAATTGGTGCGGTAACCAATATGTTTTACATCAGCAACTTTGGTATATATAATACAGATTGCCCTGAGAATTTACCGCATGGCGCTGAAGTAACTCCGCAGTACACTGATAATAATAACGACAATTTAAACTACAACGAATTTTATCTGGTTGAAAAAGATAAGAACGCTATATATGATTATCACCCTGGCCATAACTGCAGGTTTAATCCAAAGGTTGAGAACTTTGCTTGGATGATCACTCCCGATAATAAACTAGCCATCTACTCTATCGAAGACTTTAGCAGAATAGGTATTACCTCGGGTACAGTTGTCTTTAGAATGAAAGTGCTTGAGAAGCCAATAACATCAGTGGAAGACTTGAAAGCAGCCTTTAAACCATACTTGGGAGACTTAGATAAGCAATGGGGAGGAAGTGTTAGGAGTTAGGCGGTTAGTTTAATTTAGATTAAACCAGAATGAATACAGGTATATCTCTTTTATCTTTTCTCTTATTGCCCTTACAAATCTATTGTCAAACTTTATCGGATAGCGCTCATACTATTTATATAAAGAAACCTTCCCTAATCAATGTTGACACCAATAGTGTTGGTTTTATGTATTTAGGAAAAGTAGTTAGTTCAGGCATTGATTCCGGTAAAACATTATATACAACAACGGATAGATTAAAACTAATTGGATCAACTGATAGTTGTTCAGTAATTCTTTCTTTTGAGATGATTATAGGAGTGGGCAATACAAATGCAGATGTATTTTCTAATGATGGTAAATTCAATGAAACGGTATGGTCGAATTTCAATATGGCGGGTGCGGGTACTTATATTTATTTACAGCGGCTTACATATAAAGATAGTCAAGGCAAAATGAAAACTCTCAAGCCAATAAAACTATTAAGATAAATTGCCAATGCGCCGTATCCTAATATTGGGATTTATTCTTTGTTTATTTATAACAAGCCGGGGTCAAGATACTGCAAATACCATAATCATAAAAATAAAACGGCCAGTAACACCACTAAGTTGTGTTTATTCTCAATCGAATACCATTTACACGAACGTTACCAATATCCTGCAAGTCAATTACCCCGACTCCGGTACAGGCCAGTATTCATTAGAAACCGAACTGGGTTATATACAAAACCTGCATCGCGGAAAATTCATCGTGGTAAAACATAACCCTGGTAGATTAACCATTACGCTTTGGAAAGATTCTGCAGGACGGCATGACCTCGTTGCCACGCAAGAATTTACGGTAAGGTCGTTGCCTAATGCAACTATTAGTGTCGGTGGGTATGAGATAGATACCGCAGCCTATATAAGCGATCTTTTAAAATACCGTGAGTTGGAATTAGTATTCGGAGACTTTACACCTTTAGAGGATATGTGCTTTATCAAATCATTCGACCTGAAAATTGGCGGTGTTGAGTATCACTCTGAATCAAATATGTTAACCGACGAAATGACGAATGCTATAAAAAACGAAAAGGGCACCATGGTATTTGAGAACGTTCTGGCAACTATCAATTCGCCTAATGATATGGAGCAAACCTTATCGAAAGACAAAAAGAAAAGGGTCTTGACACAAAAGATTTATACGATAGAAGACAAAAGCAAGCCAATACAATTGGTGAGATGAGGAAAGCTCTTTTCTTATTAATTTTCCTCCTCCCTACCCTGCTCATTGCACAGCAGGAAAGAATTAAACTCGACACATTTAAGATTGGTCATTGTGCACCTTATGTGGGTGGCATAAAAGGAGGAAAAATAAAGAGGGAGAAAATGCTGGCTGCTAAAAAGGTAGACTTGAAATGGTGTGATGACTCCGGTGTAATAGTCGGATTTAAACTAACGATACAATACAGCACCAAAGAAAGCTATGCCCTAATTGCTAAACCCAAGCTGATTGAACCTAAACTAAGCACAAGCAATTACTTTACTGATGAAATGCTGGCCGAAATTAAAAAAGCCCCTAAAGGCTCAACTGTCTTTATTACCCAAATTGTAAAGGGTTGGCATACTGGTTCACCTGAGAAGCTGACGAATGAAATGGAGCTGGTATTGCAATAAAGAATACACTCTTTCCACTACCTAAATTCAAGTACAGCTTATTTGCTCCCATTTTTTGTCCTATTCGGGCAATTTTTATAAGTTTGCTATTCACATTATGCAGTTTGCTTTATGACAAGAGATATAATCTTTGACCTTATTGATGAAGAGCGTGAACGCCAAGTGCGTGGCCTCGAACTTATAGCATCAGAAAACTTTGTAAGCGAGAACGTTATAAAAGCCGTAGGCTCAGTACTCACTAACAAATATGCCGAGGGTTTACCCGGCAAACGCTATTATGGCGGTTGCGAGGTAGTAGATAAAGTAGAACAACTGGCGATAGACCGTGCTAAAGAATTATTTGGAGCCGTTTGGGCAAACGTGCAACCACACTCGGGTGCACAGGCTAATGCAGCAGTAATGCTGGGCGTATTAAAGCCGGGCGATAAAATATTAGGGTTCAACCTATCGCACGGTGGCCACCTTACACATGGCTCACCTGTTAACTTTTCGGGCAAGCTTTATGTTCCTTCGTTTTACGGAGTAGATAAAGAAACCGGCCGTGTTGACTATGCTGCCCTTGCCGAAACAGCAGCTAAAGAAAAGCCAAAACTCATTATTTGCGGTGCATCTGCTTACTCACGCGATTGGGATTATAAGCAACTCCGCGCTATTGCCGATGCAAATGGTGCATTGCTAATGGCTGATATAGCCCACCCTGCGGGATTAATTGCAAAAAAATTACTGAACGATCCTTTACAATATTGCCATATAGTAACAACTACCACCCACAAAACCCTTCGCGGGCCGCGTGGTGGAATGATTATGATGGGCAAAGATTTTCCTAACCCATGGGGATTGACCACACCAAAGGGAGAAATACGCATGATGTCTGCTATACTTGATTCTGCTGTATTCCCTGGCACTCAAGGCGGACCATTGGAGCATGTTATTGCCGGTAAGGCTATTGCATATGGCGAGGCATTGACGCCAAAATTTGAAGTATATTGCAAACAGGTAATCAAGAATGCACAAGTAATGGCAAAATGTTTTGTAGATAAAGGCTACAACATTGTATCGGGTGGTACCGATAACCATTGCATGCTAATTGACCTTCGCTCAAAGAACTTGAACGGAAAGATTGCTGAGAACTCTTTAGTAGAAGCTGATATTACAGTGAACAAGAACATGGTTCCTTTCGATGATAAGTCGCCAATGATAACATCAGGCATACGTATTGGCACACCTGCCGTAACTACACGTGGCCTGACTGAAAAAGAAATACCGCTTGTTGTAGAATTAATTGATGAAGCGCTAATGCATGCGGAGGACCACAAGGTTTTGAGCACTGTAAAAGGTAAGGTAAACTCAATGATGAAGAAGTACGAACTTTTTGGATGGTAATTTTATAAATTGTTTCTCATGAAAAAAACACTCTTTTTATCTCTTTCGCTGCTTTGCGCAGGTAGTATTATGGCTCAAGAAGCCGATACTGTTAAAACGGTAGGCAACACTACTGACCAAAAAGCACAGATAAGCTACAACAAGGGAATCGAAGATTTCAAAAAAGGTGAGTTTAAAGCTGCGCTTGCAGACTTTGATACAGCCATTGCTAACGACTCGAAATTTGAGCAGGCATATCTGAACAAAGGCAACACTGAATTGAAATTAAAAGATTACCAAAATGCCTTGAACGACTATTCTAAAACTGTAGAGCTTGACCCAAAAAGCGACAAAGCTTATTACGGAATGGGCCAATGCCAAAATGCATTAGGCGCTACTGATAAAGCCAGTGATGCGTATAGTAAAGCAATAGAAGCAAATCCTAAAAATGCAGATGCTTATTATTACAGAGGAGAAGCCCGCTTTACAGTTAAGAATTATAAAGACGCGCAAGACGACTTTACACAAGCCATTGCCAACAAACCTAATTATGCTGAAGCTTATAACGACAGAGGAAGCTGCAAGGTTGAACAAAAAGATTACAAAGGCGCTATAGAAGATTATAAAGAATCAGTTAAGGATAACAAGAAAGCTGAAACCTATAACAACCTGGGTAGCGCACAACGTAAGAATGGTGAATTAGATGCAGCTATTGATTCATACTCGCAAGCTGTTTCGCTTAAGGCTGATTACTACATTGCTTATAACAACCGTGGCACTGCTAAGTTCGATAAAGCTGATTACAGCGGAGCTATATACGATTTCAATAAAGCTATTGAGTTAAATGCCAAATACAGCTTTGCGTACAACAACCGTGCATCGGTTGAATTTAAAATGAAAGACTACGATAAGTCGAAAGCTGATTGCGATAAGGCAATTGAAATTGACCCGAATTATGGTTATGCTTATTTAAACAGAGGTATTGCGGAAGAAATGATGCGTAAGGCAGATGATGCATGTACTGACTGGAAGAAAGCAGCAACCTTGGGTGTTACTGTAGCAAAGGACTATTCACAAGATTGCCAGTAGAACATTTACAAACTTACTTATGAAGAAAGTTTTACTTCTCCTAACCATATTGTTTGCCGTACAATTTACCTACGCGCAAAATGTAGACTTCGATAAAAAGAACTTTAAAGACAATGTAAAAGGCTTTAAACAAGCCATGGACTCGATAAAAGAGGGAGACAAGTATTACGAAATGCCTATTGAGTGGCACTATCATAGTATTCCTTTTTATTTATACGCAAATACATTCAACCCAAATAATGCTATGCTCAATTACAAAATCGGGGCATGCTATCTTACACCATTTTCGCCATTTAAAATAATGGCCATACCTTATTTAGAAAAAGCATACAGCCTGAATCCTAATATAGCGCCCGATATTCATTACCTGCTTGGCCGTGCATACCATATTAATATGGAATGGGATAAAGCCATAAAGGAATACAACAACTATGGCATGACCCTTGATGTTAAAAAGAATGCCCCTGAAATTGCTGACACAAAAAAGAAAATACAAGAATGTAAAAATGGCAAGGAACTGGTAAAGCATCCCACCAATGTATTTATTGATAATGTTGGACCAAGCATAAATACGCAGTACCGCGAATACGGACCGATTATTTCTGCCGACGAATCTGAACTGATATTTACGTCGAGGAGGCCAAATACTACCGGCGGTAAGCTTGCCGATGACGGGCTTTATTTCGAAGATTTATATATTTCGTTATTCCGTAACGGAAAATGGCTACCAGCAACCAACATGGGGGCTCCTATTAATACTGCCGAGCATGATGCAACAGCAGGTTTATCGCCCGATGGACAGATATTGTACATATACAAGGATGAAAACGGTGGCGATATTTACCAATCTTTTTTAGAAGGTGATGAATGGTCGGCCCCAAAAGAAATGGGCGGTAAAATCAATTCAAAATCGCATGAATCATCCGTTAGTTTGGCACCCGATAACAAAACTCTTTACCTGGTTAGCGACCGTCCGGGTGGGTTTGGTGACCGTGATATTTATAAAGTAGTGTTGAACGACAAAGCCAAATGGGGAGAACCTCAAAACCTTGGACCGGTTATTAATACGCAATATGCCGAAGAAGGTGTGGATATGCAAGCTGATGGTAAAACACTTTTCTTTAGTTCACAAGGGCATAATTCTATGGGCGGGTTCGACGTGTTTAAATCATCGCGCGACACTGCCGGCAAATGGTCAGAGCCTGAGAATTTGGGCTACCCTGTAAACACTCCCGGCGATGATGTTTTCTTTAGTATTTCGGCCAGTGGTAAACACGGTTATTATGCTTCCGTACGTAAAGAAGGATATGGTGAAACTGATATTTATATGATCACTTTCCTTGGAGAAGAAAAACCTGTTGCATTAAGCAATGAAGATAATTTATTAGCAGGCAGTACGGGTGTAGTTACCGATGCCATGATGACATCGGCAGTGGCAGTGAACAAGACGAAAATGACACTCTTAAAAGGTGTTATTACCGACTCTACTACCCACCTACCTTTAGAAGCATCTATTGAATTGGTTGACAATAAAAAGAACCTGGTTATTGCCGACTTTAAATCGAATAGTAAAACTGGTAAATACCTGGTATCATTACCTGCCGGAACCAACTATGGTATAGCAGTAAAAGCTGATAATTACTTATTCTATTCCGCCAATTTCGACATACCAGATACAGCTGTATATCAAGTAGTTGAAAAGGATGTTGCCTTGCAATCACTTAACGTGGGTAGCCGCATTGTATTACGCAATATTTTCTTCGATTTTGATAAAGCAACCCTGCGTTCTGAATCTACCGCAGAGCTTGATAGGCTTATAAACCTACTTACCACCTATGCTAAACTTAAGATAGAGATATCAGGTTATACCGATAATAAAGGTTCACAGGCCTACAACCAAAAACTGTCAGAAGCCCGTTCAAAATCTGTGGTTGACTACCTGATAAAACATGGTATTGCTGCAGACCGCCTGACATACAAGGGCTATGGAATGGATAACCCTATAGCTACCAATGAAACCGACGAAGGCAGGCAGCAAAACCGCCGTACCGAGTTCAAAATCACAGGAAACTAGGGCCTTTCAGGCACCCTTCAAAGGGCTGCTTGTTTTAGCATTTATTATGTAACAATTTCGTAACTTTGTACCTCAAAACAGAGGGGTATGAGCGATGATATTCATGAAGAGTGTGGTATAGTGCTGATAAGGCTGTTAAAACCATTTAGCTTTTACCAAAAAAAATACGGAACTGCATACTATGGCATACATAAGCTTTATCTGCTTATGGAAAAACAACATAACCGCGGACAAGATGGCGCGGGCATTGCTGATGTGAAATTAGATTCTCCTCCGGGTAGTACATATATGCATCGTATCCGTTCAACAGCTAACAATGCATTAGAAGAAATTTTTGGCAAGGTGCAGATTCAAATGGATACTGCCATTGCAGAGAAAAAAGATAAAAGCACCGACCCTGAAGAGCTCAGCAAATATGTTCCTTTTTTAAGCGAATTATTATTGGGCCACTTACGTTACGGAACGTATGGCAAAAACAATTTTGAATTTTGTCATCCATTCGAACGTCATAATAACTGGCGCACCAAAAATTTAATGATAGCCGGCAACTTTAACCTTACCAATGTTGACGACCTGTTTGAGAAGCTTTTAGAACTGGGCCAACACCCTAAAGAAAAGACCGATACTATTACCATACTTGAAAAGATCGGCCATTTCCTTGACAAGGAGAATGAAAAATTATTCAGGAAATACAAACACGAAGGCAAGAACAACGAAGAAATATCGGAGCTGATTGCAGAGAACCTGAACATAAAAGATGTTTTGTTTAATGCCAGCAAACGTTTTGATGGCGGTTATGCGATAGCAGGCCTATTGGGCCACGGCGATGCATTTGTTTTAAGGGACCCTAACGGTATACGTCCTGCATTTTATTACAAAGATGATGAGATTGTTGTAGTAACATCTGAACGCCCGGCTATACAAACTGCATTTAATGTACCTGCTGATAAAATAAAGGAATTACAACCGGGCCATGCTTTAATTATAAAAAAGAACAAGCACGTATCTGAAGTATCGGTTAATCCTGCAAAAGAAAAACTATCATGTTCTTTCGAACGTATTTATTTCTCTCGCGGTAACGATACCGATATTTATAAAGAGCGTAAAATGCTTGGCAAGTTATTAGCTGAGCCGGTTTTAAAATCGCTTAATTACGACCTTGAGAACACCGTATTTTCGTTTATACCAAACACTGCCGAAGTAGCATTTTTAGGCATGATGGAGGAAGTGGAAGCCTATTTGGATAGAGTAAAAGAAAAAGAATTAGAAAGCGGAGATAAAGCGAAACTGAAAAAACTTTTATCGATCCACCCGAGGGTTGAAAAGATTGCACTGAAAGATACTAAGCTCCGTACCTTTATTACCAACGATATTAACCGCGCCGATAAAGCTGCACACGTTTACGATACTACGTATGGGGTTATCCGTCCGGGTATAGACAACTTAGTAATACTCGACGATTCAATCGTTCGTGGTACTACGTTGAAGCAAAGTATTTTAAGGATATTAGACAGACTTGGACCTAAACGCATAATTGTAGTTTCTTCGGCTCCGCAAATACGTTACCCCGATTGCTATGGTATTGACATGGCTAAAATGGGCGACCTTATTGCCTTTGAAGCTGCAGTGTCACTACTGAGAGATTCGTTTAAAGATAACCTGCTGGAAGATATTTACGAGCGTGCCAAAGTACAGGATGAATTGCCAATGGAGAAGATCCAAAACCTGGTAAAAGAAATTTACGATTCATTTACTCCTGAACAGATATCTGCCCGCATAACCCAGTTACTGCGCCCTAAAGAAATAAACGCCGATATTGAAATCATTTATCAGGATATAGCAGGCTTGCATAAAGCGATACCTAACCATAAAGGCGATTGGTACTTTACAGGTAACTACCCTACTCCCGGTGGTAATAAGGTGGTAAACCGTTCCTTCATGAATTTTATGGAAGGCAAGAACGTGCGTGCTTATTAAGTTAAAAGTTTATAAAGCTCAAAGTTTGTAAAGTCTATTGCTTTCTACTTTATGAACTTTCTACTCGTTAGAAGCTTTGTTTAAAGCGGTTGCGTGATATGATGCGCACTTCGGTGGCGCCTGCACCGTATTTTTGGTACGAGCCATCAGAGAATTCAATACCATCATAACGTTTAAGTATATCACGTATCGATTGACGTAATACACCATTGCCAACGCCGTGTACAAACACAATCTTCGATAAGTGGCTCCTTAAGGCCTTTTCCAAGCATTCCTGGAAATGATTTAGCTGCAAGCTTAGCTTCTGTTGGTTACTTTGGCTGTACGAATGGCCTTCTAATTGTTCAGCGTGCAAATCTACCACCCATTCGTCCTTGGCATGGGGCTTTGCTTTAGGTTGAGGACGCGAGTTAGACCCAAGTGAGGAGTCCGATTTAACGGTCGCGCCAGTCATTGGCATTGGGTTGGCAGCAACCAACTCCTTCACATCCACCTCAATTTCAATGCCTTCGGTAAGCTCCACCACTACTTTATGGGCCGAAATGATATAGGTAACAATACCTTCGCCTTTTTCATGTAAAAAACTAACTTTGTCGCCAGCTTTGTAGGCCATAACAGAAGAATTTCTGTCAAATTTAATTTATTCTTGTTGGCTGGTTCAAATAAAATTACTAATATTGCAGCCCTTTTGAAAAAAATAACGCCATGAATCTAATTAAATACGTAGAAGAGAAAATGCTTACGAAGAAGGCTATGCCTGAATTCAAAGCCGGTGATACCATTACCGTTAACTATAAAATCAAGGAAGGTGACAAGGAACGTATCCAGCAATACCAAGGCATTGTAATACAACGTCGTGGTGCAGGAACTTCTGCAAGCTTCACTGTTCGTAAAGTATCGAATGGCGTTGGTGTAGAAAGGGTATTCCCTATTTACTCGCCATTTATCGAGAGCATTGAAGTAAATAAAGAAGGTGTTGTTCGCAGAGCACGTATTTACTACATACGTAATGCTAAAGGTAAAAAAGCCCGTATTGAAGAAAAGCAATATGGCCGCAATGAAGAAGTTGCTGCTCCTGCTGAAAAAGAAGCAGTTGCTACCGAAAAAGTATAATTACATTATTACTATACAGAAAAGCCCTGCAAATGCGGGGCTTTTTTATTGGTATCAGGTCCACTTATCCATCCTTATACCTTATCGTTCATTTTAACGTATTTAAATGCATTTTCTGAGGTGTTTTATCAGCCCCGAAC
>Ga0207041_1119_pt1 | contig 13839 bp, 13 predicted proteins | sample Alteio_BWMinCont_73_FD_153311 | JGI IMG/M metagenome (GOLD analysis project Ga0207041, IMG submission 153311) | Enriched cells from forest soil in Barre Woods Harvard Forest LTER site, Petersham, Massachusetts, United States -... | ecosystem: Environmental > Terrestrial > Soil > Temperate forest >... | reverse complement strand
GGTTACCTGTTATAGTGGTAACATTGCCGGTTGATGAAATTTCTCTTACCAGTTGGTTAAATGAATCGGATACATATACATTTCCTTTACCATCTACCGAAACTCCTGCCGGGTTGTTGAACATCGCGCCTGAGGCCGTCCCGTCCATATAACCGGCAACTCCGGTGCCTGCAAAAGTAGAAACCGTAACGATATTGGTACCCGCATTCGCCGCCAGTGTGGTAAACGTCACAACGCTGCCATAACCGGTGCCGCCGCTATTGGTTGCATAACCCCGTATATAATACTTAGTGCCTGGGGTTAACCCCTTTAAATGGCTGGTAAACGCCGTAACCGAAGTGCCGGGGTTATAAACTGAGTCGGATGTTTTGCCGTCGGAAATGGTAGGAGTTTGATTGGTTGCGCTGTAACAAATACCATTGGCCGAAATTGCGCCATTGCCTGCCGAAAGAATTACACCTCCGCTTTGCGCACTGGTAGCCGATAAATTCTCAATAACCTTTATCGTACTTACTGTGGGGATAACAACAATAATTTGAGGCGTTGATGTTTTGGTACAACTTGCACTGAACATTACCGCTATCAACCCGAACAAGAAAAAGAAAGTATTACGTAAGTAGGAAATTCTCATGCAAATAAAAAAAAGGGGACGTAAATTTTTAACCATACCGCTATGCGTCTTCGTAGTCAACTGCAATTATAGCCTTAATATTGCTTGAATTAAACATTTTTAACAAATATTAACACGATTAAATATCACGGCACATGCCAGCCAAAACTAAAATGCAAAATTAAGATTTTGAAAGGGCATTTAACTAAAAAACCCTGGTGAAAATGTTTTACACGAAAAACCCAACTATAATGATCTGCAGCGTACGGAATACGGTCACAGAATCCGGCCGGCACGGGGCTTGATTTGGTATTGATGGGAGATAAGGAGATCGGTTAAATGCAGCTACATCAGTATCTGCAAATACTTGTATCCCGGATAAAGAATAAGGCTTATTGGCTTACTCCCATCCTTTTTAAAAGTATGCCAGTTTGCATCATTCGGATCAACTTCTTCTGCCCATCCCTCGCCCAGGCAGGCTTTAAATTGACTCATAAAATAACGCTGGGCTTGTGCCGCATCTGCATCGCTACTGTAAAATAATGATTGATCAAAGGCCACAAAATCGGATATGGGGTCGATATCTATCTTAGCCACGCTGTTTTTATAAAAAGTGAACGTTGAAAGATGGTTTACGGATTGTATCTTCTTTTTATCCAATACATCCATGGTGGTGTCAGACAATGTGCCGGTAATCTGCATATAATTGGTAAGCCGTTGGCGCAATAAGAATTGCAGCTGGTCGCACACTGTGGCTTTATCCACTATAGTGCCCGAGGCCGGGGTGGCTATGATGCTCTCCAAATTATAGGACGAGCTATTTTCGTAATAATAGGACTTGTCGTCTTTAGCCTTTGGTGCCCGTTTTTTGCAGGCTACCCGTAAAGCGTAAACCCCGGCAGCCGTGGCTTTATAAAATAGCTTAAATGAGTAGCTCGACGTTGTGTCGATGATCGTTTTGGCAGTTAATAAATGTCCGTCAGTATTAGTGAACAATGTCAAAGTCATCGGTGTAAGTATGTCTGAAGATACACTGGCTTTGATCACATCTCCGGCCTCGAGGGTTATTTTTATATCCTGGTACTGCCTGCCTGTTGCGTTAACCGGATCAATGGGCATCATCCTGGCTTTCACGGTGTCATAAAATATGCCATTGTCGCCGGCGCCGGTTTTGGCGACTTGATGACTTATATAATTAGCAACCGCAATGCCCGCCTTTACGCCTGGAACAGCTTTTTTTGAATGGGTTTGTGCGCTGGCAAATTGCACCAGTATAAGTAACTGGATACCAACAAACCCGGCAACATATTTAGCTCTGATCATCATATTAAAGTTTTCGCGTGAAATAAATGTTTGGATCGATGCGTATTATGGATTCACGTACAATAGCGTTACCCCGCCGCCGCCATCCTTCGGGAGGTCAAAAAATATGCAGTAGTGAACGGTATCGCCGCTCTCGGTCATATCAAAATAATACGCCTCGATACCGCCATCCATTGACCGGTGCCGGGCGTTGGGATAGTCCGCTAAAAAATCATCTTTAACTTTTTTAGCAAAGCTTTCATTATCAGAGAAAAAAATGTCGACGTTCGTGTCCTCCTTGTCAACATTATAAACTTGCTCGGTACCGCTTGCCTGGTAGGTATTAGGATCATCGGGTTTGCTTTGCGTATAGTTCAAACTTTTCGCCGTCGCAACAAAATCTTCTTTCGAAGCTTTTAGTAGTTTAAACATGTTGCTTAACACCGGGGTTATTGCCGTTGCATCACCAATCGTTGCCGTTTGAAGCGGAAGGACACTCTGCGCGGATGTGCTGCAATAGCCGCCTATTGTGCAAAAAAGAATGATGATTGCCTTTTTCATTGAATATAAATACAGTTTGCTGTTCCCTGCTATCTGTAAATATATCAGGCATTTTTGTGCTAAATAGTAGTATTTAAATGTGGTTTTGGGTAAAGCAAGCGTAAAAGCCAAAGCCGAAAATCAAAAAAGTATTTACTTCCTGAAACAACGTTAGGTAGCCCGGTATTGCAATTTGCGCCCGGTTATCACTTGAATTAAGGGTGCTTCACAACCGTACACGAGACTTCCAACGTGTCTCCCTGGTGTTGTTTTATGGCATAAATATAGCGTCCATCGTCCCCAGGTTCCATTTTTTCAAAATAACAATGCCATCCGCCTATGTCCTTCTCTTTCTCTATAGTACTCAAACCCTTTAACGGGTTAATATGGTCCCATTTGTAATATCCTTCTAAGTTGTAGTATCCAGAGGCATAGATCTGGACAAATTGATGCTCGGCGTCTTCAAAAAATAATATAAAATATTCCCCCTTTGTGCCTTTTGCAATGTACATGTTAGTGTCGCTTAATGAACGTACATATTGGTATTGCTTTAATCCGTTTATAACTTTCTCCCGACGGTAAACGTTCCATATTATATTCCGAAGGTTACTAAAATTGGGAATTATAAAATTCAACGAACCGTCATACCTTGTATCAAGAGGGACTAAAAACTGAGCCGATGCGTTAAAGAAAGTTAAGCTCAGCAAGAGAAAAAGCACAACTGGTTTAATAAGGTTTTTTCTAAAAGGATGTATTGTGGATGAAAATAAGGGAGGGGCGTTAATAACACGCGCCGCCGTGTTGGATTTGCTGCCGAAAAGCTTTCGCAAAAATGGTTTCATTTTTTTAACGTAATTAGGTGTACATCAAAACTACGAACCAAGGTTCTGTCGAAAAGTAGTATTTAAATGTGATTTGGGGGAGGAATGAAAACTAAAAGACCAAAGCAGAAAGCTATAATCTTTCCATATTGGTCTTTTAGTTTTCAAAAAAAGCTTTGGTCTTTCTGCTTTCAGCTTTACGCTTCTACCGGCTTAAATACATTGATTTTTCTTTATATAAATGTCTGAAATAAGGGTCCTGCAAATTAGGGATGAAACGGATGGCCTCGCCGGTTGATTTCATCTCGGGGCCGAGTTCCTTATTCACTTCGTGGAACTTATCGAAAGAAAATACCGGTTCTTTTATGGCATATCCCCATAGCTTACGCTCGATGGTAAAATCCTTTAGCTTGTTAACCCCAAGCATACATTTTGCCGCTATATTGATGTAAGGAACATCGTAGGCTTTTGCAATAAACGGCACTGTCCTCGATGCCCGCGGGTTAGCCTCGATCACGTAAACCTTGTCGTTTTTTATGGCAAATTGAATGTTGAGCAAGCCCAATACGTTTAATGCCCTTGCAATTTTGTGCGTATATTCCTCCATCTGGCTAATGGCATTGTCCGAAAGATCGAATGGCGGCAATACGGCGAATGAATCGCCGGAGTGGATACCTGCGGGTTCAATATGCTCCATCATGCCGATGATATGTACATCCTCGCCGTCACATATTGAATCTGACTCCGCTTCAGACGCGCGATCAAGAAAGTGGTCGATCAACACGCGGTTGCCCGGGAGATTTTTCAATAAACCAACTACAGCTTTTTCAAGGTCCTCGTCGTTAATCACAATGCTCATGCCCTGTCCGCCTAATACATAACTTGGTCGTACCAGTACAGGGTAACCAACCTGGTGCGCAACTTCTATCGCTTCTTCGGCGCTTTCAGCAACACCGTACCTGGGGTATGGTATTTCCAGTTCTTTAAGCAGGTCCGAAAACCGGCCGCGATCTTCGGCAATATCCATGTCGTTAAAGCTGGTGCCTATAATTTTAATGCCGTGCTCGTGCATTTTTTCGGCCATCTTCAGCGCGGTTTGCCCGCCCAGCTGAACAATTACACCGTAAGGTTTTTCAAGTTCGATAATTTCCCTTACATGCTCCCAATACACCGGTTCAAAATAAAGCTTATCAGCCATATTGAAGTCCGTGGAAACTGTTTCGGGGTTGCAGTTGATCATTATCGCCTCAAAGCCTGATTCCTTGGCGGCCAGCAAACCATGTACGCAACTGTAATCAAACTCAATACCCTGGCCGATGCGGTTCGGTCCTGAGCCCAAAACGATGATCTTTTTCTTATCCGAAACTATTGATTCATTTTCACCTTCATAGGTCGAGTAGTAGTATGGGGTTTTTGCCGGGAATTCCGCAGCGCAGGTATCCACCATTTTATAAACCCGGCGGATGTTTAGCGCCTGCCGTCTCTGATAAACATCCTCTTCGGTTACATTGCCTAAAATGTAGGCGATCTGGGTATCCGAAAATCCTTTTTGTTTAAGGGTGAAGAAAAACTCTTCAGGAATGTTATTTAATGAATATCGGCGAAGCTCATTCTCCAGGTTCACTACATCGGCAATCTGGTTTAAAAACCAGCGGTCTATCTTTGTCGCTTTGCGCACCGATTCGATCGGCACACCCAAGCTTAATGCATCATAAATATGAAACAGCCTGTCCCAGCTCGGATGCTCAAGACTATGCATGATCTGTTCCAGGTTGCGGTTCTGGCGGCCATCGGCGCCAAGGCCCGCCCGGCCGATCTCCAAACTCTGGCAGGCTTTCTGCAAGGCCTCGATAAAGCTGCGGCCAATGCCCATCACCTCTCCTACCGATTTCATCTGCAGCCCCAGCTCACGGTTGGCGCCTTTGAATTTGTCAAAATTCCAGCGCGGTATTTTTACGATCACATAATCCAGCGCCGGTTCAAAATAGGCCGAAGTGGTTTTGGTGATCTGGTTTTCTATTTCGTCCAGGTTATAGCCTATGGCCAGTTTTGCAGCTATTTTGGCGATAGGATAGCCCGTTGCCTTGGATGCCAGCGCTGACGACCGCGAAACACGCGGGTTAATTTCAATAGCGATCAGGGCTTCGTCGGCAGGGTTTATCGCAAACTGCACATTACAACCACCGGCAAAATTGCCGATGGCGCGCATCATTTTGATGGCCTGGTTGCGCATTTCCTGGTAGCTGCGGTCGCTCAGCGTCATGGCCGGGGCAACGGTTATCGAGTCGCCGGTATGGATACCCATCGGGTCGAAATTCTCGATCGAGCAGATGATGATCACATTGTCGTTATTGTCGCGCAGCAGTTCCAGCTCAAATTCCTTCCAGCCTAAAACGGCTTGTTCAACCAAAACCTCGTGCGTTGGCGAAGCCTGTAAACCACGGCTTAGCGCAGCATCAAAATCTTCTTTTTTGTGTACAAATCCTGCGCCTTTGCCGCCAAGCGTATAACTTGGGCGAATAACCAGCGGGAAACCGATTTCCTGTGCCGCTTCTTTTCCTTCTAAAAATGAGTTGGCAATTTTCGATGTGGCCACGCCGACGCCAATATCAACCATCAGCTGGCGGAAAGCCTCCCGGTTCTCGGTTTTTTCGATCGCCGCGATATCGACACCAACAATCCTGACCTTATATTTCTCCCACAAACCAGCTTCCGATGCCTCGATACAAAGGTTAAGCGCGGTTTGGCCGCCCATGGTTGGCAACACCGCATCAATGTGCTGTTCCTTTAATATCTTTTCAATGCTTTCAACAGTTAACGGCAGCAGGTAAACATGATCGGCTATTACCTTGTCGGTCATGATGGTAGCCGGGTTGCTGTTGATGATGGAAACCGAGATGCCTTCATCTTTTAACGAGAGGGCAGCTTGTGAACCGGCGTAATCAAATTCGCAGGCCTGGCCGATAATGATAGGACCTGAACCAATAATTAATACAGATTTGATGGAGGTGTCTTTGGGCATGTGCTTTTTCTAATTCAAAAGTACGTTATGAAAACTGATGCCGCTGAGGAGTATTTCCCAACTTTCAAGTTCGATCTGAACTTTCAGCGTCGGGGTGCAAAGATACGTTTTGCGAAGATATTCCGGGGATTTTTTTTGAATTAGTGTGGTCAATGGCATGATGTTGTAAAATGGGTAGTTAATGGTGGTTTAATCAATCCGTTATAGAACAAAACATCCTCCAGAAAAAAATATCTAACTTCCACTTTTATTTTCAATCAGGAATCTTATGGTTAGAAAAATGGAGATGATATCCAGAAATTCGAATTTTAGGAAATTGGATGAAAATGAAAAATTCCTCCTCGGCCACCTTTTCGAAATGATTTATTTAATCAATAAAAGACGTAAGAAACAATTTTGTTTAGGAGGCTTCTATGGAGACCCAACTTGCGGCATCATAAGTTCAAATAGCAAGTGGTGCATAGTTGGTGGTTCAGTAATAATTGTTTGGAAGGAAAACGAGGCTATCACGATTATTGATGAAAAACCTTTAAATTGGGTTCACGATTTGAGACAAACGGGCCCTTTTGAAGTAGAAATATTAATAGACCCCTGGTCAGATCAAGCATCTATTTGGCATTTAAATGTCGATACATTGGACCGATATAAATTAAAACAGCTGGAACCTTTCACGTGTTAGCGCTACGATCATGTTGAGTGGTAGGTGTTGACCTCGAATTCCTTCGACCAACTACAATAAAGACTATTTTTTCTTTTTAATCGTTTTAAAAAGATTACTTAGCAAGCCACTACCGAACAATTTTTAGCAACAAACCGAATCGGAATTCGATGAATAAAAAATTCTTGGCAATTTGCACCGGGCTCGCATTCCTTCTATCCGGCTGCTCCGTCTGGCAATCCGCCGTAAAATCAACATTCCCTTATACTACCATCATAACCATACCCCACTCCTCGGCCGATAATGTAGTTCTCTTCACATCGGCAACCGCAAAAAGCTTCGATCAAAATTTTAACAAAAACGGCAATAATGCCGATAAAGTAAAAGATGTAAAAATCATTACGGCGAAAATCGAATCGGAAGATCCTTCTGATTTTAACCTGGGTAACTTGTCGATGATAAAAGTTTACCTGGCAAAAACAGATGGCAGCGAAGAACTGCTCGTAGCGTCGAGAACTGATATAACGGCGCTTGTTGGCAGCAGCCTGGTGCTGGACATTGAGAACACGAAAATATTGGACGACCAGGTAAACGAACCCAATGTCAGCATAAGAGTTGAGTATCAGCTGCGCAACCATATTTATGTAAATGCGCATTTGAAGGTTGTGCTCGGCCTTAGAGCGAGTCCTTAGTTGGGTATTTACTTAATCAACCTATTGTCCGCGTCCGGAAATATCAAAATGGGCTGGTATTTGCGCGCCTCATCCATTTCCAGGTAGCCGAATGACATGATGATCACGATATCCCCTACCTGGGCCAGGCGGGCTGCAGCGCCGTTTAGGCAAATGGTCCCGCTGCCCCGTTCGCCACGGATCACATAGGTTTCGAACCGGGCGCCGTTGTTATTATTGACAATTTGCACCTTTTCGTTGGCGATCATATTTGCCGCATCCATCAGGTCCTCATCAATGGTGATGCTGCCCACATAGTTCAATTCGGCCTGGGTAACCTTTGCGCGGTGTATCTTCGACTTTAATACTTCAATTACCATGGGGCAAAGGTAGAAATTATTTTAGTGAGTGGTGAGTAGTGAGTGGTGAGTCAATTTTAATCCGTCCAGCCCTCACCATTCACCACTCACAACTCACCAAAGAAAAATTTGCATATTAAAACATAAATATCTTATCTTCGTTTTACACTAAAATCAAGACTATGCAGGCAATGCCGGTGTAGTCTTGTTTGTTTTTTATGTGGATGCGTCCTTCTTTAACAGGAGGGCGGTTTTTTTTGGAACCAGTTGAATCTGAATTATTAAAATTTTAAATCGTGCGTTATGGCAGATGTAGCATATTACACCAAAGAAGGTTTGGAGAAATTAAAGGAAGAATTACAACGTTTAAAGACAGTTGGCCGGTCCAATATATCAAAAGCAATAGCTGAGGCGCGCGATAAAGGCGACCTTTCGGAAAATGCGGAATATGATGCTGCAAAAGAGGCCCAGGGATTGCACGAAGCAAAAATTGCCCAGTTGCAGGAAGTGGTGGCCAGCGCACGCCTGTTGGATGAATCGAAGCTTGACCTTTCGAAAGTTTTGGCTTTGTCCAGGGTTAAAATAAAGAATGTAAAAAATGGGACGGTTATGAGCTATCAGCTTGTTTCGGAAAGTGAAGCTGATCTTAAAGCAGGCAAAATTTCTGTTAGCTCACCGATAGCCAAAGGGCTGCTCGGTAAACGCGTTGGCGATACAACCGAGATCACAGTTCCCGCCGGCAAAATTGAGTTTGAGATATTGGAAATATCGCGATAGGCAGTGGTGAGTGGTGAATAGTGAGTTAATCTATTCAAACTCACCACTCACCAACTCACCAACTCACTTAATCAACTACCATCATGACCATCTTTTCAAAAATAGTTGCAGGCGAAATTCCGGCGCACGTGGTAGCCGAGACGATCGATTACCTGGCATTCCTCGATATCAGTCCACTAGCTGAAGGGCATGTGCTGGCTATTCCCAAAAAAGAAGTGGATTACCTGTTCGACATGGATGACGAGCTATATACCGGCCTGCAGATATTTGCCAAAATTGTTGCTACCGGGTTAAAAAAGGCAATTCCCTGCAAACGCATAGGCGTCGCCGTTATTGGCCTTGAAGTTCCGCACGCGCATATTCATTTGATCCCCATGAACCGGGTAGATGATCTCAATTTCGCCCGGCCGAAACTTAGTTTTACGAATGAAGAACTTGCTGCCACTGCTTTAAAAATCCGGGAAGCGCTAAAACAAGAATAAAAAGAAAAGTCATGCCGAACTTGTTTCGGCACCCCATCATACAGGTAGCCCGTTGACTGGCAACCGGCATATTGTTAACCCATCTCGGGCTTACCTATCGCGCGCAGACTTAGCGAGTGGGATGCCGAAACAAGTTCGGCACGACTTTGATTGGGGTGGCATTCCCAGGGAAATTGACCCATCACTCACATTCGCAAATTTGCCTATTCGCAGATCTGCACATCCGCACATCTGCACATCAAACAATCCGCTTCGCATTATCCTTCGCAAAGGTATCCCAGCCCGAGTACGATTTTTTGTTCCCACTCTTTCCACCCGGATTTCGCTGAAAAGCATGACAAACCGCAACTGCCAGGCCATCCGTTGCGTCCAAAAAATCGGGGGTCTCGGTAAATTTCAGCAGGTTTTGCAGCATGGCGGCTACCTGTTCCTTGGCGGCGTTGCCATTGCCGGTGATGGATTGTTTTATTTTACGGGGGGCGTATTCCGTAATGTCGATATTCCGGGTTAATCCGGCGGCCATGCAAACACCCTGCGCACGGCCCAGCTTCAACATCACCTGTATGTTTTTTCCATAGAACGGAGCTTCAATGGCCATGCAGTCGGGTTTATAGTTGTCGATCAGCGCCAGGGTTTTTTCAAAAATGCGTTGGAGCTTCAGCATGTGATCATCAATCTTTTCCATTTTCACCACACCCAGGCTGATCAGCTCTATCTTAGGGCCAGTTTCTTTGATGAGGCCATAGCCCATTACGGCTGTGCCGGGGTCGATGCCGAGGATAATGCGTTCCTTGTGTTGAATGACGTCCATTTTCAGTTGGCAGTTGGCAGTGGGCAGTGGGCAGCGGGCAGTTAGATTTGCAAACTGCCAACTGAAAACTGCCAACTGGAGACTGGCCCCCAAATATACTATTCGCCCCTTAATATCCCCATGTATTCTTCCCTGCTAATCATCCGTGCACCCATTGAAGCTAAATGACCGGTATAAACCTGGCAATCGATCAGCGAAAAGCCCATTCCGCACAATTGCACCAAGGCAACTTTCGAGGCATTACTCACTTTGCTGAACATGCTTTCTCCGCAAAATACCGTCCCTACCTGTACGCCATAGAGGCCTCCGATGAGCTCCCGGTTTTGCCAAACTTCAGCGGAATGGGCATGGCCGCTTTGGTGGAGTTCAAGATAAGCCGCTTTCATTTCACTGGTTATCCAGGTACCGTCCTGGCCGGGGCGCGGCGCCAGCGAGCAGGCATCTATCACGCCGGCGAAAGCCTGGTTAACTGTTACCGCAAATTTATCTGACTTTAAAACTTGCCGCAGCGACTTCGCAACTTTTAGTTCCGCAGGGAAAAGCACAAACCGTTCGTGCGGCGAATACCACAGTATCGGCGTATCGGCGCTGTACCAGGGAAAAATGCCATTGCGGTACGCCAGCAACAGGCGATCAACCGAAAGGTCGCCGCCCACGGCGAGCAGGCCGTCTGCTTCAGCAAGTACGGGATCAGGAAATGCCAAACGTTCATCCAGCCTGAATATCATCAGGACAAATTTACGCCTTACGCTTTATCACCAGCTTTTTGTTTTGCGCCTTGGCAACGGCATCCAAAAACTCCTGTAATTCGGTGTATTTGGCGGCAGGTATTACATGGTTGGTAATGTCGAACTTAGCGGTACTCACCACCTGGTTCTTTGCGGCGTCATAGGCGTATTTTACATCATAATCGCCGTAACTGAATTTTAAGCTTTGATTGGTTGGTAAAGTTTCAATGTCAAAGCCGGCCGGCAGTTCAATTGTGGTAACGCATGTTTTTTCAATCGGCGACTCAAAATAGTAGTCGGATTTCCGGTGTTCTTCAACAGGGATAGTAAACCCAACCAGGTCAAAAACGTGCGGACGGTAAAATTGCTTATCAGCGGCAGCTATGTCGCAAAACTTATCGTATTCAAGGTCCAGGTCAACTTCCTTTATACCGTTCAAATCAGTCATCGGTTTAACATCTAACGAGATAGGCTGCTTGATATTAAGCCTGCGCATAAACGCCTCTTTTTGTTCATCCGCTTTCAGGGTGGCGAAGCCTATGTACTCATTCCGATACACCCCGGTTGATAAAATTTTTATTTGCGCTTTAGCGCCGCCGTCTGCGTCGAGTGTTATATGGGCCTGGCTGTTAAACTGGTTGTCTTGCATGGTGCTCCGGGGCGTTCTTACCAGTTTGCCACCGTCTTCGGTGATCAGTAGTGCGTTTCGGTTTTCGGTAAACGAGCCCAGTTTTCCAAACGGCTGCGTAGTACTCGTACATTCAAGCCACGTAGTATCGCCTTTAAATGGGATACATAGTATTTCGTGGTTAAAGGAGTCAAATGCGAAAGAAGGGTCCGCCGGTTCTTTATTCGCTTCAGCATTTATAACTGCACAATATGAATTAATATTAACCGCCTTAAGCATTGCACACATGTAATTCGACAGCGCCTTACAGTCCCCGTACTTTTTTTGATCAACAAACATCGCCGGGAAGGGCTGTAAACCTCCAATGCCCAATTGTATGCTCACGTAGCGCATATTTTGCTGCAAGTAATTGTATAAAAACTTCGCTTTGCCCCTATCGGTCTTAATGGTGTCCGTCATGTTTTTTATTTCAGCAGCCCTCTCGGGTGTCAACGAGTTAACGGAGGAATGAAGTCCCCATAACCATTTACCATAACTTTTCCAGGAACTGAAATCACCAGCAAATCCATAAAATATGAAGTCTTTTACGTTGAAATCGATTCTCGGCAATACGCGCCAGGTTTCCGCACCCTCTTCAAGCTTAATTGCTTTAAGGTTTTGTACTTGCCAGGTATAATGATATGTTTCGCCGTCAATGGTACTTGCAGGTTTTAGGACGATATTTTTGCAACGAAATTTAAACCCGGCGTTACTATCAACCGATAGTTTGAAAACACCATACTGAACAGCTTGCTGGTCGTGTTGTATTCGCCACTCATCCAGGTTCATTGCGCTTGTTCTATCTTCCTCATATTCAGTCTCTATGGTTTCAGGATAACTCGGTACCGTGTGTTTTAAACCCAAAAAACGATCGTCAAGTACAAGGCTGAAACCGTCTGAGGCAGCGCCATCATACATATCACTTTTGTGATATTTTTTTATGACATTGCCAGCGGGGTCATATACACGCATCTCAACGCTGCTGTAACTGTCAAATTTCTTGTTATAAGATAAAACAAAAATTGCGTCACCATCGCCTTTTTCGTTTAATATGGTAACCACCTGATGAACTCTGATAGTTACCTTTCCGGGCCCCTTCACCGTTACGTCCTCTTCATAAAACCTCACTACCGAATTTGCATTGTCTTTCAGCGAGTCCGGAATGTTTGAAGCTACATAAACTTGCGGGTCTACTTTCTCCTGGCAAAGCCCTGAAGTTGCAACGAATGCCAGCAATGAAGCACTTATAAATATTGATTTTAAAAATTTTACGCTCATAATCCTGCTATCCTTTCTTTAACACTATCTGTTCATTCAGCATTTCCACCATTTTCTTAAAAAACTCGTGGAGTTCCGGGTAGTTTTCTTTAAAATAAATTGACTTCCTGTAATCAAGCACATATCTTACTACAATTGACCCATCCTGTTCAGCAACCAGGCGCTTAAAAGCAATGCTGTTGTCAGGCATTGTCATACTGGTGCTCTTGGGCAGGGCATCGGTCTTATAACCGGAGGGTATCTTGTAAACACCGTTTATCGAATAATTATCACGGTATTTAAAATCGATGTCGGTAAAACGGTTTTCGTTTAAAAAGGGATTTGTGCGCATACCGGTGAATAAGTTGGTATTTACGTAAATGTAATTTTCATCTGATCCGCTAAGGGCGAGATTAAAATCTAAACTTTGGGTCAGCGGCAGCGTATCTACTTCCATGTTCTCAAATTTAACATTCGAAATCTTCAGGTCATTGTTGCCATCCTGCAAATAATCTATAAACTTTGTCTCCCCGTCTGTTTTATATTTTTCAACCGCTGTCAGCCGGTTATAGCTAAAACTATTGATCTGGGCAGTACCGGTCAATTTGCCATCGGGCTTTATTTCGGCATTAACCAGCACCAATTGCCGAACAGGCATTGGCTTTTGAAGAAAAATGAGATCGTAGTTTTTATTCTCTTTATCCACGCTAAAGCCAAAGGTGTTAAGCAGATCACTCGGCGTTTCATTAAACGCATTGTATTTATTAGTGGCATCCAAAACATAATAGTTGGTGCTGTCTACAGGCACATAGGTGACCGTTTTATTAAACTGGTACCTCGATGGATAACCCGGATTTACTTTTCCATTTTCCCTGGTGCTTACCAGCATCGGCAATGCTCTGATACCCGATTTCTGAAGCAAATGGCAAACAATTAGGTTGATCTCAGTACAGTTGCCGGTTTTTTTACTCCAGGATTCGGCGGTACCATCGTCAGTATAACTAACATTAATATCGTTCCATTTCATGTTGCTTTTAACCTCGTTAAAAATATAGGCTATCTTTTCTGATGTCGAGTTTAAACTTTTGGCTTTGCTTAATATGTCCTCTTCTCCATTGATCTTGCGGTGGATCT
>Ga0207041_1118_pt1 | contig 13846 bp, 9 predicted proteins | sample Alteio_BWMinCont_73_FD_153311 | JGI IMG/M metagenome (GOLD analysis project Ga0207041, IMG submission 153311) | Enriched cells from forest soil in Barre Woods Harvard Forest LTER site, Petersham, Massachusetts, United States -... | ecosystem: Environmental > Terrestrial > Soil > Temperate forest >... | reverse complement strand
CCTCATCGCGTCAAATGGCACGGACAGCCGTGTCGGCTCGCTCACAGCAGATTGGGAACGGTTCTTCGAGTGGAAACGTATCGAGCGCGAGGACGAACCGCGCCGCGTGGCGCTAGAAGTGATGATTCGCGGTACCTGCGACAAGGTGCGGGTGCTCGACCTGGTGGAGAACTTCACGCTGTTTTCCGAGCACAAGGCCGGGCTGGTCAAAATCATCGGCCAGAATCACCAGTTCCTCGGCGTCAACAACACCATCGCCTCCTTGCTCGCTGCCCGCAAGTCCGGCCACGGGCGCGGCGGCGTGTTCTGGCAGACGCAAGGCAGCGGCAAGAGTTTCTCGATGGTGTTCTTCGCGCAAAAGGTTCTGCGAAAAGTACCGGGCAACTGGACGTTCGTGATTGTGACCGACCGCGTGGAACTAGACGACCAGATTGCCAAGACGTTCAAGGCGAGCGGCGCGGTGAGCGAGGCCGAAGGCGACGAGTGTCACGCTGCAAGCGGCGCGCACCTCCGGGAGTTATTGCGCGGAAATCATCGCTACGTCTTCACACTCATCCAAAAGTTCCAATCTCCTGAACTGCTCTGCGACCGTTCCGACGTGATTGTTCTCACAGATGAAGCCCACCGAAGCCAATACGACACGCTAGCGTTGAACATGCGCGCCGCCCTGCCGAAGGCGATGTTTCTTGCCTTCACCGGCACGCCACTCATCGCCGGCGAGGAGCGAACGAAGGATGTTTTCGGTGATTACGTTTCCATCTACGACTTCCAGCAATCCGTCCAGGACGGCGCGACTGTTCCGCTCTTTTACGAGAACAGGACGCCGGAGTTGCAGTTAGTGAATCCCGACCTCAACGAGGACATTTATAACCTTATCGAAGCGGCGGACCTCGACCCCGATCAGGAAACAAAGCTCGAACGTGAGTTGAGTAGGCAATACCACATCCTCACCCGCGATGACCGGCTGGAAACGGTTGCCCAGGACATCGTGCGCCATTTTCTTGGACGCGGTTTCATTGGCAAGGCAATGGTCGTCTCGATTGATAAGGCCACTGCCCTGAAGATGCACGACAAAGTGCGCAAGCATTGGGCAGCGGAAACGGCGAGGGTGCAGAAAGAATTGGCCCGCAGTAATCTGAGCGAGGCGGACAAGCAGCCATTGCGGCAACGGTTGGAGCTGCTACACACAACCGACATGGCGCTGATTGTTTCGCCAGGTCAGAACGAGATTGCGCAGATGCAGAAACTGGGCCTCGACATTGCCCCCCATCGAAAGCGGATGAACGAGGCAGACCCGCCACTCGACGAGAAGTTCAAAGACCCGAAAGACCCGCTGCGCCTTGTGTTCGTCTGTGCCATGTGGCTCACCGGGTTCGATGCGCCGAGTTGTTCCACGGTGTATCTCGACAAGCCTGTCAGAAATCATACGCTGATGCAGACCATTGCGCGCGCGAACCGTGTCTTCCCCGGCAAGCACAGCGGCGTGATCGTGGATTATGCAAATGTCTTCGCGTCACTCGAAAAGGCCCTCGCCATCTATGGCGCTGGCAAAGATGGCAAATCGCCCGTAAAGGACAAGAAATACCTCGTCGAGGAATTGGGAAAAGCCATAGGCGCGGCGGTCCTCTTTTGCACGGACAAAGGCGTCCCCGTGGCCGTCATCGAACAACTGCCAGTCGGTGACATACAGCGACTGGCACGAATTGATGATGCGGTGAACGCGCTGATCTCGCCCGATCTGCTCCGGCGGGAGTTCCTCGGCCACGAGCGGCTGGTCAATACGCTCTACAACGCGGTAAAGCCCGACCCTTCGGCGTTGGAATTTGCAAGCCCTGTCAAATGTCTTGCCGCCATCGCCGACGCAATTCGCGCCAAGCTCAATCCAAATCCGGCAGGTATAGAGTGACCCGGTGACGCTGAACTGGCTGATGAGGAGGAAATCATTAGCCTCCGGGTTCTGCCAATCAATCACCCGGAGACGCTCAGTCTTCTGACCACGGTGTTCGCGATCTGGTACGGAGACTTTGATGCCTTCCTTGAGCAGCAAATAGACTTCGCGGTTTGCCGCCGGAAGCAGCATTGCCGAACGGTCGCGGCTCAATTCATCCACGGCGGCGGAAATTGCCTCGGACGGCAGTGCGGGATTCAACCGTTCTAAGGCCGCGCGCAGTCGAGGAACCAGTACGACATCGCCCTTTGTCTCGCGACCGAACGTGCCGCCCGTTCCGAACGATTCCTCAGAAGCCGACGCTGTCTGCCAGCCAAGTTCCGCGAACAACCCGATTGCGGGCTGCTCGACAAGCTGGTCTTCGCTGTAGGAGTGGGGCATGGCTGGTTTGTGGCTCAGGGTTTGAGAGCGACGCGGGCGCGTCGCTTGATGTCACCGGTCAACTTCGCCTTTAGCATCCGGGCCACATAGCTCTGGTTCTTGAAATAGTTCGCGTATGTCAAATCCTCTCCCTCTCGCCTTGAGTAGCCTCGCGACTCTTTTTTGAAAGCCACAAGAATTTGGTCAATGCACGTTTTCGTCAGCTTGCGCCACTGATTGTAGTGCGTCGGATAATACTCCGCGCGCTGTCCGCGAAGTTGCGCGGTCAAATCGGGGTCGCCCCATCTTGCGCCAACCTCCGTCAAAGCGCGGATCACGAGGCTGAAGAGCGCGAAATACTCATAGTATTTCAGATTTCGGATGTAAACCTTATTCGTGGCCAACTTGCTCCGGCTTTCCGACAACATCTGGTCGAGAAGATAAAGCTGGAAAGCCAGTTCCGCTGGGGTTTCACGAATGCTTTCGTAAAGCTCGCCTTCGAATAAATCAGCCACTCTTTTTGCCACAGCAGGACCTAAGCGCGGCGTGGACCAGTAGAAACTAGCGATCAACTGCGTGTGCCATTTGATGCTCGTCCCATATTGAATGCCAACGCTACGCAGTTCGCGGCTCCGCTGGTTCCACTCGCGGTCGCGTCGCTCGTAGAAGAATCCTTTGTTGCGGAAGAAGCGGAACAACCCCAATTGGAAATCGTCGTTTGAGGCCAAATCCCAACTCTTGATTGGGTTCTGCTGGTTGCTGCGCACGGCAATTTTGCCGATGACTTCCTTCCGGCGCTGAATTTTCCGGTCTAGTGAGTCACCGTGTGGTGGCTCAATCTCTATGACTCGAACCATGACGCGCGCGTTTGCCGACGGGTTTGGCACGTCGCGAATGCTGTGCAGCGTCTGTGACCCATTTACTACGCGTGGGTTTTCCAACATCAGAACTTTTTGGCCGGGGTCGTAATGCTGTTTCTCGCAAAGCATCGTGATGCCATTGTTGCTGAACGCGAATTCCTTTGGACTTGTCTTGAACGTGTCACGAATTCCTCGATTCACTTGTGACCGCGAAATGCTGATGGCGACGCGCACGTTGCGATTGAAGAGCAGGTCAAAGGGGTCGCTTTCCATGTAGCGGATGAAATCCAGCAATCGGGCGAACACGATAGAGGTTGCCACCTCAGTATCTGCCTGGTCCGCTGGAAGGAGCGCGTGAATGCCGTTGAGGCTGATCGGCGGTGTGCGTGGCATCGCGCCATCAATGTCGTCCACCAGGCACTGTATCAGGTCGTCCATATGAAACACCTTGAGCGCAGGGATGTTTTTCACCTGCTCAAAGTGCGCGTCATTACAACGGTGATTAGTGACGAACATCAATTCAGCCGCACCGTTGTCGTAGCGCTCAAACAACTGCTTGTACCGTGGCCTGAGTTCTTGCTTTACGGCCTTTTCCAAATAGGCGGCACGGGCACCACGGTTTTCAAAAGCCTGCCAGAAGTATTTAATCTCTTGGTAAAAAGATGGCGGCGCAATCTTGTTAAATTCCTTTGTGAACTTCGTGTTGAGGACGTGATGAAGAACGGTCTTGCCATTGTCCGTGGCAAAGAAAAGGTCAATCTTCCCGTCCTTCGACCCATCGGATACGAAGATGTCTCGTGGGTTCATGAAGAACAACTCCGCAAACCACCGGCCAAACGCTTGCGGTTCGGCGTCGAGGTGTTGTTTTTGAGTTTCCTTCACGCGGTCGAGCATGAACTCGAACAGGTCGCTCTTATCTTGAGCTGGCATTTTGAATACCTCGGTTATTTCATAGTCGGAATGTCAACCTGCCCCGAGAGCAGACGCGGCAACAACAGGTCGCGCGTACGACGGAGATTCTGGATTTGACGGTTGAGAGTTTCTCTCTGGGAGTGTAGCGGCCCTGCAAGCTCCCCGTATTTAAGGACCAAATCTCGTGGCGGGAGCAGAATCAGAAAGTTGGAAATTGTATCTTTCGTGAGTGCCTCGCGGGTGGCACCTCCTTGTGCAAGCCCGAGAAGTTTTTGTTTGTTTTGATCATTATTGATGCTGTCGAGCAGGAAATAGGGGTCCATATATCGCGGATTGGCGCGCACGATAGCCACATGCTGATTTACCCGCGCAGGCAGGATTTCAGACGGCACCATCGAACACCGAGCGACTGAAGCTCCGGTGATGTTCAAGAGCACATCGCATTGTTCTACGACAACATTGTCAAGCTGAGCCGCTTGGTCGTCGTCGATGAAGGCTAGATTAGAGAACTCGAATTGGTAGTCATAAATGTTAAGGCTACGAATTAGGCTTGTACCTGTGGTCTTGTAGGCTTCTTTGCCTCCGCGTGGTGTAGCTCCACTGCCGATTTTTGTAGTTACATCCCTTAATGCCGCGACTTCCCAACCCATGGGAATGTTGCCAAGAGAAGAGGCGTTACGTTGAGAATCTTGGTGCCCGTGGAAGCGGAAATTGACGAACCACGCGCGATAGAGGGCGCGAGCCACATCCTCCAAAATCTGGATGCGCCGCTTATTGTTCTCGATAAGTTCGTCATAGGTTGACAGGATGCCCGCTACCCTCCGTTGCACCGGCAGGGGAGCGATGGTGACATCCATTGCGTGCAGGTGGTTACGGTTTACACCTGGAACGGCACCAGCCGCGTTCCGAGTTCCGAAATCCAATTGCCGAAGAAAGTAGGAAATGAACTTCGGATCATTTCCCTTGAAGTCCTCGACATAGAGGCTGGTATTAAGCGGCCAGAAGTCGTTGGAGACGTAGAAAACTTCACCCAACGTGCCATAGCGGCCCGTAACCACGCCTGGCCCCTTCACCTTTGCCTCCGCATGGTAGTCAGTGGTCCCTGATGACGAGACGACTGCAAAAGGGCCGGGCTTCCGATGCTGATGCGGTAAATCGTAACCACGCTTCAGATTTACAACGTCGCCGAGTTTGCACTGTCGCCAATTTGCCATCCTCATGCCTCCAGAATCTCGGCGACATTGGAGGCAATGGTTTGCTCAAGTTCGCGGGCCTGGATGTTGAGCGTTTCGAGTTCTTCGTTAAGAGTATCGAGTTGTTCCTTGAAGTCTTCGTCGCTGACTATCTCTCCAGGAGCAGCGCCCACATAACGTCCGGGATTGAGGGACCAGCCTTGGGCATGAATTTCCTTTAGGGTTGCGGCTTTGCAGAGGCCCAAAACGTCGGCGAATTGTGGTTTCTTGCCAAAGATTTCCTTCACTTTCGCATGGGCTTCGTCGCCGCCGAGGGTGAAGTCGAGTTCCTCGTCCCTATAGAGGCGGACGATGTTGGCGAGGAAGCCAATCTGAGCGGGAGTCCATTCCCGGTGCGCGCGGTCTATTTGCCGGTAGATGTGCCTCGCGTCGATAAATAGCACTGTGTCGGCGCGCACCGTGTTTGCTTTTCCTCTGTCGAAGAACCACAGAGTGCAAGGGAGCGTGACGGTATAAAACAGATTCGGCCCGACGGATACGATCACGTCCACGGCATGAGATTCGATGAGCTTATGCCGGAGGTCTTGTTCGGAGCTGCGGGCGTCGGCGGCAGAATTGGCCATAACGAAACCCGCGCGGCCCGTGTCATTCAGAGCGGAATAGAAAAGTTGAATCCAAATGTAATTGCCGTTGTCTGTGCGTGGCAGGCCGAAAGGGAAACGACGGCGGGAGCCTACGGAGTCTTTCAGCCGCTCTTTATCGATTGAGTTGACGTTAAACGGCGGATTGGCGAGGACGAAGTCGAACTTGCCAGTCGCCTCGTGCGGGTCGTCGTAGTAGCTGTTGACGTTTCCGCCGTGGCGGATTTCGCCCTCCAAGCCGTGGACTGCGAGGTTCATACGGCATAGGCGTCCCGTTTCGTCGGTTTTCTCGACGCCATGAATTGAGAGTTCCGACGAGGGGTTTTTCTTGTGCTCCGAGATGAAACGTGCGGATGAGACGAACATGCCGCCCGAACCACACGCGGGGTCGAGGATGCGACCATGATACGGCTCGATGATTTCGGTGAGCAGGCGGACGATGGCGGACGGGGTGTAAAACTCGCCTCCCCCCTGCCCTTCAGTCATGGCGAATTCGCCGAGGAAATATTCGTAGATCCGGCCAAAGGCGTCGTAATCGAGCGTAGCGGGAATCTCCGAGACCTTTTTCAGCAACTCCTTGAGGAGCGTGCTGGTGAAAAGGTTGTAGGTCTTGGGAAGGACGCCTGCGAGTTGCGAGTTGTTCTTCTCGATGTCACGCATAGCGTCATTAATGACTTTGCCTACGTCGGCGGCTTCGGGCAGTGCCAGCAGATGGTCGAAGCGGGCGTTGGCAGTGAGGTAAAGCACTCCGTCAGCGTGGTACGCGCTGGGGTCGTCCAGGCGCGAGCCGCGCCGGGATGAAGAGGCGGCTTTGTCCAACTTGGCGCGCTGCGTGGAAAATTTAACTTCGGCAAAGCGCAAGAAGATGAGGCCGAGGACGGGCTGAGAGTACTGCGCGGCAGTTAGGCCGGAGTTGGCGCGGAATTGGTCGGCTGCGTCCCAAAGACGTTTTTCGAGCGTGTCGTTAGCGGTGTCTTTTTCCGATGGAGCTATCCACTGCATGCGTTAGTCTGCTCCATGTAGAGGCATCTGTTTTCTGCGTTTCAGATCGAAAGAGCGAACAATTCCCTAATCGTTATACCTTCCTTTCGCCTTTCGTGCCACTTTCGAAAACAACCTTGCGAACACATCCGTTAATACTGGGATGACTAAGCGGCCTCTGCTTGGGTCTCCTGGTCCATCGCTTTGCCTTGGATAAAGTCGGCTGCCTTTTGTGCGTGTGAAGCGGCGGAAACAAGCAACCGCGAATCCGACTTGAGCCGCTCAATCCATGTCTTTAGATAGGCGGCGGAGTTTTGAAGAGTTTTCTGCTCAATCCCAGTGATGCCGCACAGCATGGCGGCGGTCATTTCGGCGATGAGTTCCTCTTTCGAATAGGATTCAGAGCCGAAGGAAACCGGATTGTCGAAGTTGTCCCGGTGTAGGCGCTTTGCGTGTCCGGTGCTGTGGGCCAGTTCGTGGAACAGAGTGGAGTAATATTCTTCCGATGAGTGGAAGAGGCCGCGTGCTGGCATACCGACCGCGTCGCTATTCGGCGAGTACCATGCTTTATCCGATTGCTCGAACGCTGGCGGGTTCGGCATGTTCGCAACAATCTTTTCGCAAGTTTCAATAGAGTTGTTGGTGCGCGTCTCTTGCAGGACGGAGGCTGGAAGGTCGATTCCTTCGGTCTGCGCGAGATTGAATACACTGTAGTACCGGAGCAGAAAAGGCCGCAAAGTCTTCTTTGCGCCGTCTGGAGTGTTAGTCTCTCGATCTTCGCCAACATTCCAGAAAATGACGGGCGAAGATTTCTCGCCCTTGCGAATCCTCCCGCCCAGCTTCGTTGCCTGATTGAAAGTAAGCCAGAATCGCGATGGAAACACCTGCGAGGCGAGAGTAAAAACATTGAGACCGCGATACTCTCTCTGCGTGATTATGTTTGCGGGAGTCTGACAGGTCCAGGGCTTGCGCCAGGGAGCCACGCCGGATTCAAGCTGCTTGATAATTTTCTCGGTAATGATTTCGTAGACGCTAGACATCGTGTTCGCTCCAGTTTAGATTTGCTGTTTTCAGGCCCTTTCAGGGCATAAAAAACAACATGCTTTACTAGAGGCGGGTTCTGGCCGTGGTTCGCGGCTGTCAAGCTCCGAGGCGCATTTCAGCGAAGCCCGGAGGGGCGCGGAAGCGAGCACGGTTGGGGTGTAACGAGCGGAGCTGCACAAGCGGGCTTTACAGTGGGAGCGAACTACGGCCTATCTTGCGCCGCGTAAAGCATGTGAGGGCAAAAGACGCGCGGAGCGCAACCCAGCGGAAGTGCTCGGAGGCAAGCAGTGAGTCGTCAGTTGGAAGATAAGTTGTTCCCGGAATCAAAAAGGCGATGCCTTATTTCGGGCCTGACGCGCAATGGTCAGGAAAGTATTTCAAGTACTCGGAGAGCATGATCGAGATTGCACCGTCCGGGCTGAATTGTGTTGGACGGCAACTAAGTTACTCGGGTGTTATGAAGGCGTTGACGGCGTCCAAGGCCCATTCTTTGCCCAATGCATCTCAAATGGTTTGGACTCCCGGATTGCTTTGAGCGGGGGTAAAAGAAATTTCTTCAAGACAGCGATTATCGACGCAAATTCGGCGTATTGGAAATTGAGGCCACTCTTACTCACGAAAGCGCTCCACTGCTTTGCTTTCTTTGAGTCGCCAAAGAAATCTTCAGTGAGCGCAAGCGGAACGGTAGCGGGTAGTTCCGTGTTTCGCTTTGCGAATGTGGCTTCGATTGCCTTGCAAAGCAAAGGGCCGCTGAATTCGAATTCAAGCGCTAATATCCAGAGGTCGTAGAAGTCTTTCATGCGGGTGTTGACCATACCCAGTTTTACGAGAGCCTCAAATTTTTCCGCAACTACAGTCTCTCTTGGATAAGCTCGGAGAGTGGCCTTTGGAAAATCCAATATCCCTGGATATTCAATCTCTTGCGGAGCTGGCACGATGGCATCGCCGAAGCCAATGTCGACTTGGAGCGATATTCGGGCGCGCTCCAGACGAGCTAAGAAATTAACTCGCAGCCCTTCGTATTCCTGTTCTGCTTTGATTTTCGTTATTTGGATGGATGCAGGGTCGAAGACCAATCCATCGTCCTCGACAGTCTGAGCGATGACATCTCCGAAGACTTTCTTCATTCGGGCAATGGAATTATTCCCCTGCCCCGAAAGGTCCAAGTCGCGCGTCGGTCGGTATGGTCGGTGCGTCCAAAATTCGAAGAGAAAGGCACCTTTCAGAACAAACTGATCGTGGTGAATGGATTGGCTAAGACGATAGAGGAAACGTTCCAATCCGTACTTGGTCAGAACTAGGCCGAAATCTTCGTGCCGGTCCTGCGCCCGATTGAATAACCGTTGGCGAACAGAGGCTGCGAGGTTGTGCGGCTTTTCCCGGCTCACGATAGGGATTCCAGGTAGGGGCGCATAACATTCGCCACGCGGCAGATTCTGCCAGCCTTCCAGATTTCATCTCTAGTTGCCTTGCGCTCTCGGATGCACTCCCGAAGGGCTTCAAGCGCAACGTCCAGTCCAATCTTATGTCTGTAACGAAAACAGTCTGCGACTGTTTTCGCCGGAGAGAAAATATTTACGGAGACACCCTCGATCCGGTGCTCCTGAACCCCATACGTCAGCGCATTGCCGGAGAAACGCACGATGCGAAGCGGAGGGTTTTCGAACCTCGGAAGACGGGATTTTTCTCCAATGGCAAGCCATACCTCAAAGGGTGACTGAGTTGTGAAATTGTGGAAGCGAAGTGCTGAAAGCAGACACACGACGCCTCTGGGCACACGCTTCGACGCTTGAGCGAAGCTATGGTGCTCTGTTGGCTTTGCGCCACGAGGAACATAGAGTCCTCGCCCCACCCGGACGATGGCTCCCTGGTCGAGGGCCATACGCAGGTACACGCGAGGAATGCCATGCGAGTGGAGATCGCGCGGTCGGAGTATTCCTACTCGCCGCACGAGATTCACAAGGTGCGTGATGCGTGGATTGGTCATAAGGGTTTTACTAAACGTCGGGGCATATACACAACGCCCGACATATTGTAAACCAACTCCCATCTCTGATCCAAGCCCAATAACTTGGCTGCGTATCCTACGGAATGGTGCAGTAAACAGGGTGAATGCTTGCGCTCCGGCGATCATACTGAGGCGCTTGCCTGCGGCGATGAAGTTATTAATCGGTCTTATCGGGATTGCGCGCAAGATGGATAAAAGTTATCCAAGCGCTAGTCGCGTACGATTCTGCTGCAAGCTTCACCATGTTGGGAAGCAGTCTCCATCCAACAAAGACTCCAACGACAAAGTACGCCGCAGTGACTAGACTCGACCATAGGTAGAGACGATCGTGCGCGGCAATCCACAAGATTAAAGACGCTACTGAGCAGAAAGCAGATTCGAGAGCAAAGGCTCTTCGGATTGCGAAGAGATTCCGCAGTGCGCCGTATTCGGCATTTTGCTTTGCCACAAGACCGGAAGAGTCATGTGATCGCAAATAGGCCCTTACTCTGTCAAAAGCGTCATTAATTAACCTGTCGGCCAGCAGAGGTTCTCGACCTTCCTCAGTTGATGTCGAAAGTTTCAATCCAAAAGCCTGTTCGACAACGGTATGGATGAGTACTTTTTCCGTGTGCGAGACTTTCGTATCTCTCCATCGGACAAATCTTGTTGATGGTGCCCCCATCCACGAGCTCCACAATTCGGGCTGGATTTGCCGTCCGGAATGCCTCACGTAAAGAGAAACCACATAAATAATTGCGACGGCAGCCCCCGCATATTCCATGGCACCTCCGAACGATTCGTTCCTTGGCGAAAGTACGATTTGGGTAGCCGTCAGCAGCGGAATCGAAAGAATTACTGCGGGAAAATATCTCGCACGAAGTTCGTAAGCATCAAGGAATGTTGGAGTGTTATCCATTAGTTGGCGGGAAAACGAAGGAATTCATTTCGTTTGGAGCAACGATCATGATATGAGCAGGTATTCCGGCACTTGCAAGCGTTTCCCTGATCTGCCGAACAGCTTCCTTATCAACCTCACTCATCTCTGCCCGACTTCGCGGATGCGTATGCCATTCTCCAACATAACCCAGCAGATTGCCTGTGCGTCCATGAATTCTATCTAATAGTTCGGGATAGTCTTTAACCCCGCGCCTAAATGCGTAAGGCGATCCCCGAGAATCGCGAGATGGCGGAAGGACTCTCGACACGTATATAGTTTTCCGTCTCTTGTGAATCATTCCTACCAATAAACCTCCGGTCTCGCACCATCTGTGCTTCGAGAGATAGCGACGAAGATCTGCGTACGCTGCGGCCCCGACGCGAACGCACCAACTCGAATCTCCTTGGGCGACCAGGACCGTTGGCGGTTCGACTCTGAATGTCAAAATGTTCCCTTCGATGCCATCACCTGAATGGATGCTATTCACCTGTATTCGACCTGACTCGGGTGGGCTATTCAAAAAAGACCTGATTGCAACTGAAAATGCGCCCGAGTGGTAAGAAATTATGTCATCCGGCAATCGCATAGTGTCCGAGCTACAACTTATTCCGATACCAATGTCTTCCAGCACCGGGCCTCGACTCCGGAATTGCTCGTCTCTATGACGACTCAACCAATTTGCAATGAGCGTGTACTCAAACCCAAGGTCGTACAACTGAACTTGAAGGTCGTCGAGCCTCGGAAGTCGGTTGGGTCCTTCTACAAGCAGGTAACCGATCCTCCCGGCGTCCGCCATCTCGCACCTTACCAACGTCGGGCCAGCCACGTCCTCGCGAATCAACGTTTCCAGCACTGCGGCTGAGGCAGTTGCATCCACTACTAAATCAAAGCTATGTACGTCGCGGATGACCTCCAATGCTTTCTGCTCCGTCGAGCCGAATTTCGCGTTCTTGTCGTTGTGAAAAATTGTATCGAGTTGTTCTTTCAAGGCTGTTGCCTTGTTCTTGGCCAGGCTGTTAGGCAGAAGCGCGTGGCGTACGAGATTATGGGGAGAGAGAGAATCGGCATCGACAAAATGTATACGGGGAAGTCCTGCGCGGCCTAGATGAAGGCCAATCTTCGAGCCTTCCGCTCCACATCCGACCAGCAAAATACTCTTGTCTGCAAGGGTCTCTGGAACAGATGACAGCTCCCGAGCAAACGCCGTCGTTAAAGGCCTGCGATGGCTAAGCGCCCAAACCGGAGCGGTGGATAGTATCTCACCGCTCTCGCCCTGGTATTCAGGAGATCCTAGGATAACGAATGGCAGGAACTCAAATGGAGAGTTCGATCCAATGAGCGGCTGAGGGCGAACGATCATCAGAATTACAGGAATTCCACCGATTATTTTCAGGCGCAAAGCGCAAAAGCGAGATACTGTCGCTTTCAAATCCATTCCGAAGTTGAGCGCGAACTCGGCAAGTTCTCCATACGTCTCTGGCATAGCCGAGAGATACTGCGCAGAGGACACATTTTTCGGCCAGAGAAGAATAGAGTAAAAAGGCCTGTCCAATTTTGGGGCTTCTTCAACCAACACCGAATAAAGTGTTCGTACTTTGTCGCCAAGTTTGGCAGCAGCTTCGAAATCCGTTGCGTAATGAACTTCCATCGAAAACCCGTTGTTGGCGGTGGGATCTGCGTTGAAGTCCTTGAGCAGGGTCGAAAAAAGAGCTGATCTTCCCTCTGCACCTGATGAAGACCAGTAGTCTTGAACAAATCGCGCCAGAATCTCAGCATCAAAGATGCAGAGGCCAGTTATGTCCTGGAGACGGGTTGGTTCGAATCTGTCTTCGTCGCGAATGAGGCGACCACTGGCAGCGTCCCTCAACCATCCCCGGATATTCGCGCCTCACGAAAAGGACCTTTGTGATGAGGCTCGTGTCTTTCGAAAGGAAGTGAATCGGCGAATTGATTTATATCGCTCAGGGTCGCAAGCCTCAAATTCTCCCGGCAACCGCTTCAGGGTCATCGGCTTCAGCGACAATCCCGACTTGAAAGGCCTGGACAGCTTTCTTACTGTTCCCGGTAACATCACAAATACTGTAAGCAGGTTGGTTAAGACAGACTTCGAAATTTTTGTTCACGCCCCAACCAAGAAAGAATCTGACTCAAAATGGAACGAGAGAAACGATACAAGCATCGTCTTACAGCTACGGTTCAAGATTGGGAACGACAATAAGGCTGCATTGGCAATGTTTAGTGGAGACGCGCACTGCGGAATCTGGAGCAATATCATAGAAAAGAGCAAAACGCCTGATCTGGAATTTGACCTGTTTTTGGCTCCTCACCATTGTTCTTGGACTTTCTTCTCTGAAGAGCCTTCAGAAAATGAAAACCCAGATGACGCCATATTGGATTTCCTCAAGACAAAGAAGAGAGAGGGCGCAATCGTAATTTGCTCGTCCAAGCCCATTAAGGACGACGATGATAATCCGCCACACTACATTGCGTACCAGGCCTACGAAGAAATATTCGGTAATAATAATGTCCTCTGCACGATGGAACACCCCAGCGAGGACAATCCAGAGCCGATCTATTTCACCATGACTAAAAATGGCCCGGTGAAGGACGACTATTCGAAGAAGGGCCAAGTCCTGTCTTCAGCCGCACTGACCAGCACTGTTTCGACGCCACGGACGTATGGCGGAAAGTAATCTCCATAGCGACTCGTTGGCCGATCAGTCTCTTCTTGAATGTAGCGCTGCGATTCAAGCTGCAATCGCCGAGTTGGAGCAGCGGCTGGGGCTTCACGCCCTTCACATAAAGACGTGGAACAAAACCTTCGTAGCCGCGCTGGTGACTCTCAACATCGACCTCCCCACAAGAGGACCCGTCAACGGCATCGACATTCGAGCGACCGAACCAGTGATCTTGTTGTTCCATCGGCGCGACTATCCGAATGTGGCTCCGATTGCAAAAGCCGACCGTAAGGACTTTCCTT
>Ga0207041_1117_pt1 | contig 13879 bp, 16 predicted proteins | sample Alteio_BWMinCont_73_FD_153311 | JGI IMG/M metagenome (GOLD analysis project Ga0207041, IMG submission 153311) | Enriched cells from forest soil in Barre Woods Harvard Forest LTER site, Petersham, Massachusetts, United States -... | ecosystem: Environmental > Terrestrial > Soil > Temperate forest >... | reverse complement strand
CCGACGATCTGGGCATCAACGATTTGGGATGCTACGGCCGCAAGGACCATGAGACGCCCCGCCTGGACCGCCTGGCGAAACAGGGAATACGGTTTACGAGCGCGTATGCCGAACCGGTCTGCTCGCCAACGCGCGCGGCCCTTCTGACCGGTAAGGCGCCGGCCCGCCTCCACCTCACCACTTTCCTCCCCGGCCGGCCCGACACCCCGGCGCAGAAGCTGCTTCACCCTAAAATCGAACTTCAGCTCCCCCTGACGGAAAAGACCGTGGCAACGCTGCTCAAGCAGGCCGGCTACGCGACGGCATGCGTCGGCAAATGGCACCTGGGCGGCGCCGGCTTTGGCCCCGAAATGCACGGGTTCGACATGGTCCACTCCGGCAAGGCCAACACACCTCCTTCCGAAACCGAGGGTGGCAAGGGCGAGTACGACCTGACTCGGCACGCCCTCCAGTTCATGGACGACTGCAAGGGAAGGCCGTTCTTCCTTTACCTGGCCCACAACAACCCGCACATCCCGCTCGGGGCGAAGCCGGAATTGGTCAGCAAATACAAGGATTCTTTCAACCCGACCTACTCGGCCATGGTGAACACGCTCGATACCTGCGTAGGTCAAGTTCTGGATAAGCTCGACGATCTCCGTCTCGCCGAACGGACCCTGGTGGTCTTCGTCTCAGACAACGGCGGACTGCATGTTCTGGAATCGCCAGACAGTCCCTCTACGCACAACACGCCGTACCGCGCGGGTAAAGGCTTTCTGTACGAGGGAGGCTTGCGCGTTCCCTTGATCGTGCGCTGGCCGGGCCACGTCACGGCGGGGCGAACGTCTGATGTACCGGTAAACATTACCGACTGGACGCAGACCTTGCTGGAAGCTTGCGGCGTCAACACGCCGGAGAAACTCGACGGCATCAGCCTGGTGAGAATGCTGGAGGGGGGCGAGCTGCCGGCCCGTCCGCTGTTCTGGCACTTCCCGCACTACACCAACCAGGGGGGGCGTCCCGGAGGCGCCGTCCGCGACGGCGACTGGAAACTGATCGAGCACTACGAGGATGATCGCGTCGAGTTATTTAACCTGGCGCAGGACCCCGGCGAGACCCGGGATCTCTCAAAGAGAGAGCCGAAGCGGACGACGGATCTGAAAGCCCGGCTCACCGCCTGGCGCAAACAGGTCGGCGCCCAGGAAAACACGTCGAACCCGAGGTTCGATCCCGCCTTGCACAAACGACTGTATGAGGACCTGGACGCCTCGATGCTGAAGCCGGCAGCGACGGCGGCGGCGATGCGACCCGCTCTAGAGGCGTGGCGGAAGGAAATGAATGCGGTGCTCCCGCGGCAGAAGAGACCGTAGTATTACTGCAGCGACAGAGGAAGAACCGGAGGAAGCGATTTTGCAGGATGCAAAGGAAAAGAGATTCTTGGGACCCCTCCCAGGCAAAAAGTGACCAATTTTCAACGCTTCAAGCTGCTCTTCGGACCTTACCGGATGCCGCGATGCCGGCTCGGCAAGAAGCTCTTCTGCGAAATCCGTGGCTGGGTGCCCGTCAAACGAATCAGCAACGCCCGCATTCCTTGGCCGCAGACAATCATCGGCCGTAACCGGGCATTCATCCTTTGCGGCGATCTCGTGCGAGCCATTCGCCGAGAATCGAATGCGGCAGTCTGCTACTGGTGGGGTGTAACGCCGCAAACGGTGACGGTTTGGCGCAAGGCACTGGACGTGCCAGTCGCTACGGAGGGCACGTCGCGCCTTTACCGGCTAACGGCCGAACGAATGCCCCAGAGCGCTCGCGCTCGCGCCATCGCGGGCTGCAACACTCCTGAAGCCAACGCGAAGAAGTCTAAGGCCAGACTGGGCAAGCCCCGCCCGGCGCACGTCAGGGAAGCGCTACGGCAAGCGAACATCGGTCGCAAGCTCAGCATCGAACGACGCCGGAAGATGAGCGAAGCCCACAAGCGACGGGGCACATGGCCGCCTGCAGCTGGCCGACCATGGACTGCAAAGGAATCTGCTTTGCTCGGTACGGCGCCGGATGAAGAAATCGCACGACGGATCAAACGCACGGTTCGCGCGGTGGAAGGGTGGCGTCAGCGGTTGAAGATTCGCAAGTACAGCAGCGGAAGAGGATTCGAGAAGCGTTAGCCTTACCGCCTGGTTGGGCATTCAGGTCACTCATCATCTCTTACATCCTCATAGCTTCCGCCCCGGCGCGGCTCGATAATGGCCGCCCGGTTTTCTTGGCAGACCCAATCCACGAAGCCCTGCACGGCTTTTCGGCCCCTCTCGTGCGAGCCGTGCCCGGCAATAATCCAGTGTTCGAAACGCGCGATTAGTTGGTCGTTCATGTCTCCCAAGAACTGGGCCATTTGTTCTTTCTTCATGGTGAGCACTCCCAGAAGCGAGAAAACCTTGCGCGCCCACGAGGAGGCCCCGGTGGCAGGCGGGCCGTAGCAGTCAGAGGCTAGGGGCACAGATTTGCTAGAAGTCCTCGTTTTCCTGGATCTGCTGCTCGATTTCGTCTCTGTGGCTATCCACGTAACGCCACGCATTTGCCAGCTCTGGATGACTCAGATCCGGGTACATTTCCAGGAGTTTGGTTTCGGTAGCGCCAAGCTGCCTGGCTCTTTCCAAAACCCAAATGGGAATTCGGGTTCCTTTGATGCACGCGCTGCCGCCACAGACCCCCTGGCGAGAGACGATCCCTTCAGAGGCAGAGGTTCCGGCCGGCGATGAGCGGACTTGATCAACCTTTTTTCCTGACGATTTATTCGGCATATGCTTTGGCCAACGAGAACCTGGGATGCCATCACAAGCAAGAGCCGCGGGGCATGGCCACAACGGCGCTTGCACGATCCGATTCTACCGCTACCTTGGCGATAGGGCGAGGGCATAAGCGCCGAACCAGGAAGACTTCCTCGCCGGCGATGCTTATATAAGATTGAGGCATCGCATCAAGGCGCGGAATCGGCGAAGGAGGGGCGCATGAGCGAGCGCGTAATCGGCAGACGGCGATTCGTGGACGGTTCGCACCGGGTCGTTTATCAGGAACCGGACGGCCGGCAATTCGTGCTGGACGATGACCTGGAGCCGGTCTACGGTGTCTGGATTCTGCAGGATGAAGAACAGGATCAACCTGTCATTGTCGCCAAATGATAGCCCCGGCCCCCGGAACCGCCATGGGTTCTTACTTAGAGGGTTTCCCAGAAGGTGTTTTCTTTGGCGCCGCCGGCTTCGAAGCAATTCTCGACTGAACGCGGATTGCCGCCTCGAGGCGAGGATTACTCAGGAATTCAGCCATGCCGTGTTCGAGAATGTGACTGATCACTTCCATGTTGTCCACCTGGCCGACGACCTGCCGGACTTCGTTCTCCAGCGCCTTGCGATTCCCTGCGGCGCCGGCTTTCCCGGCACGTTGTAGCAGCGCCGTCACCTTGTCCTTCGTCTTCTGACTTTCATCGTCATCCGTTCCATGAAGTAGCCAAGCGATCTCTTCAGCGACGGTTGCTATTTCCTGCTCTAGATCCTTGCCGTTCTTGATGTCGCGAACCTGCTCCGCGGCGGAAAGCAGAAACTCCACCGGGTCGGTTAGTTCCAACGTCGCAAGAAACGATCCGGTTTGGCGCACGTTGAGCAGCTTCAGAGCGTCGGCCGCGTTGCTGAGCGCCCCTTCTGTGATATTGACTCCATTATCCAATTCGGGCTCCTGCTTTTCCGTAAGAGCGTCCAGTTTCTCGCGGCATTCGCCGATTTGCTGTTCATCTCCCTTCACGTAGGCTGCATGTAAATTCGCGAGTGCGGCAGCAAACTCCGGGCTCGTTTTTGCTGGTTCCCGACGTTCGCCTTTCGCAGCTGATTCCCGAGCCAGTTTCGTAAGTCCGGTCAGTTGCACCGGTGAGAGCTCCAGGTCGCGTAATGTCTGGAGTGCCGCGATCTCCATGCTTAGTTCGTTCAGGTTGGCTCTCGGTTTGGGCGCTGACTTCGGCGTTTGAGGGATGGCGCTGGAGAGCATGATGCCGAGCATGCCAGCAGACAGCAGCGCAACGCGCACGATGAGACGAAACCTCATTGGTTAACTCCCTGCAGACTTGCCTTCGAGGACTGATTAGAAGTAGTAACGCCGGTGCCAGCGCAGCCAGGCTTCAAATCCGGACGCCCTCAGGCTAACTTCCACCCGCCTGGCCACCGGCAACGCAGCGTAGGTGCCGAAGTGGTGCGAATGATTGTTGCGATACGTCACGAGCCAAACGCCTGCGGTCGGGTGGTGTAGATGCCGCTCAAGATGGTGGTACCGGAGATAAACCATAAACGTGCGTGCGGCTGGCTGGGAGGCAAAGGCTCGTTCGTGCCAACGGTGCGATCGAACCCTTACCTCGTACACCCAGCGGTGGTGCCGGTGATGGTAATACCAGGATCGAGAATGCGGCGCGCGAGCTGCGTAAAAGTTGTGGTGGACCTTATGCGGCGTCGAATGGGCATGGGTGTGCGCAGCGTTATGAGCCTGCGCTGCATTTGGCTTTGGCTTGGCGGCGGGCTTCTTTGCTGGGGTAGCCTTGGGCTTTGCCGGCTTTTTTCCAGATGCGATCGCAGGGCTGCCGAACGCAAGCAAAAAGGAGACGAAGACAACGAAAGTGGTTGTAAGGCGAGAACCGCTCATTAAGCTTCTCCGGAAGGTAGGCTGGCCGCCGTATCTGGTGGCAGGAAAGCGAGGTCGGATGGCGGCTTATGCGGGTCCATTTGCGGAATAACAACGAGTGTAAATAGCTTCCCGCCCATTTTGCAAGAGAATTATGAAGAAAAATGAACACGGCGAACACGGGTGTTCGTGCGAAAGTGAGGCCGGGCCAAAATGCGGAGACGTTTGATTTTCTGGCGGATAGATAGCCAGCTCGACATCAGCGGCGCTTGGAATGCGGTCGAAGCGCCATTAAAATGAATGCACATGTCTAAGAAGCAGACGATCAGCTCGGTGCTCCGTCAGGCCGTGAAGGACTCAGGGAAGACGGTCTATGCCGTGGCGAGTGAGGCCGGGTTGTCTTACGACAACTTGATGCGGTTTGTGGCCGGGGACCGCGAGCTATTGCAAAGGGAAAGCGATTTGCTAGCCGATTACCTTGGGTGTCGCCTGATTCCACCGAAGGTCAAGCAAGCCGATGAACCGAGAGTTGCTCGCTAGATTGGTCTACGTCACCCTCGGCATCCTGATAGCGTCAGCAGTTCTTTGGCTGCTCCGATAGAATTGCGGCATGCGGAAACTGCTTAAGCGCTGGTATGTCTGGCTCGGTTTGGTCTTGCTGCTGGGACTGGCAGCAAGCGCGACATTCATTCTCGCCAGCGCGTGCCGGATCAACCAGGAGAACTGTGACTGCATCGACGAGGGAATGACCACCGATCAGGTGGAGGAGATCCTGGGACCGAATATCATTGCCTATGCCATGCCCCTTTCATCCACATCGACCTGGATCTGGATGGACGGTCCGGACGTGATAACGATCAGCGTGGATGCCGATGGCAAAGTACTGACCAAAGCCTACAATTCCCCGACCGCCTTGCATCGGCTGCGCTGGCATGCCAACGATCTGCTCTTCAAGCTTGGAATCAGCAGAGAGTAGCCCCCTCTCATCCGTGCGAAATCGAGAACCGGATCACACGATTTTCCTTGCCACCGACCGCATGCCGGTTACACTCGATTTTCTGGATTTCTTCACCCGAATGAGCAGCAAAGGAGCACAGCGATGTTGCGTAGAGCTTTGGGGGCGATGGTTGCTTTTATGTTGTTTGCCTGCGTGGCAATGGCTGCAGACAAAGAGGTGAAAGGCAAGGTCGTCAAAGTGGACGCCAAGAAGAACACGATCACGGTAAACACGCTTGACGGAAAGAAGACCTACACGATCAACGACGAGACCAAATTTGTCGGCCCACGCGGCGGCGCCAGCGATGATGGCATCAAGGATGACCGCCTCAAGGTTGGTGCAGAAATTACGCTTGTCATTGCTGGCAATAACAAGACCGTGCGCGAGGTCCGCCTGCCGATGAGAGAGAAAGAGGAGAAGAAGAAATAGCATAGCCGCGGCGATTTACGCCTTTCGGCCGTCGAGTCCACGGTAAGCAAGGGCGGAGCCTCGGTGACCCTGCGGAGGCTCCGCCCCAAGCGCATCTATGCAAGCTAGCCTGCCTTGCGCCGCTGGATCGCCGAGGCCGGCACAATCTTCAGTTCCTTGACCTTGTGACCGCCCTCATCGGTCACCACTTCGACGGCGGCGCCGGCCTTCAGAGCGGGATCCTCCAGGCCGTGCTTGCTGACTGCCCCCTTGATTAGCACTGGGACATCCCTGGCCAGCAGGAAGGATCGGTCCGTGCCGTTGAGCAACGTGACAACCAGAATGCGCCGCGTCGCGTCAAAACGTTTGACCTTGCCTGGTATTTCGTTGTCCTCTTCGGCTTCTATCGTTTTCGTGGCCTTGGGATCCTTCGCGGTCCGTTCGCGCGTTTCCCTGGAAACCTGGGCGGGTGGCTCGGTTTTGCTAGACCTTGTTTTGTGCTCCGTCTTGGCATCCGGGTCCGCCCGGTCATAACCGAGGTGGACCTCGGTGGCGGCGCTCCCATCGGCCACAATGGTCACCGCTAGGCCCTCATGGAAGCGGGGGTCGTGCAGGCGACGGCGAACCTTGCCGCCGCGCGGGCCGAGCATCGTCGTCTCATTGGTAATGGAAAAGGTGCGATCCCGTCCCTGGGTCGTGGTGATGGTTAGGGTCTTGCCATCTACATCGACCTTCTTCACCTTGCCTTCGATACCGCCCTTGATCTCTGTTTTCTGATCGTCCGCACCAGCAGACATCAAGCCGGCCGAACAGAGGACCGCTCCAAGAACAATCGCGCTAGGGATACGCCACATGATGTGTACCTCCTGAAGATGAACCTCACTGGAGAAAGCTTGGCCCGCGCCGCGCAGACCAGATGCCACTTGCCAGGCTTTTTCAGCACTCCTCGTGCCAAATAAAGAACTCGTCGCCTTCTGAGATTCAATCGTTTCCGGAAACGCGGTGCCGCGCATCCGTATGCTGAACCAAGTTAGCTTGAGAATTCCTCGCGGCTTTGAAAATGAGCACCGGCGATGGGCAATAATTCACCGATACCGCCGAGTCTAACCGTGCAGTTTCCTGAAGTCAATCAGCCCCAAGAATTCTTCTGACCTGATTATTTCTCGGCAATGGTCCCTGACTAGGCCGGGCTAGGCTATGCTCAGCGGAAGGACGAAGCTTCAGTTGAGCGCCCGCATGGAAAGCATGTACAGCGCGAAAGTCGCCAACCAATGTTCCCCGGCATAGTCGCCACTGGCAACGTGACGAAGCGCGGCATTTGCGTGTTGCGCAGCCGATTGAGCCAGGATCTCCCGGACAGGATCGTCCTGGGGCAGCGCCGCGGCGATGCTACGCATGCACCAGGCCCGGCTCAAGTTGAGGCCATCGAGGTGCACGATCTGCGGATCACTTCGATCTGTGACCGTGGCCGGAACAAAAAGTGTTTTCGGCTCGCCCTTCGCTAGATCCGGCAAAAATCTTTTCAACCAGGCGTGGAACTCACCCGGTGGTAGCACACGCTGCATCAAGTCCGCTTCCATCAGACTCGGCGAAAAGAAATCTGTCCCATCCGGCTCCCATGCCGCCGGAATGTTCCTATCCTTGCTGAAGTAGGTTCGGCTACGCTCTTCAATCAACTTCTCCAGAGGCTCATTGCCCACGGCCCGCGCATAGTCCAGGGCAAAGGCCAGACCGAAAGCCGAGTTTGGATGTACACCACTGCGAATCGGGTAGGTCTGCTTCGGAAGAAAGGCAAGATATTGAGCAACAATCGTGTTCACCAAGGGCTGCAAGCTTTTGGACCATCCTCGGCCGTCTGAGTCGTCCCAACCATGCAGCTCCTCTGCGAGCTTTAACAGCCAGGCCCAGCCATAGGTCCGCTCGAACGCACGGCGGTTCGGTTGGGCGAAATAGTCGGCCTCGGTCTGCAAGTTCCTCGAAGTCAGATGCTCCGTCAGGACCGCACGGATCTGCTGTTTCTCGGGCAGGTTCGGAAACTGGCGCAGCAGCCGGACCAACAACCAGTGACCGTGGACCGATGAGTGCCAGTCAAAACAGCCGTAGAAGGCCGGATGCATGGCCCGTGGCGCCTTGACGTCCTTGTCCGTGTTCAGAACATCTCCGGGCTTGTTCGGGTACTCCTTCTGGATGCCCTTCAGCGCTAGCCGTGCGAAAGCCGATGCCTGCTTCAGATTCAACTTTAAGACTTCATTTGCTGGCACTGCGAGGGGCTCCGCTTGCATATGCTGGACTAACCAAGTCAGCACAAGGAATGGGATAGACACGGCTGCCAGAACAATTGCCGTCGCTTTTCGCATTCGCTTCAAGGCTAACCCTTCCTTTATCCACGCGCTTACTTATGTCGCCAGCCCACGCCCGGTACGTTTTGGACGTTCTTGAGCTTGCCCAGCGCCACCCAAATTACGTCGAGGAATTGCTTGCTCTTGGTCTGATAACCCGATTCTAGCACGCGCCTCGCCAGTTCCTTGGCTGGCAGCGGCTCTCGACTGTTGGCCAGGATATTGACCAGTACCTGGTTCAACGGCAGTTGATTGGCTGTTGCGCCTGCGGTCGATGATCGCATCGGCTTAGTGGTGGAAATACGCCTCTTCGAGTTCGAGGGGACAGGCAGGTTCGTTTGCGTGGCCGCGGGTGTCAGCATATATCCCGGCTGTCCGATCGGATGGCGCACTAGGCCCCGCTTTTGAAGATCGTAGCAGCGGCTTTCCACGTTCTTTGCGAAATCCTTGCTCTTAGTGCTGAAGCCACGACGCCTGGCCTCTTTGGTCAACTCCCGAACCGTCATGGGCCGACGCATCTCCCTCAGTATCGCCAACAGCAAATTCGGAAGCGACTGCTTGCCATTTTTCTGGACCAAAGATGCGCTCGGCGCCCGCTGCGAAACGACCACTTGTCTGCTTGGAGTTCGGGCGCCTTTCGCTTTGCGGGTCCCGGTTTGTGGGCGCGTAGTTTTGACCTTGGCCGGCTTGGTTCCCCCGGCGAGCGTGGCAATCTCCTCGTCGATCTCCCGGAGTTGAGACAGCAAGCCTTTTTTGCGTTGGTTCAGATCGGCCAGTTGTTGCCGTCGCGTTTGCAGTTCCTGACGCAGGGCTTGTAATGCCGATTGTTGCTGGCTAATGCGCTGGGCGAGGTCGTCCAAGAGTGCAGTGGTCATCGTGAAATGTCGCTCCCAGGCGAAGGACAGGTTGAGGATGAAAAACCATTGCATTCATGATATGCGGGGCGACCATGGCTTCCAGAAGACTGTTCTTCGTTGCCTTCCCAGTAGACAACGATTTGGGTCAAGCTTCCAGCAGTTCGAGCGGCCCATTCCCAGGAGCAGGCTAAACTTCTGAAGCGGACGCAGCCGATGGAAGGAGAAGGGGTCTTTACGGTTCTGGAGTTGGAGTCATGCAGAAAAGACCAGAGAACCTGGGTTGGAAAGAGAAGCACGCCCAACGCCAGGCCGTTCTCCGGTCATTGACAGCAGTCAATCTTCAAATCGCCACGATCACCGAGCACATCGCCTGGCTGGAAGAGCGAATCTGTCATCTACAGGGTAATGCGTCAGCCCGGCGTCCTCGATTTATCTCGCCGCTCTCGAACTAGTCGCTTAGGCGCTTGCTTTGCGGCGTTCGAAAGCCCTCGGGCTGCTTCACTCGCCCAGAACCGTAACTATCACTGTACGCTCACGCGGCCGAACATCGCATTCCAGTGGATGCTGCTGCCAGGTACCAAGCACTGGCCGGCCCTCGTTAAGCGATACGGTCAGCGACGGCCCCAGAAGGGTCGCCTGCAGATGAGCATGGCCGTTGCCGTCGTGCCAGGCCTGCTCGTGGCCGTAGTTCCGGCTCGGCGGAATCAGTCGGTCGAGCAGCTCTGGCAGGTCGCGGAGCGCCCGCCGCGGCGTCGCGCTCGATAAGGCCGTGGAAAACTCGGTGGCGCCCTGAACAGGGTATTTCCAATAGCTAAAGAAAAAAGGTTGCCTGCGTGGCCGTTATGCCTCGCAGACAACCTGATGACCAGAACAAAGCTGTGCGAGTCGCTACGCCTTCAGCGCCGATCGGAGAAAACTGGCAGACTGGCTGATTGCGTCGAGAGCCATCTGCCAGCCGAGACGACGAGCAGAATCGATAGCGAATTGGTTGAACTTGTCCGGCCAAATATCTCCCCGATAGAGGTACAGCAATATCCGCCACTCGCGGCCAACAGATCTGGCACGGACCAGGCGGTCCCGTGTTTCTTCGATCATTGCGAAGATTGCCTTTAGCGAATCATATTGTAAATCCGAATGAAGCACCTTCCGGACATTGGCGACCACGGTGTGGTAGCGGTCGGCAAGTAACTTGGCAATTTCATCCGACTGCACATCTCCCTGGACAGGTAGGCCAATTTGGCCGGCAGGTGCCATGGGATCCAGGAGCTCCATTACTTGCCGCACGCGATAGTGGAAGTGGCTCTGGTAGGAGAAAGTGAAAGAGAGAAGATAGTCCAAGGCCGCCACGAGGGTTGGCTGGGAGTTCGGATTCAAGAGTTTGCGAAAAGCCTGAATACGACTATCGGGGTTCTTGGAGCCTTGGGCGTCCGCGGGCAGTACTTGCGCCAACGGCGGCGCCAACAAGCGATTCAGCATCTCCTTTTGCGCTTCGTCTGCCATTGATTTGAGCCGACGATCGAGGCTCTCAGCAAGCTGATGAGTCAGGTGAGATCGCATGTGATGAAGTTGTTCCTGCAATACGGCATTCCAACCCCCTCGGTCGAAGAATCTTCTATTGAGCTCCTGGGCGGTCAGAACGGGCGGCGCGAGATCTGCTGCTTCACAAGCCTCATCAACCGCATCCTGGAAGTCACCGACAAAAACATCGGTTACCACTGCTTTTGAGCTACGCATGGGGTTGAGTTTCTTCAGCATGCCAACACTTGCCTTCGAAGGAAGCCTCTTGCGATACTCGCTAACCAAGAGTTCGAGATTGCCGCGCAACTCTTCAAGGAACTCGTCGAATAGTTCGTTAAACTTCAACTCATCCTCGACTCCCATTCGGTCAGTGCGGAAGAACTCGCGCGCCGGTTCGATGGCGGCTTCCACGTCGTTGGCCAAGAGCGAGAGCTGCGAATAAAGGTTCGCCAAGTATTGTTGATCGATTCGCTCGAGGTTATTCTGCAAGTGTTGCAAAACAACGGTGAATATCTGGCGATCGACGTCTTCATGGGAGCTGCAATTTGCCGAAAGGATTGTAAGAGACGTGCCGACATCGGGGGGATGCTGTTTCAGTAGCTGGACCTGTTTGTGATTTGGCCCTGTTTCATTGAGCACGGGGAACAGCCAGTCGGCGAGATCAATTTCCGGAACCGCCTGTTTAATACGGTTGAAGACTTCGTAGTCCCCCTTGTCCCATAAAGCGCCCTCTGACCCCGGAAGTTTGATCAAAACGACTGCATCCACCTCGCGCTGGAGTGATCTTACCAGCTTTTGCCCGTGACCTTTAGCGATTTCTCCCAGCCCCGGAAGATCCACGATCCCAAGCCCGGTAACGTCTTGGTTGGGAAAGCGCACGAAGATGTTCGCGCACTTGACTGCGAGATAAAGCTTGCGGCCGCCCTCTTGGGATACAAAATCGCGGACATCTGCCAACGGAATCCGGCCGGGCCGGTGCGACAGGTACTTACCAAAAGCTGCAAGCCCGGTGTGGAGCTCCTGAAGCTTCTTGTAGACAGCATGCTTTTCCGGCAGTTCCGAATCAAATGCGGGCAGAGCCCGACGAAAATCCGCAAGCGTAGTTGGCCGGCTAGGCAATTGAAGATCATCGTAATAGGCGTGGACAATTCCCTTCAAGAATTCCGTTTCCGAATAGAACTCGATTACGGCATGCGGCTCTTGTTCCTGATGAAGAATCTTGCTCTTGGCGCCGGTACAGGGAAGTCCGTCAGAAGTGGGGATGACGGTATTATCGTGACCGGAAATCTTTTGCAGCAAGGTGCTCTTCCCCTGCCGCGCTTTGCCGGCCACGCCGATATTAATCGTGTCCTTGCCAAAGCGGACTAACAGGTTGGCGATTCTCGCCTGCAAGTCAGTAATTCGGGTTTTCAAGTTTCCCAGGTTGCCGGTTAACACCGCGACCATCTGCTGAAGTTCGGACTTGGCCTGCGAGACTCCCGTGGCCTCACTTGCTAATTCTGCAAGCTGCGAGAGCTGGTTCACGAGTTCACTCAGTCCGCGTTGGGCGCTGTCCAAGCGCGGTTTTTGCGATTGGCGCTTTTGCAAAACGCCCTGGATAAAAGCGGGTAAGTTGCTCATAGAAAAATGGCCTCTCTTTGGTCGCACGGCACTTGGAAAGATCGTGGGCGCGGCAGCGTAGACTTTAGTCTACCGACAGGCTAGCCCGCGCCAACTATCTTTCTCAGATGCTTGGCGAAGAATTGCGGAAGGCACGCCAGAGAGCTGGAATGACCCAGGAGGAGTTGTCCTTCAAGGCTGGGTTGCACCGCACCTATATTAGTCAGTTAGAACATGACAAGAAATCGCCCACGCTCGAAGTGCTCTTCCGTTTGTGCGATGCTCTGGCTACCTCGGCGTCACGCCTTGTTGCAACGGTGGAGAAGAAGAGAGCTGGGCAATCCGGACGTTAGCTGCACGAGCCTCTCCAGGCGGTTGTTGAGGCCGGCCGGAAGAGCGGAGTCGGCAAGGCTCGCCGAGCCTCACACTGGCGGGCAATTAGTCAGACTGTTCAGACTGTTGCTGATTTGCCACTGGATCGGTTGGTTCTGAACCGAGCAAGGCCGGACGAGAAGCTTTTTCCAGAAGATCCCTCGTTTCCTTGCTGTTAACCTGGGTGCAGCGAGAAGACGTATGTAAGCTCCCTGAAGTGAGCGCTGCCAGGTTCTCCAGGGTCGTCACCGCTGCCTGGTTGCCGTCCCGAAGCCAGTAGACCAGAAGAATAACTACACCGAAGACCACACAGGCAGCGATGAGCAAGTAGCTGGTTGCCGGACCGACCAAATCAAGTTCCTGCTGGTGCACGCGGCTCTCCAGTGCCATAAAGCGCTGGTTCTGCTCATCCAGGGTCGCTACCCAACGCCGTAGCTCATCGACCGACAAATCCTTGATGGCACTTGCATTCTGCCGTTCCAACATGTTGATCTTGGCCCACTCCTGCAAGGACTGCTCGCACGCTGCCAGGCTGGTTTGCATTGGCCGGGCCCAGGTAAACCAGCAGTACATCAGCGCCACCGCAAAACCGAGCAAGATGCCAGACAGGACCGACCCCGGGGACCAGGAATGCTGGTTCATTGCTGATCTCCCCCTTGCTGGGCCAAAGCTGCGCGTTGCAGCAGCGCTTGCGCGACTTGACGATGAAGCCGAGTGTATTTGCTGCCGATCAATAGCAGTGCAGCCAGGGCAGAAGTAAGCAGGGCTAACCATACTAGCCGCTCAATGCTGAAGCGAATGTGTGCCGCCTGTTGCTGCCGCGGACGCTGATCCACGATCTCTTGCAGCGCCAACTGCTCTCGCTGAGCGTTGCTTAGTTCGAGATGCAAGTCCGTGATGGTCCGCTCCAGTAGGGCGATCTTATCCCCCTGCAGTTCCCGGAGTTTGCTGAGCTGATCTTTATGCTCTTCTTTTAGCTCCGAGACGTTCTCCTGCTTATCCGTCCTGAGCGCCTGGCTCTGTTGTTGCAATTCGGCCAGCCTTTCTTTGAGAAGTCGATTCTCCTCCTGCAGGCCGCGTAATGTCTGCTTGTCCTCGGACGAGCCGCAACCATAGCCGATCGCCAGTGCAAACAGGAGCAGCAACAGACGCGCTGT
>Ga0207041_1099_pt2 | contig 14102 bp, 15 predicted proteins | sample Alteio_BWMinCont_73_FD_153311 | JGI IMG/M metagenome (GOLD analysis project Ga0207041, IMG submission 153311) | Enriched cells from forest soil in Barre Woods Harvard Forest LTER site, Petersham, Massachusetts, United States -... | ecosystem: Environmental > Terrestrial > Soil > Temperate forest >... | reverse complement strand
TGCGAGTTGCGCGTAAAGTTGGGCTCGGCCCTGCTCCTCGGTGCGGGCGATCTTGGCTTCCAGCTCCCTGACCGCATGTTTGGGCAAGGACTCATTCACCTGTATCACGCCGGGCAAGAGCGCGAGTGTGACAAACAATGCGGGATGAAGGAAGCATCGCATACGTGAATAGTTTGCCTCAAGGCCGATACTTTGACGAGGCAATTTGCTTTACCAATGGGCCATTATTTTAGGATGCGGGAAAGCCACTGTCCGGTATGCGATTCTTTGCAATTTGCGATTGCTTCCGGCGTACCGGCAACGACAAGTTCGCCACCACGAATGCCTCCTTCGGGCCCGAGATCGATGACCCAATCCGCACAGCGAATGACATCCAAATGGTGTTCAATGACGAGAACACTGGCACCGGACTGCAGCAGCCGGCGGAAGGAAGCGAGCAACTTGTTCACGTCATCAAGATGTAGCCCGGTGGTGGGTTCATCGAAAATATAGAGTGTATGGTCGATCTTCTTCTTCGCAGCTTCTCCGCTGCGTGGTGCTGAATACTCTGTGCGGGGATCAAGATGGGCGGCAAGTTTCAACCGTTGTGCTTCGCCGCCGCTGAGAGTCGTTGCAGATTGACCAAGGCGCAGATAGCCGAGGCCGACCTCATCGAGCAAGCGCAGCTTGTTGACGATGCGCGGATGTCCAGTGAAGAACTGCACCGCTTCACGCACGGTGAGCTGTAGGATCTCAAAGACATTACGGTTCTTGTAGCGCACTTCGAGCACTTCAGCTTTGAACCGCGTGCCTTTACATTCCTCGCAAATGAGTTCAACGTCAGCGAGGAATTGCATCTCCACAGTGACGGTGCCATCGCCCTGGCAGGTCTCACAACGTCCACCGGGTACGTTGAAAGAGAAATGGCCGGCGGTGAAACGTGAGCGCTGGGCTTGCGGAGTTTCCGCAAGCAACTCGCGGATGCCGTCGAAAATTTTAAGATACGTGACCGGATTCGAGCGCGGTGTACGGCCGATGGGCGACTGGTCCACCAACTGCACATCTGTGAGATATTTCACGCCTTCGATCTTGTCCAGACCGCGATAGGCGACTTCTGTGGAGGCGGTCATGCCTTCACTCTGTACGCCAAGTTCTGCCGCAAGCGCTTTGTACAGAACTTCATGGACCAACGTGGATTTGCCAGACCCGCTGACGCCAGTCACAGCCACCAACATTCCCAGTGGGATGTCAACATCGATCCGCTTCAAGTTGTGCAGCCTTGCGCCTTTGATCTTCAGCTTCTGGATACCGGGAGTTTGCCGCTCGATCGGTTGCAGGATGTGCGAGCGTCCGTTGAGATAACGCGCTGTGAGTGAATCCGGCGAACGCAAGATCTCTTTGAGATTCCCGCTGGCGATGACTTTGCCACCCAGCTCACCGGCGCCGGGGCCAAGGTCGAGGATGTGGTCAGCTGCGCGCATGACCTCGGTATCATGTTCGACGACCAGCACCGTATTGCCGAGGTCACGCAATTCGGTGAGCTTGCGGACTAATCGCTCTGTATCGCGTGGATGAAGGCCAATAGATGGTTCATCGAGCACATACAACGCGCCAACTAACCGCGATGCCAATGCTGTGGCGAGCTGGATGCGTTGGGCTTCGCCTCCGCTCAAGGTGGAAGAAAGGCGGTCGAGTGTGAGGTACTCGAGTCCAACATCATTGAGGAAGCGCAGACGGTCGCGGACCTCATCGAGCAAGCGGTCGGCGATGGCCGCTTGTTCTGGAGTGAGTGTCAGTGAATTGAAAAATAGGGCGGATTGCTCCACGGTCATTGCCGTGACTTCGCAGATGTTCAACCCGGCGAGTTTCACTGCTCGGGCTTCAGCGCGCAGGCGCTGGCCTTTACATTCGCCGCAGAGTGCATATCCACGGTATCGGCTGAGAAAGACGCGGACGTGCAGTTTGTATTTCTTGCGTTCAAGATACGTGAAGAACCCGTTGACTCCCGGGAATTTCCCGTAGCCTTCCATCACAATCTCTCGTTGCACGGCAGTCAGGTCTTCCCAGGCGACATTCAACGGCACATCCGCTTCCGCCGCGATCTTTTTCAGCTCGTTGAAATAGACGCGGTACTTGGGTTTGGTCCAAGGCTCGATGGCGCCGTCATTAAGGGATTTTCTGTGGTCTGGGATGACCAGCCCCATGTCGAAATCTATGGTGTTGCCGAACCCCTGGCAGCGTGGACATGCTCCAAAAGGATTATTGAAGCTGAACAAACGCGGCTCAGGCTCAGCGACCTTGGTGCGGCAGTTCTTGCATTCGAACATTTGCGAGAAACGCAGATCTCGCGCGGCTTCAGACTCTGCGGCCAGCAAATGCAGAATGATCTCGCCGCTCTCACGGTAGGCGATTTCTACTCCGTCCACAAGGCGGGCGCGGACTTCGGTGGAGATGGCGAGGCGGTCCACCAATACGAATACTGGTTGGCTGAAATCGATCTCGAGCAATGATTCTGGCGTTGAGAACTCGAAGATCTTTCCAGCTTGGAACAAGCGTGTGTATCCACGCTTGCGCAGGTCGAAGAGACGTGCTTTCAATGTCTCGGTGTGTGCTGCAAGCTGTTCGGCCGCGGCGAGCTTCTGCGCTCTCAAGCTGGTGCGCTTTTTCGGGGATGTTTCTGTTGTAGTTGCGGGCTTGATCGTCTCAAGCGGAAAGAGCAGATACAGTTTGGTTCCTGCAGGCAAAGCCAGAACCGCACTGGCAACGTCATCCACAGTGTCTTTGCGGATCTGCGAACCGCACTTCACGCAAAAACTTGTTCCCGCACGGGCAAAGAGCAGGCGTAGGTGGTCGTAGATCTCGGTGGTGGTGGCCACAGTCGAACGTGGATTGCGAGTGGTATTCTTCTGCCGGATGGCGATGCCCGGAGCGATGCCGTCGATGGAGTCAACGTCAGGCTTTTCCATGCGCTCGAGGAACTGGCGCGCATAGGCGCTGAGGGATTCGACATATCGGCGCTGCCCTTCTGCGTAAATGGTGTCGAACGCCAGAGAAGATTTACCTGATCCGCTCACACCTGTGACCACGGTCAGCGCTTCGTGAGGGATATCCACATCGATGTTCTTGAGGTTGTGCACACGCGCGCCGCGCACCACAATCGCATCGTTTTCGGTGGTCTGCTTCTTCCGGGTTTCGGTGGCAACGGGCATATGGTGACACGGTGAAAGCAATAAGAGTGACAAATTCGCCTAAGACGCAATCTTTTATTATACGACGCGGTGATTCCTGCGAAATGAATCTCCAACCAACTTCAGAAACCACAGGGAAACAGTCATTGAACAAGATTGAGCTTGCATTCCGTTGCCAATGCTAGAAAAATGACTGCCACTATGGGAAAACGGGACAAACGCATCGACGCCTACATCGCCAAGTCCGCCGATTTTGCCAAACCGATTTTGCGCGAATTGCGCGAGATCGTGCATGAAGCGTGTCCGGAAGTGGACGAGACTTTGAAGTGGAGCCATCCCAGTTTTGTTTATAAAGGCATTCTTTGTGGTTTTGCTTCCTTCAAAGAACATTGTTCGTTCGGGTTTTGGAAGGGAAGCCTCGTTCTGGGAAAGAAAAATCGGGAAGACAACGAAGGAATGGGCAGCTTCGGCAAACTCACGTCCATGAAGGACCTGCCTCCCCGCAAACAACTGATCTCATACATCAAAAAAGCAAAACAACTCAATGACGAAGGCGTGAAAATTGTAAAGCCACCACGGCCGAAACGTGACAAGAATGACTTGAAAGTTCCCACATATCTGGCTGCGGCCCTAAAGATGAACAAGAAGGCGCAAGTGCAATTTGAGGCATTCAGTTACAGCAAACAAAATGATTACATCCAATGGCTGACCGAGGCCAAGACCGAAGAGACGCGTGAGCGGCGGCTCGAAACTGCGGTCGAGTGGATCGCGGAAGGCAAGGGACGGAACTGGAAGTATGAAAAATGCTGAGTTCCATATATTGATGTTGCGCGTTCATCCCAAGATCAACATCACTGCAAACACATAGATCCAAAGAACGCCCATCGCGTGCCAGTACCATGTGGTCGCATCGACCATCACTTGGCGTACGGGCAGGCGCGCGCCAACGGCAGAACTCACCGCACACCATATGAGTCCAAGCATGCCGCCGAAGAGATGCAGCGCGTGTCCGATGGTGAGGATGTAGAAGAATGTAGCGCTGGGATTCGTGGCTACAAATATCCCTTCGGATTGCAGTTGGTTCCAGGCGGCCCATTGTCCGGCGAAGAAGCCGATGCCGAGGACGATGGAGATGCCGAGCCACGGCAGGGAAGCGCGGCGTGTGGCAGGTTCGAGCCCGAGCCACTCGCGCATGACGTCACTTTCGTGGAAGAGACGACGTCGAGCTTTCTCCAGCGTGAAGCTGCTGGCTGCGAGCAGCAAAGTATTCAGCCAGAGAATGGGTGGAATAACTATGTGCTTCCAATCGTTGATAAGTTGGCCGGTTTCAGGATCCGTTGCGGGATTGTTCTTGCGCGAAACAGCCGCAATCGTGACCACGATGAACAAAGCAAAAATTGCAATGACGGTCACACCGATGCACCAGCGGAAGAGTTTAATTCTCTCTCGCGGGCCGCGGCTGCCGGGTGGACGCGACTCCCAGTCGTCGTCGCCGCCGGTCGGGCCGGGAGGAGTGAACTCCGGTCCGTGGCCGCCGATCGAGGGCTCGATCTCATGAGGTGCTGTCGGCGGTGATTTCGTGGTGATGCGCGGATCAGTCATGATGAAACCAAAAGCATGAAATCATTTGGATTTCGAGTTCAGTATATCCAAGAACAATTTATGTATGCGCGAATCGTCTGAGAGTTCCGGATGGAACGTTGCAGCCATGGTTTTTCCCTGGCGGACGAGGACTGGATTGCCATCAAGTTCGGCGAGGACTTCCACATTTTTTCCAATGTGCTCGATCTTCGGTGCGCGGATGAAGACCATCTCGAGCGGCTCGGCGCCGAGTTTGGTCTTGGTTTTGTGTATCGAGCTATCAAGCTGGCGTCCGTAGGCGTTGCGGCGGACGGCGATGTCCATGATGCCGAGACTTTTCTGAGATGGGCCGGTCACGTCTTTTGCGAGAAGGATCGCGCCAGCGCAGGTTCCAAAGACAGGTTTTGTTTTGGCGAAACTCTTGAGCGAATCGAAGAATCCATCACGCTCGAGGAACTTCAGCATGGTAGAGGATTCGCCGCCGGGCATGACCAATGCGTCGATCTTCTTCAAGTCATCGGGGTTGCGGACGAGAGCAGTCCTGGCTCCCAGTTCCTCGATGCGCTTTTGGTGCGCTTCGTAATCGCCTTGCAGGGCGAGAACGCCGACTGTGTGCTTCTTCACCATCCCCGTTTCTGCAACATATCGTGGTCGCTGATACCGGCGATGGCCAATCCCTTCATGGCACCGGGGCAATCTTCGCAGCACTCGAGCACGATCTTGGGATCGTCAAAGTGCGTGCAGGCGCGGACGATGGCTTTCGCGCGCTTCTCAGCTTCTTTGCGCGGCGCGAACGTAGTGGAGTCTGACATGAAGATCCCGCTGCCGACGAAGATGGCTTCGGCGCCGAGCAGACGCATGAGTGCCGCGTCAGCGGGGGTTGCGATGCCACCAGCGGAGAAATTCGGCACAGGCAGCTTGCCGGTCTTGGCGACCATTCGCACAAGTTCATACGGGGCACGATGATCTTTTGCGGCGGCGTAGAGTTCTTCGTCACCCATCACCGTGAGTTGGCGCATCTCTTTCACGATCTGGCGCATGTGCTTCACGGCGTGGACCACGTCTCCGGTGCCGGCCTCGCCTTTGGTGCGGATCATGGCAGCGCCTTCGGCGATACGGCGCAGAGCTTCGCCGAGGTCACGCGCTCCGCATACGAAGGGAACTTTGAATGCGTGCTTGTCAACGTGATGGGCTTCATCGGCAGGGGTGAGCACTTCGGATTCATCGATGTAATCCACGCCGAGCGATTCGAGGACCTGTGCTTCGGCGAAGTGGCCGATGCGGCACTTGGCCATCACGGGAATGTCCACGGTCTCCATGATGGAGCGGATCATCTTCGGCTGCGCCATGCGGGCGACGCCGCCTTCGGCGCGGATCTGTGCAGGCACGCGTTCGAGCGCCATCACGGATGTTGCTCCGGCGGCTTCAGCAATCTCAGCTTGCTCGGGCGTGGTGACGTCCATGATGACGCCGCCTTTGAGCATCTCGGCGAGGCCGGTCTTCAGGCGCAGACTCACGCCGCTTCCGTTCTTCTCTGACATTGTGTTTCTCCTGCGGTGCCGCGGATCGTTGTGCGGCTCGATTCAGATTTTATTTTACGCCCAATCGAGACAAGATATTGCATCGAGTTCGGCTAAAGATATTCAAGGTTTGCGTGGCGACTTGCGCGGTCGTGATGGCTTGACTGGAGCGGAAGCTCCTAACTGCTGGTTCGTGAATTTTGCGGCCATCTGCTGCCGGAGTTCATCAGGCAGTTTTCCTTCGGCGGCAAATTTCGCGAACATCTTTTCCACGTCGATGGCGATGAACAATCCTTCGCTGCGGGCGAGGACATCACCACTTGAATTTCGTATCTCGGCAACGTTGGTGTGTTTGCGCCCTTCAACGTGCTTTTCCCATCCGATGGCGCGCAGGTCTTGATGGAGCGGGACGGGCTGTTGATAAATGACTTCCATCTTCTTCGTCAGCGCAACCACGTTGCGCAGCTTGTTCACCTTGCCCATCGCCTCGTCAAGAATGGTGGCGATGATGCCACCGTGGACATGCCCGGGAGGGCCTTGGAATTTTTTCCCCAGGTTGAAGTCGCAGAGCGCGTGCTTCTTGGCTTCGTCGTAATAGAAGCGAAGTTGCATGCCGTCAGGGTTGTCAACGCCGCAGCCGAAGCAGGTGTTCTGTGGCTGACGGAACTTGGTGGTGGCGTGTCCGTGGACGGGCTTGTGGGTGGACTTGGACGAAGCCATCAGTTCACCGTGCCGCCGGGGTTGAACTGGTGCGGGTCGAGCTTGATCTCGCCGAAGGCGCGCTCGTATTCGACGATGTGGTTGTGCAAAATGCTCTCCAGAGCTTTCGCCTGCTGCGGGCTGAGGTAGATGTTCTGGAACTGCGAAACTTCGACCAGGTCCGGCGTCTGCTGCTGCAGGCGGCCGAAGGTGAGGAGGAAATCCCAAACGCTCACGCGGATCTGCACGCTGTTGGCGTAGTCCTCACGGAAGCTGGGAGCATTGGTGATCTTGACGGTGGGCTGGGTAATGTTGGCCATTGAGGGCTCACTTTCTATTATGTCTATTGTGACACGAAGAGAAGGCGGTTGTTGGATATTGGTTGGTACAAACCGGTAGAAGACATTCCAGGAGGTACCCCCCTCCCCCTATAGGTCGAGTAGAATCAATCGTTTACGGAGATTTTGCCTCTAGGTCCATGAAAATAAAAGGTTTGCGAGTAAAGTCGTCAAATTCAACAACTTATGAGCAATACTTCAAGTTTCGCAATTTGTTCGCTATGGATTAGATGCAATCCGGGAAGGAAAGTTGCGAGTTTTTAAGGACCAGGGCCAGAAAAACCGAGAGCAGGATTTCGAAGAGGTGAATAATTCCTATGATCAAATTCACTGAACAAGCTATGTCGTCGGCTGAGGCTGACTCAAATATCTTTAGGGCGGTAACCCCGAATTACCCTTCGACTACGCACAGTGCAGGCTCGCGGGGTTATCCAGTCGACGGCCTTCGGACTCACTCGAATCATTGAAAGATTTGAATTCAGTCCAACGCTTGACATATATCCATATTTCTGCAATCATCGAAATATGACACCGACTGTTGCCAAGAAAAACTCTGATCAAGTGGCGAAGTATGCGGACATGTTCTCAGCCATGGGCACCGAACCTCGGCTGCGCATCATGCAATGCCTGCTCTCGGCGCATCCGGAGGGGATGGTGGTGGGAGACATCCAGGCCGAACTCGACATCCCCAACTCGACACTCTCACACCATCTGGACAAACTCAAGAATGAGGACCTGGTGCTGGTGCAACGCGAGAGCACATTCCTGCGTTACCGGGCGAACACGGAGGCGTTGCAGAAGGTATTGCAATTCCTCTATGCGGAGTGCTGCACGAGGAACAATGCGGTCAAACCACAGACCATCATGCAGATCTGCAAATAGGAGAAAACAAAGAATGAGCGAAACAGGAATCAAGGAAGCGGTCAAGGAACGATATGGACAGGCAGCTTTACGCGTGGGCCATGGCGGGAGTTCATGTTGCGGAGCGATAACGGCGACAGAACCATGTTGCGACCCCATCACTTCGAACCTCTATGACGTTTCACAAGCAGAGCAGATACCGACCGAGGCGATGCTCGCATCCCTGGGTTGCGGCAACCCGACGGCGTTGGCGACACTGAACGAGGGCGAGACAGTGCTCGACCTGGGGTCCGGTGGTGGAATCGATGTGCTGTTATCCGCCAAACGGGTCGGCCCGACCGGCAAAGCCTATGGCCTTGACATGACGGATGAGATGCTGGCGCTGGCGAATGAGAACAAGCGCAAATCAGGCATGGAGAACGTCGAGTTCCTCAAGGGCGAGATCGAGGACATCCCGCTGCCGGACAACAGCGTGGACGTGATCATCTCGAATTGTGTGATCAACCTCTCCGCTGATAAAGACCGTGTGTTGCGGGAAGCGTTCCGCGTACTCAAGCCAGGCGGGCGGTTCGCCATCTCGGATGTAGTGACGCGCGGGGAGATATTGCAGGAGATCCGCAAGAGCGTATTGCTGTGGGTGGGATGCATCGCCGGCGCGCTGGAAGAGAACGAGTATCGCAGCAAATTGGCTGGTGTTGGTTTTGAACAGATCAACATCGAGCCGACACGCATCTACCACGTTGACGATGCGCGGGAGTTCCTCACGCATGCCGGCATCGATGTGGACGCCATGGCGCCGCTAGTGGATGGCAAGTTCATGAGCGCGTTCATCCGCGGAACGAAACCTGCAAAGAGCAAAGAAAAAACCTGTTGCGGGCCGACGTGTTGCAACTGAGATGAAACGGAGAACCGACCATGGCCAAACATTACAACGTTTTATTCCTATGCACGGGAAACACGGCGCGGTCGATCATGGCGGAAGCCATCCTGAACCGAAGGGGCAAGCCACTGTTCACCGCTTACAGTGCTGGGAGCCAACCGAAGGGAACCGTGCATCCTGCGGCACTGCGGGAACTGGAAGCGGCAAAGATACTGACGGAAGGACTGCGCAGCAAGGCGTGGGATGAGTTCGCAAAGCCCGGCGCGCCTAAGCTCGATTTTGTCTTCACGGTATGCGATAACGCGGCGAAGGAAGCCTGCCCGATATGGCCGGGGCAGCCGATGACGGCGCATTGGGGGATTCCGGACCCGGCTGCAGTCGAAGGGACACAGGAAGAGATCGAGCGGGCGTTCCGCGATGCGTTCATCGCTTTGGACCGGAGGATCGGATTGTTCCTGGCCCTGCCGATCGCCAGTCTTGACAAACTCGCCATCAAGAAACATATCGAAAGTATCGGCCGACAATGAATTTTTCGCTCTCACGGAGAATGGCGGCAGAGTTCCTGGGAACCATGTTCCTGGTGGCAACAGTCGTCGGCTCGGGGATCATGGGGGAGCGCTTGGCAGGCGGGAATGTTGCCATCGCGCTGCTGGCGAACACGATTGCGACCGGCGCGGCACTTGTGGCACTCATATTGACGTTCGGCGGAGTATCAGGCGCGCACTTCAATCCCGTAATCACGCTCATGGATGCATGGGAGCGGGGGTTGCCATGGAATGAAGTCCCACATTATGTAGTCGGACAGATAGTGGGTGGAATCAGCGGAACGATGATTGCAAATCTGATGTTCGGGTCGCCGGCGATCTCATTTTCGAGACATGTGCGAAGCGGACCGGCGCAAATCTTCAGTGAGTTTGTTGCGACGTTCGGATTGGTCGCGGTGATCTGGGGATGTTCACGGCTACGTCCGAATGTAGTAGCTTACGCGGTCGGCGCATACATCACGGCGGCGTACTGGTTCACGGCATCAACATCGTTCGCGAACCCAGCGGTAACAATCGCACGATGCTTGAGCGATACATTCGCCGGGATCAGACCTGTGGATGTGGGATGGTTCGTGTTGGCACAGTTTGCAGGTGGAATGCTGGCAACGTGGGTTTTCAGGTGGATGGCTCCGAAAGTGTAAAACCGGGCTTGATCAATCAATGTGAACTGAAGCTTCAATAACCGAAATAATCATTGGTGCGAAAGGGGGGACTTGAACCCCCACGAGTTTCCCCGCCAGATCCTAAGTCTGGTGCGTCTGCCAATTCCGCCACTTTCGCACTTAGGAATGTTCTTATTATATCCGCGGCATCAAGGTTTCTTAGTTTCAGAGTTTCATGGTTTCAAGATGAATAACAAAGCCCTTCCCGTTCAAAACGAACGGGAAGGGCTTTGTGTAACTGAGTTATAGCAGATCAATCAGCGGTCGTATTTCTCGGCTTCGCGCAACTGTTCCAAAGCGCGGTCGATGGCTTCGATGGCGCGGTCGCGGTGTCCACCGAAATCATGACGGGCTTCGTGCAGGTCGTGTTTGGCAGCTTCCAGAGCTTCAATGGCGTGGTGAATGGCCGGATGATGCTCATAGACAACGGGAGCCGGAGCAGCCGCTGGGGCGACAACCGGAGCGGGTTTTACCGGAGGAGCGGCAGTGGTGGTGGACGTGGTGAAGGCCATTAATCCGAGTACCAATACGAATGCAAGTAGTGTCTTCTTCATGGTTTTTCCGCCTCCTGTGACGGATATTCCTAGCAGTAACCAAGGTTGGTGGGGAATACAGCGAATCATAATAGCAAAAAGCCTGCCAATGCAATTGTTAAATGTATTTGAAAAGTACAGGGACTTTCGTGCCTTGACACGCTATCCATCCAGTTGTGTGGAGATGCCGGTCTGTGGTTTGGGGCCCTTGTGCGGCAAGAAGATCCCATCCTGCTCCAACAGCGCTTCATAGACCTGGGTGGGGCGCCAGTGGCGCGCGATCCCGAAAGCGATCATGTTGGCGATCATCAACGGCAGGATGAGCCCGTAACTACCAGTCATCTCAAAGATGATCAACACGCTGGTGATGGGTGCGCGGATGACCCCTGCGAACATGGCGCCCATACCCACGAGAGCGAAGGCACCGATCTGCATATCCGTATTGTGCATGATATGCGGCGAGAGATTGCCGATGAATCCACCGAGCATGGCGCCCATGAACAAGACAGGAGCGAAGATGCCGCCGGCGCCTCCGCTGGAGTAAGAGAAAACTGTGGCCGCCAGTTTGATCACGGCGAGAGCGAGCATGACCTTGAGTGGGAGGTTGCCTTCGAGGGCCTGGTTCAGTTGTTCGTAGCCGCCGCCCGTGACGCCACCGGAGCCAAGCCAGCGTAAAGCAAAGAGAGCGAGCAGGCCGGTGACGAGTCCACCGATTGCGGGACGAAACCATGCCGGTAAGTGGCTCTTAGAGTTGAACCATTTGCGGAGTTCGAGAAGGGAATCCGTGAAGAGGACGGAGAATATTGCGGCGATGCCACCGAGCGCGGCGTAGAGAGGAAGATCAGAAAGGTGTTCGAGCTCATACATGCGGGTCACGTGGAAGACTGGGTGACGTCCGAGGATGACGCGTTCGACCACGGCGGCAACGGCAGCGGCGACGATGACTCCGCTGAGCATGGTCTGGTCAAGATCGCCAACGACCTCTTCCATAGTGAACGTGACTGCGGCGATCGGCGCATTGAATGCGGCGGCTATTCCGGCCGCAACACCCACTGCAGACATGCGTCGCTGGACGGCTTTGGTGAGTCCGGCAGCGCGGCTGATGAGGTTCACGATGCCAGCGCAGATCATGACGGTTGGGCCTTCGCGTCCCATGGAAGAGCCGGTGCCGAGCTGCACGGTGCAAGCGATGAATTTTCCGATGGTGTTTTTGAATGAAACGTAGCCGTAGTCATTCAGATACGCTTCTTTGACTTTGGGAATGCCGCTGCCGGCAGCTCCAGGGAAGAAGAAATAGATAAGGAGGCCGGCGAGCAGAGCTCCGATGGCCGGAACCAAGACGATGCGAAAGTAGGGATGTGAACCGAGTCCGGCGATAGCAGGATTGACGAGCCACGCTTCAAGTTGGCGGATGGAGATGTGGAATGCGACAGCAGCAAGTCCACACAAGGCCCCGGCGATGACCTCAAGCACGAAAATCTTCTGTTTTTCGTTCGGCGCAACAGATTGAACGACAAGGAGCCAAAGCCGGTGGATGCGGCCTTGGCTCCAACCCAGGAGTTGCTTTAACATTGGACCCATTCTATCACATATATCGTAGTGCGATGTAGTTTGCAAATTCAGCCACACTGTACGGCGAGCATGGAAACGGAACCACCTTCGATGCCTTCCACAGGGAATGTGACCGGTTCACGCGTCATTCCAGCGCCGATCACATAGAGCAACGGTAAATAGTGGTCTGGCGTAGGGATGGAGAGGTGTGCATCACGTCCTAATTTCTCATAATCGACCAATGGAGCGTGTTCGCCGGTGAGCAGGAACTTGCGCGCCTGCTGTTCGAATTGCACGGCCCAATCATAAGCCTGTACAGATTGTTTCCCCCATGCATATGCATGCAGATTATGCACAAGATTGCCACTACCTACGATGAGCACACCTTCCCCGCGCAACGGAGCCAGCCGCTTGCCGATCTCATAGTGGAATGACGCGGCTTTAGTTTCATTGATACTGAGTTGCACGACAGGCACGTCCGCAAGAGGATAGAGATGCCTGAGCACAGACCACGTGCCGTGATCGAGGCCCCAATCTTCTGCGAGATCCACTTTCAAAGGTGACAGCAATTTCTGCACACGGCGGGCAAGTTGTGGGTCGCCGGGAGCGGGGTATTGCACTTTATAAAGTTCCGGTGGGAAACCACCGAAGTCATGAATGGTGCGAGGCGAGGTGTTCACCGTTAGAGCTTCACTGGAGATATACCAGTGCGCGGAGATGCAGAGTACGGCTTTGGGGCGAGGCAACGTGATACCCAAGGCTTTCCATTTTTCTGAATATTGATTCTGCAGAATGGCATTCATGGGATTTCCGTGTCCCAAGAAAAGCGTGGGCATGAGAGCCGTCATTCGAGTGTCTCCGTTGTTCAAAGTGTAATTGTTGAGAGAGAAGGAATGTTACGCGATGTATTCGCGGATGTATTCATCTTTGGACTGGCCGAGACCGATGGCCTGACCGTCATAGATGACCTTGCCATCACGCAGGAGCAGGAAGGAGGTGCGGGTGTCGCGAGGTTGGGCGGGGTCACAAGGGACCATCTGGTTCAGGTTCGTATCAAAATAATGAGTGGCCATGGTGAAAGCGTCCTGCAGGCGGTGGGTGACGAGAAGCGCGCTGGTCTGATACACGTCACGCTGTTTCACCACGAGTTCAACGATGCGCGTGGAGGTGATGGGATCGAGGCCTCCGGTGGGCGAATCATAGAGCAGGACTTCTGGCTGGGTGATGAGCGCACGCGCGATGGCCACGCGGCGGCGCATGCCTCCGCTGAGCTGGCTGGGGAATTTTTCGAGTGTGTGGCCGAGTTCAACGAACGTAAGAGCATCGAGCACGCGCTTCTGGATCTCTTCTTCGGAAAGTTTTTCCTCACGCAGGCGGTAGGCGACATTCTCTTTCACTGTGATGGAATCAAAGAGCGCGCCTTCCTGAAAGACCATGCCTATGTGGCGGCGGAGAGCGAAGAGGTCGCGTTCATCCATGGAACTGACCTCCTGGCCGAGGACGAAGATGCGACCGCTATCAGGTTTCATCAGGCCGAGGGCGAGCTTCATCAGAACGCTCTTGCCGGAGCCGGCGATGCCTAGCAATATTTTAGTCTCGCCGTGTTTGAGTTGGAATGAAACACCCTGCAAGACAGGTTTTTCCTCAAAGCCGATGTGCACATCCTCAAAAATGACGGGAGCCGGAGCAGCCGCTGGGGCGACAACCGGAGCGGGTTTTACCGGAGGAGCGGCAGTGGTGGTGGGACGTGGTGAAGGCCATTAAT
>Ga0207041_1090_pt1 | contig 14189 bp, 19 predicted proteins | sample Alteio_BWMinCont_73_FD_153311 | JGI IMG/M metagenome (GOLD analysis project Ga0207041, IMG submission 153311) | Enriched cells from forest soil in Barre Woods Harvard Forest LTER site, Petersham, Massachusetts, United States -... | ecosystem: Environmental > Terrestrial > Soil > Temperate forest >... | reverse complement strand
TTTTTTATCGATGACTTTCCTTTTTTCCCCCAGCCCGGCAAATCGATACGATTTTCCTGAAAAGCCTGCTCGAATCGCACCCCAAGTTGTTTAGCCAAAAATGCCGATAAAGTTGATCATGAATATCAAGAGCTCACCTCTGATGAAAACGAAAAGGAACTGAAATATCCTTGCTGTGCTTATTTAAGGCAGTTGGCCGGAGGAGGACAATATTTGTGTAAAGTTGATAACGCTCCTGATCTTTTCATCAAGCTCCTTAACCGCCTCGTCCATCATTTGCAATTCTTCGGTAAAAGGCTGGTTTTCTATCCTCATCACCTCCATCAGGCCGAGTATCGATGCCACAGGCCGGCGATATTCGTGGGATTGAATATGTGCAATATTCTTTAGCACTTCATTCTGCGCCGTGATCTCTGCAATTCGTTGCTTTTGGTCGCTGATGTCGTTCGCATTATAAACAACGCCTATTACTTTACCGTGATCATCTTTTAGCGGTTCCAAAAATATGTTCCACCAGCCAGGCCCCTTATTTTCAAAGTTTACCAGGATTTCTTTATTTATCTTTTTACCCCTAAAAGCCCGGGTTAAACAAACCATAAACTCACTTTTATATTGTGGCGTTATATAGTCGACCACGCATTTTCCGATTTGAACATTTTTGCCATGCATGTCTTTAATGAAGGTCGCCATTGCTTTGTTAAAGTCAATTACTTCCAGATCCTTTCCGATCAGCATGTGGCAAAATGCCGAGCTTTTAAAAAACGCTCTCAGTTTGCGCTCTGAGACAATGATTTCTTCTTTTCGTTTGCTTAGTTCCAAGTCCTGCTGACGGATTATCTTTAAATTTATTTCGGCCTCGATCAAGTGCACCATCTGCCGGGCCATGGTTGCCAGCATTTTCTTTTGTTTGGCGCCTAAATACCTCGGTTTCCGATCGAACAAACATAAGGAGCCCAAAAATATGCCGCTACCGGTTACAAGCGGAATTCCTGCATAAAACCTAATTGATGGATTGCCCGGGGCCACAAAATTACTATCAAGGTATTTGTCGAACCGGGTATCAGGAATGATCTTCATTTCATCCTGCGCCGTCAAATGACGACAAAACGAAATTTCGCGGCTATCGCGTTTAAGGTCGGTTTCAATACTATCTCTTATAAATTGTTTTTCATACTGCACCAGGGTAATTACCGACACCGGCATCTTTAGTACGTCGGCAGTAAGTATCATCAATTCGTTTAGCTCCTTTTTACTTTTGCTAAAATTTACTTGTTCGTAAACCTCGGCTATTTCAAGTTTATTGTGATCGGTGTTATTCATGGGTAAAGGGCTAGTATAACGAAATGCTTCTGCAAATATCTCTGCGTAAAATACGGGCAATTTGCGGGCCACCGCTTCTATTCCGCTCAGGAATAGGTATTTGGCCGTTTTGTTTGCACTAAAAAATTATAGTGAATAGAAAACTATTCAGCCTGCGGCTAATATTAGGACAATTTTAACCGCGTACGCTAAAATTTAACCGTTTTTTATCACCCAAAATCATTGATTTTTAGACAGGTTTTTTAGCCAAAAATTGAAAAATAAGACAGTTGAAAGGTTGTTATTGAAAAGCTAACTTAGCTTGCCGTAATCCATTGCGTGAACCTATGTTTCGAACAAGACCAAAACGAATGAAATATCTTTTTATAATTCTCCTTCTCCAGCCTGTCATGTCAGTCTCAGCCCAACAAATCGACACCGTTTTCCTCAAAAACCTGCTCGAATCGCACCCGGAAATGTTTGGCCATGTGCTGAACCATCCTACCCACAACGAGGTGCAGATTTTGTATACACAAATTGACCGGGATGAAAATAATGTGCCGCATTTTACCTCGTACAGCTACCGGCTCAATGCCAACCATTACTTCTACCCTGCCAGTACCGTAAAACTGCCTACAGCAATTTTTGCACTGGAGAAGCTCAACGAGCTGAAAATACCCGGCCTTACCATCAAATCGACCATGAAAACCGACAGCTCCTTTGGCGGTGAAACAAAAAAAGACCAGGATACATTGGCAGCCAATGGTTTGCCGAGTATTGAGCAATACATTAGAGAAATTTTGCTGGTGAGTGACAATTTCGCTTACAACCGCCTGTATGAATTTGTTGGCCGCGGCGAAATAAACGACAAACTGAAAAAATACAACCTGAACCATACCCGCATCATCAACCGCCTGGCTATCGGCGACGGCGGCGAAGCATCCAAACATACCAATGCCATCGATTTTTATAAGGGCGATAAACTGATCTACCACCAGCCCGCGCAGTACGATCCCCGCGAATACCCCATGCACCTGGAAAACATGATAATGGGTAAAGGCTATATGGACCACAAGGATAAACTGGTGATGCAGCCCTTCGATTTCAGCAACAATAATGTGTATACCATTGAAGACCAGCAATCCGTTTTAAAACGCCTGATCTTCCCCGAGGCCTATCCTAAAGATCAGCAGTTTAACCTTACTGAAGATCAATATAAACTCATTTACAAGTACATGAGCATGTTCCCTACCGAAAGTAAACACCCAACCTATAGCCCGCCTGAATACTACCCGGCCTATTGCAAATGGCTGTTCTACGGCGGCGACAGTTTAGCCGTAGTAGAGCCGCATATCCGGATTTTTGATAAGATCGGCGACTCGTACGGCTTTAACATCGATAACGCCTACATCGTCGATTTTAAAAACAAGGTGGAATTTATGCTTACCGTTGTGGCACAATCAAACGACGCGCAGATCTATAACACCAACAAGTACGAATATAAAACGGTTACCCTGCCTTTTATGAAAAACCTGGGTCAGATCGTTTATCAATATGAGTTAAAGCGATCAAGGAAATATTTGCCGGATTTGAAGCGCTATAAATTTAAATACTAACCCACTTGTCATTGCGAGCGCAGCGTGGTCCCCAATGGGGGACGAACTTTTCAGGTCCGGCCGACATTACCGTCGTGCACTTTTCGCGATTGCTTCGTGCCTCGCAATGACAAAACTTCTAAACAATCGTTGTTTTTGGTTGTTGTTGCTCATATCTACCAAAAATAAAACTATGGCAACAACTTCATTACAACGGGTGAACGGTTACAATACCAGCGCGCCCGCCGAAATAAATTTAAACTGGCCCGAACGTTACCTTTCTGTAGCGGCCGGTGTTAAACTAAGCTTTTCAGGCATCCGGAACATATTTAAACACCCGTTTGCCAGCCTGCTGAAACTTGGGGCCGGCGGTTACCTTTTAAATCGCGGAATTACCGGGCACTGCGAGTTGTACTCCCAGGCAGGAAAACACAGCTTATCCCCCGTTAATATCAATATCAAATCGTCGTTTACGGTAAGCAAACCGCGTAATGTGGTTTACAACTTTTGGCGCAAGCTGGATAACCTGCCTTTATTTATGAACCATTTGGAAAGCGTCGAGGTGATAGATGACGGACGCTCGCATTGGGTGCTTAAACTCCCCACCGGAGTAGCTAAAGTTAGCTGGGATGCTGAAATTGTAATGGATGTACCTTATGAAATGATTGGCTGGAGTTCTCTGCCTGATTCGATCATCGATAACGCCGGAAAGGTTCGTTTTCGTGATACCGATGACGGCGGCACGCTGATCGACCTGGTAGTCACTTACCAGCCTCCCGCAGGCGGACTTGGCGCAAGTATGGCACATATTTTAAACCCGGTGTTTAAAAACATGGTGGATACCGACGTTCAAAACTTCAAGCAGTATATGGATCTGGCGGATATGGAAGAGGTGGTGATTATTGTCTGATACGCTAATTACCATCATGTCATTGCGAGCGCAGCGTGGCAATCGCGGACTTTGTTAGCGGTAATGTCCGCCGGGAATGCATTTTTCGCGATTGCCACGCTGCGCTCGCAATGACAAAAAAGGCAAACAAAAAACCCGCTCATCGCGGGTTTTTTGTTTTATCGAAGGGACAGTCATCCTGTCCATCCATTAAATCTTATAAATCGTGTTTATTTTACCGCATCAACCACTGCTTTAAAAGCATCCGGGTGGTTCATGGCTAAATCGGCAAGTACTTTACGGTTTAAACCGATCTCCTTTGCGGCCAGCTTACCCATTAATTGCGAGTAAGAGATACCATGCTGGCGTGCGCCTGCATTAATACGCTGGATCCACAAAGCGCGGAACTCGCGTTTTTTGGTCTTACGGTCGCGGTAAGCGTATTGTAAACCTTTTTCAACTGTGTTTTTGGCAACGGTATAAACCTTGCTGCGCGAACCCCAATAGCCTTTGGCTAGGTTCATGATCTTTTTCCGGCGTCTTCTCGACGCTACTGCGTTAACTGAACGTGGCATTTTTTTGTTTTTTGGCGGTGGGTGTCCTCGCTGCCGTTGTTCGCCGTTGTTGGTGTTGTCACCAACAACTTTTTGGCTATGGAAGGAACTTGCTTACCCGAAGGCCTGGTTAATTAATTTGTTAATTACTTACCTATGCAAAGCATACGTTTTACGTTGCCTGTATCAGCATCCGATACTAAGCTGGTGTGGGTTAAATTACGCTTTTGTTTAGTCGTCTTCTTGGTTAAGATGTGACTTTTAAAAGCGTTACCCCTGGTGATTTTACCGGTTCCAGTAAGCGAAAAACGCTTTTTAGCACTGGAATTGGTTTTCATTTTTGGCATGGAATCTATATTTACTATTTAGAAATTACAATTTTTTATTTCGGATGTCGGATGTTCGATTTCGGATTTGTTTTTTTCATCCGCACATCTGCACATCCGCACATTACTTCTTACTCCCCTTCGGCGCTACGGTTAAAAACATCCGCTTGCCTTCCAGTTTGGGTAATTGCTCTACTTTACCGCACTCTTCAAGCGCCTGTGCAAAACGGAGCAGCAGTATTTCACCCTGTTCCTTGTACACAATCGCACGGCCCTTAAAATGCACGTAGGCCCTTACTTTTTCGCCCGACTCCAAAAAATTGATGGCATGTTTCAGTTTGAAATTGAAATCATGGTCATCGGTATTCGGGCCGAACCTTATTTCCTTAATAACGGTTTGCTTGGCATTGTGCTTAATTTCCTTCAGCTTTTTCTTCTGCTCGTAAATAAACTTGTTATAATCAGTTACTTTACAAACCGGCGGTACAGCGTTAGGCGATATCTCAACAAGGTCCAACTCCTGTTCTTCAGCAATAGCAAGGGCTTCTTTTATCGGGTATATGCCCGGCTCCACGTTGTCGCCAACCAGGCGAACTTCCGCAGCCCTGATAAATTGATTGATGTTGTGTTCGGCTTCCTTTTTCTTAAATGGTAGCCTGGGTCCTCTGTTGAAAGGTTTATTTAATGCCAAGTTATACTGTTATTTCTTTAATTATCTGTTTTTTAAAATCTTCTATACTCATGCTCCCTAAGTCACCCTGCCCGTGTTTACGTACAGAAACCAACCCTTCAGCAGCTTCTTTTTCGCCCACGATCAGCATGTAGGGGATCTTTTTAACCTCAGCGTCTCGTATCTTCCGACCGATTTTTTCGTCCCTGGAGTCAATAAGCCCGCAAATATCGGAATCTTTTAACGATTCTGAAAGTTTTTTTGCATAATCTTCATATTTCTCCGAGATCGGCAATATGATAAATTGCTCCGGCGAAAGCCACAACGGGAAATTGCCTGCACAGTGCTCAATCAGCACGGCGATAAACCGCTCCAGCGAACCGAATGGCGCGCGGTGGATCATTACCGGACGGTGTTTCTGGTTGTCGCTGCCGGTGTATTCCAGTTCAAAGCGCTCGGGCAGGTTATAGTCCACCTGTATTGTACCCAGCTGCCATTTACGGCCGATGGCATCTTTCACCATAAAGTCCAGCTTCGGGCCATAAAATGCGGCCTCGCCAAGTTCCACTACGGTAGTCAGGCCTTTTTCTTCAGCCGCTTCAATAATAGATGCTTCGGCCAGCGCCCAGTTTTCATCACTGCCGATGTATTTGGCTTTGTTGTTTGGATCGCGAAGCGAGATCTGCGCGGTATAATTTTCAAAGCCTAAAGCCGAGAACACATACAGCACCAGGTCGATCACTTTTTTAAATTCCTCTTTCACCTGGTCGGGACGGCAAAATAAGTGGGCATCGTCCTGGGTAAAGCCGCGCACCCGGGTTAAGCCATGCAGCTCGCCGCTTTGCTCATAACGGTAAACAGTACCGAATTCCGCGTAACGCACCGGCAAATCTTTATAACTGCGCGGCTTGGTTTTATACATTTCGCAGTGATGCGGGCAGTTCATCGGTTTTAAGAAGAACTCCTCCCCTTCCTGCGGTGTTTTTATGGGCTGAAAGGAATCGGCGCCATATTTTTCATAGTGGCCCGAAGTTACGTACAGGCTTTTACTGCCGATGTGCGGCGAGATCACCTGCTCATAGCCCGCCTTTACTTGGGCTTTCTGCATAAAATCAATCAAACGCTGGCGAACAGCAGTGCCTTTAGGCAGCCACAGCGGCAAGCCCATGCCAACTTTTTCACTAAAGGCAAACAGCTCCATTTCCTTGCCCAGCTTGCGGTGGTCGCGTTTTTTGGCTTCCTCCAGCAGGTGCAGGTAGTCGGCCAGCTCGCCTTGTTTCGGGAAGGTTACGCCGTAAATACGGGTAAGCTGTTTGCGGCTTTCGTCGCCGCGCCAGTAGGCCCCGGCAACGCTCATCAGCTTAACGGCTTTAATAAAACCGGTATTGGGGATATGCGGCCCGCGGCACAGATCGGTAAAATTGCCCTGGGTATAAAAGGTGATGGAGCCATCGGGCAGGTCCTTGATCAGGTCCAGCTTGTACTCGTCGCCTTTTTCGGTAAAATAATCGATGGCGTCGGCTTTGCTCACCGGCTTGCGCACGTATTCCTCTTTGTTACGGGCAAGCTCCAGTATTTTGTCCTCGATCTTTTTAAAATCATCGGACGAAAAACCCTGCTCTCCAAAGTCAACATCGTAATAAAAGCCGGTCTCGATAGCCGGGCCAATGCCGAACTTGGTGCCGGGGTACAAAGCCTCCAAAGCCTCGGCCATCAAGTGAGCAGATGAATGCCAAAAGGTGGCTTTGCCTTTCAAATCGTTCCAGGTCAGCAGCTTTACCAGCGCGTCCTGCTCAATGGGGCGGCCGGCGTCCCAAACCTGGCCGTCAACTTCGGCCGCCAATACGTTTCGTGCTAATCCTTCGGAGATCGACAGGGCGATCTGCATGGAAGTGGTTCCCCGTTCGTACGCACGAACGGAACCATCGGGAAGTGTAATATTAATCATTTACAACTATGATTTTTGTCCGCCTTTGGCGGACGTTTATAATTTAAAAAAGCGAAAAAATCACGTACAGTGGTGATTTATATCTTGTGGGGCAAATATAGGGAATGAAGGGGAGATTTGGTAGAAAATTCAAGTTTGCATTAACTTAGTAATATGAAACATTACCTGCTCCTTATTTTGTTCACTGTTAACGCCACATTCGCTTCTGCGCAACCTAAATCCGATAGTTATAATCTGATATTAAATTTTGCCCCGTCATTTATAAGCGCGAGCCAGTTGAACATCAAGGTCAACCAGGATTCCGGGGCATTAAACCTTAGGGTCTATAAAAATTTTAAAAATAAGGAGTATCGTATTGATACCACGGTTGTTGTGCCGTTAGGTAAAATAACTGAGTTGACAAATTTCCTTAAAACCTATAAGTTTAGAATAAAAGGCAACATCGACACAATAGGATCTCACAAGGTATTCGAAAACGGCGACTCAGTTTTGGTGTATTCAGTGACTATGGGAACAGATGGCATTGATGTCTACGGCGTTTTTAATCGGGAAAACAATGATCAAAAGTTTGCGTTTTGGTCACCAAAAAAAGAAACTGAAAATGCCAGGTTCATGGCACTTATTTTAGATTTGACAGAAAGCGCGTTTCCCAGTCAACCGACAACAGATTACTTGGAGCAGTTGGAGCAATACTTCCCACATCATTTAGGATTAAAAAAGCTGTCGGACTATTCCCCTTTAACTTATAAGTTGTATGGCGATATTTCATCTGATGACGAGGATGACCTGGAAGTATTTTTAAAAAGTTTGCCCGTGAATACAAAAGTAATTATCGACATGTCGAACTTTTCCGGAATGGGCACAATGTTTTATAGTTGGTTCGAAGATTACTGCGTGGGAAAAAAGAATATTTATTGGCTTAACCCAACAGACAGAGGCCTGATTGATTTGTACAAAATAGGTATCCGCAACCGGTACATCATTTCAAAGAAAAAAATAAGAAAAATAAAAACTACGGGGGGACGCGAAGTGGTCTTGTACAACACTGATTGATGACGGGATAAAACGTTGCCACCTACTGCTTGCTGACCCTTACGCAAGTATCCGGGCCGGGCGGTGTGTTGGAAATACTCGTGCGCCGCTGACAGGTAGCCCGTTAAGCATTTGGATGTACTTTAACCGGCATAGTTTGCAAACTATCAGCGGAACATGGGCACGCCGTGCTTTTGGCCTTTGCGCTGCATGCGCCAGAACGCGGGGATCAACTCGCCTTCCTTTGTTTAATAATCATTGTTTAACGGCGAAAATATAGGCGACTTGCTGCCAATTTTATTCATAATAAAGGTTAGGCCTTCTTCCGTGAGTTCCCCTTTTTTTGCAAAGGGGCGCCATTCCATTTTTTTGTAATATAAATCTGAGGCTATAAAGCTTTCGTCATAAATAACTCTAAAGGCCTTTTTCTTGTCGTCATACATTTTAAAATGGCTAGGTTTCAAAGAGACATTAGACCCACCTGGCGAATGCGTAAGCATAGCGCCAAGAAACAAATCATGCCTTTCAGGGCAACTTCCCAAATATATAATGAAGTGGCTTCTAATCCCGTTTATGTTAATGTTGTTTTTTGCATACAAGATGTCCCCAAGTTCAGCTTCTATTGTTGGGTCTTCCATTTGAAAAAATATTAAGGACGAGTGGATCGGAATTAAAATAATTGTTAAATATTAAATTTATCATTTCGTTTATTTCTGTATTCAACAATCATATTTTTTGTTAGTAGGTACACAAGTGCGGCAGACCCCATAATCAACAGTATTACAAACAATAATACACCTCCACTATTGTTTTCATTGGATCCGTTTATCAAACCTATAATTCCACCAATAACAGCAAAACTAAAAAAGATTATCATTATTAAATTAGGTATGTATTCGGAGCCAATTTTCAGCTCGCTTTTAATACGATTAATAAACGCTTCGTAAGACATTTCACTGTATTCTTTGGCTTTCTGCTGACCAAATTCCGACCAAGTTTTCTGATTTTCGACGTCTGAATTATTGGGGTTAGTTGCTCTGCTTTTACTCAAATGTGCTTGTAACAAAATGTCATATTCTTGGCGAGTGTTTTTATCTTTAAGTATTTCATACGCTTCAGTTATTTCATAGAATCTTTGAACCGAGCCGTTTTCGGAATTTTTATCTGGATGGAATTGGATGGCGAGCGTGCGATAAGCTTTTTTAATCTCTATCAGTTCTGCGCCAAATGTTAATCCTAACGCGTCATAATAGTTTTTCATATAATTTAACTAAATGGTTTAATAATAAGCAAGATAGGCAAATATTCAAAAGTAATTATATACCAGCTGGGACAAGTTGAAATCAATCTATTATAGTAAAATGCGCTCTTAATTGGTTGATAATTCCAGCTGGTAGCTTTATTTCTGTTTCTTTTAATTTGATTATGTGGTCGTTCTCGTTAATAAATTCGATAAAATGCATGATTGAATCCCGAGGTGTTTCATGAGTGAATTCTCTAAAGAAACCGGGATTGTCAACAACAATTGAATTTAAAATAGTGCCTATATTTTGTTCCATGTTATTAAGTTTTTATTTGGATAACGTATTTTTAGATTACCGAATTTTAGCTAATGCAGTTATTCCTATTGCTACAATTGCCCATCCAAGAACAAAAATAAGCCAACCCGGAAAATGCCATTTAATCATAGCTACTACAGATATTAGTACGAAAACGATCAGTATTTTGTGAGCAATAGAACGCATTGCAATACGATAGGATTTTTACGAAGATATTAAAGCATATCGAGATAAAAAAGTTTAATCTCGCGTGAGTATCCGGGCCAGGCAGTGCGTTGAAATACTCGTGCGCCGCTGACGGGTAGCCATGTAAAGGCTTATTTATACTCCAGTTTCATTGTCCTTCCCGGCCAATAATACCAGCTATCCTCAATAACGAATTTGGTGAGCCATTTTTTTATTTCCGGAATGGTTTGCTGTCCTATACCGTCAAATGTCCGGGTATGTGTTTTAAGCTCGGGGTCGTAAATAAAACCGGCGGCAAGGAGCGGCTGCGGTGTTCGGCCTTCAAAAACAAAATCGGGTTCGTCGTCAAAAAGCATTCCTTTTAATTGGATGGCCAATGTATTTTTCCGGGTTTTGAAAACAAGGGTAATGTGGTAATCGTCATCGTCGCCAAGTATAAGCCGGAAGGACCGGCGTCGTTTTTCATATAAGGCCAAAAGGGCTTCATCGATAAACTGCGTATCGGGAGAAGGCTGAAGTTGCGGTGCGTCTATTAGTTGCTGCAACTGTTTTTCCAGTCCCAGGGCCTTTTCTTCGTTATACTTTATCATGCGTGCCCTAACTTCCGGCTGCATTTTGCCATTAAAACCTCCCTTTCGCCAAAAGCCGATTTGTCGTTTTAAATCTTCCTTTTTATGGTATAATGGGTCCTTAAAACTGTACAAAATATCAAGCTTTCGGTTAAGGTCTAAAAGTGCTTCCGAATGGTAATAAATGATGAGATTATCATGTTCTGCCGCGGCCTGCCGGATCATTTTCTTCAACGAACGCTGTTCTTTTTCAAGAGCGCTGATCAGCAGGTCGAGGCTAGGTTTTACGGGTTGCATGATAAGGCTAAGTTAAAAGATCGGCTGCTTTATTCAATAGGTTTTTTACTCACCCCGCTCCCGCAAACGTCCTCGCTTGTGCGGCGCTGACGGGTAACAAAGCGCCTGCCAGGTCGATTTAGCTTACTGCACATCTCCATTTTAAAGGCGAAAGATTGGCTATTTGATTTGCATGCGGGCCACCCCGATAGTTCGGGGGCGGTAGCGATATTATATCGTTTCTTTAGCTTCTTTATCCAATTCTTCAACAATAGATTTTAATCTTTCAGAAGGGCGGGGAAAGTAACTGAGCAACATGTTTTCATAAATTTCGAGGAAGTCGCTTTTCCCAACCGGAGTAGTTGTTCCGGAAAAGCTAATGAATATATTTTTAATAGTAGTTTCACCTATAAATGACTTATACTGGGCATCGGTAACCTGGTATGCATTCAAAGCCTTCTCATAGGAAAAATCCTTATCCCTGACACTTTGCTGAACAGCCATGCAACGTTGCTCCAGTTGCTCACCGGCATCGCCAATTAATTCCTGCCCGATATAACCCGACTCTGTATATTTATTTCTGTCCAACAACATAATTTTTAAATTTCGTTAAAAGTTCCTGATTATTCAAATCTATTTCGCCATGCCAATCGCTTTTACCGTCCCCAGGGTCTCTCTCAGATTTCGGTTTACCCATAAAATATTTTTGCCAAAATTTGACTCACCGACTCGTCATTGCGAGGAACGAAGCAACCTCTACGTAGGACAGTCAACGAAACGCCATGCAATAATGCCCGGCGCGCGGCTGGAAGGTCACCCGGAGATAACAGGTCCGTTGATTAGCATGTGTAGAGATGGCTTCGTTCCTCGCCATGACGTTCTGGTTGGTTTTTGTGGGTAAACCTAAATTTGCGAGAGACGGGGACGGAGGGAATAGCAAACCGGTGAACAGTGAAAACTTGCCGCAGATTCAACCGAACCACTCACAATTCACCACTCACCTTGCTACTGATTGCTCCACCAGGTTCATGAAATCGCCCATCTTACTGTCATCTATCCACCGGACAACGATCACCAAATCATGTTCGTTATCAACAACAATATAGTTACCGCCGGCGCCCCAGGCATAGTAAATTTCGGCTGATACCTGTTTCCAGTTTTTGCTCGTATTCAGCCACCACATATAGCCATAGTCTTTATTAGCTACTGACGGCTGGCGAACTGCTTTGACCCATTTTTGAGATATTAGCTGCTGCGATTTCCATTTCCCGTTTCTCAGGAACAACAATCCAAACCGGGCCATGTCTGCCGTACTGATAAACATGCCGCCGCCATGATGCCCGCCGCCGCTTACCGATTGCATCATTACGCCATCTATATTTACAAACGCGTTATCGTAACCAAACCAACGCCAGGTGGTGGAAGCGCCGATAGGGTCCATGATTTTTTCCTTAAGTACCATGGGCAATGGTTTTCTCCAAACTTGCAGTAAAGAATAGGCAAGAAGATTTACCCGTACATCGTTGTATTTAAAAACCGTTCCGGGTTGATTGAGCTTCCTGTTTTTCCAATCGTCTATACCACCTTCTTTCGGCGGCCGGTCTGCCCAATCCTGCAATCCAAAAAGTGTTCCGCTCCAGTCGGAAGATTGGGTCAGTAAATTATCCCAGGTGATTTTGGCATTATGGTCGCCGTCAAAGGTGCCATCCCAAACATAAGCGTTTACCTTGTCCGTTGTATTTTTTATTAAGCCAGCATCTATCGCTAACCCTGTAGTTGTGGAAAGAAAACTCTTGGTTACGCTATTGGTCATATCCACGCGGTAAATATCGCCCCAGCTTGCAACGATGTAGCCATTTTTTATGATCACACCCGCAGGACCGCCTCGGTCTTTCGTCGGTCCGAGTATCTTAAAATCGGGTTCGTTTTTGTACGCATTTAAAGTGGCGATCCGCATGTCTTTATTAAAATCATTTTCATTTTTTATCGCAAACTTTACCGCAGTGTCCAGCAACATTTTATTCATATGCAGCTCGCCGGGTGTTTTTGTTTGCCAGTTGGAATCAGGGAAATAAGCGGTTTGTGCACCTGCGGCAACAAAAAATAGCGTAAATAACAGGATAAACAGTATATTTTTCATTGTTCAAAACGTTAAGGAAACATGAATAAAGCGCCGGGGCAGGTGTGCGATTATCAAATCACATAAAATTATATTTTTTTATTCAGTATAAGCAAATAATCCCACGATCTATCGGGGCGGCGGCGAATGTTGGTGGTTGATACTATTGTGATAATGCTTAATTTTGTTTTATGACAACAATAATCCTGCAATTACCCGATAGCCTTGCCGAACAGGAATACGATGCTGTTCGATTTATCGCCGCTAAGTTTTATGAATCGGGCAAGCTTTCGCTGGGGCAGGCTGCTGAAATGGCTGGTTTGTCAAAACGCACATTTGCTGAACTGTTAGGCGACTATGGCGTATCCATTATCAATTATTCAGTCGAAGACCTGAAGGATGAAGTCAACAGGAACGCCGGAATCTAAAATAATTGTCAGCGATACTACCTGCCTCGTCATTCTTCAAAAAATTTCCGCGTTTCACAGGGAATTATTGATTTTGTGCTTAAGCAGGCGGGAGAGTAACTTTAAGTCTTCTATCCACCCCCGCCGGTTCAAACTGTAGGATAAACCCAACGGGGGCGATAGGAAAAAACAAAAGATCAAAACCAGGACTGATGAACAATACTTTTATGCCAGCGCAATGGGATGACTTTTTTGTGATGGTGGGTGGCGGCGCGGCGGCGCTCGCAGGTTTGATCTTCGTTGCGATGTCGATCAATCCCAAGATCATTATCGACAACAAAACACATAAAAACCGGGCAATTAACATGCTGTCGGGCTTCACTGCAATTTTCATGGCAAGCGGTTTGGCGCTTATCGGGAATCAATATCCCGGAGCGCTCGGCTATGAATGGCTCGTGCTCTGGCTCATTGCAACAACGATCTTCATCAGGGGCTATGTTGTGGCCATCAGATCGGGTATGAGTTCGATCGGATTGAACGCGCCGCGACTTGCTGGCGGTACAATATGTTACGTCGCTGAGGTTATAGCCGGAATATTTCTTATCCTCGGATATGGCCCGGGGCTTTACATCGCAGCTGTAGCAATCGTTGTTTTATTCGCGTTCCTCATTTCGGGAGCGTGGCTACTTATGGTCGGCATCTACGAGGAGCGGGCTAAATGATGAAAAAAAACCGGGCCGCTTCGCGAAGTTCCGCACCT
>Ga0207041_1113_pt1 | contig 14408 bp, 9 predicted proteins | sample Alteio_BWMinCont_73_FD_153311 | JGI IMG/M metagenome (GOLD analysis project Ga0207041, IMG submission 153311) | Enriched cells from forest soil in Barre Woods Harvard Forest LTER site, Petersham, Massachusetts, United States -... | ecosystem: Environmental > Terrestrial > Soil > Temperate forest >... | reverse complement strand
AGACATGAAACCCGGTCATTTTACTGAAGAACCATCCAATAATACCTGCTATAATAGCAGGAACAAAGACATAAAGAAAAATCTTACTCATTGGCATGTCTTCCTTTTGCACAGGCTTAACAACATCACCTTCTTTTACATGTTTCATCATGGATATAAAGACAGTTAACGCTATCAACATACCAACACCAGCCGCGGCAAATGCATATCCCCAGCTATAATAATTGCGCAAATATGCTGCCACGAAATTACACACAAATGCACCGATATTAATACCCATATAGAATATGTTATAGGCCACGTCCTTCTTCGGCTTTAAGTCCTCGGCATTATATATATTACCCAGTAGGGTGCTGATATTCGGCTTAAAAAAACCATTGCCGACAATAATACAAAGCAATGAAATATACATGGCGGTATCGCCTGGCATAGCAAGCCCAAAATAACCGCATGACATTAAGGCACCTCCCAAAATAATTGCTTTACGATATCCTAAAAATCTGTCAGCAATGAGTCCACCAATAAAGGGAGTAAGATAAACTAATGCAATGTATGAGCCCCAGATATCAGTCGCATTAGTAATATTAAGTCCTTTGCCACCATGCCCTCTTGGGTCGATTAAATACAAAACGAATATTCCTGCCATAAGGTAGTATCCGAAACGCTCCCACATTTCAGTAAAGAAAAGAACGTATAATGCTCTCGGATGTCCTTTCCGGACTGCTGTATTCGACATAGTTGTTGTTTTAGTTATGGTCAAATATAAAGTTTTCTAACTAATTGTATATTTACCCTCTCCATATAATTTATAGTATAGCTCATGGAAGAAGAAAAGAAAAAATTTAAGCCCTTTATTTCCGCATCCGAATTTCTACCGGAATTTTCGCTGCGCGCCATTATAATGGGAGCCATCTTCGGAATCATTTTCGGAGCAGCGTCAGTATATCTTGGTCTTAAAATTGGCCTTACCGTTAGTGCATCTATACCTATTGCTGTATTAGCTATATCGGTATTTAAAAAGTTGGGCAACGCCAGTATATTAGAAAGTAACATTGTACAAACCATTGGCTCGGCAGGTGAATCGGTTGCGGCGGGTGTGGTATTTACAGTTCCTGCATTATTATTCCTTTCGGGCGGACAAGACTATTTTCATTATTTCCAAATATTTGTATTGGCTCTTTCGGGTGGAATTTTAGGTGTATTGTTTATGGTTCCGCTCAGGCGTTCGCTTATTGTTAAAGAACATGGTAACTTACCATACCCTGAAGGTACTGCCTGTGCCGATGTATTAATAGCCGGAGAAAAAGGTGGGAAACTGGCTCAAAAAGTTTACTACGGTTTGGGTATCGCATTCTTATATAAGCTATTCATGTCCATCATGGGCTTATGGAAGGATACTCCCCAATATCTTTTTAACAATAAATCAGTTTTACCTAATGCAGCTGTTAGTGGGGAAATAACTCCCGAGCTGCTTGGTGTTGGTTATATCATTGGCCCGAAAATTTCTGGTATAATGGTCGCAGGCGGTGTGCTTTCCTCACTTGTGCTTATACCACTCATTACTATGCTTGGGGCAGGCTTAACAACCGTTTTTCCGCCTGAAACAACCCAGCTTATATCGCAAATGAGTGCCGATGACATTTGGGACCATTATATAAGATACATTGGTGCAGGTGCCGTAACTTTTGGTGGTATAATGACTTTGATAAAAACATTCCCTACCATTATAAGTGCCTTCCGTGATTCATTCCGCGATTTAAGAAAGAAAGACAATACCGCGGAAACACAAAGCCGTACGGAAAAAGATATTCCGCTTATTTATGTATTAATAGGTAGCGTAATACTTATTGCTTTCATGGCTTTTATTCCGAATGTGCTTCCTGCTAAAGGCGGTTCAGCCATATTGTCATCTATAATGATCGTGGTCTTTGGGTTCTTCTTTGTAACGGTATCATCTCGTATTGTCGGGTTAATTGGTTCTTCGTCAAATCCTATTTCGGGTATGACCATTGCTACACTCATGGCTACGGCACTTATATTTGTGGGTATAGGCTGGACAGGCGATGCATACCAACCTATTGCATTGGTCGTGGGTTCTATAGTTTGTATTGCATCTGCTAATGCCGGCGCTACTTCGCAAGATCTAAAGACAGGATACATTTTAGGTGCAACGCCTATTAAACAGCAGTTAGGATTAATAATTGGAGTACTTGCTTCGACGATTGCTATTGGCTTTACACTTACCTTATTAGAACACAATATTGGTATCGTTACCAAAACAGTAGCACACAAACATCCGTTACCTGCTCCACAAGCGGTATTGATGGCTACAATTATAAAAGGATTACTCAGTCATAATTTGCCTTGGGGGCTTGTACTAATTGGTATGGGTATATCGGCAGTAATGGAACTTTGTGATGTAAGCTCGTTGGCATTTGCTGTAGGCGCTTACCTTCCACTATCTAGCACTACCCCAATATTTGTGGGCGGTGTTGTAAAATGGCTGGTAGATAAAAAGAATAAATCAAAAGAAGCTGAATCGGATATTGGCCCGGGTGCATTATTCAGTTCAGGCTTAATCGCAGGTGGTGCTATAACAGGGATAATTATTTCGGTATTAATGGGTACTGCGGCGGAGACTGACAAAGATGGTAACATCAAAACGTCAGTTATTGAATGGCTGAACAACCATATTGGAGGCAGTATTGGTGACAAGTTAGCTAATCTATTCGGCAATGGTATCGCTGAGTGGGCAGACCTTTGGGCGTTCGGAGTTTTTACGATGCTCGCTTTTATACTCTATAAATTCGCGACAAGCAAACAAGAAGAAAAATTATAATTGTGGAAAAGCTAAACATAAAGGACTTACAGCAAGGGCAAATATTTGATTTTGGTTCTTTAACATTTTCAGATGACGACATTATTAATTATGCGAAAATGTTTGACCCACTGCCCTTTCACACTGACAAAAAAATTGCGGAACAAAGCCCTTTCAAAGCATTAATTTCGAGCGGACCACAGGTATTCAATACCTTTTACATAAAGCAATGGGTGCCCATTTTGGGCGATACCGTTTTATGTGGGTTAGAAATTAATAATTGGAAATTTATGCAACCTATATATGCGAACCAGCCAACTACCTGCAAGGTTACCATTACATATTTGCGGAAGAATGAAGAAAAAAGACATGTAGTAATTACCTGGCGTTACGAATTCTTTAACCCTAAAGGAGAAATGGCGCAAACCGCCGATGTAACTGTTATGCACAAATTATAGTCCTCTTTATTAATAAAACCCCAAATTTATGTCAAGTCAAAAAGTAATGTTAAAGGTAAGTGATGGAACAACCATGCAAGCTTACGTTTCAATGCCCGAAGGTAAGGGCCCGTTTCCTGCAGTAATTGTATTACAGGAGGCATTTGGCGTTAACAGCCACATACGCCATGTGGCAGATAGAATTACGAAAGAAGGCTATATAGCCATAGCACCTGAATTATTCCACCGTACATCAGAACCGGGATTTGAAATTCCGTATACAACTGATTTTGCAGCCATCATGCCACATTTTCAGGCATTAACTAATGATGGAATGGCAGCTGATATGAAAGCAGTTTACGATTGGTTAAAACAACAAAGCAATGTTACGCACGATAAAATAGCAAGTATAGGATTTTGCCTTGGCGGCAGAGTATCATTCATTGCCAACGCGGTACTTCCACTATCAGCAGCTATATCCTATTACGGAGGCCGAACAGAAGCATTGGTTGATATGGCTAAGGACCTTCACGGGCCACATTTATTTTTCTGGGGCGGACAAGACACCCATATTTTACCAGAGCATGTTAACACCGTAATTGAAGCAGTTAAAAATGCGAATAAGCCATATACTAATGTGGTTATATCATACGCAGGTCACGCCTTTAGTTGCGACGAAAGGCCAAGCTTTAATGCTAAGGCCGCAGCCGAAGCATGGGCCATGTCGATGGCTTTTTTAAAGAACAATTTATAGTGATTATGGTGGGGACAATGAATTTTGTCCCTACCAAAATTTAGCTTAGCTTTGATCTATGAATAGAGGTCTGTTAAAGAGCAAAAGCATTGGTTTTATTTTAATAAGCTTAGCTTTTCTTATATCAGTAAGTTTTAAACCTGCCAGTAAGCCGGGTGCTTTATCTATTAACTGGATGAGTTGGGATATGGCAGTTAAGCTGAACAAAGAACATCCGAAAAAGATATTCATTGATATTTATACCCAATGGTGCGGCTGGTGCAAACGAATGGACCAAACAACTTACCTCGATAAGGATGTGATTAACTATATGAACACCAATTTTTATGCCGTGCGTTTAGATGCTGAAACTAAAGACACTTTCCATTTTAATAATCATGCATTTGTAAATCAAAATCCAGGCGAAAGAGGTTCTGTAAATGAGCTTGCTTATTCGTTAATGGATGGAAAAATGGAATATCCTACAACGGTATATATGGATGAGAACTTTGCCCGCTTATCAGTCGCACCGGGTTATCTTTCAACTTCAGATCTTAAAGTAGTGCTAACTTATTTTGCTGAAAATAAATACAAGACCATTTCTTACGAAGACTATAAAAAGTCGATGGGATTAGCTGCGCCTGCAGATAATGGTAGCCCCAAAGTAGATCATCAATAAAATCTACTTATTGTAAAGCACGTGTACGTTAAGTACGCTATCCTGTAAATTGACACTGTGCAGTAACAATTGCGATTTATAACTATACACATATACCGAGCTACCTGATGAAGCAATCACTTGGCTATTTACATTGTCATATTGCAAGTGAGCTGCAGATATACCACTTATAAAAGGTACTGTTCCGTTAGGTATATAGGTGTATTTATATATTGTACCATTATTAAAGCCCATTAAATAAGTTGCGCTATCTATTTGTGCTACGGACAACAGCTTACCCGAAGGTAATGTGGTAGGCGAATAAAAAATATTGCCCGGAATATCAAACAATTGCAAATAGGCCCCGCCAGTATCTTTATTGCCGAATACAAAAAGCTGGTTACTATTCATGCCATACATGGCTGTAATAGGGCCTAATAATGCACTTTGCTCATAGCCTAACGCATTGCCGGTATAATACAAAACTAAGTTGCGCGTAGTTGCACCAATGTTTTTTTGTTCAGAAAATAAATAACCACTCCAAATGCAAGTTTTTATTGGATAATACCCAGATGTCACTTTAAATGATTCCACCTGCTGGCCTTGAGCGTTATAATACTTAATAAACCCAATATAATCTGAAACATAGGCCGCATCTCCCTTACTATATACGTTGGTAAAGCAAGGCGAAGGGCCAATAATACCACCTACCCCCCATTGTGGTCCACCCAATGGCATATCTACTGCATTTACATTACCCGAATCGGCGGCGGCCACATAAAGTTGCTGATAATAGGAACTGATATCAGATGAAGAATAATCACCTGATTGGGTATAAATTTTTGAAGTATTAAAGACAGAATCTATTTTAGTAACATTAATACCACCGTTACGGGTAATGGCATATATCCCCAACCTAATAGTAGGTGCAGCAATAATAGTAATAGCCTGATAGGCATACGTAGCATTAGTTCCGTTACTTGCTCTTACCAACAGGGTATATTGACCCGTTGTAAGGTGTATGCTGTTTATCACATAATTATACGTAAACGACATCTGTTTACCAGTTATAGTAAGGTCAGCCGTGGCTGTAACAGGTACATTTTGGCTGTTTTCAATATATATTTCTACCGATTTTAAGCTATTCGCATCACTAACGCTAGCTTTAACGATAATGGTATCAAACACCTTATAGGTCGGTTTGCCTGTCGGAGCAGTTATCTGAACAGTTGGTGAGCCCACATTACCTTCCTTTTTACAAGCGAAAAGGGCAATTACAGTTACTAAAAACAGTACTTTATACCTCATTACCATGCTATAAATTTACGAATAATACAATTCAGTCCATAGTATTATAATTCAGCAACAAAAACTGCCTTTTTTAGCCCTTGCACCTTACCAAAACAAGTGTAAATTTGTAGCGCTTTATCATTAAAAAATAAGTACTTCTATGACAACCTTCAAACAACAACTCACTTCATCCATTGGTAAAAAAGTAGTTATGGCAGCTACCGGCCTTTTCCTTTGCGTGTTCCTATTAGAACACTTATACGGAAACATACTTCTTTATTTCAATGACGGTGGTAAGGCATTCGATGAATATTCGCACGATGCGGTACGCAATATACTTATACGCATTATTGAAATAGCTCTGTTCGGCGCTATCATAATTCACGTTATACAGGCATTAATTATAACTAACGATAACAGAAGGGCACGCCCAATAAAATATGCGGTATCAACCTCTACCGAAGGCAGTTCATGGTTCTCTCGCAATATGGGATTAACCGGTTCAGTAGTGCTTTTCTTTATTGTCATTCACCTTTACCATTTCTTCTTCCCTTACCGTATTTTGAAAGACCACACGCATACAGTGGCTCAAATGGTAAAGATTGGCTTTCAGGATCCTGTTTATGTAGCTATTTATGTGATAGGAGTCACCTTCTTGTTCTTTCACTTAAACCATGCTGTTCGTTCGGCTTTCCATACACTTGGCTTAAGCAACAAAAAGTATATTCCTATCTGGCAAGCAGTAAGTACTGGTTTTGCATGGCTTATGTGGATAAGCTTTGTTTCTTTTCCTATTCTATTCTATTTTGGAATTGCAGGCAAATCTATCCAGATCTAATATTGATATTGAACTAATTATATAAAGCGTTATGGCACAACTCGATTCCAAAATTCCTGAAGGAGAATTAGCTGACAAGTGGACACAGTACCGCTCAACAGTAAAACTTGTTAACCCTGCTAACAAGCGCCACCTCGAAGTTATTGTGGTGGGTTCCGGTTTAGCAGGAGCTTCGGCAGCGGCATCGCTTGCTGAGCTTGGGTATAAGGTAAAAGTATTTTGTTTCCAGGATAGCCCGCGCCGTGCGCATAGTATTGCAGCACAGGGTGGTATTAACGCAGCTAAGAATTATGCCAATGACGGAGATAGTACCTTCCGTTTGTTTTATGATACTATTAAAGGTGGCGACTTCCGTTCGCGCGAAGCAAACGTTTACCGTCTTGCTGAAGTAAGCGCAAATATTATTGACCAATGCGTGGCACAAGGTGTTCCTTTTGCACGTGAATATGGAGGATTGCTTGACACCCGTTCTTTTGGTGGCGTGCAGGTATCACGTACATTTTATGCCCGCGGACAAACAGGCCAACAGCTTTTATTAGGTGCTTACAGTGCACTTAGCCGCCAAATTGGCAAAAAGCAAGTTACCATGTACAGCCGCCACGAAATGCTGGAATTGGTTATGATAGATGGTAAGGCACGTGGTATTATTGCCCGCGACCTTATTACCGGAAAATTAGAAAGACATTTTGGACATGCGGTGGTATTGGCTTCAGGCGGATATGGAAACGTATTCTACCTCTCGACAAATGCCATGGGCTGCAATGTAACAGCCAACTGGAAAGCACATAAGAAAGGTGCATTCTTCGGCAACCCATGCTTTACACAAATTCACCCTACCTGTATCCCTATTTCAGGCGATCACCAGTCTAAACTTACGTTGATGTCAGAATCATTACGTAACGATGGAAGGGTTTGGGTACCTAAAAAGAAAGATGATACCCGCAAGGCAGTAGATATACCTGAAGGAGAAAGAGATTATTTCCTCGAAAGGCGCTACCCTGCGTTTGGTAACCTTGTTCCGCGCGACGTTGCATCAAGGGCAATTAAAGAAAGGTGTGATGCAGGTTATGGTGTAGGCACTTCTAAGCAAGCTGCTTACCTCGATTTTGCTGATGTAATTAAACGCACAAGTGAAGATTTGGTTAGCGCTAAGTATGGTAACCTTTTCGAAATGTATGAAAAGATTACTGGCGAGAATCCATACAAAGAACCTATGCGTATCTATCCTGCTATCCACTATACTATGGGTGGTATTTGGGTAGATTATAACCTAATGACAACTGTTCAAGGTTTATATGCACTGGGCGAATGTAATTTCTCTGATCATGGTGCAAACCGCTTAGGTGCATCGGCACTTATGCAAGGTCTTGCCGATGGATACTTTGTATTACCATATACCATTGGTGAATACTTATCGGGCGAAATAGCAACTAAAGCTATACCAACTGATCATCCTGCATTTGCAGAAGCTGAGAAGAGCGTACGTGAGAACATTGAAAAACTCATGTCTATTGGCGGTAAACAATCAGTAGAACATTTACACAAGCGCTTAGGCAAAATAATGTGGAACAATTGCGGTATGGCCCGTAACGAGAAAGGACTTATTGAAGCTAAAGCTGCCATACGTTCACTCAGAGAGGAATTCTGGAAAGATGTCCGCATACTTGGCAAGGCAGATGAGTTTAACCCTGACCTGGAAAAGGCTGGCCGCGTAGCTGACTTTATGGAACTTGGCGAACTGATGATAGATGATGCATTGAACCGCAAAGAATCTTGCGGAGGACACTTCCGTGAAGAATCACAAACTGAAGAAGGTGAAGCAAAACGCGATGACAGCAACTTTGCATATGTAGCTGCATGGGAATACAAAGGGAAAGATACCCCTAGCCAACTGCATAAGGAAGAACTGAAGTTTGACACCGTACATTTGGCACAACGTAGCTATAAGTAAGTAATATATAGTTTTAGTTTTTTTATTGGTGCACCCAACCCGGTGCTAATCTTCTAAACCCCCATTATATGAAGATAAAGGCAGCATTACCCAATCAGGGTATCCCGGTTTCTATTTCTATGGAACCGCTACTAGAAAAAGAAGACCTAAGGCCGCCAACAAAACCGCTGAACCTGCGGAGGTTAGTATTTATATGTGCGCTGGCCATTGCCAATGCAATATTGGTCGGTGTAGTGGCCAAAATAATGGTTTGGCTTATCGGGTTCGTTACAGGATTTGCATTTTATGGAACATTCACTACCGGAGAAGTATCACCGGTTGGTAATCATTTAGGCCTATGGGTAATACTAGTGCCTATAATTGGCGGAATTATTGTAGGAATAATGGCACGTTATGGTTCTAAAGCAATTCGCGGGCATGGCATACCTGAAGCTATGGAACAAGTGCTTACCAATGATAGTAAGATAGCACCTATCGTAACATTTTTAAAGCCCCTTTCCGCAGCCATCTCTATTGGCACAGGCGGACCTTTTGGCGCTGAAGGGCCAATTATTGCAGCTGGTGGCGCTTTTGGTTCGCTTATTGGCCAATTATTGAACATAACCGCTTATGAAAGAAAAATACTTTTAACAGCAGGGGCCACTGCAGGTATGGCAGCCATTTTCGGAAGCCCGGTAGCGGGTATTATGTTAGCAATTGAATTACTACTATTCGAATTTTCGCCCCGTTCAATTATTCCGGTTGCATTAGCTTGTATAACAGGCGCAGCTATGCACATTCTTTTCTTTGGCTACCACCCTATGTTTGCCATGCCATTTATTCCTGCACCCAGCATACTGCAATTAATAATATATGTGCTTATAGGAGCAATGGTCGGTTTATTCTCCGTGGGTGTTACAAAAGTTGTTTATGCAGTTGAAGATGCCTTTGAAAAACTACCCATCCATTGGATGTGGTGGCCGGCTATTGGTGGAATAGCCGTTGGTGTTGTAGGTTATTTTGCTCCGTCTACTATGGGTGTAGGATATAGTAATGTAACAGCTGTACTTAGTGGCAACCTGGCTATAAATACCTTGTTGGTCCTTTGCATTCTCAAATTTGTTTCGTGGGCAATATCATTAGGTAGCGGAACATCGGGCGGTACGCTAGCGCCCTTATTTACAATAGGTGGTGCATTGGGTGCATTAATTTCAATTGGTGTTAATCAACTATTTCCTGAATTAGGATTAAGCGCCTCTATTGCCGGGTTAATTGGTATGGCTGCTATGTTCTCAGGTGCATCAAGGGCATTTCTTACAGCAGTTATATTTTCTCTCGAGACTACGCAACAGCCTCATTTGCTATTACCATTACTTGGAGGATGTGCCGCAGCGTATTTTATATCTTTTGCCATGATGCGTGGTACTATTATGACGGAGAAGATAGCACGCCGTGGTGTAACTACACCCGATTCATACATGCCTGACATATTGAATAGCTTTAAAGTTAAAGATGTATTGAAAGAAGAAGTGAACACATTAAGTGCCAGCGATACCATTTTACAATCGCGCAGGTTTATTGATGAAACCCAAAATAAGAATACTGCCTTTGCCATAATCGATAAACTGCACGGTGGTGAGCTACTGGGAGTAATTGGCGTTCAGGAAATATTTAGCACCAAGCATAATGGCGAGGATAAAATGAGCACTTTGGTAAGTGAACTGAACATTTCAGTGAACTACGATGACAGCCTGCAACAAGCCATTGACATGATGATTACTCATAATGTTGATATATTACCTGTAGTAAATAGGGAAGACACCCACCATATTACCGGCATACTTACCTATCGTGAAATACTTGAAGCTTACGAGATAAAACGCAAAGAAGTCGAGAACAGAGACATTACTATCTCACTTCGCAAGAAGACTAGTTAATTCGATTTAGTTAGTGGCCCATTTCAGACATGAACTGGATGCGGAGTAAACGCACATCCTCTTCAGTATAGTCTTCTGTACCGAGCTCTTTCAGAGCATCTTCTAATGAATCTGATTCAGCAGAGCCAAAGTATTCAAATACCTCATCTTGTCTGTCCTCTTCAATATTCTTATCGAGGTAATAACTAATATCTACTTTAGTTCCTGAAGAAACAATGGTTTCGATCTCTTGTATCAGGGCAGGTAATGTAAGTCCCTTGCCTTTGGCCATGTTCTCCAAATCAACCTTTCTATCGATGCTTTGTATAATATAAACCTTTAAGCCCGATTTATTTACAACCGACTTAACTACAATATCCTGCGGCCTGTCTATTTCATTTTCTTCAACATACTTAGCTATAAGGTCAGCGAATGCTTTACCAAATTTCTCGGCCTTGTTAACACCAACACCGGTTATACGTGCAAGTTCTTCAAGATTAATTGGGTAGTGTGTAGCCATTTCCTCTAATGATGTTTCCTGGAAAACAACAAACGGGGGTAGTTTTAATTTAGCAGCAGTGGACTTACACAAGTCTTTCAACATTGCATATAAAGTAGGGTCACCCGCTCCACCGCCCTTTTGCGCGGCAGCTAACAAAATTTCCTCTTCTTCTTCATCCTCGCCTGCATAGTCATGGTCCTTCGCGAGCATTATGGAATGTGGCTTCTTTAAGAAAGCTTTAGCCTTATCGCTTAGGGTCATTACTCCATAGGTCTCAATATCTTTAATGAGGTAATCCATTACCAGTGCCTGACGAACAATAGCATTCCAAAACTTCTCTTCTTTGCCATCTTCATTACCTGCACCATATACTTCAAGCTTATCGTGCTTGTATGATTTAACTGAAGAACTTAAATTACCCAGAATTACATCTACAATGTGCTTTGTTTTAAACTTCTCTTTAGTTTCTTTAACAGTCTCAAGTAATAACTCTAAATCCTCTTTACCTTCGAACTTAGTTTTAGGGTGCAAGCAATTATCGCAATTGCCGCAATTGGCTTCGTTATAAGTTTCTCCAAAATAATGCAACAATGTTTTCCTACGACAAACTGCGCTTTCAGCAAAGCCAATGGTTTCCTGAATAAGTTGTTTTCCAATTTCTTGTTCTGCTACAGGCTTATCTTTCAGGAATTTCTCAAGCTTCCTTACATCTTCATAACTATAGAAGGTCACACATTTACCTTCGCCACCATCACGGCCCGAACGGCCTGTTTCCTGGTAATAGCTTTCAAGACTCTTCGGTATATCGTAGTGCAACACAAATCGTACATCTGGTTTATCAATACCCATACCAAATGCAATGGTAGCAACCATTACATCTACATCCTCCATTAAAAACTTATCCTGGGTTTGGTCGCGTGTAGGTTTATCCATACCCGCATGGTAAGGCAGTGCTTTAACACCATTAACCTGCAACATCTGGGCTATCTCCTCCACCTTTTTACGGCTAAGGCAATAAATAATACCTGATTTACCTTTATGTTGGCGTATGAACTTTATAATTTCTTTAGGAGCATTATGCTTGGTACGTACTTCGTAATAAAGGTTGGGCCTGTTGAATGAAGATTTAAATACCGCAGCATCATGTATCTCCAGGTTCTTCATAATATCTTCCTGAACCTTAGGAGTAGCAGTAGCTGTTAATGCAATAATAGGTACACGGCCTATCTGATCTATAAGCGGACGTAATTTCCGGTATTCAGGCCTAAAATCATGACCCCATTCTGAAATACAATGCACTTCATCAATAGCAAAGAATGATATTTTGACTTTTTTGAAGAAAGCAACATTCAGTTCTTTAGATAACGATTCAGGTGCAACGTATAAAAGCTTGGTATCTCCACGTATAACTTCTTCTTTTACTTTATTGATCTGCGATTTTGAAAGCGATGAATTTAAAAAGTGGGCAATTTCATTTTTAGCACCAAAGGTTCTAAGTATGTCTACTTGGTTCTTCATTAGGGCAATAAGCGGCGAAACTACTACGGCGACCCCATCACTTAATAATGCAGGGAGTTGGTAACAAAGTGATTTGCCCCCACCGGTTGGCATAATAACAAAGGTATCCTTACCATTGAGTACATTCTTTATAATAGCCTCTTGCTGATCCTTAAAGTTCGAAAAACCGAAAAACTTCTTTAAATAATCCTGCAGCATAGTATCCTTTGCAACTGCGGTCCCCATATTTCTTATTTTTGTAGCGTAAATATACTAAAATTAAGCTATATCACAATGCCTCAAATAGATGAGTTTGCCCTTTTTCTGAATCATTTGTACTATTTCAAAGACAAACTACCGAATAACTGCTATAATTGTTTGAGCATTAATAACAAAAGCATACTAAAAGAGGAGAATTTTGGTTTATAGAACATCATTTATGCCCTTAATGAAATTCAGGTTATCGTTATTATTCTGTTTGCTTTGCTTGTTATTTGGTTCTGTTGCTCACGCAAATAGCCTGCTTCCGGTCGATACTACTTTTAAGCACACCATTACTGAAATATATACTGAGAAAAATCTAGTACCATACAACATATGGCAAACTAAAAAGTATGCCGATATCGACACTACTGTAGACAGGCTTGAATTCTATACCAACCATTATACACTGGGTAACCCCGGCTTGCCTTATGTGCCTGTTATATTTAATAGCACTCCACAGCCTCTCGGTTTTTTCTATGGCAACGACCACTTAACCGATTACGTTCGTAACGATACTTCGGTAAGGTATTACAACACACGTGCTCCTTACCTCAATTTCTTTTATGTTACTGATCCGATGATACACCAATTTCTCGATCTGTCGCTAACACAAAACTTTGGGAAGAAATTAAATGTTGGTATTGAATTTCACCGCCTGCGTTCTGAAGGTGATTATTTAAACCAGGGCAGTAACGACAACCAGCTCGCACTTAATGTTAGCTACCGAACCAAACACTATATGTTATTGTTTAACGGTATTTATAATATATATAAAGTAGGACAGAACGGCGGCATACATGCTGATAGTGATTTTGCCAATCCTAATTACATATCCGACAGGCAGACAGTACCTGTTTACCTCTCAGCGGCCCGCTCTATGTTTATTAAAACAGAATTAAGGCTACAACAGTTTTACTTTTTCGGGTATAAGAGCAGTGATACAGCTAAAACAAATCCGCTATTCTATATTTCGCATTGCAGTTCCCTCTCTGGCAGTTCAAATGTTTATACTGACCATACTCTTTATAATGACTCTGATAACTTCTATCATCACACCTACCGTTACGATAGTGCTACCTATGACTCACTGCGGTATAATGAATTTAATAATGACTTTACTATTGGTTCAGCAAGCGGTTGGCATTCGTTCTTGAAATGGGATTTGGGCGTTAAGGACCAATGGGTGCATTTTACCGATTACGTTCTAACCAAGCACCCTGAAGGCACCGCTGAAGACACCACAAAAGATATGTACCGCGATAGTGTATTCAGCAACCTCATTGCACATGCACGGGTTTATAACACCTATGCTAATGGCCATATTCTATTTGATGCTGCAGGTTCGTATATATTTTCAGGCACACAAAAGGGCGATGAACAGGGCTCTGCCGACCTCGGCATACGTTTTGATTCATTACGCTTATTAAAATTTAGTGGCAACTACCTCAACTGCGTCGGTAATGTATACCGATGCCAAATGGCATTTAACATTAGGTGGCGAGGTGACCGAAATGCAAAACATGGT